>ENA-OQES01000110-OQES01000110.1-human-gut-metagenome-genome-assembly--contig:-NODE-110-length-33449-cov-4.713553_pt1 | contig 33449 bp, 31 predicted proteins | sample MGYA00242798_ERZ504641 | MGnify/ENA primary metagenome ERZ504641 (study PRJEB26092, sample SAMD00036327) | human gut metagenome | host: Homo sapiens | study: EMG produced TPA metagenomics assembly of...
TGGGCGAGATCCAGGACGTCACCGAAGTCGAATACCGTAAAGTCAGGCTCGAACGCGTCGTGCTCGTAGGCGTATGGTCCAGCCGCGAGACCACGCAGGCCGCGGGCCGAGGAATCGCTCCGAGAACTCGCCGCGCTCGCCGAAACCGCGGGCGCCGTGGTGTGCGACGGTCTGCTGCAGCATCGCATCAAGCCGGATGCGGCCACATACGTGGGTTCCGGCAAGGCGCGCGAACTGGCCGGCATCGTGGCGCAGGACGAGGCGGACACCATCGTCGTCGACGATGATCTGCCGCCGAGCCAACGACGCGCATTGGAAGACGCCACCAAAGTGAAGGTGGTCGACCGCACCGCCGTCATCCTCGACATCTTCGCACAGCATGCGACTTCGCGCGAAGGCAAGGCGCAGGTGGAGCTGGCACAGCTCGAATACATGCTGCCGCGACTGCGCGGCTGGGGCGGGTCGCTGTCGCGGCAGGCGGGTGGCCGTGCGGCAGGCGACGCGGGCATCGGCTCGCGTGGTCCGGGCGAGACGAAAATCGAAATGGACCGTCGCGTGATCCGCAGCAGAATCGCCAAACTACGCCGGCAGATCGCACAGATGGCGCCCGCGCGTGACGTCAAACGTGGCGCGCGCCGTCGCTTCGGCCTGCCGACCGTCGCCGTGGTCGGCTATACGAACGCCGGCAAATCGTCGTTGACCAACCGGCTGACCGGTTCCGCGGAACTGGTGGAGAACGCGCTGTTCGCGACCTTGGACACCGCCGTGCGCCGCGCGAAGGCCAAGGATGGGCGACTGTACGCGTATGTGGACACCGTCGGTTTCGTGCGTCGCCTGCCCACGCAGCTGATTGAGGCGTTCAAATCCACGTTGGAGGAAGTCGCCGACGCCGACCTGATCGTGCACGTGGTCGACGGCTCGCATCCCGACCCGTTCTCCCAGATCGACGCCGTCAACGACGTGCTGTCCGACATCGACGGCGTCGAGACGATCCCCACGATCGTGGCGTTCAACAAAGCCGACCGTATGGACGAGGCCGCACGCGAACGTATCGAGGCGCTGATGCCGGAAGCGCACATCGTCTCCGCGTTTTCAGGGGAGGGCGTCGACGCACTGCGCGAGCACGTGGAATCGATGCTGCCCACGCCGAACGTGCACGTCGAGGCGCTGCTGCCGTACACAGCCGGCTCGCTCATGTCCCGCGTGCGCGAATACGGCAAGGTGATCAACGTCGAATACCGCGACGACGGCATGATGCTCGAAGCGGAGGTCGACGACCAGCTGGCCGCGCAGATCGTGGAGCAGGCCATCGACTGAGCTTCCGCGCAAGCCGGTCCCGATGACGTTTACCGGAGCGGCCGTGCAAACGCTGCAACGGATTGCAACAGCTGCATTTCAACGGGCGCAGTGTATGTGAGCGCTCACAAAAGCTGTGACGAAAATCACTTTTCAGTGGTTGCAAATCATGCGGATTCACGGCGAAACGTCATGCTGTATGGATAAAGTAGGGTTGAAATCGAAAGAAAATACCCTGCCACAACGCGGGACGTTCTTCTTGCTCAAAGAGAGGTAAAGCACATGGTGGATTCACCAATCAAGCCCACAAAGCTCGCTATCATCGGTGCCGGCGCAGTCGGCTCCACTCTCGCTTTCGCTGCCGCTCAGCGTGGCGTCGCACGTGAGATCGTGCTCGAAGACATCGCCAAGGAACGCGTCGAGGCCGAAGTGCTCGACATGCAGCACGGCTCCAGCTTCTATCCGACCGTGACCATCGATGGCTCCGACGATCCGGAGATCTGCCGTGACGCCGACATGATCGTCATCACCGCAGGCCCGCGCCAGAAGCCGGGCCAGTCCCGCCTCGAGCTGGTCGGTGCCACCATCAACATTCTCAAGGCCATCATTCCTGGCCTCGTGAAGGTCGCTCCGAACGCCATCTACATGCTCATCACCAACCCGGTCGACATCGCCACCCACGTGGCCCAGAAGATCTCCGGCCTGCCGGCAAACCAGGTCTTCGGCTCCGGCACCAACCTTGACTCCGCACGTCTGCGCTTCCTGATCGCCCAGCAGACCGGCGTCAACGTCAAGAACGTGCACGCCTACATCGCCGGCGAACACGGTGATTCCGAAGTCCCGCTGTGGGCCTCCGCCACCATCGGCGGCGTCCCGATGTGCGACTGGACCCCGCTGCCGGGCCACGATCCGCTGGACGCCGAAGTGCGTGAGCAGATCCACCAGGACGTCAAGAACGCCGCCTACAAGATCATCAACGGCAAGGGCGCTACCAACTACGCCATCGGCATGTCCGGCGTTGACATCATCGAAGCCGTCATGCGCGACTCCAACCGCATCCTGCCAGTCAGCTCCATGCTGCACGACTTCCACGGCATCTCCGACGTGTGCATGTCCGTGCCGACCCTGCTCAACCGTTCCGGCGTCAATACCGCCATCAACACCCCGGTGTCCGACCGTGAGCTCGCGGCCCTGAAGCGCTCCGCGGAGACGCTGAAGGAAACCGCCGCCCAGTTCGGTTTTTAATTGACGGTTTGACTTTATTGACAGGGGAGCGGTGAGCCGCTAGACTGTCAGCAGAACTTGGAAACCCCAGCCTTCGGACTGGGGTTTCCTGCGTTTTGAGACGAATGAAAATGGTATTGAGAAGCGGTTTCAATAGCCGCGGATCGAACCAAAGACGACGAAAGGAAACCCATCATGGCACACAGCCATGCGGGTGTGGACGCCACGACCGCCGCAAGCGGGGCCGAACACCAGAAAAGACTCATGATGTCATTGGGGCTGACTTCCACGGTGTTCATCGCCGAAGTGGTCAGCGCCATCGTCACCGGATCGCTGGCGCTGCTGGTCGACGCCGGCCACATGCTCACCGACATGTCGGTGCTGATCGCCTCCACCGTCACCGCGGTGCTCATGCAACGCAAACCTAGCAACAAACGCACCTGGGGATGGGCGCGACTCGAAGTGCTCACCGCCGCGGTCGGCGCGCTCGTGCTCCTGATCGTCGGCATCTACGCGCTCGTCGAAGCCGGCATGAGGCTGTTCGGCGGAGCCGCCGACGAAGTGCACGACGTGCGGTTGCTGCTGTTCATGGGCATACTCGGCCTTGCCGCCAACGTCGGTTCGACTTCATCCTCGCGGGGCAAAGCGAGGACAACATGAACATGAAAGCGGCGTTCCTCGAAGTCATGAACGACGCATTGGGGTCCGTGGCCGTGATCGTTTCAGCCATCGTGCTGATCTCAACGGGCTGGGCCGGCTTCGATGCCGTCGCGGGCGGCATCATCGCATTGATGATGATCCCCGGGCGTTCGTGCTGCTGCGCAACACCGTGCGCGTGCTGCTGGAGGAAACCCCACAGGAACTCGATCTGGACGAGGTGCGCGAACATCTTGAGCAGGTGCCGCACGTGGTGGCCGTGCACGACCTGCACGCCAGCACCGTCTCTACCGGCATGCCCGTCGTCATGGCCCATGTGGTAGTGGAGCGCGGGCTGACCATGGATGATGCCGCCGACATCCTCTCCCAATTGCAGAACTGCCTGCGTGAGCACTTCCCCGTATCCGTGCCGCACACCACCTTCCAGCTTGAACCTGAAGGATACGATTCGGACAGCCGCAAGGAACTGCATTCCTGAACCGTGCTCCCGAACTTCAAGAATGCGACGACATTTTGAAATGCCTTCGCGTTCATTCTTGATGGATTCGCAAGGTGAATGCACAACCGCGCGGTATGGCAAAGGGTATGGCAAAGGGCGTCGGACATGCCTCAAAATGGTATGTTCGACGCCCTTTGCCGTTTAACGTGTGAAAGCAATCAGATCTTGCGCAGCACGGTGACGACCTTGCCCATGATCTCGGCATGCGTGCCGTCGATGGGGGAGTAGGCCGGATTGTGCGGAATCAGCCAGACATGGCCGTGATCCTTGCGGAACGTCTTGACCGTGGCCTCGTCATCCAGCAATGCGGCGACGATATCGCCATTCTCCGCGCTGTTCTGCTCGCGGACCACCACGAAATCACCATCGCAAATGGCGGCGTCGATCATGGAATCACCGTGCACTTCAAGCATGAACAGATTGCCGGTGCCGGTAAGCCGTTCGGGAAGCCTCATCACATCATCGACATGCTGCTCGGCCGTGATCGGCACGCCGGCGGCGATGCGCCCGACCAGTGGAACGTCATGCGAGGCCATGATGGAGCCGCATGCATCGTCCTGACTGGGGAACGGGATGACCTGGGCGACTTTTCCATTCGGCTCCTCGTCATTGAGGTTCACCACTTCGATGGCCCTCCCCTTGTTCGCGTTCATGCGGATGAAGCCTTTTTGCGTCAAGAACCTGAAGCTGGTGTTTGACGGATGACGGGCTTTTAAGCCCTGCGGCCTCACCAATCTCACGGAACGAAGGAGCGAATCCCTGCTTGGCCAAATGCGTTTTGATGGCGTCAAGCACCTTGCGCTGGCGGTCGGTCAACGTGCTTTCATCCGGACGTTCGTCGCTCTTCTTGGGCGTGAAGGGGATGGTGCTCACGATGGGCTCCTTTCGTAGTTCCTTAGAAGCATAACGCGAAACGCCGAGAAAATCAAACATCTGTTCGAGGTGTGTTTGCGTTTATCGAACATATGTGCCATACTTGGAACAAGCGTTCGATAGAACAGCTGTTCGAAAAGGAGTGGCGTGGTGAACGGTGCGGCGAATATCGGAAATGTGGCAAATCGAATCGCCATGGCGATCATGGCGGCCGGTCTTGCCTGGTGTCTTTTTGGGATTCATCGCGCCCGGAAGTGCGCAGTCCGCGCCGGATTCCACCGCTGTCGTCGTGTATACGGTGCAACCCGGCGACACCTTGTGGAGGTATGCGGCGAGCATCACTCCGGAGGGTGGCAATGTCGGAGATACGTTGGATGAACTGATGCGGCTGAACAACCTTGATACGGTGTCTTTGCATGCGGGGCAGCGCCTCATTGTTCCCCATGAGGCGTAGGGGCCGCCAAGCGTGGCTTATTTCAAGGGCTCAGTCTATTCTGGACAACATGCATTGCCCGTTTTGCCAGAATCCAGACACCAAGGTGGTCGATACCCGTATTAGCGACGATGGTCACTCCATCCGTCGCAGGCGCGAATGCCCGAAATGCTCCAAGCGATTCACCACATTGGAGACGACCATGCTATTGGTCGTGAAGCGTTCCGGAAACGTCGAGCAATTCGACCGCAATAAGGTGATTTCCGGCGTGCGCAAGGCATGCCAAGGCCGTCCCATCAACGAGGATGATCTGAAGATGCTGGGGCAGAAGGTCGAGGAGGATCTTCGTTCACGAGGATTGGCCCAAGTCAAATCTGATGAGGTCGGCAAGGCGATTCTCAAGCCGCTGCGTGACTTGGACATGGTGGCGTACATGCGCTTCGCCAGCGTCTACCAGAATTTCGAGAATCTGGAGGACTTCCAAAGGGCCATCGACGAGCTGAAGGGCGCAAGTTCCGAATGATGACGTGAGACGGGTGCCGCATCCGTAAGCAAATACAGCATATATAATGCGGGCGGGGTTCCAATCCTGATGGTTGGAACCCCGCCCGCATTATCGTAACGTTTCGTATTGCGTGCTCAGCTGATCACGCGCATGCGGATCGTACCCTCGATGGAGGCGAGCTGGTCGAGAGCCCTCTGGTCCGGGCGCTGCGCCACATCGGTGACCACATAGCCGATCTCGCCTTCCGTGCCCAAGGCCTGGGCGGCGATGTTGATGCCGTCCTCGCCCAGCACACGGTTGACGCGTGCCAGCACACCCGGAAGATTCGCATGCAGGTGGGCGATGCGGAAATTCGACTTGATGTCGGACAGGGTGATCTGCGGCAGATTCACCGACAACATGGTGGAACCCTTGAACCAATAATCCTCAAGACGCTGGGAGACGAACTGTCCGATGGACTTCTGCGCCTCAAGCGTGGAGCCGCCGATATGCGGGGTGAGGATCATGTTGTCCTCGTCCGCAAGGTCGGTCAGGAACTCGTCGCCGGTCTTCTTCGGTTCGATTGGGAACACGTCCACCGCCGCGCCGGACAGATGGCCGGAATCCAGATGCTTCTTCAACGCATCCAAATCCGCCACGAAACCACGGGACAGGTTGATGAAGATGGCATCCTGCTTCATATGCTCGAACTGGTCTTCGCCGAAGAATCCCGTGTTCGACTTGCGTCCATCCACATGAAGCGTGACCACATCGGACTGTTCCAGCAATTCGTTGAGCGTGTCGCAACGGTGGGCGTTGCCCATGGCGAGCTTCTCTTCAATGTCGTAGAACAGCACGCGCATGCCAAGCGCCTCGGCGACGACGGAAAGCTGGGAGCCGATGTTGCCGTAGCCGATGATGCCGAGCGTCTTGCCTCGGACCTCATGGGAGCCGGAGGCGGACTTATCCCACATGCCGTGCTTCATATGATGGGTGTGCGCGGGAATGCGGCGCATCAGGCAGATGATGTCGCCGATCACCAGCTCCACCACGGAACGGGTATTCGAATACGGCGCGTTGAAGACGGCGATGCCGTTCTTGCCCGCGTATTCGAGATCCACCTGGTTGGTGCCAATGCAGAAGCAGCCGACCGCGGTGAGCGTCGGACGCGCGTCGATGACCTTGCGGGTCACACTGGTCTTGGAACGGATGCCGAGCAGGTCGACACCTTCCAACGCATCAATCAGCTCGTCCTCGCTCAGGGCTCCCTTGAGGCACTCGACCTCGAAGCCATGGTCGCGCAGCGACTGCGCCGCGTCGGGATGGATGTTTTCAAGTAACAATGCTTTAGGCATGGTTCCTACCTTATAGCTTGAGCAGCTTTTCGTCGTCTTTTGTCCGCAGTATAAGCAGACGCTGCGTGGGCCTCGTCATGGCGACATACAAATCGGAGGCCGCTACGATACGCGACGGCGCGTTCTCCTCGATTCGTCCGGGCTGGACCACCATCACGGCATCATACTCCAGACCCTTCACGGTCTGTGTGGAACATACGGTGACCTGCTCGTCCCAGGAACTCTGGGCATCGAGCCTGTCGAATTCCTTCGGGTCGAGCTCATCCTGAAGTTGTGCGTATACGCGTGCGCGCAACGGCTTGAGCATATCGTCCGGCGCGATGATCGCCACACGACCGGTACCGTCGGAGGAAACGTAGGCGCGCACCAACTCGACGGTCTGCTGCGCGACGGCGTCGCCGATCAGGCTATCGTCACGCAAGGTGAGACGCTTGACTGAATCCGGGACGCCACGCACGGCGTTCACCGTGGAGATGTACAGGCCTTCGGACGAGGCGAAATCGCTGGCGAGCTGCGACACCTCCTTCGGATTGCGGTAGTTGATCGTCAACTCGTTGAGCTGCCAGTTGCGTTCGCCGAACAGCGGATCCATCATGCGACGCCAGGACCGGGTGCCGCCCAACGCGGAGGTCTGCGCCACGTCGCCCACAATCGTGAACGAGCGCGACGGACAACGACGGATCAGCATGCGCCAATCCATCGCGGTCAGCTCCTGCGCCTCATCCACCACGATATGGCCATACGTCCACTCGCGGTCGGCCGCGGCGCGCTGCGCGGTTAATTCGGCGTCCATACCATTGATATTGTCCACCAGCATCTGCGAAGTGACGATGCCGGAACCGATACCGGCCTGCGCCAGCGTGTCCTTGGCGAACTGCTCTTCCTCGGCGCGCTTGGCATCCAACGCCTTCTGCCTGGCCACGGCCTTCGGATCCGGTCCAAGCAATTCCATGGCCTCATCCAGCAGAGGTACGTCGCTGACGGTGAAGGGCGAGCCCTTCGGACGCGTCAGCGTCTTGATGTCACGCTCTTCGAGCCAGGGGGCGAAACGGCGCAATTGCTGCGGTTTCGCGAACAGCTGGTCGACCAGCCATTCGCCGGTCATCGGCAGCCATGCGAGGTTCAGCGTCTTGCGCAAATCGTCGTTCATACGCAACTGCTGCATCACATCGTTAAGCTCGGCCTGCTCCGGCTCGTAGTCAAGCCGTTCGACGTACCGGTTGCGCATGGCCGACAGCATGTCGCGCACGAAGGTCTCGCGCGCCTTGTTATGCGGCTGCCGCGTGCGCTTGGCATCGGCGATGGCCTGCTCGATATCCGCACGTACCATCGGCACGTTGAAACCGTTGATGCGGATGACCGGCAGATGCGAAGGCACGCGTTCACGAGCCGCCACGGCATTGGCGATCGCCTTGGCCATACGGCGTTCACCCTTGAGCTTGGCCGCATACGGGTCGTCATGCGCGGTGGCGATGATGCCGGGAATCAGATCCGCGATGGTACGGCTGACCACACCCGTCTCACCCAGCGAGGGGAGCACCTGGTCGATGTAATGCAGGAACGTCGAGCTGGGGCCGACCACCAGCACTCCGGAACGCTGCAACGCGCGACGATGCGTATACAACAGGTAGGCCGCGCGATGCAACGCGACCGCGGTCTTGCCGGTTCCCGGACCGCCCTGCACCACCACCGCCTGGTTGAGGTCCGCACGGATGATACGGTCCTGCTCGCCCTGGATGGTGGCCACGATATCGGTCATCTTGCCGGTGCGTTTGGCGTTAAGCGACGCAAGCAGAGCACCCTCGCCGGTCAATGTGCCATTGGAGGACGCCTCGCCGACCTGATCGGAATGCACGTCGAGCACCTCATCCTCGACGCCGACCACTTCCCGGAAAACTCAAACGTGATATGCCGGCGCATGACGATGTCGCCATGATTCGAAGGCGTCGCCTCATAGAACGGGGCGTGCCGCGTCGGCACGCCAGTCGGTGAGAATCGGCTCATGATCCTCATCGGACAGGCCGATACGCCCAATGTAGCGATGCGCGCCATGCACGTCGTCGAGCCTGCCGAAAACCAGGCGATCCTCCACCGCACGAAGCTGGGTGAGACGGTCCTCGTACATGGTGGCGAAGGAATCGCGTTCGGTGCGTTGCGTGGGCGAACCGTGCGATCCTGCGGCCCGGACCGTGTCGAGACGCGACCGAGCCTGCGCCCTCAACGCGTCCAGACGATCATATGCGCGGCTGACGGCCTGTTGCTCCTCACGCAACTGGGCGGAATAACTCGACATTGCTGTCCCTTCATCAAAAACTTAAGGCACTCTAATGTACCCCAAGGCTTCTACGAGCGGCGATTGGCCGCGGCGAATCGCGATGGGCTGACAACGCCGGAACTGTACGGTGCGGACGCGCAATCTCAAATATGGGGAGAAATCGACAATATTTTGAGGCATTTTTGCTTTTTCGTGGGGAAAAATGGTGAGCAGTGGGGTAGAGTGGGGAAAGTGTCTCGGATTGGTGGGCCGAGTGTGGGCAAAAAGGAGGTGCGGTAATGGTCCATGACATTGGAACAGAATCCGTCTCCGACGATGACCCGGCTCAATCCGGCGGCATGATGGCGGACTTGCCGCCATTGCTGCTGGGCACCTACACTCCGAAAATCGACGCCAAAGGACGTATGGCATTGCCTGCGAAGTTCCGCAGCCAACTGGGCTCCGGCATGGTGATGGCAAGAGGCCAGGAACGATGCGTCTACCTGCTGCCGCAATCGGAATTCAGACGGATCGCGGTGCAGATCCAACGCACGTCCATGGGAAACAAGGCGGCACGCGACTACCTGCGTGTGTTCCTTTCCGGCGCGGTCGACCAGGAGCCAGACAAGCAGGGACGCGTGCTTGTGCCGCAGATGCTCCGCGATTACGCGAATCTGGGCAGCGACATTGTGGTGATCGGCGTGGGAACCCGGGCCGAGATTTGGAACAGACAGGCATGGGAGGATTACTTGGCCGACAAGGAACAAGGATATTCCGACATTGCCGATGACGTATTGCCGGCGATGGAGTTCTAATGACAGACGTGACGACGATTCATCAGCCGGTGCTGCTCCGCGATTGCGTGGACTTGGTGGCACCGGCATTGGCGAAGCCCGGCTCGATCGCGGTGGATTGCACCCTCGGCCTCGCCGGGCATTCCACAGCGTTCCTCAAAGCAAGCCCCAACGCCCGCCTGATCGGCATCGACCGGGACACCGAGGCGCTCGCGCTCGCCACGAAACGCATGGAAATGGATGGCCTTGCCGACCGTTTCACGCCCGTGCACGCGGCATTCGACGACTTCTCCCAAGTGCTTTCCGACCAAGGCGTCGACAAGGTCAACGCGGTGTTCATGGACCTCGGATTGTCCAGCCTGCAGATCGATGAGACGGAACGTGGCTTCTCCTATTCCCATGACGCGCCGCTCGACATGCGTATGGACGTGACGCAGCCCCTGACCGCAGAGCAGGTGCTCGCCGAATATTCGTTCGCCGATTTGGTGCGTATCTTCCGCACATACGGCGAGGAGCGGTTCTCCAAGCAGATCGCACGGGAAATCGTACGCCGGCGTGAAACCGAGCCGCTGACCACGTCGGGCCAGCTCAATCGTTTGGTGGACGAGGTCGTGCCGCAGGCCCACCGTCCCGCCGGCAACCCCGCGAAACGCGTCTTCCAGGCGCTGCGCATCGAAGTCAACGGCGAACTGGACAAGCTTGCCGGCACGCTGCCGCAAATCGCCAACCACCTTGCAGTGGGAGGACGTCTGGTGGTGGAGTCGTACCACTCGTTGGAAGACAAAACCGTCAAAGCCTTCATGAACCAAGGGCTTAAGGTCGACGCTCCGGCGGATATGCCCGTGGTGCCGCCCGACATGATGCCGTTCTTCAAGGAACTGACCCGCGGCGCCATCAAGGCGGACGCGGAGGAAATCGCCAACAATCCACGATCGGCGTCCGTCAGATTGCGCGCGGTGGAATTGACCAGACCGATTCCCGCACGATGGCGCAAACGGTTCGACCAAGGCGCGGATTACGCAAGCATGACCAGACAAGGAAGAAGGGACTGAAGTGGCGGCACCAAGAACGATCGCTTCGAATGCGGCTCCGGCCGGCCGCAAAAGCCAGACCGAGACCATCGGCACCACGCGTCCCGAACTGCACGTCATCAAAGGGACCAGAGTCGAAGGCAACGGCATCCGTCACGGCTTCGAACAACTCATCACATGGACGCGGACCCGCAGCACGCCGCTGCTGCACCTGGTCATCGCCGCGGTGTTCCTTGGTGTATGCCTGCTGGGCTCACTGATGCTGCGTACCCAAATGGTGCAGCATTCCTTCGAGGCGAGCCAAATCGAAACGCATATCACCCAGCTGACCCAGGACGTCGAGGACGATCAGGCCAAGCTCGACGAACTTGACGCCTCATTGCCGAGCAAGGCCGAAGAGATGGGCATGGTCCCGCAGAAAGGCGCATTGACCATCGATCTGAACGGCTATCAGGCAAACGCAAGTGGAGACAAGACCCGGTGAACCCTATCCGCAGGATCTACACGTTCTTCCACAAGAACCTGTTGACGAAAACCATGGCCATCGGCGTCATTCTGGCGCTGATGGGCACCACCTGCCTTATCCAACTTGCCAATATTCAACTGGTCAACGGCAAAGGGATGGCGCAGGCCGCGGCGCAAAGCCGCACCACCACCGTGACGTTGAAGGCTCGACGCGGCAAGATCATGGATACCAATGGCGCGATTCTCGCGCAAAGTGTCGAACGCTACACCATCATCGGCAACCCCGAACAGGCGCAGGCGTTCATACCGACCACCTGCACCAAACAGACCGGCAGCAACTGCCACCAGATCAACGGCAAGCCGGTCGGCGTGACGGGAGCCGCAGCCGTGGCTCGTCTGCTGGCCCCCGTATTGGGCATGGACGCCACGGAACTGGGCGCCAAACTGTCGATCAGCGGGCAATACGTGGTATTGAAGAAGGACGTGACGCCTGCGGTCAAGCGTAAAATCTCCAAGCTGAACCTCGGCGGCATCGTCTACGCGGAACTAAGCAACGAACGTCTGTACTCCAACGGCACTTTGATGGGTTCGCTATTGGGTGGTGTCGACGCCGACGGCAAGGGCGTGGCCGGCATCGAGCAGATGGAAAACAAGACATTGACGGGCCGTGACGGCTACCAGGTGTACCAACAGGGCAACAGCGGCGTCGAAATCCCCGGAACCATGACCGAATCCAAAGACGCGGTCAACGGATCCGACGTCACCCTCACCATCGATCGGGATGTGCAGTGGTACACCGAGAAAGTGCTGAGCGACAGCGAAAACAAATACCATTCCGCTTGGGGCATCGCCATGGTCCAGGACGTGCAGTCGGGCGACATCCTCGCTTTGGCGGACAGCGATACGACCGAGGCCGGAAGCGACCAGGCGAAGATGGGCGCCTCCCGGGCGGTGAGCGAGACCTTCGAACCTGGCTCCATCGGCAAGGTGCTGGCCATGTCGGGCATGCTGCAACTGGGATTGCACAAGGTCGATGACAAATTCACGGTACCGAACACGGTGACCGTGGAAGGACAGACCTATAAGGACGCGGTGGACCATGGCAACGAACATTGGACGCTCGCCGGCATCCTCGAACAGTCGTCGAACGTTGGCATGGTCATTGCCGGAGACAAGATGACCAACGAGCAGCGGTACAACTTCATCAGCAAATTCGGTATCGGACAGGCCACAGGACTGAACCTGCCAGGCGAATCCGAAGGCGTGCTGCACCCCTCGGATAGCTGGGACAGGCGAACCCGCAACACCGTGCTGTTCGGTCAAGGGTACACGGTGAACGTCATGCAGCTGACCAACGCGGTTTCGGTGATAGCCAACAAGGGCGTCAAAAAGCCGCAACGCATCATCAAGTCCATCACCGACACCGCGGGGCATGTCGAAGAGCAGCAGTCCAAGGGCGAGGCGACACGCGTCATCGACGAATCCGTGGCGAGCCAGATGCTCAACGCCATGGAATCGTCCGCTGAACACTACAACACTTTCGTGAAGGTCGACGGCTATCGTATGGCGGCGAAATCAGGCACAGCAGAAGTCGCCGGAGCGAACGGCCAACTGACCTCGATCATCAGCGATTACTCGACGATCATTCCCGCGGATAATCCACGCTTCGTCATCACCGTGGTGCTCAAAGACCCCCAAGGCAGCTTCGGCGGTTTGACGGCGGGTCCTGTCACCGCGGAGATTGGTGAATTCCTTATGCAGAAGTATGAAGTGCCGGCGTCTTCACCTCGCACGGATGCTATTCCGGTGAATTGGTGAGCGAATACGTATTCAGACACGGAGGGGCCGGAAAGGTGAGCGCGGTCAGCGAATCCATGAACAGACGAATGACTTTAGGGCTGCTTGCCAGCCGATACGGTTTCGATCTTGATCCGACGTCGGCGGCTGAAGTGACGATCACTTCCATCGCGGATGATGTCGAATCGGTGCGTCCCGGCGCACTGTTCGTCCCGTCCGCCGATGTGGACGTGCACCAGTTGTCGCAGGCTCAGGAGCAGGGAGCATATGGCGCGATTGTGCCCCATGCGCTGCGCGGTCAAACCGACGACATCCAGATTCCGCTCATCTACGCCGAACCCACCATGGGACAGCTCGGCAAACTGGTGAGCGACATGGCCGGCAATCCGTCCGACGCATTGGCCGTATTCGCCATCACGGGGAAGAACAGGGAGATCGTGGAATCCGAAGTGAGGAACCTCGCGGATTTCCTGCACATGCTGGGCAACCCCGTCGGCGTGATCAGCTCGTCCGATTCACAGTCATTGGAACGCTTCCTCAATCTGGAATATCCTCTGTCGGCCATCGATGTGCAACGTACCATGGCGGTGTGCGCCGAAGACGGCGCAGCCGCTGTGATCCTCGCGTTGGATGAAGAGACCCTGCGTGAGGACGCGTTTGCAATCGGTCAGCGTCGATGTGCTTGCCTGCGATGACAATGGTTTGAGCGATGCCGAGGTTGCGAAACTCGTCGCAAAATTCGGATGCGCGGTCGGCAAACAGACCCGCATCGCGGGACGAACCCAGGAATCCGACCTGCTTGCGGCGCAGGCCGCGACGGCATACGGCCAGACGGACAGCCGTTCGCTGTCCCTGTCCATCGCCATGGTGCTGGCCGCCGGCGTGAGGAAAGCCAACATCAAAAGCGCGTTACGCGTCTCGCGTGACCTGAACTAAACGTGGAACGAAACATTCTCCACATCAAACACAAACCCAACCATTAGAGGAGTAACGACAGTGAGCAGCCCGACCATGATGCCGATGAGCCTGACGGAGATCGCGCAGGCGGTTGATGGACGGTTGATGCCGACGACCGTGCCGACCGACGAACCGGTGGCCATCAGCGCCTTCACGGATTCGCGCCAGATCGTGCCGGGATCCGTTTTCGTGGCGATTGCCGGCGAACGCGTCGACGGTCATGATTTCGTGCCGAAGGTCGGCGCGCAGGGGGTCTGTGGCCGCACTGGTCGACCACGAAATCGCGGGCGCGCAGGTGCCGCAGATCGTCGTAGAAAACACCGTTAAGGCGTTGGGAGCGCTCGCCAAGCATAATATCGAGCGTCGGCGCGCGCTGGAATCGCCGTTCACCGTCATCGGCATCACCGGTTCCGTCGGCAAAACCACCACCAAGGATCTGCTCAAATCGCTGCTGTCCAAAATGGGCGACACTGTCGCTCCGGTCGGATCGTTCAACAATGAGATCGGCCTGCCGCTGACGTCGCTCAAGGTGAACGCCGGCACGCGTTTCCTGGTGGCGGAAATGGGCGCCAATCACGTGGGCGAAATCGCCAACCTCACCTCCCTGGTTCCGCCGGACATCGCCGTGGTGCTCAAGGTGGGCGTGGCGCATCTGGGAGAATTCGGCTCTGCGGAACGCATCGCCCAAGCCAAATCGGAAATCGTACGCGGACTGGTGCCGGGCGGCCTGACCATCCTCAACGCCAACGACGAACATGTGGCCGCGATGAGCGCCATCGCTCCGGCCGATGTGCTGTGGTTCGGCCTGCCGCAGAAAGAAGACGCGCAACTGGACACGACCGCGCTCGACGTGCGCTGCGACGATCTCGACCATCCGTCATTCGTACTGGAAGACAAGACAGGCCGGCACGCCAACGTCACGCTCGGCATCTGCGGACAGCACAACGTCATGAACGCGCTTGCCGCAGCCACGGTGGCGATGACGTTGGGCATGCCGATTGACGACGTGGCCTCCGGCCTATCCGACGTGACGAGCATCAGCCCGCATCGCATGGCGGTGTCCACCGTCACCAAGCCCGAAACGTCGTTCACACTGATCGACGATTCGTTCAACGCCAACCCCGATTCCATGAAGGCCGGACTCGATGGCCTGTCGCGCTGGCATGCCGGCGCCGAGCAGCAGCCGTTCAGAATAGCGGTTCTCGGAGCCATGCTGGAGCTCGGACCGGATGAGCATCGCCTGCATGAGGACGTCGGCAGATACGCCGTCGAGGGCGGTGCGGACGCGCTTGTGACGGTCGGCAGCACTTCCGACGAGGCGTTGGACGCGCTTGCCGAGGCCATGGCGCAGGGCGGCAAGGCGGTTGCCGCCAACCCGACGATGGTGCAATGGGCGCATGATGCCGAACAGGCCGACCGAATGGTCACCCGGCTTGCGACCGACCATGAGGGTACAGTGGTGTTGCTGAAAGGATCCCACGCGTCCGGATTGAGCGCTCTGGCGGAGCGTTGGACGCAAAACTGACGGAATCGGCGTCGTGCCGATCATAGCTGACTGAAACGGAGAAGATCAGGTGATTTCACTCATCATCGGCATTATGGTGTCGCTCGTCGTGACGATTGTGGGCACTCCGCTGCTGATTAAGTTGGTGCACAAGCTCAATTACGGACAGTACATCCGTCAGGATGGCCCGAAGTCGCATCTCGTCAAGCGCGGCACGCCGACGCTTGGCGGCGTGGTCATCAACCTCGCGGTGGTGCTCGGCTGGTGCTCCTCGGCACTGTATCGGTTCCTCACCAGGGGAGAGGTGCCGTCGTGGTCCGCGGTGTTGGTGCTGTTCGCCATGCTGTCGATGGGATTCTTGGGATTCATCGACGATTTCGCGAAGGTCCGCAAGAAGCAGAGCGAGGGACTGACCGTCAAGGGCAAGTTCATCGGACAGTTCATCCTCGCCACCATATACGCGGTGCTGGCGCTGATTCTGCCGACCAAATCGGCTTCCCAGCGCCCAGGCCGGCATGAGCTTCATCGAAAAGCCGTTCTTCAGCTTTGAATTCGCCGGTCGTGTCGTGGGCCCATCGTGCTGTTCGTGATCTGGGGTGAACTTCCTGATGACCGCATGGACCAACGCCATCAATCTGACCGACGGTCTTGACGGCTTGGCCGCCGGCTCCTCGATGATCGCCTTCATCGGCTATGCGATCATCGCGTTCTGGGAGTTCTACCACCTCAAGGGTTCGGACCATCCAGGCTTCACCTATGCGGTGTCCGATCCTCTTGACCTGACCATCATCGCGGCGTGCGCGGCCGTAGCCTGCTTCGGCTTCCTGTGGTACAACTCCAATCCGGCCTCCATCTTCATGGGAGACACCGGCTCCTTGGCGCTTGGCGGTCTGTTCGCAGCCATGTCCATCGCCACGCACACCGAATTCCTGGCGATCATCCTTGGCGGTCTGTTCGTCATCGAGACCATGAGCGACATCATCCAGGTCGGCTACTTCAAGATGACCCACAAGCGCGTTTTCAAGATGGCTCCGATCCATCATCATTTCGAATTGAAGGGCTGGCCGGAAGTGAAGGTCGTGGTCCGGTTCTGGATGATCGAGATGCTGTTCGTGCTGATCGCCTTGGTGCTGTTCTACGGCGATTGGGTGGCCCGTTCCGGCCTATGACACGATTGCGGGCGCGGCTTTACGCCCGCAATATGAGTGTGCTATCACGGCAAATGACGTTTCCGATTGAAGGGTGATGGATATGAATATGGATGGCAAGACCGTAATCGTGGCTGGTCTCGGTGTCTCCGGGCAAAGCATGATGGAAGTGCTGGGCTCCCGTGCCGGCAGAGTGCTGGGCGTGGATGAGAAGAAGCCGGACTCCGACCTGCATTCCTTCGACCAAATCGATTGGGACAATACCGACATGGTGATGACCTCGCCGGTCTTCAACCCGCGCACGCCATTCATCCTTGAGGCGCAGAAACGCAACATACCGGTCATGAGCGAAGTCGAACTGGCCTGGCAGCTGCGCGTGAACAGCAACACCACCGGCAAGCCGGCGCAGTGGATCGGCATCACCGGCACCAACGGCAAGACCTCGACCACGGAAATGACCTCCGAAATGCTGACCGCATGCGGCCTGGCCGCTCCCGCCGTCGGCAACATCGGCAAAGCCGTGTCGCACGCCGCCGTCGACCCCGCGAACGACGTGCTCTGCGTCGAACTGAGCTCGTTCCAGCTGCATTTCACCTATTCTCTGGAACTTGACTGCGCGGCGATCACCAACATCGCCGACGACCATCTCGATTGGCATGGCGGCATCGAGAACTATGCCGCCGACAAGGCGAAGGTGTTCCACAACGTCAAGAAGGCGCTGGTCTACAACGCCGACGACGAACGCGTCACCAAATTGGCGTTCGCGGCCCAGACCGCGCCGGAATGCCGCAGGATCGGCTTCACGTTGGCCGAGCCGAAGGACGGGCAGATCGGTGTGAAAGATGGCTGGATCGTCGACATGTCCGGCATTGCCGGCGGAGAAGCGGGAAAGCCGTTCCAAGTGGCGAAGGTCACCGATTTCACGCATCTGACCGAGCCGGATGGCACGGTCTACCCGCATCTGCTCGCCGACGCCCTGACCGCGTTGGCGCTGGTGTTGGGTCTCGGAGCAGACAAAGACAAGGCGTTGGCCGCGCTCAAGCAGTTCACGCCGGGCGGCCACCGCATCCAGACCGTCGCCGTCGCCAAAACGTCCGACGGTGGCGCCATCCGTTTCGTGGATGACTCCAAAGCCACCAACGCGCATGCGGCCAAGGCGTCGCTTAACAGCTTCGCGGACAAGTCCGTGGTGTGGATCGCCGGCGGACTTGCCAAAGGAAGCCGTTTCGAACAGCTCGTCGCCGACCAGGCGCACACCATCAAGGCGGCTATCATCATCGGCAAGGACCAGCAGCCAATGCTGGACGCGTTCAAGGCAAGCGCTCCCGACATTCCCATGTCCATCATCGATCCCACGGACAACGACACCGTCATGGCCCGCGCCATCGACGCTGCCGGCACCTACGCGCAATCCGGCGATGTGGTGCTCATGGCTCCGGCCTGCGCGTCCATGGACCAGTTCAAGTCGTACGCCGATCGCGGAAACCAGTTCGCGCAGCAGGCTCAGCGTTGGGTGAATGAGCATGGGGAAGCCTGAGGCCAGCCGTAGCATCACGTCTTCCGTAAGCCGTCCGAACATGACGGACGGCGCCGCGGCACAGACACGAGAACCGTTGAAGAACGGCGGAACGCGTAATCTCGCCAACCCGTTATGGTGCTTCCACGGATTCCGCCTATGCGTGATCATCCTCACGATCTTCGGCGTGATCATGGTGTTCTCCAGCTCTTCGGTGAACATGATCGCCAACGGGCAGTCGCCATGGGCGCAGGCGCTGAAACAGGGCATGTACTGCGTGTTCGGCCTGGTCATAGCATTCATCACGATGATGCTGCCGGCCAGCTTCTACCGAAAGATCAGCTTCTGGTTCCTGCTTGGCGCCATGGTCATGCAGGCCGCCACACTGACACCATTGGGCGTCGAAGTCAACGGCAACAAAGGATGGATCGGCATTCCGGGCGTGTTCACCATGCAGCCCGCGGAAATCGTCAAGCTGGCGTTATGCATCTGGATGCCGAACGAGCTGATCAACGCGCGCAAGCAGGTGAGGAAGGTCGGCGCGCCCCGCGCGTACTCCAAGCTTATTCTCGGCTATCTGTGCGCGTTCTGCCTGGTCATGTCCGGCAAGGATCTTGGTACGGGCTTGATTATTCTCGCAATTGGCGGCATTGCATTGCTGCTTGGCGGATTCCCCGGCAAATGGCTTGCCGGAGCCGCGCTGCTTGGCATATGCGGTATCGTCGGATTCATTCTGACCAGCCCCAACCGACTCGGCCGCATCATGGCGGCCTACCGGACCTGCTCTCCGTCCGACCTGCAGGGCGTGTGCTATCAGGCGGTCCACGGCAAATACGCGATCGCATCCGGCGGCTTGTTGGGCGTCGGCATCGGCAATTCCGGCGAGAAATGGGGCTATCTTCCCGAAGCGCACAACGATTTCATCTTCGCCATCATCGGCGAGGAAACCGGATTCGTCGGAGCAGCCATGGTGATTCTGCTGTTCATCGTCATGACGTGGTGCATGCTGATGGTGGCCGTGCAGGTCCGCGACCGGTACATCACCATGGCGTTGGTGTGCATCGCGGTATGGATCGTCGGCCAGGCGTTTGTCAACATCGGCGTCGTCGTCAGCCTGCTGCCGGTCATGGGCGTGCCGATGCCGTTCGTATCAGCAGGCGGATCGTCTCTTATCATGTGTCTTGGGGGCCGCCGGCGTGGCCATCAGCCTGATGAAGGAGCAGCCGCAGGTCAAAGCCGAGAACCGCATACTGTAATCGGTTCCCGTCATGCGAGTTGCGAAGCAAGCAAAAGAAAAGTAGACGAAATGTAAGTATCTGCATCGGCGGCGGTATGCCGCGTGGCCTGCCGCCGCATGGTGGGCTAAGCTCGTGGATTATGAGCAATCAGAAGCATATCGTTCTTGCCGGTGGCGGCACGGCAGGCCACGTCAATCCTCTGCTCGCCGTGGCGCATGTGATTCGCGAGCTTGAACCGGAAGCGGATATCGCGGTGGTGGGCACCGCCGTCGGTCTGGAGCGTGATTTGGTTCCGCAGGCCGGTTTCGAACTGGAAACCATCGAAAAAGTGCCGTTCCCGCGCAGGCCCAACAAGGCTGCGTTGCAGTTTCCAGCCAAATGGAAGGCCGAGAAGGCCAAAGTACGTGACATCCTCACCCGGCATCAGGCCCAAGTGGTCGTCGGTTTCGGCGGATACACGTCCGCACCCGTATACGCGGCCGCGCACAGCATGGGAATTCCGATTGCGATTCACGAACAGAACGCACGTGCGGGCATGGCCAACAAGCTGGGCGCGCGTTGGGCGTCCATGATCGGTGCCGCATACGCCCAGCCAGGACTGAAACCACGCAGGGGCGTCGAAGTCGAACGCGTGGGCCTGCCGCTTCGTCCGGCAATCGCACGATTGGCGTCCGATCTGGAACATGACCGTACCGCCACTCGTAAAGCCGCCGCGGCGCAGCTTGGTGTCGATCCGGACCGTCCGCTCGTGGTCATCACCGGCGGATCCTTGGGCGCGGTGAACGTGAACAGGGCTGTGGCCGCTTCCGCCAAGGATCTGCTTGCGCACGCCCAGGTGATTCATCTGACCGGTAAGGGCAAAGACGACGAAGTGCGTTCCTTGGTGTCGGTAAGCGCCGGAGAGGACGTGCTCGGCGAGCTTGGCCCCGACCACGTTTCGGATGGCGACTACCGTGTGGCTCCCTATCTGGAACGCATCGATCTGGCGTTCGCCTGCGCCGATCTGATCATCTGCCGTTCCGGAGCCGGCACGGTCAGCGAGCTGACGGCTTTGGGACTGCCGGCGATTTACGTGCCTCTGCCGATCGGCAATGGCGAGCAGCGTTTCAACGCGCAGCCCGTGGTCGACGCGGAAGGGGGCTTGATGGTGGCGGATGGCGATTTCACCCCGGATTGGGTCCGTGGCCATGTGCCGGAACTGCTTGCCGATCCGGACAAGCTGTCCCGATACGGTGCCAACGCGTGGAAATACGGCATCCGCGACGCCGCCGAAGTCATGGCGAAGCGCGTGCTCGCGCTAATCGATCAGCCAGCTGATTAACCGGCCGAACAATCATGGCCGCACCCCGTGGGAGACCATGGGTGCGGCCATAATGAAATGAGCTTGAAAACAATTTACGAGGAGCAATCGTGTCTGACAACCAGCGTGAAGCCGGTACCATAATTCTTGACCCAACCCATGCGTCGTTCGCACCTGAAGAGACGGTGCATGACCTAGGTGCCACGCATTTCATCGGCATTGGTGGCGCAGGCATGAGCGTGCTCGCTGAAATGCTGCATGAGCAGGGTGTCGAGGTCGATGGTTCGGACCGTGAGCCAAGCGCCAAAACCGACCGTCTGCAAAGCCTCGGCATCACCGTCGAATTCGGCCAGCAGGCGAAGAACGTCGAAGGCAAGAACACCGTCGTGTTCTCCAGCGCCATCAAGCCGGACAATCCGGAAATCGTCGCCGCGCATGAGGCAGGGGAGCGCATCGTGCACCGCAGCGACATCCTCGCCCTGCTGATGAACGCGAAACGTGCGGTGACCGTGGCCGGCGCCCACGGCAAGACCACGACCAGCTCCATGCTGGCGCACATTCTCGTGAACGCCGGAGAAGGCGAACTCGCCGATCCGAGCTACGCCATCGGCGGTTCCATCCAAGGCAAAGACGGTGCCATTTTGGACGGCGGCCATGCCGGCAAGGGCAACGTGCTGGTTGGCCGAAGCCGATGAATCGGACGGCAGCTTCGCCAAATACCATCCGCAAATCGCCATCATCACCAATTCCGAAGCCGACCACCTTGACCACTACGGCACGCAGGACAATTATCGGGCCGCATTCGTGGACCATGCCGGACACGCCACCAAAGCCGTAATCATGTGCGGCGACGACGAAGGCAACCTTGCCGTGCTACGTGCGCTTGACGCCACCGTGGCCGGACGCACGATCGTCTATTCAACACGGAACGCCGCCGAATTGGGCGACCTGAACAGTGCCACGCTGGTACGCATCGAATCGGAAAGCGAAACCGCCGAAAGCGGCGCCGAACATTTCACGCTGCATATTCCGGGCGGACTGATCGGCGAAGAGGAGCGCCGCATCGCCGTGACGCTTACCGTTCCCGGCATCCACAACGCACGCAACGCCTCCGCGGCGATTATCGCGGCCGCGCTGTTGGGCATGGACGTCGAACGTGCCTCCGCGGCGGTCACCTCGTTCCTCGGTGCCGCACGCCGCTTCCAGGTCCGTGGCACCGTCAGCCAAGTGACGGTCGTCGATGATTACGCGCATCATCCGACCGAAATCGCTGCGCTGCTGGATGCGGCCCGTCGCCGCTACCCGCAGTCCAAGATCCGTGTGATCTTCCAGCCGCACCTGTTCTCCCGCACGCGTTTCTTCAGCTCTGAATTCGCGCAGGCGCTTGCCAAGGCCGATGACGTCATCGTTACCGGCATCTTCCCCCGCGCGCGAGAAGCAGGAGGATTTCCCCCGACGTGACTCCGGCCACCATCGTGGACGAGGCGCTCAAGCTTGAGCATGAACCGGCCAAGGACTGGATCCGTGGCGTCGAAGACATGCACACCGCGGCCCAGATGATGGTGATGCGCGCGCATCATGGCGACGTCATCTTCACCGTAGGCGCCGGCGACATCACGCAGATGGACGAGGTCATCCTGCATGCTCTTGAAGCGCATCGTTGGGATTGCGAGGGCTGATGGCTCGACGGGTCATCAGTTCCGGCAAGGATGTGCAGGAGACGGACCAGTCGGGCGGACGACGTTCCGGACGGTCCATCTCATCGGAGCATGCCGAAGGACGGTCGATTGAAGGGTACGCGGACCGTTCAAAAGCCGAAGGCTTCGTAGACGCGCGACGTTTGCAAAGCGAGGACCTGGTTTCCAAAACCCTGCAGGAGACCACCGGCACGATCGGCATCATGACACGTCCGAAAGTGGTTGATTTCGGCGAACGGCTCAAGGAACGCCGTCAGGCCGGCGCGCGAGCCATAGTCCTGCGCGTGCTCATCGGTCTTGTCGTAGCCGTGGTTTTGGGAGCTGTCGTCTGGCTGTTCCTCTTCTCGTCGGTGTTCCGTTTGGAGCCAGGCAACATCAGCGTGGTCGGCGCCAACGAATGGGTGAGCGAATCGCAGGTGCTTGACATCGCGAGGCAGCAGTCCGGAAAATCGTTGTTCCTGGTTTCGGATGGAGCCGTGGAGAAGCAGATCAAGGCGATTCCGGGAGTCACGTCAGCCAAGTCGAAGAAACAGCTGCCGAACTCGCTTGAAGTGACGATCAAGGCGCAGAAACCCGCGGCCATGCTCAAAACCAGCGAGGACCATATGACGGCGGTCGACAGCAAGGGCCGCGTGCTCAATTCCGTCAGCGGCGTTTCCGTGGAAGGCATTCCCGTCATCGAAGTGCAGAACGTCGATGCGAGCCTGTCTAGGCGTCCTATCAAGGAAGCGTTGAAGATTCTCAGCTCACTGCCGGAATCGATGCGCAATTCCATCACCAAGGTCACCGCGGCGACCCAGGATTCCATCACCACGGAACTCAATGGGGGAGACCGCGTGATCGTATGGGGTGATTCCTCGGACCTGAAGCTCAAGAAAGCGGTGGTGGACAAGATCGTCAATGATCCGAACGTGATTGGAGACAAGCATAACGTGGACGTGTCCGCGCCGTTGAGACCGATCATCAAATAGCGTTATTGCGCAACGTCACTGCATGACGGAGCGGAAATACTTTGATCTAGCTCTTTTTGTCTTGACAGAAAAACGAAACGCGCTCTGGACCTTCTTTCCAAGGGAGGGCCAGAGCGCGTTTCCGCGTTTGGATGGATGGTATTAGCCGTATGCGTTGAACGGGCGTCAGTCCTTGACGATGGTCTTGCCTGCGGTCGCCCCTGGCGTCAAGTCCTGAATCTCCGTGATCTCCAGAACGGGAATGGTCATGGGCTTCTTCGTGCCGTTATGTTCGGCCACAGCGACCTGCTCATCGTAGATCGCATCATCGGAATGCAGAGTGACGTTGCCACGGAAACGATAACCTCGCTTCTGCTCAAGATTGGCCACTGCGATGACCAGTTCGCTGCCGTCGAGCAGATTACGGTACATTTGGCCGGCGGTACGCTCGTGATAGCCGATATGAGTGTCATCGATGACGAACGTGCTCATTTTCGGCCCCAAATCGACGTGTCCATCCTTGCCGATGGTGGCCACCCAAGCGAGATTGCTGCTGATGAAATCCTTCATTTCCTCTGTAAGCTTCGCCATGATATCGTCCCTTTCGATGGTTGGCTGGCCGGCGGCTTGCAATATTGAAAGGCGCCGGACGGTTATTTCGATAATACGGAGGCGTTGCTGCCGACATGCGTTGTTTCACCAAACGAGAAATGTGATTGCAAATACAAAAATGCCGTCATTGCTGACACATGATTCGTGCCCACATTTTGCCCATGTTTTTGAGAAATATCGCGATAAAGGGTGAATTGCAGCGAATTGCAAAAGTGGTGGAAACCGTTGGAAATAAAGGAAAAGCCGCCATTTCTGGCGGCTTTCAATCCGTGGAGATGCGGGGAATTGAACCCCGGTCCGATAACCGAACCCTCAGTCTTCTACGTGCGTAGTCTGCTGGCCGTGCGGCGGTTTTTCTGCCCCCATCGATGTCGCAGACAACTGATGGCGAGCATATCTACAGTAAAAGTCCCTTGCCGGCCCTGTGGCTCAGTCGACAAAGCAAGTCTTCTTAACGACGCTCAACATCCTCCCAAAGACGAGAAGGAGTGAACGGAGCGGCTGCTCACTGGTTAATCCTGGCGCGAAGCTCAGGCAGCGAGAGCGAACTCAGTGCGGTTAGATTTAGCACTTATTCTTTTGTAGGGGGCATCCACGAGCGGACCCTACGTTCTCGGCACGCTTCCCTGCGACGAACAGGTCACCGTCGAAACCGATCATCCCCAAATATTGAATTATCAAACCTTCCGGCTTTATAGCCAGAAATTTCAAGATACCACGGTTTATCCGACAAACCAAATTATGCTATCGGCGATTCATCATACCGACGAAACTTCGCAAAACCGGTAAAAAAAATTCCGCATGCCGTTATTTGACGGCATGCGGAATCGGTGATGATGAAAGGAAAAGATACGCTTACTTGGCTGCTGCGGCGAGGTAATCCGGAACGCCTTCGGTCGGGTAGGCCGGCCAGCCGCCTTCCTTGGTGCACACGTAGGCGGCGGTGTTCACGGCCGCGCGATGCGCTTCCTTGAGGGAGGCACCGGACAGGATCTTACCGGTGAAGGAGCCGGAGAAGGAATCGCCGGCTCCGACGGTGTCGGCCACCTCGACATGCGGGGTCAGCAGAGTGGAGGTCTCGCCGTCCTTGGCGATGATGGTGCTGAAGGTCGCGCCGCCGGTCAGGATGGTGTACTCCAGATCGAAGCGATCCATGAACCACTTGCAGGCCTCTTCGTCGTTGCCCTCCGGAATGGAGAACATCTCACGCATCATGATGAGCTCGTCGTCGTTGATCTTGAAGATGTTGGCGTATCCCAGCAGCTCCTCGATCAGCTCCTTGGAGTAGAAGTTGGCGCGCAGGTTGATGTCGAAGAACTTCAGCGCGCCTTCCTTGGTATGCTGGAGCAGTTTGATGATGGTGTCATGCGATTCCTGGGAACGCAGACCCAGCGTGCCGAAGCAGATGGCGTCGGCCTTGGACACGGCCTCGGCGAGTTCGTCGGTGTAGCCGATGTGGTCCCAAGCTACGTTCTGCACGATGGTGTATTCCGGAATGCCGTTGGTCAGTGCCACGGCGACGGTGCCGGTCGGGTATTCGTTGGTCTGCACCAGCGTGTTGATGCCGGCCTTGTGCGCATCGTTGAGCAGCTCGGCGCCCAGCTCGTCGTTACCGACGGCGCTGATGGCGTAGCTTTCTGCGCCGTTCTGGGACGCGTGGTAGGCGAAGTTGACGGGAGCGCCGCCGGCGCGCTTGCCGGTGGGGAGCATATCCCACAGGATTTCACCGAGGGCGATGACGATTGGCTTGGACATGGGTGGTTCCTTTCTTTGGTGGGCGGCGTGCTATGCGACGTCGAAGAACATCGATGGATGTTCCAAAAAATTGGTGATGGCCACGGCGGCGGCACCGGTGACGGTGGCGTCGGTGGGCAGGGCGGACAGGGTGATTCGGGTGTTGCGCCCGATTTCGGGGATCGTGCGTTCGCGCACGACTTGTGTGACTTCGTCGAGCAACGGCTGGCCGGCTTGCGCGATGATGTCTCCAAGAACGATGTGTGTCGGATTGAAAGCGTTGATGATGGTGACCGCGCCGTACCCAACGTATCGGGCAACATCGAGCATCAGAAGCGTCGCGGTCTCGTCTCCCGCGTTCGCCTTGGCGAACAGTGCTGCGCAAGCCTGCGCATGCGTCATCGTCTCGCATCCGGGAACGATGCTCGGGTTGGCGTTGAGTTGTTCGTGGATGGCGTTGGCGGAGCAGTAGCGTTCCAGGCATCCGACATTGCCGCAGTCGCATGGCTTGCCGTTCACGTCGATGGAGACGTGTCCGATTTCCGTGGCGGTGCCGTGCTCGCCGTAGTAGATGGTGCCGTTGTCGATGACTCCGAGGCCGATGCCTTCGCCAAGCAGATAGTAGGCGAGGGAACCTTCCGACAGTTCCGGATTGAACAGGAACTGCGCCAGCGCGCCGGCGCGGGCGTCCTGTTCGACGAACACGGGGACGCTGAATGCGTTGCTGAATTCGTCGATGAAGTTGATTTGCCTCCAGCCCTGCATGGAGGAGACCAAAGCGGTGCGTCCTTCGTCCTTTAAATAGGGCCCCGGAACCGCCATGCCGACGGCCACGATGCTGGGGTCGTCCTTGATGAGCTGGCGTACGGTATCTCGAATGCGCTCCACCGTTTCGGGGATGTGCTCTTCGCTGACGGTAGGCAAGTCGGACAGGAAGATACGGTTGCACTTGAGGTCGAAGACCGCGATTTGCACCAGACTGCGGGCGAACTTCACGCCGATGATGTGGTATTTGGCGCAATTGAGATTCAGACCGATGGAACGGCGGTTCTTGTCTCCGTCCATGTCGCCGGTTTCTTCGATGATGCCCTGCGCCAGCAGTTTCGCGGTGATTTTGGTGATTGCCGCCGGAGTGAGCTTGATGGCTTTGGCGATCTGCGCGCGTGAGCAGATGCCATTGTGGTACAGGTATTGCAGGATGCGGGAACGGTTGTTTTCCGAGATCGATGACTGTTGGGCGCTGTACCTACTCATGCTCACCTCCTTGCGACAGTGCATGGACCCTCGTTGAACTTCTTAATATATTAACGCCGTTAATTGATTAATGCAATTCGTGTTGTGCCGCGTGTCGCGCGCTTATCTGGGTCTCTCTGTGCGAAAGCAATGAGTGAAAAAGAAGGACGTAGACCTTGAATGCGACTTTGGCTGGGTCCGTCTCATAAAATGGCTGGTTTTTCTTATTTTCTTTCACTAGTCGTTAAAAACGTTGGAATTTCGCCGTTTTAATGCATAGCAGAAAACGGCGAATATAAGGTAGGTGGGTAAAACGGCCTCCAATGAAACGTACGGTTAACATTGCGCGCCGATTCTTGTCACTATATCGCCTTGCACAGGGGCGATTCGGATAGAAAAGAGAGGATTCCATAGTGAATCGCAAGAAAGTTATCGCCGCTCTGGCTTCTGTCGCGGCTCTGGCTTCCCTGGCCGCCTGCGGCGGCGTGAAGGACGGTGGCGCCGCAACTGGCAACACCATCACCGTCGGCACGACCGATAAGATCACCAGCCTTGATCCGGCTGGCTCCTACGACAACGGTTCCTACGCCGTGCAGATTCAGGTGTTCCCGTTCCTGTACGCGCAGAACTACAACACTTCCGAGCTGTCTCCGGACATCGCCGCCGATGACGGCACCTGGAGCGCCGACGGCACCGAGTTCACCGTCAAGCTCAAGAAGGGCCTGAAGTTCGCGAACGGCCACGATCTGACCGCCTCCGACGTCAAGTTCTCCTTCGACCGTATCAAGAAGATCAACGACGAGAACGGTCCGTCCTCCCTGCTGGCCAACATCGAGTCCGTCGAGGCCAAGGATGACACCACCGTCGTGTTCCACTCCGCGGTCAAGGACGACGTGACCCTGAAGCAGGTGCTCTCCAGCCCGGCCGGCCCGATCGTCGACGAAGAGTCCTTCTCCGCCGACAAGCTGACCGATGCCAACACCATCGTCAAGGACAACGCCTTCGCAGGCCCGTACAAGCTCACCTCCTACAAGGTGAACGAGGCCCTGGCATATGCCAAGAACGTTTCCTACAAGGGTTTGACCCCAGCTAAGAACGACGTTGTGCAGGTCAAGTACTTCGCCGATTCCTCCAACCTGAAGATGGCCGTGCAGCAGGGCCAGGTCGACGTGGCCTACCGCTCCATGACCCCGACCGACGTCGAGGACCTGTCCAAGGACAACAAGGTCAAGGTCGTCAAGGGACCGGGCGGCGAAGAGCGCTTCCTTGCCTTCAACTTCAAGATCATGCCGTACGGCGAGAAGTCCAGTGAGCCGAACGCCGACAAGGCCAAGGCCGTGCGTCAGGCCGTCGCAAGCCTGATCGACCGCAACGAGCTGGCCACCAAGGTCTACAAGAGCACCTACACCCCGCTGTACTCCTTCATTCCGGATGGCCTGTCCGGCCACGACGACACCCTGAAGGAAGCCTATGGCGACGGTTCCGGCAAGCCGGATGCGGCCAAGGCCAAGAAGACCCTCGAAGCCGCCGGTGTGAAGACCCCGGTAGACCTGAAGCTCCAGTACAACCCGGACCACTACGGCCAGTCCTCCGCCGACGAGTATGCGGCCATCAAGGCCCAGCTCGAGGAAGGCGGCCTGTTCAAGGTCGACCTGCAGTCCACCGAATGGACCCAGTTCAACAAGGACCGTGTGGTCACCGAGGATTCCGATGGTTCCTACCCGGTCTACCAGCTCGGTTGGTTCCCTGACTACTCCGATCCGGACAACTACCTGTCCCCATTCTCCGTGACGGCAACTTCGTGAACAACGGATACTCCAACAAGGAAGTCAACGATCTGATCGTCAAGCAGGCCGGAGAGACTGACGCCAAGGCCCGTGAGGACCTGTTGAAGGAAATCCAGAAGCTCGAAACCGATGACCTGTCCACCATCCCGCTGCTGCAGGGTGCCCAGGTTGCGGTCACCGGTTCTAATGTGAAGGGTGTCGTCCTTGACGCTTCCTTCCGCTTCCGCTACTCGTCCGTGACCAAGGCCTGACGGAAGGCTTTGACCGCCCCTGCCTGACCCGCCTAAGTCAGGCAGGGGCTCAATTTGTATCTGAAACACCAATAAGGGAAAAAGGAGCCCGACGTGACGCAAAGCGCAACCGAGGCTCAGCCGAAAGCCAAGAAAAACAAGCTTTCAAGCGGATTCTTCCGTTTCGTGCTCACACGCTTTCTGCTGATCATTCCTACAGTATTCATTCTTGTAACCATCGTTTTCTTCGTGATGCGCGCCACCGGCGACCCGATCTCCGCCGCACTCGGCGGCCGCCTGACCCCGGAAGAACTGCAGAAGCGCATCCATGCGGCCGGCTACGACCGTCCGCTCATCGTGCAGTACATCGACTATCTCGGCGGCCTGCTGCACGGCGATCTCGGCACCACGCTGACCGACAACCAGAAGGTCAGCAGCATCCTCGTCCACTACGGCTCCGCCACATTCGAACTGGCGTTCCTCGCGCTCATCGTCGCGCTCATCGTCGGCATCGGCTTGGGACGCATCGCCGCACGCAAGCGTGACCACGCGGCCGATGCGGGCATCCGCACCTTCGCCATCCTGTGCTATGCCACCCCGGTGTTCTTCCTCGGCCTGATTCTGAAGCTCATCTTCGCCATCTGGCTGAACGTGCTGCCGGCATCCGGGCGCTCATCGCTTGGCAGCGAAATGCAGTTCTCCCGACTGGTGTCGCCGACCGGCTTCTACATCATCGACGCGATTCAGCTGGGCGACATGTCCGTGTTGCTTGATGTGCTCCGTCACGCTGTGCTGCCGGCCCTTGCGTTGGGCCTGCTGACCGCCGGCGTGTTCATTCGTCTGGTGCGCACCAACGTGATCGCCACCTACAATTCCGGCTACGTCGAGGCGGCCCGTTCCCGCGGCGTCTCCGAGAAGCGTCTGCTCAACAAGCACGCATGGAAGCCGGCGTTGATTCCAATCATCACCGTCATGGGCATGCAGATCGCCCTGATGCTCGCAGGCGCGGTGCTCACCGAAACCACCTTCGAATGGAAGGGTCTCGGCTTCATGCTGTCGCAGTACCTGAAGGCACGCGACTTCGTGGCCGTGCAGGGCATCGTGATCCTTATCGCCATCATCGTGGCCGTCGTCAACTTCATCGTTGACGTTATCGCCGCGTTGGTGGATCCGAGAGTGAGGTACTGACATGACCGCAGCATCTGCCAACAAGGTCACCGTTCCAGGCGACAATCGTCTGGACGAGCTCAAGCTCGGCAACAAGACGCCATTCTGGCATAAGATTCCGATCATCAAGGAACTACGCGTCGCAGTCGGCTGGCAGAAAGGCATGCTGATCACGGGCCTCGTGCTCACGGCGTTCTTCCTGCTGGTCGCCATTTTCGCGCCGCTCATCGCGCCATACAGCTACGCGCAGCTCAAGGGCGCCGACGGCGTTTCCTTCCCGGCCCAGGCGGCACCGTCCTCCGAACACATCTGGGGCACCACTGCAGGTGGCTACGATGTGTTCAGCCGTGTGGTCTGGGGTGCCCGCACCGCCGTCATCGCCATCGTCGTCGCGGTATTGCTGTCGATTTTCGCAGGCGTGCTGCTCGGCCTGGTCTCCGGCTATTTCGGCGGATGGGTCGATCGTGTGCTCGTCATGATCGCCGACGCCGTGTACTCCTTCCCGTCGCTGCTGCTGGCGATTCTGATGGCGATCATGATCTCCCACGGCCAGTCCGGCCTGTGGAGCGGCATCTTCGCCTCCGGCATCTCCATCACCGTGGTCTATATTCCGCAATACTTCCGTACCATCCGTGCCGAAGTGATCCGCATCAAGGAATCCGCGTACGTGGAATCCGCCCGCGTGGTCGGCGCCTCCACGTGGCGCATCATGACCAAGCACCTGTTCAAGAACTCCACACGAACCCTGCCGGTCATCCTGACGCTGAACTCCTCCGAAGCCATCCTGACCCTTGCGGGCCTGGGCTTCCTGGGCTTCGGCATCGAACCGACCGCGGCCGCCGAATGGGGATACGACCTCAACCGCGCCGTCTCCGATGTGACCGCCGGCATCTGGTGGACCGCCGTGTTCCCGGGTCTGGCCATCGTGCTCATCGTGCTGGGCATCACCCTGGTGGGCGAATCGCTGAACGATCTGGCCGATCCGCGTCTGCGCGCCCGCAAGTCCGCAGGCGAAGTGGTGGGTTCCATCGAAGACACGTCCGTGGACCCCAGCCAGGAGCCAGGCAAGCGCAACGAGGTCGTCGCCGAACTTGAGGCGGCGAAGAATCCGATGGGAGCCAGCGACAAACCGGTGACCGTCACCGACCGTGATCCGTCATTCGTGGCTTCCGAATGGGCTTCCGAGGAAGGGGAGTGAACCGATGAGTGAAATCAAGGAAGGCAATCTCGCCGAGATCAAGGACCTCAGCGTCTCGTTCATGACCGACGCCGGTTCCATCAAAGCCATCGACAAGATCAGCTTCGAAATTCCCCGTAAGAAGGTCATCGGCGTGGTGGGCGAGTCCGGTTCCGGCAAGTCCGTGACCGCACGCTCCCTCATCAAGCTGCTGCCGGAGACCGCTACGACCTCCGGCGCGGTGTACCTGTCGAACCGCGCGGGCACCGAGGAGCTGGAAGTGCTGTCGCTGTCCGGCGAACAGCTGCGCGAAATGCGCGGCGCCGAAGCGGCCATGGTGTTCCAGGAGCCCAATTCGGTGCTCAACCCGGTGTATACCATCGGATGGCAGATCGAGGAAGGCCTTCGCGCCCATGGCATGAAGGACAAGAAGGAACTCCGTGCCAAGTCCATCGACATTCTCAAGAAGGTCGGCATTCCGGACGCGGAAACCCGCATCGACTACTACCCACACCAGTTCTCCGGCGGCCAGAAGCAGCGCATCGTCATCGCCATGGCCCTGGTGCTCAACCCCGGCCTGATTCTGGCCGACGAGCCGACCACCGCCCTCGACGTGACCGTGCAGGCCGAAATCCTCGACCTGCTGCGTCTGGCGCGCGACGAGTTCGACGCATCCGTGCTCATCATCACCCACAACATGGGCGTGATCGCCGACATCGCCGATGAGGTCGTGGTCATGTACCGCGGCCACGTCGTCGAACAGGGCAGCGTCGAGCAGATCTTCTACTCGCCGAAGGACGACTACACCAAGCGTCTGCTTGCCGCCGTGCCGCGTATTGGCCAGAAACTGGTCGTCAAGGATGCCGATGGCAAGGTCATCGAACGTGAGAAGGATTGGCGCGATCAGCCCATCGCGGTCGAGGCCAAGGGACTGACCATCACGTATCCGGGTCATCTCATGCAGCCTGATTTCAAGGCCGTGGACGGCATCGACTTCACCATCCACCGTTCCGAAGTGCTCGGTCTGGTAGGCGAGTCCGGTTCCGGCAAATCCACCACTGGCCGTGCCATCGCAGGCCTGCAGAAGGTTTCAGGCGGTTCCCTGAACGTTCTAGGCATAGAAATGAACGGTGTGAAGGAACGTGATTTCAAGCCCAAGCGCGCCGACATCGGCTTCGTGTTCCAGGATCCGGGCAGCTCGTTCAATCCGCTGATGACCATCGCGGAAAACGTGGCCGAACCGTTGATCGTGCACAAGAAGTTCTCGTCGGTATCAGACGCCCGCAAGTATGTGGGCGATCTGCTTGAGATGGTGCAGCTTCCGCGCGCCTACATGAACCGTTTCCCGCACGAGCTGTCCGGCGGCCAGCGCCAGCGCGCCTCCTTGGCACGCGCGTTGGCGTTGAAGCCGAGCCTGCTCATCGCCGACGAACCGACCTCCGCGTTGGATGTGTCGGTGCAGGCGAAGGTGCTGGAACTGTTCAAGAAGCTGCAGGCCGAAATCGGCTTCGCATGCCTGTTCATTACCCACGATCTCGCCGTGGTCGACATGCTCGCCGACCGCATCATGGTGATGCACAAGGGCCAGATCGTGGAACATGGCGATGCGGACCAGATCATGCAGAATCCGCAGAACCCATACACGCAGAAGCTGCTGGCCTCCCTGCCGGTGCCCGATCCGCGCGAACAGCGCAAGCATCGCGAGCATCTGCATGAGCTGCTTGCCGCCCAGCAGTGAGCTGATCCACGGAATCTAATAAAAAGGAATCCCCGCAACGCTTGAAACGTTGCGGGGATTCCATTTTATGATGTATGGAAGGCGATTTCAGCGGATGGTGCCGTTGAAGGCAAACTGGGCATGGGAATCGCCATTCGCCTTGGCCTTCAGATATTCGCGTACGTAAGCCATGCGTTCCACCGTGGTGGCTGCCAACGGTTCGGGCAGAGCATCAGGGGAGAACCAGCCCCAACGTTGAGGCTTTCCTCATCGCCGACGAACGGCTCCGTGTTGCCATTCGGATCGGGCCTGCAGATGAA
>ENA-OQES01000112-OQES01000112.1-human-gut-metagenome-genome-assembly--contig:-NODE-112-length-33279-cov-4.907215_pt1 | contig 33279 bp, 36 predicted proteins | sample MGYA00242798_ERZ504641 | MGnify/ENA primary metagenome ERZ504641 (study PRJEB26092, sample SAMD00036327) | human gut metagenome | host: Homo sapiens | study: EMG produced TPA metagenomics assembly of...
AAGAGCATGATCGCACTGATCCTGCGCAGCGCAGCGGCGACCTGCATCGTTCCCATGCAGGACTGGCTGGGGCTGGACAACTCTGCCCGCATCAACAAGCCCTCCACCGTGGGCCAGAACTGGCGCTGGCGGCTGAAAAAGACCCAGCTGACAAAGAAGCTTCAAAAGGAGATCTGCCAGCTGACCACCCGCTACGGCCGGATGAACTGGGCGTGACAGTATAGTGTTCTGGACTTGATTTTGGAAAGCTTATTGCAGAATAATGGCAGAAGTAATACTTATTCAAAAATAAAAATGACAAGAACAAATAAAAACGTACAGAATATGGATCGGCCCGGTCGAACAGCTGGTTCACATAGTCCTTCTGGGGGATGCCGATGGTCCACAGGCTGTACTTGTCATCCATGGGGATGATGCCCTTTGCCATCATGGTATTCACCACCGGGATGTGCATCCGGTCGGTGCCCACTTGGCCGGTGATGGCCACCAGCGGCGCACCGTCCGGATAGGAGTGCGCGAGGCGCACCACAAAAAATGCACGAAGCAGCAATGCTTGGTGCTTTTTCTTTTTGACATGTGCCGCGGGATGCTTTATAATAAGAATGATTTCAGATGCCTGCGGGGCGGTGCGCCCTGCGGTAAAATTACGGCAAGCAAAAAAGGGAAACTGCTATGAGAGAAGAAAAGGCCAGCGCATTGCCGCTGCTGCTGGACGTGCGCAGAATGGACGAAAATAACCGGGCTTACGCCTACCGTATGCTGCGCAAAAATATTATGACCTTGCAGCTGCAGCCGGGCTGTCAGCTGAGCGAGGCCGAACTGTGCGAACAGCTGGCCATGAGCCGCACACCGGTACACGAAGCGCTGATGATGCTGAAAAGCGAGTGGCTTGTGGATGTTCTGCCGCAGCGCGGCAGCATTGTGTCCAAGATCAGCGTTCCATACCTGAACGAAGGCTTTGCCATGCGCCGCATTCTGGAACCGGCGCTGCTGCGCGGGCTGGCCGGAAAGCTGACAAGGGAACAGCTGAACGAATTTCAGGAACTGCTGAACCGGCAGAACGAAGACCTTTATCTGGATCAGGATGCAGCAGATGACTTCTTCATCTCGCTGGATAACGACTTCCACAGGCTTTTGTACCACGATTCCGGCTACGACCGCATTTGGGAGGCTATGCACAACGTTACTTCCCATATGGACCGTGTGCGGTATCTGGACTCGGCCCTTTGCCGGGGAAATATTGCCTCGGTGCAGAAAGAGCACGAGCAGATCTTTGGCTACCTGCGGGACGGCCTGCCGCTGGACGTGGACGTAGAAGCCCTGTTTGAGCATCACCTTGGTATGTACCGCGAGAATTTCCAGAAGATATTGGAACGGTTCCCGGATTTCTTTGTACGGACATAAACCAAAAAGAGCGCCCGCTGCTGACCCTTACAAGGCCATGGCAGGGGGTGCTTTTTGGGTTCAATACGGATACGGCTTTACGCCGGGCTGCGGATATCAATTTACGCCGGCAGTCTTTCTGATGGATTTTGCACCAGAAAAGCTGCTTTTTCTGTTCAAAACCCGGAAAAAACAGCAGTTTGTGCTCTTGAATTGCCCGAAAAGCTTGCAGGAATGCAGGTTTTTGTGGTAATATTTAAGATATGTTCCCGTTGAGGGGAAGAAAGAGAGGGGTAATCAAATGATCAATATCTGCATCATTGCCACCATTGTGATCTATCTGGTGGGAATGCTGCTGGTTGGCTTTGTCTACAGCAAATCCAACGAGGACAGCAGCGATTTCTACCTCGGCGGCCGCACGATGGGCCCGCTGGTCACGGCCATGAGCGCCGAAGCCAGCGATATGTCCAGCTGGCTGCTGATGGGTATGCCGGGCCTTGCATATCTCACCGGCATCGCGTCGCCGGGCTGGACGGCCATCGGCCTTGCTGTGGGCACATGGCTCAACTGGCTCATCGTGGCCCGCCGCCTGCGCCGCTACTCGGCCAATCTGGATGCCATCACGGTGCCGCAGTTCCTTTCCCTGCGGTTCCATGACCAGCGCAACCTGCTCAACGCGCTGGGCGCGGTCATCATCATCGTGTTCTTCATCCCGTACACCGCTTCCGGCTTTGCCGCCTGCGGCAAGCTGTTCAACAGCCTGTTTGGCGTGGATTACATGGCGGCCATGGTCCTGTCCGCTGTGGTCATCGTGGGTTACACCATCATGGGCGGCTTCCGCGCTGTGTCTACCACCGACCTGATCCAGTCCGTTGTCATGAGCATGGCGCTGATCGCGGTGCTGGTGTATGGCGTCAATGTGGCAGGCGGCTGGGACGTGGTTCTGGACAACGCCCGCAGCCTGCCCGGCTACCTGACCATGGCTGCAAGCCACAATGCGGCAGACAACACCGCTACCTCCTACAGCCTGCTGGACATCGCGTCCACGCTGGCATGGGGTCTGGGCTACTTCGGCATGCCCCACATCCTGCTGCGCTTCATGGCCATTGAGGACGAAAAGAAGCTGGTGCTCAGCCGCCGCATTGCAAGCGTGTGGGTGGTCATTGCCATGACCGCTTCCATCGTCATCGGCATGGTGGGCCTGGGCATGACCAAGGCGGGCGCGCTGGAGTTCCTGAGCGGCTCTTCCAGCGAGACCCTGATCGTGCGCGTGGCCAGCCTGATCGCCCAGCACGGCGTGCTGGCAGCCATTCTGGCAGGCCTGATCCTTGCCGGCATCCTTGCCGCTACCATGTCCACCGCCGACAGCCAGATGCTGGCAGCGGCCTCCAGCGTATCCCAGAACATCCTGCAGGAGTTCGGCCACATGAAGCTGACCGAGAAGCAGAGCCTGTTCGCTGCCCGCCTGACCATCATCTGCGTCAGCGTGGTGGGCGTGGTGCTGGCCCGCGACCCCAACTCCAGCGTGTTCGGCATCGTCAGCTTTGCATGGGCCGGCTTTGGCGGCTCCTTTGGCGCAGTGGTGCTGTGCTCCCTGTTCTGGAAGCGCTGCAACTGGCAGGGCGCACTGGCCGGTATGCTCTCCGGCGGCCTGATGGTCTTTGTATGGAAGTACATCATCAGCCCGCTGGGCGGCGTGTTTGGCATCTACGAGCTGCTGCCTGCCTTCCTGATCTCTCTGGTGGTCTGTGTTGTGGTGAGCCTTATCACCCCGGCACCCTCGGCAGAGATCGAGGCAGAGTTCGACGCTGCCAAGTAAAAACGATTTAAAATGCCCTCCGCTGTGCTCTGGGCATAGCAGCGGAAAATGATTGATCCTTATGCAAAAGAGCAAAGCCGGCGGGCTTTGCTCATTTTGCATTTTTCACGGGTGGGGACGGAGAGGAAAACGGCATTTAATTCAAAAGAATCAGCCATGCTTCGCAGCATGGAAGCAGAAATCCAAAACAGAAAAAGAACAGAAGATCCAGCACGAGCCGCATCAGACGGGTAAGCGGCGTGCCGAAAGACATGGCGTGAATGATAAAAAGATTCACCTCACCCCAGCGCCGGTAGTAACCGGTTTGCTCAAAATTGTTCCAGAGCTCAAGAGATAGAAATTCAAATCCGGCAAACAATGGAAAAATGACCAGGGAGGACATCCAGCCGTCGGCCTGAAGCGAACCATCGCTGAGAGTCCGCCAGTGCACAGCTAATCTGCCTGGACAGGCAAAAATTCCCCACAGGGCAAGTGCAATGCTTAATGCAAGAAGAGCAGTACGCACAGAACGCCAGTCTACAGTGTGCTGGCGGCGCAGCATGGTGAAAAAATCTTCCAGAGGAACGGGAGGAGTGGCATCTTTTTGACGGGAGTCATGACAGTGCATCAGGTCAGCGAGGGTCAGGCCCAGCACATCGGCCAGCGGCTCCAGCGTGTTGATGTCTGGCAGCCCGATGCCGCGTTCCCAGCGGCTGACGGCTTTATCCGTAACGTGAAGCTGCTGAGCCAGTTCGGCCTGCGTCATGTTCCGCTCCCGGCGCACTTGTGCAAGGAATGCACCAAATTCTTTTGCATCCATTCTGCTCACATCCTTTTCCACAGGATAACACAGAAATGTGGAAAACACAACCGACGGAGCGTTTACCTGCCGGTCTGCAAAACAAAAAGGACGTGCTCCCTTGCGGGAACACGTCCTTTTTTATCGCTTAAGTATCAGGCAGAGATCAGCTTACAGCTGGGGGCCGGCAGAGACCAGAGCCTTGCCGTGCTCGTTGCCCTCGTACTTCTTGAAGTTCTTGATGAAGCGGCTTGCCAGATCCTTGGCCTTCTCTTCCCACTGGGAAGCGTCAGCATAGGTGTCGCGAGGATCCAGAATGCCGGTGTCCACGCCGTTCAGCACGGTGGGAACCTCGAAGTCGAAGTAGGGGATCTTCTTGGTGGGCACATTGTTGATGTCGCCGTTCAGGATGGCGTCGATGATGCCGCGGGTATCCTTGATGGAGATGCGCTTGCCGGTGCCGTTCCAGCCGGTGTTGACCAGATAAGCCTTGGCGCCGCTCTTCTGCATCTTCTTGACCAGCTCCTCAGCATACTTGGTGGGGTGCAGCTCCAGGAAGGCCTGGCCGAAGCATGCAGAGAAGGTGGGGGTGGGCTCGGTGATGCCGCGCTCGGTGCCTGCCAGCTTTGCAGTGAAGCCGGACAGGAAGTAGTACTGGGTCTGCTCGGGGCTCAGGATGGAGACCGGGGGCAGAACGCCGAATGCGTCAGCAGACAGGAAGATGACATTCTTTGCAGCAGGTGCAGAAGAGATGGGGCGGACGATGTTCTGGATGTGGTTGATGGGGTAGGACACACGGGTGTTCTCGGTGACAGACTTGTCAGCGAAGTCGATGTGGCCCTCAGCATCCAGAGTGACGTTCTCCAGCAGAGCGTTGCGCTTGATGGCGTTGTAGATATCAGGCTCGGAGTCCTTATCCAGGTTGATGACCTTTGCGTAGCAGCCGCCCTCGAAGTTGAACACGCCGTTGTCGTCCCAGCCGTGCTCGTCATCGCCGATCAGCAGACGCTTGGGATCGGTGGACAGGGTGGTCTTGCCGGTGCCGGACAGACCGAAGAAGATGGCGGTGTTCTCGCCGTTCAGGTCGGTGTTGGCAGAGCAGTGCATGGAAGCCATGCCCTTCAGCGGCAGGAAGTAGTTCATCATGGAGAACATGCCCTTCTTCATCTCGCCGCCGTACCAGGTGTTGACGATGACCTGCTCCTTGCTGGTGATGTTGAACATAACAGCAGTCTCGGAGTTCAGGCCCAGCTCCTTGTAGTTCTCGACCTTGGCCTTGGAAGCGTTGTAAACAACGAAATCAGGCTCAAAGTTCTCCAGCTCCTCAGCGGTGGGCTTGATGAACATGTTGGTGACGAAGTGTGCCTGCCAGGCCACTTCCATGATGAAACGGACAGCCATGCGGGTGTCCTTGTTTGCGCCGCAGAAAGCATCCACAACGTACAGGCGCTTGTTGGACAGCTCCTTCTTTGCAATCTCCTTCACGGCAGCCCAGGCTTCCTCAGAAGCGGGGTGGTTGTCGTTCTTGTACTCGTCGCTGGTCCACCAAACGGTGTTCTTGGAGTTCTCGTCCATCACGATGAACTTGTCCTTGGGGGAACGGCCGGTGTAGATGCCGGTCATAACGTCCACAGCGCCCAGCTCGCTGACCTTGCCCACTTCGTAGCCTTCCAGGCTGGGCTTGGTCTCTTCCTCGAACAGCTGCTCGTAAGAGGGGTTATACACGACCTCGGTCGTGCCGGTAATGCCGTACTTGCTCAGATCTACCTTTGCCATGATACTTATACCTCTTCTTTCGTTCAGATCAATTCTGATCGCGCGACGCACATGCCCTTAGCCAATGGGCAGCACGGGCGATGAAGAAATACAGATGCGTATTCTCCTGTTTACCATTATACATAAAAACGTTCCAAAATCAACCAGAGGGAACAAAAGGTTCTTATAAATGTAACAAATTTCATTCAGAATCTTAGCTGTTTGAAGTGATTTCATAAGAAGGAAGGGGAACCGCGGCGAACAAAATAAAGAAAAGAGACCCAAAACACAACTTTGATAATATTTTGTCGATTCTGGATGCAATCGGGTATCCCAGAGCGGAAAAACCGGGGCGGGAGGCCCGCAGCACAAATTTCTGAAAAACTTGAAATTTCCTGTTGACAAAGTACGACTGCTATGCTAAAATAATCGAGTCGGGAGCGAAACCCCGATGCGAAAATGGACGTATGGCCCGTTGGTCAAGCGGTTAAGACAGAGGCCTCTCACGCCTTTAACATCGGTTCGATTCCGGTACGGGTCACCATTTTATAGTAGTAAAACGGCTGTATGCCGTTTTATATAGATGCCTCTTTAGCTCAGTCGGTTAGAGCACCTGACTGTTAATCAGGGTGTCGCCTGTTCGAGTCAGGCAAGAGGCGCCAGTAAAGCGATGGAAATGTTCCATCGCTTTTTTCTTTTTGTTGACAGCGAATGCGGCGGGGGATATACTGGGGAGTAAGAAATATCACGATAGCGGCATCCTTGTGGTCAGCGTCCTCACCCTCTCAGGCGCTTGAGCGCCAGCTCTCCCAAAGGGAGAGCTTCTGACGAAACGGTGAAGCTGCCCAAGGCTCCCCCTTTGGGGGAGCTGGCATTGCGAAGCAATGACTGAGAGGGTGAGCTGCCTGAAAAGGAGAAATCACAATGAAACAGATCATTTTGACCGGCGACCGTCCCACGGGCCGCCTGCATGTTGGCCACTACGTTGGCTCTTTGAAGGAGCGCGTGCGCCTGCAGAACACCGGCAAGTTCGACGAGATCTATATTATGATCGCTGACGCGCAGGCCCTGACGGACAATGCCGATAACCCGGAGAAGGTTCGCCAGAACATCCTGCAGGTGGCACTGGATTATCTGGCCTGCGGTCTGGACCCCAACAAGGTCCACATCTTCATCCAGTCCATGGTGCCTCAGCTGACCGAGCTGAGCTTCTATTATATGAATCTGGTCACGGTGAGCCGCCTGCAGCGCAACCCCACCGTGAAGAGCGAGATCCAGATGCGGAACTTCGAGACCAGCATCCCGGTGGGCTTCTTCACCTACCCCATCAGCCAGGCAGCGGATATCACGGCGTTCGGTGCCACCACTGTGCCGGCCGGTGAGGATCAGATGCCCATGCTGGAGCAGTGCCGCGAGATCGTGCACAAGTTCAACGCCGTCTACGGCGAGACCCTGACCATGCCTGAGATCATGCTGCCCCAGAATGCCGCCTGCCTGCGTCTGCCGGGCATTGACGGCAAGGCCAAGATGAGCAAGAGCCTGGGCAACTGCATCTACCTGTCGGATGAGCCCGAGGACATCAAGAAGAAGATCATGTCCATGTACACCGACCCCAACCACCTGCGGGTGCAGGACCCCGGCAAGGTGGAGGGCAACCCCGTGTTCATCTATCTGGACGCTTTCAGCCGCCCCGAGCACTTCGCCGAGTTCCTGCCGGAGTACCAGAACCTCGATGAGCTCAAGGCCCACTATCAGCGCGGCGGTCTGGGCGATGTGAAGATCAAGAAGTTCCTCAACGCCGTCATGCAGGCCGAGCTGGAGCCCATCCGCAACCGCCGCAAGGAGTGGGAACAGCGCCTGCCCGAGGTCGTGGAGATCCTGAAGGAGGGCAGCGCCGTGGCCGAAAAGACCGCCGCCGCCACCCTGGCCAATGTCCGCAAAGCCATGCGCATTGACTACTTCGCGGATAATAACCTGCTGAAATAATCGTTTGTAAAATGTAAGCCGCTCGTTTCCGGTGCCAATGCCGGAAAAGAGCGGCTTTTTTGGTAAGCGCAATTGCTGGTTGACAGATTTCCAGCTGCAAATGGTGATTGTTGCCCTCCGTGTCTGAGTAGAGCGGAAAAAGATTAACAAATCATCTATTGCATCTCCTGAGGGAGTTGGTATACTCAAGGAAGAACCATAAAAAGGAGGGCTGTGATATGAAACAAAAGGGAATCTGGCTTCGGAACGGATGGAGGCTGCACCATCTGAATGCGGCAGAACTGGCGCTGGCGCTGCTGGTGCGGGAAAAGCCACTGACAGCGCAGCAGCTCTCTGCGGCGTTGACAGAAAAGGGAACCCGGCTGGATCGTAAACAGTTGGGAAAAATTCTGGCAAAGCTGGAACGTGCAGGCGCAGTTGAAACGGCGGCAGGGAAATACATCTGCCAGAATGAAACGATTCTCCACTATCCGACGACGTACAGTGAAAGTCAGCTGCTGGATCTTATCGGCATGACCCAGAACACCGTAAATGGTCAGGCGGTATTCAGTGGAGTGCCGCCTATGAGCATCAGCTCCCGTGGCAGCAGCGGGGTTTGAAACAGGATATTATAAAACAAGCGCCGCGCTCCCTTGGGAACGCGGCGCTGTACTTATTTATTGAACAAATCGCTGTGGGTTCCGGTGCGGGTCAGCGTCAACACCAGAACATTATCCTCAATGCGGTAGATGAGCAGCCAGTCCGGCTGGATATGGCATTCCCGGTGGCCGACCCAGTCACCGGTCAAAGCGTGGTCTCGGTTTTTCTCTGGGAGCGGTTCCCCACGTGATAAGGTGCGGATGATATTATCCAGAAGATCAACGTCGAGATGCCGTTTTTGAGCAAGTTTGTAGTCCTTCTTGAATTGGTTCGTCCAGACGATATCGCGGTTCATCGCTTCAACTCCCGAAGAGCCTCTTCTACATCAGAATAGTGCTTTACATTCGGGTCCTTTGCGATCCTTTCTGCCTCCAGCATAGCGGCCATGGTCTCCTTGTTGGGTTGATCCATTTTGATCTCAAATGGAATGCCTCCATCCCGCAGGGACTGCCGGACAAAGACATTGAATGCAGTGGAAAGGTTCATGCCCAGCTCCGAGAACAGGGCCTCGGCCTGTGCTTTTAACTCGGAATCCATCCGAATGCTGATATTTGTGGTTGCCATAAAAATCAACTCCTTCCAACTGTATTATATCGCATTGCACATAGATTGCAATACATTGCACGAAAAATTAACATCTATGAGGATAAAACAAGCGCCGAGCTCCCAGTTTGGGAACGCGGCGCTTACTGTTTATTTCAGGCGAAATCAGTTGTTATATGCGCGGGTCTTGATCTCCTCGGTGACCTTTGCGATGAACTCGTCCACTTCCATGGTAGTGGTCTCACCCTTGCGGTCACGGACAGAGAGGTTGCCGGCCTCGGCTTCCTTGGCACCCAGAATCAGCATGTAGGGCACACGGTCCACCTGCTGTGCGGCGCGGATCTTGTAGCCGATCTTCTGGTTGTCGTCGTCCAGAGCCACGCGGACACCGGCCTCCACCAGCTTCTCGGTGATGCTCTCCGCATACTCGAGGGTCTTTTCGGAAACGGGCAGGACCTTGACCTGAACAGGTGCCAGCCAGGTGGGGAACTTGCCCTTGGTCTCCTCGATCAGGTAGGCCATGAAGCGGTCCAGGGAGCCCAGGATCGCACGGTGCAGGACAACGGGGGTCTTTTCGGAGCCGTCCTTGTCCACATAGGTCAGGTGGAACTTTGCGGGCAGGCAGAAGTCCAGCTGGCAGGTGGACAGGGTGTACTCAGCACCCACGGCGGGCTTGACGTTCACGTCCAGCTTGGGGCCGTAGAAGGCGGCCTCGCCGATCTCCTCGGTGAAGTGGATGCCCAGCTCGGTCAGCACCTCGCGCAGAGCGTTTTCGGCGTGGTTCCACATGGCATCGTCGTTGTGGTACTTCTTCTTGTCGGCGGGGTCACGCAGGGACAGAACGCAGCGGTAATCGGTGATCTTGAAGTCCTTGTAGGTCTCGAAGATCAGGTTGCAGACATCGGCAACCTCGCTCTTGATCTGCTCCGGAGTGCAGAACAGGTGGGCATCGTTCTGGCAGAAGTGGCGGCCGCGCTCAATGCCCTTCAGGGTGCCGGAGGACTCGTAACGGAAATCGTGTGCGATCTCACCGATGCGCATGGGCAGGTCACGGTAAGAGTGGGGACGATTTGCGTAGATCATCATGTGGTGGGGGCAGTTCATCGGGCGCAGGACATAGCTTTCACCCTCCATCTCCATGGCGGGGAACATGTTCTCGCGGTAGTGATCCCAGTGACCGGAGGTCTTATACAGGTTCACAGTGCCGATGCAGGGAGTCATAACGTGCAGGTAGCCGCGTGCACGCTCCTTCTCCTTGATATAGTTCTCCAGCTCCTGCCAGACGGTGTAGCCTGCGGGCAGGAACATGGGCAGGCCGCGGCCCACCAGGTCGTCGGTCATAAACAGGCCCATCTCCTTGCCGATCTTGCGGTGATCGCGCTCACGGGCCTCCTGCTGCTCCTTCTCCCAGGCTTCCAGCTCTTCCTGGTTGTGGAATGCCACACCGTTGATACGGGTCAGCATCTTGTTTTCCTTGTCATTCTTCCAGTATGCGCCGGACTGCTGGGTGATCTTGAAGGCCTTCAGCGCCTTGGTGTAGGTCAGGTGGGGTCCGATGCACATGTCAACGTACTCGCCCTGCTGGAAGAAGCTGAACTCGGTCTCGTCGGCCAGGTCAGCCATGTGCTCGATCTTGTAGTGCTCCTGGCGCTCCTCCATCAGCTTCACAGCCTCGTCACGGGGCAGGATGAAGGGCTTGATGGCCAGATTTTCCTTGCAGATCTTGCGCATCTCTTTTTCGATGTTGGCCAGATCGTCATCGGTGAGCTTGGTGTCGCCCAGATCGACATCGTAGTAGAAGCCGTTCTCGGTGGCGGGGCCAAAGGCAAAGTCAGCCTCGGGGTACAGGCGCTTGATGGCCTGTGCCATGATGTGAGCAGCGGTGTGGCGGATAACATGCAGTTCCTGGTCCTGCGGGCACTCGTCCACATGGCCGTCTTTGTAGATGATCTTCATAGTGGTTCTCCTTTTGATGAAAGTTAAAACAAAAAATGCGCTCCATCCCGCTCAAATTTACGGGATGAAGCGCCTGAAGATTTCACGCGTTCCACGGTTCCACCCGAATTGCGTGCCCTTGAGAGCACGCCACTCGCTGTGCTGTAACGGGCGCACCCGGCAGAGGTTCTCCTCTGCGCTCTGCGGTGGTAGAAGCCCGATGCACGGCAGGCTGCTTGCAGCACCCGGTATCCGGGGCAGCCCTCTCTGCGTCATGGGGAACGAGCTTCGGTTTGTCCGCATCATCGCTTTGGTCAGGATGAAACTACGCTGATTGTAGCACGATGGCGGCAAAAAATTCAAGCACTCCGCGGCGAAAATCTGCGAAAAATCATTCTTCTTTTTTCTTCAGCTTGACCCGCCACTTGTGGGAGGCGTACTCCGGCCGCAGCTTGTTGGTGACAAAGGTCTGGCTGCTGTAGAGGCCATGGTGGCCCGAGAGCATGTAGCACACGCCGCAGCCCAGCGCAATAAGCTCCAGCCCCTGCCCGCCAAACAGCTCGAATCCCAGCAGGATGGAGGGGATCAGGGCGTTTGTGGCTCCGCAGAACACGCAGACCAGACCGATGGCACCGGCAAACCCGGCGGGCAGGCCCAGCCATGGCCCGGCGATGCAGCCAAAGGTCGCCCCGATGTAGAAACTTGGGACCACCTCGCCGCCTTTGAAGCCTACTGCCAGGGTCAGGGCGGTCAGGAAGATCTTGCACAGAAAATCCCAGGGCAGCGCGGCTCCCTGCTCCACGGCATCGGCAATGACGGCCATTCCGGCCCCGTTGTACCGCCCGACACCGAACAGATACGAGAACGCTACCACGGCTGCACCGCCCGCAAAAGCCCGGAGCCAGGGATTCGGGATCCGCTTGGGGATCCCGTGTTCCAGGGTGTGAAGCGTCCAGCAGAACAGCCGGGTCACGGCGGCACAGGCAATGCCCAGCAGGGCGGTCTGAAGCGCGGTTTCCAGCGTCAGGTGCGGGATGGAATTGAGCACAAAATTGGTCGGGGCGATCCCGAAGAACAGGGATACGCCGTAAGCAATGAGGGCCGAAGTGAACGCGGGCATAAAGGCCGAAGTGAACGTCAGCCCCACGTCCTCCACCATCATGGCGAAAAGGGCAGCGGTCAGCGGGGTGCCGAACAGGGCGGAGAAGAACGCGGCCATCCCGCTGATGGTGGCGGTGCGGCGGACGTAATCGCTCAGATGCAGCAGGTTTTCCCACGTTCCAGCCGATGCTGCCGCCCATCTGCAAAGCGGCACCCTCGCGGCCGGCAGAACCGCCGCACAGGTGGGTGAGCACCGTGCCCAGAAAGATGGCGGGCACCAGCAGCAAATTGACCGGCTCGCCGCTCTGCACGGCGCGGATGACATTGTTGGTGCCCACGCCTTCGCACTTTGTGACCTTGTAGAGTGCCACGATGGCAAGGCCCGCCAGCGGCAGGCAGAGCAGCAGCCAGCTCTGCGCGGCCCGCAGCTTGGTGACGTACTCCACGCTCAGGTGGAACGCTGTGCCGACTGCGCCGCAGACCAGACCCGTGGGCACGGCCAGCAGCAGCCATTGCAGGGCCACCCGCAGGGCGGCTTTGGCCTCGCGGTTAAAATCGTTCAAGTTGCTCATAGAAACTCCTGATACAAAAAAATCTGAAAATTTTACACTCCAAAATAACACGCCCGCACAGGGATGTCAACCCGGAACCATTGCAGGGGGCTCACATCGTGGTGACAACAACAAACCCCTGCTTCCTTGTGCGGAGGAAGCAGGGGTTCTGCCGAATGGATTTCAGAAAAAGGAAAACAAGGAGAACAAATATCGTCACGCTTTCAAAGCGGGACAGCGGTTAAAATTGTGCGGAGCGTTACTCCACATCCTGCAGGGCGGCGAAATCTTCTTCGCCGGTGCGGATCTTGACCACGCGGGTCACGTTGTAGACAAAGATCTTGCCATCGCCGATGTGGCCGGTGTACAGGGCCTTTTTGGCGGCATCCACCACAGCGTCCACGCTGATCTTGGAAACAATGACCTCGACCTTGATCTTGGGCAGCAGGGTGCTGTCCACAGGCACGCCGCGGTATTTCTCGGTGGTGCCCTTCTGGATGCCGCAGCCCATCACCTGGGTCACGGTCATGCCGGTCACGCCCAGATCGTTCAGCGCGGTCTTGAGCTGATCGAACTTGGAGAGCTTTGCAATGATGGACACTTTGTGCATACCGGTGTCGTAGATGCCATCGTGGATGACGGCAGGCTCCTTGACCACAGGCACGGCAGCGTTCATCTGCACGGCGCTTGCCTTGGAGGCATCATCCTCGCCCAGATCGGTGTTCTCGTTGGGCACCATGGCAGCGGCGTTGGCATCGGAGATGGAGAAACCGGCGTAAGCAGAAGTCAGGCCGTGCTCGTGGATATCCAGGCCGTCGATCTCCACCTCAGCAGGGACGCGCAGGCCGATGGTCTTGTCGATGATCTTGAAGATGATGAACATCACGACCACAACGTATACATCAACGGTGATAAGGCCCAGCAGCTGGGTGCCCAGCTGTGCAAAGCCGCCGCCGTAGAACAGGCCCTTGCCCACGCCGTCGCCGCCGTTGGAGAACAGGCCCACGGCAATGGTGCCCCACACGCCGTTTGCAAAGTGAACGGAGACAGCACCCACGGGGTCATCGATCTTTGCGATCTTATCAAAGAACTCAACGCTCAGGACCACGAGGATACCGGCCACGAAGCCGATGATGAAGGCACCGAAAGGAGAGACCGCGTCGCAGCCTGCGGTGATGGCGACCAGACCGGCCAGAGAGCCGTTCAGGGTCATGGAGACATCGGGCTTGCCGTAGCGCAGCCAGGTGAAGATCATGGTCACGCAGGTGGCAACGGCAGCGGCCAGGTTGGTGTTGAAGCAGACAAGGCCCGTCAGGGTCATGGCCTCGTCGGTGGCAAGGCTCAGGGAAGAGCCGCCGTTGAAGCCGAACCAGCAGAACCACAGGATGAACACGCCCAGCGCACCGGCGGTCAGGTTGTGGCCGGGAATGGCGTGGGGGTTGCCGTCTTTGTCGTACTTGCCGATGCGGGGGCCGAGCATTGCGGCACCCAGCAGGGCGATCACACCGCCCACATTGTGAACGGCTGCGGAACCGGCAAAATCATGGAAGCCCATGCTCTGCAGCCAGCCGCCGCCCCACATCCAGTGGCCGCAGATGGGGTAGACCACCAGCGAAATGGCAGCGGAATAAACGCAGTAAGCCTTGAAGTTTGTGCGCTCGGCCATGGAGCCGGACACGATGGTGGCTGCCGTGGCACAGAACACGGTCTGGAACACGATGTACACCCACAGCGGGATATCAAGCCCCAGGTGGCTGTAATCGCCCTGAATGAACGGATCGAACCCACCGATCAGCGCGCTTGTGCCGCCGAACATCAGGCCGAAGCCGATGACCCAGTAGCACGGTGTGCCGATGCAGAAGTCCATCATGTTTTTCATCAGGATGTTGCCGGTGTTTTTGGCGCGGGTAAAGCCCGCCTCACACAGCGCGAAACCGGCCTGCATAAAGTAGACCAGGAACGCCGCAACCAGCACCCAACAGGTGTTTATGGAACTGAACATTATAATACCTCCCCGGTTTGTAATGCGCTCCCCGCACCGAATGTGCGCGGGAGCCTTGTTCAGGAGGCCCTCTATTCCTCCCGAGCAATATCCAGCGAAAACACAAAAGGCGCTGGCGGAATCACTTCCGTCAGCGCCTTTGCTTTCGATGGCACGAGTATAGCCCCTTTGTGCAAAACTGTCAAGAGCCGGGGCGCGATTTTTACGTTTTACACAACCCAGAACCGAGAAAAAACGAGGGAAACTTTATAAGTCATTCTTTTTTGCTCGGTCTCACCGGCGGGCGTTTCTTCCTTTTGCGGCCGGAGCGGTGTCCGCCCTCCATCTCCCAGTGGAGCATCAGGCTCATCATGGCCCGCAGGGCAAAGGTGGCCGCCAGCGGCACCACCGATTCCAGGTTCTGCAGCAGGAAGGTCTTGGCGATCTCCGCAGACATCAGGAACTCCAGCGCTGTGGTCAGGCCGCTGGACATCTCGTGGAGGAAATCGTGCTGGCCATGGAAAAAGGTGGCCCGCACATAGTGGTAGGTGGCCTTGACAAGGCTTGTGACGATGATGAACAGGCCGATGATCTCAGCCAGCCCGGAGATCATCGGCACTGCCGTCTCCAGAAACCCCTCCATGCCGTGGGTGACGATCTGATTGAAATGGTATAACCATGCCATATTAGACTTCCTCGTGTTTCGTATCATAAACCGCCCTTTTCAGGGCCGGGCAGGATGTGCTTGGATCAGATTCGTATATCCTGCCGCTTCCGCTTACAGCAGGGTCTTGATGTAGGCGGCCAGCTGCTCGTCCTTGCAGGAGGCGAAGAACAGCTCACTGAACTTCTCACCTGCAATGGCTCCCTTGAGCAGGTCCTGGTCGATGCTCTGCAGGCACTCGATCAGGGGCTTGAAGGTGGCAGCGCGCACATCATCCAGAATGGCCTTGTTCCGCATCTCGGGCACAACGCGCTCCTTGGGGTAGCCCTGACCGTGGCCAAAGCCGAACAGCTTCTCGAAGCAGTACTCGAGGTTCAGCTCGCCGCCCCAGCCAAAGCCCTTGGCAAAGGGCATGGAAACGGCGTTGCCGTCGTTGACGTGGGCAAAGGTGTAAGCGTCCACGGGGTCCTCCACGTGACCGCAGATCACACCGGGGAAGCTGTTCAGGGCCAGCATGGCACCCTCGCCGGTGCCGCAGCCGGTGATGACGTAGTCAGCCGCGCCGCTGTTCAGCAGGATGGCGGCCAGAATGCCGCACTGAACATAGGTCAGCTGGGCGGCATCCTCGGCGGTGTACATGCCATAGTTGACCACCTCGTGGCCCATGGGCTCCACCACCTTTTTCAGGGCGGCTTCAATGATGCCGTTCTTGGCGGCCTGACTGTTTTCGTTGATGAGTGCAATTTTCATGGAACATTCCTCCTGTTTTTTCAGATACCTCTAAGATACATGAGCGGCGGTGCGCTGTCAAGCGGCCATCAGCCCAGCTTTTTCTTCTGCTGGCGTGCCACGATGGGCATGAGCAGGGGCGTGGGAACGAGCTTCTGGGCCGTGGTGGCAAGGCGCATCAGGGTGCTGGGCACAATGATGGTCTTGCGGTGGAGCATCCCGCGCATGGCCTCCTCCACGCAGAGCTCCGGGGTTGATGCCCTTGAGGGCGAACACCACGTCGGCACGGGCGTTGAACTCGGTGTCCACGGGGCCGGGGGCAGAGGGGCACAGATATAGACCGGGGCTGGTGCTGCTCCCGCAGCTCCTCGGCCACGCCGCGGGTCAGGCTGACAACGTATGCCTTGGAGGCATAGTAGCCCGCCATATAGGGCCCGCCCGGCAGCAGGCCCGCCGAGGATGCCACGTTCAGGATGGTGCCAAAGCCCTGGGTTTCCATCTTGCGCAGGGTGAACTTGAACAGCCGGTGCATGGCCAGCACGTTCACCCGCAGCATGGAAAGCTCCTTGCCCGCGTCCGTCTCGGAAAGGCACCGCAGGCACCAAAGCCCGCGTTGTTGATGAACAGGTCGATGTGTTCGTCTGCCAGTGCTTCGCACAGGGCGGTGACCTGCGCATCCTGCTCAAGGTCGGCGGGTACGATGCGGCAGAGGGTGCCGTGTTTCGCCCGGAGTTCGGCGGCAAGGGTCTCCAGCCGGTCGCGGCGGCGGGCGGTCAGGATGAGACGGAAGCCCAGCCGGGCATAGCGGCGGGCAAACTCCCGCCCGATGCCGGAAGAAGCGCCGGTGATCCAGACAGTTTTGGTTGACATAAGCATTCTCCTTTTCTGCGGAAACTCCATTGCCTCTATTCTATCACGGCAGCGGGTGAGAATCCATGCGAAAAATTCAAGGGAAAAGCTATCCCTTGTTGCCCGGGGAAAAATTTGGAGTATAATAGACTCAAAGAACAGCGCACTGACGCAGGAGGAAAGCAAAAATGAACAAACCGGTATTGGTGGTCATGGCTGCCGCATGGGCAGCCGTTACGGCGGCATGAAGCAGATCGACCCGGTGGGCCCCAAGGGTCAGCCCATCGTGGAGTACTCCCTGTACGATGCCCACCGCGCAGGCTTTGAGACCGTGATCTTTGTCATCAAGCACGAGATCGAGGAGGCATTCAAAGCCGCCATCGGCGACCGCGTCTCACAGGGCATGAACGTGAAATACGCTTTCCAGCAGCTGGATGAACTGCCCGCAGGCTTTACCATCCCCGAGGGCCGCGTTAAGCCCTGGGGCACCTGTCACGCCGTGCTGGCCGCAAAAGACCTCATTGATGGGCCCTTCGCCGTCATCAACGCGGACGATTACTACGGCCCCGAGGCTTTCAAGGTCATCTATGAGTATCTGTCCACCCATCAGGACGGCGCAGTTTACGATTACTGCATGGTGAGCTATCTGCTCAAAAATACCGTCTCCGAGAACGGCACCGTCTCCCGCGGTGTCTGCGTGGTGAACCCGGACGGCACCCTGCACAGCGTGACCGAGCGCACCGGCATCGAGACCTATGAGGGCGGCATCCGCTGCACCGCTCTTGTCGGTGAGGGCACGGATGACCTGCCGGTGGAAGCACCTGTCAGCATGAACCTGTGGGGCTTCGGCAAGAGCTTCCTGGACGAGGCCGACCACCGCTTTGCGGGCTGGCTGCGTGAGAATCTGCCCAAGAACCCCCTCAAATGCGAGTATTTCCTGCCCACTGTGGCCAGCGAGCTCATCGATGAGGGCAAGGCGGCAGTCACCGTGCTCAAGAGCACCGATAAGTGGTACGGTGTGACCTACCGTGAGGATAAGCCCACCGTGGTGGCCGCCATCGCCCAGAAAACCCAGGAGGGCCTGTACCCCGAGGATCTGTGGGCGTGATAAGCTGAAACAGGCGCAGATGCGAAACAAAATCTGTGGTGGCCCTCTTGACTTTTTGCGCAGGAGTGCATATACTAAAGTTGTAGATGAGACTACGGAACCATTCCATGGTTCCACCAAAGCAACAAGAAGCCCCCTCGGTACTGCGAATACCAAGGGGGCTTCCTGCTTGCTAAGGGTTAGTGCTTACCGGCCTTGAACTGTTCCTCAAGCCACTTGCAGATGTAGTAGCTGACCACACCCGCTGCGACGGACAGTATAAATGAGACTACCATTTCCATGGTTACCACCTCCTTCCCACATCAAATGGGTCGGAAGGCCGACAGGTACAGTATAACAGAAAATTCGACACATTACAACGCAGAAGCGCCCCATCCGGTGAAGGATGAGGCGCTTCTACGTATATTTGGGAATATTCGGGGATGGCGTTAGTTGTTCTTGAGCTCCTGTGCCTTCTGCCATGCGTTCAGCACATCGATCTTGCTTACGGTGTTGTCGGGATAGAATTTCATCTCTTCCGGAGCCGTTCCCTCATCGTTCAGATCGGGAACAAGGTCGTTTTCCATGGCCCAGCGGGCGGCGTGCTGCAGGTCCATATCCTGCTCTTCCTGCTCTACATCGGGGTAGAGCAGTTCGGATTCGGGCATGGGTTTGCCTGCATCCTCCCACAGCATCATGGCAAGGGCGCTGCGGTTGCTGGGGAAGTAGGGCAGAGCCATCAGCTTGCCTGCAAATTCAGTGCCCAGAGAATAGGCCTGATAGCCCAGCACTGCGGTACCCACAGCGGCAGTACCAATGATCGCGGCAGTACCCAGCACGCCGGGCCCATCATCTTCAATGGTGGCATCACGGTACTGTGCGGCAATATCCGCATCACTGCTCATGGTATTCATGGTAAAGGTGATGCTCTCAGCCTTGTAGTCCTGACCCAGCGGCAGGGAGAGCTTGCCGGTAGACCAGATGTCAAACACCATGCCCTCAGGGATCAGGGTCTTGTCCAGCGTCACGGTCACTGTTGCGCCGTCCGGTACAGAGTAGGTCTTTTGGCCGGTGGCTGCGTCAGTTTTGCTGTTCAGCTTGCTGGTCACATCGCTGCCGTCGTATTTCACAGTAACAGTGCCGCCGGTCACGGTCAGCGGGTGGCAGCCCGGAGCATTGGGGTCGAACTCCCAACCGGCATGGAGGGTGGTGTCCTCCATAATTTCGGTTTTGTTCACATCAACGAGCTGGCCATTGTCGGTGTACCAGCCGGTGAACTTGTAACCCGCACGGGTGGGATCATGGATGGCAGTCAGTTCGTTTGCCTTGGTATCAGTGATTTTTTCGGTCTTATAAACCGACACCTCAGGGTAGTCGGTCGGGGTGCCGCCCTTGGCATCAAAGGTCACCTTGCAGAGGTAAAGAAAATTGCGTTTTCTCAGTTTATCATTGGCACCAATGTTATCATTGTTATCATTGTCTGCAAGCAGGGCATCTGCGGCGGCCTTGTAGTTTTTGTAGTAGATGGCACCATCGGGAGTGTAAATATAAATATAAGAACCATCGGGGTTCAAAATGGGGTGCCATTTTCGTCCGTTTTGATATCGGTAGCGCGGATACGCCCAGCAGGACAAAAGCTCAGGTTATCCTGGAAGGAGGTCAACCCGGCAGGAAGCGTAATGTCTTTCAAACTAAAGCACCAGTAAAAGGTATCAGGTTTAATGGCTGTTACGTTTTCCGGGATGGTGATGGACTTGAGGTCTGTGCAATGTTGAAAAGCCTCCTTGCCAATGTCTGTCACACTGTCCGGCAGAGTGATCGAGGTGAGCTCATCGCAGGATAAAAAAGCATCCGCACCGATGGTTTTCACTCCATCTCGCAGGGTGATCTCTGAAAGTGAGGTGCAATGGGAAAACGCACCATCCCCAATGCAAGTGACACGGGCGGGGATATTAACATGATTCAAGTTGGGGCAAAACGCAAAGGAACCATTGGCAATGGTTGTCAGGCTTTCAGGGAACGTCACAGTAGTCAGATGACCGCAATCATAAAACATACAGGTTCCGGTTGACTGCACACCTTCGTCAATTTTGACGGAGGTAAGCCCACTGTTGTTGAATGCGAAATCACCGATTTCAGTGACCGTTCCGGGAATTTCAATCGAACCCAGGGAACCCAGGATGGTGCAGGAATCAAAAGCATGCGATCCGATGGAAGTCAGACTTTTGGGAAGAGTGACGGTCTTCAGAGAAGGGCAAGAATAAAAGGCGTAATCGCCGATTTTCTGAATATCGCCCGTTAATGAAAGCGATGTAAGAGAATTACAGGTTACAAAGGCATAATCGCCGATTTTCTGAACGTCGCACGTTAACGAAAGCGATGTAAGAGAATTACAGGATGCAAAGGCGTGCTCGCCGATCGTTTGAAAGCTGCCAACTAACGAAAGTGATGTAAGAGAAGTACAGCTTGAAAAGGCAACGGCTCCTATCGAAGTGGCAACACCTTTGATGGTAAGGGATGTCAAGCCGGTGCAATACATAAAGGCAGCCCTACCGATGGAAGTGACGCTTTCTGGAATTGTGACGGATTGAATCTTGTCACAGAATGAGCACAGAGTGTCATTTTTTTTGATGATCTGAATAGATGCCAGAGAATGAAGATTCTCCCAAACCGGTCACTTTGCGTCTATTCAGTTCCGTAGGCACGGTAATGGTATAGGGGGCAGAGGTTTTTGTTGAATCAACAGGGCCAAGAAAATCCGTGATGGTGATGGTGTGGTCTGCGTTTTCCCTATACGCATACCAATAGGTGCCGTCGTTGGCTACAGGGTCAGTTGGTGACGTTGGGGTTGGGTGTGAGGATGCTGATGCCGCAAATGCCGTGACTGCCGACAGGGGCAGCATGGTGATCATCATGCAGACCGCAACCAATAAGCTGATCAAACGCTTGGGTCTCATAATTTTTTACTCCTTTTCCATGATATTCCCCAAAATTCTCTCTATTTCAACCAAAACAAAAGAGCGCCGCACCGGCCAAACGGCTGGTACGACACTCTGAACCCTTGTAGGCCCGCTGCGCGCTCGCTCTCCTGAAGGGAAGCCGACGCATCTTCACAAGGAGGTGCAAGGTTTCGTATTACCTTACCCGGAGAGAATAACGTGCGGCTGGCTGCCATATTACAGGCCCTTGTAGCTTTGCGTCGCAGCCTTTCGACTGGCTTGCCGATTCTTCAGTTTTTAGCGGGAATAGCATATTGCACAGGATAAGATACTCGTTTTTTTTGTCAATATGACGAAAATAGATTTGGAAGAGTATACCAAAAAAGGAACGTACAATGTGGAAAACATAACGAAAACAAAATCCTGCGGCAGCACAAGATCTGCCTGATTTTATGGAGAATGCAGTGCAAGAAAAATGCCCCTGACCGAAAGAAGCCGGTCAGGGGCATTTGGGGTTGCTGCAGCGGGCAGGGTCAGTGCCTGCGCTCGTACTTCAGGCGCTCCCGCAGCTCATCCAGAGAACGGTGCTTTTCGCCGTGGCGCAGCTTGGGGTAGGCGCGGAGCATACGGCCCTTGCCAAAGTACTTGGAGCTCCGGGTGCGGGCGCGCATCTCCTCGCTGCGGGCCTGCAGCTCCTCGGCCAGCTGTTCCAGACGGAGCAGCTCTGCCGTGCGCTCTGCAGTGCCCTTGGCGGCCAGCTTGACGGCAGTGGCGGCTTCAGAGGCATTGAGCCGGGCCTCCTGCGAGGACTTGCGGGCAGCCTCCATGGCCTCGTCGGCCTTGGCGCGCAGGGCGGCAGCGGCATCCCGGGGGGCTCAGTTTGGCGGCATTGTCCCGGGCCTCGGCAGCCGCCAGCTTGAGCTGCAGGCGGCTCTCGTCCATCTTCTGGTCCACATCCATGGCGGTGGTGCCCAGCAGCTCGGTCATGGCATCGGACACGGCGTGCATACTGTCGGCCACCTTTTCCAGAGCATCCAGCTCACGGGCCAGGTCAGAGGCCGCAAAGGCGGTCACCACCACATCGGCGGCGTAGCAGGCGTACAGGATGCACATGAGGACGAAGCCCACCATCTGGGGGACCATCTCCACAAGGCCGGCGATCACGGGGTGAACGGCCTTCATCACCACAACGGTGCCCACGCCCCACAAAAGGGAGAACTCCAGGCAGATATATCCGCCGATGTTGAAGGGGAAGTCGCTGTAATCCCACCACCGGGTGTGGTAGAGCTTGTAGAGCGCCCAGCCGCCCGCCAGCTCCAGCACGCTGGGCAGGATCACGCCGCCGATATAGAGCAGCAGCAGGTTGTCTGCCAGCGGCGAAAGGGTGAACAGCACGATGATCATGCCAAAGCCGTAGATAGGGCAGACCGGGCCGTTCAGAAAGCCGCGGTTCACCAGCTGGCCGGTGGAAACGGCGGCATAGATGACCTCCAGGCACCAGCCCAGGCAGGAGTAGATCAGGAAAAACGCCAGGATCTGATACAGCGAAAAGCCGCAGACCATGGTGTTGACAAAAAAAGGACATCTTACGCCTCCTTTGCGGCGGCGGCAGCTTCCTCCGCAGCCTTCCTCTTTTTCAGGACCTTGGGCTCGATCCAGGTCACGGTCTCATCGCCGGGCAGCTTTTTGGCGATCAGGGCCTTGATCTTGATGCCCATCTCGGTGAACATCCCCTCGTGCTCGGTGCGGATGTTCCACTCCGGCTCGTTTTCGTGCAGGTCAAAGGTCTTCCAGGTGATCTCGTAGCCGGAAGCGGGGAAATACTCCAGGCTGTCGCGGAACAGGTCATCGTCATCGGTCTTGAAGTAGATCTCGCCGCCGTCCTTGAGGAATTCGCGGTACTGGATGAGCTGGCGGGGATAGGTGAGCCGGTGCTTGTTGGAGGAAGCGTTCTTGCTCCACGGGTTACAGAAGTTGATGTAGATGCGGCTGACGGTATCCTCGGCGGTGAGCACGCCCTTGATGCGCTCGATGTCGGTGCTCATGATCTTCACGTTGTCGATGGGGCGGCCTGCTTCAGTGTAAGCGGCCTCGATCTTGCGCTTGGCAAGGATCAGTACCTTATCGGTGATGTCGATGCCCAGATAGTTGTTCTCCGGGTGGGCGCAGGCCAGCTGGGAGAGGAAGCCGCCCTTGCCGCAGCCCAGCTCCAGCACAAAGGGCTGCTCCGGGCGGGCATACTGTGCGTGCCACTTGCCGCCCCAGATCAGGGGCTCGTGGACGTGGAAATCGGCGGCCATCAGCTCGTCGTGTGCATAGGGTTTAAAGCGCATTCTCATGATCAATATTCTCCTTCGAAAAAATCTTCAACCTGCTCCGGCGTGGCGGCGCAGCTGCCCTGGCAGATGCCGGGCTTGCCGCCGCCGCGGCCGTTCAGGGCGGTGTTCAGGGCCTTGGTCAGGGCACGCACATCCCCGCCGGCCTGGGCCAGACAGTAACCGGTGCCCTTGTCGTTCGGGGGTCAGGGCAGCGCACAGACCGGTGGTGGCCTCGCTCAGGCGCACGGCCAGCCGGTGCAGGCCGTCCGGGTCCAGCCCCGGCACGATGCGGATGGCATTCTGCCCCGGCTCCACGGCGGCGGCCAGTGCGTCGAACAGCTGGCTGCACAGGCCGAAGTGGTTGAACTTGAGGGCCGTGTACTCGTCGTACACCCGGTGTACGGCCACAGCGGTCTGGTCGGCTTTGGCGCTGAGCAGGGCCCCGATGTCCGCCTGCCGTGCCCGCATGGCCTGGGCAGCTTCCAGCGCCCGGGCACCGCACACGATGCTCAGCCGCACGCCGCCCTTGTAGTTCTCGCTGGTCAGGATCTTGATCTGGCCCACCTGCCCGGTGGTGCGGGTGTGGGTGCCGCAGCAGGCGCAGACATCCGCACCGGGAATGGTCACGATGCGCACCTGCCCTTCGATCTCCTTTTTGGAGCGGTAGACAAGGGCGGCAAGCTCCTCCCGGGTGGGGTAGCTGACCAGCACCGGCACATCCTGCCACACGATGCGGTTGGCGGCAAGCTCGGCTGCCTGCAGGCCCTCGGCAGAAATGGGCACGCTGGTGTCCATGCGCACAGCCTCGGAACCGATGTGGAAGCCCACGTTCTCGGCCCCGAACATCTGGTGCAGGATGCCGGAAAGGATGTGCTCACCGGTGTGCTGCTGCATTTTGTCAAACCGCCATTCCCAGTCGATGCAGCCGGAAACGGCAGTGCCGGGAACAGCGCTTTCCGGCAGAGCGTCCACGCTGTGCCAGAGGATGCCGTCATGCTCGTGCACATCGGTCACATTCAGCGTGGTGCCGTCCGGCAGGGTCAGGGTGCCCCGGTCGGCAGGCTGACCGCCGCCCTCCGGGTAGAACACCGTGCCGTCCAGCGCGATGCGCCCGCCGCCGGTCTTTTCGTCCGGCTCTGCGGCAAGGATGACGCTTTCGCATTCGGTGCGGAAAGCGTCCTGCTCAAAATATTTTTCTGTGCGCTGCATCGCGCGAGTACCTCCTGTAGATAGAACGATTGGCAATGCCCAAAGGCGCCCCCTTGGGGGAACTGCTGAGCGCAGCGAAGCTGAGGGGGTACCCCATAAAAACCAGTATACCACGACTTTTTGCCTGTGGAAAATAGTTTACAGTTATGTTATGATAGGAAACAACGAATATTCCCGAAAATTGACTCTTGTAAATTGAATCATAAATTTCTTTTGCATCTACAGACAGTAGATCTGCCTGCACATTCTGCAGAACATTCGCTGCCGAAGTATAATTTCCACTCTGAAAAGCGGCATATGCTTTAATCAGATTCTCATAACTGCTTGTCTGATTCTGGGCATCCTCAATCTGCTGCTGGGCAGATGCCACCGTCTCTTCAGACTGATCAATCTGTTCCTGGAGCTTATTCATCTCAGCAGACTGTGTCGCCATAGTGTTGCTGTAGCTTACAACGTTTTTCGTTTGCCGCTTTATTGATCCGCTGTGTGTTTGCAGGTACCATCAAGAACCATACCAGACAGGCTCCCACCAGAAAACCAAATCCAAGATTCAGCAGTGTCGCTGCCATGGAACTTTCACGGAAGGTCGGTGGCTGGATCACCACATCATTTTCTGTCCGATAGGCAATCGACTGATTACCCGAAACCTTTTCTTCCTTCTCACGCAGACCAAATGCCCACCTTCTTGGTTCCAGGCTGGTAATTGTTCCGGTCTGTTCGTCTACTTCCCGCAAAAAGCGCAGTGTTGTGGAGTTTGTCTTATCGATCTTCGCCGCCTTTTTTCAGAATTCGTCTTGCATTTTTTCATACTCTTCCTTTTTTCAGGTAGATCAGGGCCAGCAGATGATATCCCTTGATCAGCTTCGGATTCTGATTCAGGATCTTTTTCAGCTGGATCACCGCCACATCCTCACTGCCTTTGCGACAGCATTGCAGACTGTCATTATACATTTTTTGATAGTCTGATGATCACATCCAGTTTGTTGGCATTCTGCTGCAGCCGTTCGATATACTCGGAAGCGATGTTATTCTCCGGCATGATACTTTTTACTGATGATCCATTCACTCAACGCTGCCACTGCCTCACCGGTCTCAAAATATACCAGTCCCAGCAGGTTTCTCGCCTGAACATTCAGCTTGTTAAACTTCAGACTGCGTTTTAACAGATCAATGGCTCCGGACAGATCCCGGATCTGTGCCTTGTCCAGTCCCAGATTGTAATAGGTATTGGACAACTGCCAGATTTTCTTCTGTACTTCCACATGAAAGCCGCAGCTCGTACAGTAATCCGACTTTCCCGATCGGAGCTCCGCAATTCATACAATTCATGTTTTACCCCTTATTCTTTCCGGTCATTTTTTCTCTGTTTTCAGCATCTCCTGCAGGATATCCACGATATCGGTCAGATCCCGTGTATATACCGCACTCTCGATCTCGTCCACATCAAGACAGGGTTTGAAATTTTTTCAATTCCTCTTCGTAATTAATCATTCTTTTCTCTCCTATGCTTCTGGATTCTTCTGAAGGTACTCCTTGATCTCACCTACCAGATAAAGAGATCCAACGCAGAATAACATTCCATCGCCCTTTAAAGACAACGCTTTTTCAAATGCCTCTCCTACATTTGCCTCGGCGATCACCTGTTCACATCCGTCTTCCTTGAAAAACTCTGCCAGTTCCGTAGCCGGTACAACTCTGCTGCCGCCAACTTCTGTGGCAACTACTGCTCTCGGACGGATCTTTTCGCTGACTGTACGGATCAATTTTTTCATAATCCTTATCAGCCACTGCCGAAAATAACAGCGTGATCGGATGTTCTTTTCCAAAATGACACGCCGTCTCCACAAACCGCGCCACACCATCTGCATTGTGTGCCCCGTCTACGATCACATCCGGTAAAACAGTCTCCATACGACCTTCCCAGTGTGTATTTTTCAATCCCTCGATCAGCTTTTCCAACGGAATCTTATGCACATCCCGCAGCTGTTCCATCGTGAAAAACGCCAGCGATGCATTCATCATCTGGTACGATGCAATATATGGAATCGACAGTTGAACAGTATTATAATACTTACAATGAAAGGAAAAATCAATGCCCTCTCTTGTATTTTTCTGCATTTCATACATGTCCTCGGTCAGTGCAAATGCCGGGGAACCCAGTTCGTTGGCACGTTTTTCAATCACTTCGGAAGCCTCCGGCTGATGTCCGTCATAGATCACCGGAACCTGTGGTTTGATGATTCCTGCCTTTTCACCGGCAATTTTTCCGATGGTGTCTCCCAGATATTCCACATGATCCAGACTGATAGAAGTAATGATGCATGCCAGCGGATGATCTACAGTGTTGGTCGCATCCAGCCTTCCACCAAGGCCGGTCTCCAGAACCACATAATCCACATCTGCTTCTTTAAAAACAACCATTCCCATCAGAAACAGTGTCTCAAAATAGCTCGGGTGATCCAGTCCGTCTTCCTGTGCCTTTTTAATAATCTTCTGTACTTCTTCAAAAGCTTTTACAAACCGTTCATCGGAAATCATCTCTCCGTTGATCTTAAAACGTTCATTGATCTTTACCAGATGTGGCGAAGTAAATAAACCAACTTTGTAACCTCCTGCCCGGAGCATGGAATCCAGATATGCACAGACGCTTCCTTTTCCATTGGTTCCCGCCACATGGATCACCTGCATCTGATTCTGGGGATCGCCCAGACACTTCAGCAGTGCCTTCGTGTGATCCAGCGGATTTTTTCCGATGTAAACTTCGGTATCTCTTCAATATAATCTACGATTTCTCTATAATTCAAAATTACCACCACTTTATCTAATGTATTTGTCCGGTTTCCCGGTACTTTCCATTATATAATAGTGGTGGTAATAATCAAGTAAATTATGTCGCAACTTTTGACTTTTTCCAGTTTCCGTAATACCGGAAGCCGGTTTTTTGCTCAGGATTCCGGTGTGGACGCAGGTGCCGGTGTCAGTAGACAGTTCCGGTGTTGTTTCCTCTGTTGGCGTTTCTTCCGCTGCCTGCCCGTCATCCTCTGTTTGCTCTGCATGCTGTTCCTTCAGCCGCTCAAGCATCGCTTTTTGCTGATTTTTTTGGCCTGATAGTTTTCCTGTGACATTCAGTTCTCCATTATCCTCATTGTATGTAAGATAATCGGTTCCGTGACAGCACTTTCTTTGTGGAACTGTTACTCTGTGTCGCAACTTGACACCTGATCGCCATCTGCCAGTTCCACATTCTGCACCAGCAGCTGTGTCGGACTGATGTACTGTGTTTCCTGCAGTTCTTTGTTAATCTCCAGTCTGCTCGCTGCCGTAAAATTGGTTCCATAGACATAATAGCTTCCATTTCCGATGGACTCCAGCCGTTCCAGTGTTGCAGGATAGATCCCAAGCTGCATCTTTGTTGCCTCAAACGGATTCTCACCACCGTAAACATACTGATTTTCCATACAGGATATCATACTGCAATGCCTGCAGATCCAGCTGATAATTCCTGCTTCCTTTTCTGGTCTGATGATAGTTAAAGACCGTTCCCTCATGAATCCCCAGACGATTAAACACTTCCGCTGCCATCTGGTAAGCGGCAATGTTTTTGTCTTTTTTCTTCATGTCGAAGTTGCTCCACATCACATATTTTCGTCTGGAACAGATAACGGTTTTTCCATGTCCTCCACTTTCAGATCCATGGTCGGCAGATGATCTCCATACATAACGAGAACCACCCGCTCATCCAATTCAGAGAGACGATCCGTCAGTTCTTTGACAAACTGATCCATCTCGTGAAGCTGATTTACATAATATTCCCATGCATTATTTTTGCTCTTCAGATTCCGCTCCCGTTACTTTGATCTCCGGATCAGAAAGTACCGGTTCGGTTGGATAATCTCCATGTCCCTGTACCGAGATCGTATATACATAATCCGGACCTTCTGTGGATTCCATGGCCTTAAAAAATTTTCATCAGTCAGAATATGATCTTTCACCCATCCCATCGGTGTGGTATCACTGATGTCCGGCATATATTCCTCAGAAGTAAAGGTATCAAATCCAAGTCTGGAAAATACGGTTCTTCTTCCGTAAAAATTCGCTTCATTGTTATGGATCGCATGAGTACTGTAACCGAGCTTCTTAAGATCATAGGCTGCGCTCTCGCAGGTCGTCTCTTTCAGAATCGTCTTATACGGATACTCTCCCGCCCCAAAATAATGAAGACTCATACCGGTGATAGATTCAAACTCCGTATTCGCGGTTCCCGCACCTACTGCCGGCACTTTGTAGTAGCCGGAAGAATATTCCTCACTTTAACTTTCGGAAGTTCGGGATCGGATCCTCGGAAAAAGAAAGAAAATTCACTTCGGTCGGATCGATAAATGTTTCCAGCTGTAAAAACAGGATGTTGACATCCGTATTCTTTTTCTTGGTTTCCTTGATCTCACCTTCACTGTTCACGATATCTTCCATCAATGCTTTAGAATATCCGTTCGGCTCATTGATTCCGGTATCGAAAATTGTAACTGCCAGACAGTATGGATAACCGTAATCCTGATATGCATACGCAATATTTCCAAAATACGTGGATAACAGACGATTATCAATCGCCAGCTTACTTGTCAACGCAAAAGCTGCCACACCAGCAACAATCAGCGGAATATTCAGCCAGTAGCGCATCTTTCCCTGAAATTTCCAGCCTTTTCGGAACATCCAGATGGAAAAATAACAGCAGGACACTAAGCCCGACCAGTACGGCAACCACCAGTCCCGGGGACAGATACTTGTTCAGAATACGCATTGCGTCATTAATCAGTTTCAGATCCGGTCCAGTAAATGGAGTTACACGGTTTAACAGTAAGAATCCGTTCACGCATCCCAGAATAAACCAGAAACATCCCACGATAGTTCTGGCAAGGATTCTGTGTTTAAACAGATATACCACAAGGCTTGTGGTAAAAATTAAAAAGTGCATTGTATAAAAAGATCAGAGGGCTTCCTGTCATATACTGCCAGGCTTCCCGCAGCGAATGACGGGAAAGTGCCTCGATTACCAGATACAGTACACAGCACCCCAGAAACTGCAGGGGTACAGACAACAAGTTACAGATCCGAATCACCTGATTGCGGGTAGGTTTTTTCAGATTTATTTTTTTCATGTTTTTTCTGCTCCTATCTGCTGCGTAAATACAGAAGCGTACCTGAAATCTCATCGTATTCAGATACGCCCTAAAAATCGGTTCGAAACACACGCTACATGTTCCGAACCGATATCGCGGCAATCACCGGTGTCTCATGTAATTGCATGGACTTTGACTCGTTGCTCGCATAACTTACCGCAGCTGTGCCAGTCTTTCTTTTACCTGTTCCATCATCTGTGTGTATTTTTCCAGCTTTCCTTTTTCCTCATCAATCTTGGCCTGTGGGGCTTTGCTGATGAAACGTTCGTTACTCAGCATACCGTTGACACGGGCCAATTCTTTTTCCAGACGTCCTTCCTCTTTTTCCAGACGCTGGATCTCTTTTTTCAATATCCACCAGTTCTGCAAACGGAATATAGATTACCGCCTGCGGAATTACTGCAGATACTGCATCGTCTGCGATACCGTTCTTATCAGACTGTACCAGAACTTCACTTGCGGATGCCAGTGTTGCAAAGAAGATTTTACCCGTTTTCAAAGGTTTCTCTTACAGATGCATCTTCTGCCACTACATATACGGTAGCATTTTTTGCTCGGCGGAACATTCATCTCGGTACGTACGCCACGGATGCTTCTGACTGCCTCTTTAATCATCTCAACATCGTTTTTCATCCTGTTTGAAATTCCCACTCCTTTTTACCCATTCCGGCCAGGAAGCGATCATAATGGATTCTTCTTCCGGATTCAGAGTACAGTAAATTTCTTCTGTAATAAACGGCATGTACGGATGCAGCAGTTTCAGTGCACCGCCAAGAACCGTTTTCAGTGTCCACAGTGCTGCTGCCTTTGTGGTATCCTCGTCGTTATAAAGACGCGGCTTTTACCATCTCGATGTACCAGTCACAGAATTCTTCCCAGATAAAGTCATATACTTTCTGTACAGCAATACCCAGTTCAAACTTTTTCCATGTTATCGGTAACGTCTTTTGCCACATCATTGAACTTGCACAGAATCCACTTATCTGCAGCCGTCAGGTTTGCAAGGTCCATAGAAGACGGAACTTCCGCTTTTTCCAGGTTCATCATGATAAAACGGGAAGCGTTCCATACTTTGTTTGCAAAGTTTCTGCTGGACTCTACACGCTCCCAGTAAAAACGCATATCGTTACCAGGTGCATTACCGGTCATTAATGTAAGACGCAGGGCATCCGCGCCGTACTTGTCGATGACTTCCAACGGATCGATACCGTTACCCAGAGATTTACTCATCTTTCTTCCCTGTGAATCTCTTACCAGACCGTGGATCAGTACGTGATGGAAAGGTGCTTTTCCGGTCTGTTCCAGAGCGGAGAATACCATACGGATAACCCAGAAGAAAATGATATCGTATCCGGTTACCAGTACATCTGTCGGATAGAAATATTCCATCTCTTCGGTGTTGTCCGGCCAGCCCAGTGTGGAAAATGGCCACAATGCGGAGGAAAACCAGGTATCCAGAGTATCTTCATCCTGATGGAAATGATTTTTTCCACATTTCGGGCAGATCTTCGGCATCTCTTTTGCCACTACGGTCTCACCGCAGTCATCACAGTAATAAGCCGGGATTCTGTGTCCCCACCATAACTGACGGGAGATACACCAGTCACGGATGTTTTCCAGCCAGTGCAGATAAGTCTTATCAAAACGTTCCGGAACAAACTGAAGATCGCCGTCTTTCAGGGTGTCGATCGCTGCTTTTGCCATCTCGTCCATCTTTACAAACCACTGCGGTTTGATCATCGGCTCTACGGTTGTACCACAACGGTCATGGGTTCCTACGCTGTGGTTGTGCGGTACTACTTTTACCAGCAGTCCCAGATCTTCCAGATCTTTTACCATTGCTTTTCTTGCTTCGTAGCGATCCATGCCTGCGTATTTTCCACCCAGATCGTTGATGGTTGCATCATCGTTCAGGATATTGATTTCTTCCAGGTTATGACGTTTTCCTACTTCAAAGTCGTTCGGGTCATGTGCCGGTGTGATCTTTACACATCCGGTTCCGAACTCTTTGTCTACATACGCATCGGCGATCACCGGGATCTCACGGTCGGTCAGAGGCAGTTTCAGCATCTTTCCTACCAGATCTTTGTATCTGTCATCTTCCGGGTTTACTGCTACTGCGGTATCTCCCAAAAGTGTCTCCGGACGGGTCGTTGCGATCTCTACGAATTTTCCTTCTTCTCCAACTACCGGGTAGTTAATGTGCCAGAAGAATCCGTCCTGATCCTCATGTTCTACCTCCGCGTCAGAGATAGAGGTCTGGCATACCGGACACCAGTTGATGATACGGGATCCTTTGTAGATATATCCTTTGTTGTACAGACGGATGAATACTTCCTGCACCGCTTTGGAACATCCTTCGTCCATCGTGAAACGCTCTCTTTCCCAGTCCGCAGATGCGCCCAGTTTTTTCAGCTGGTTAATAATCTTTCCGCCGTACTCTTCTTTCCATGCCCAGGCATGTTTTAAGAATTCTTCTCTTCCGATCTCGTTTTTGTCGATGCCCTGTTCTTTTAACTTGTTGATAACCTTAACCTCTGTAGCGATTGCCGCATGGTCGGTTCCCGGCTGCCACAGTGCTTCGTATCCCTGCATCCTCTTGAAACGGATCAGGATATCCTGCATAGTCTCATCCAGTGCATGACCCATATGCAGCTGTCCTGTTACGTTTGGCGGCGGCATAACAATGGTAAATGGTTTCTTCGCTTTGTTTACTTTTGCATGAAAATAGCCGCTGTCCAGCCATTTCTGGTATAAACGGTCTTCGAGTCCTTTCGGATCGTAAGTCTTTGCCAGTTCTTTACTCATGGTTGTCTCCTTTGTCTTTTTGAAGATTAGAAACGCCCTCCACGCAGATGTTCTCATCTGTGTGAAGGGCGAATGTCTCGCGTTACCACCTTGCTTATATGAAACAACAAGCGTTCCATACATCTCATTATCCGATAACGGGGATCAGCCGTGAAAGCTTACTGATTTTCTGTCTGAAAACGGTAACTGTTCAGCATCTTCACAGTTACAGGCAAAAACGTTCAGTCTTCCGGTTCCAAAGCTACCTTCGATATTGTCTGCCGGGGATCTCTCACAGCCACGAAGTTCCCTCTCTTTGCGGGGTACAATATCTACTCCTCTTTGTCACTACCTTTTTCTCTGTACCTCTTCCTGTTTTTGAAACAGTTTCGGCTGACATTACTATAGTAGGCTTTTTTTCTTTTGTCAAGGTTTTTGTTGATACCAGGATCAAAAGTTCGGAAATCTGACGCAAGCTTGCTTGCACGAAGATTTATGAACTTGGGATCCGCCAAAACATGAGTAAGTAGCCATTTTTCAAAGAAAAATGAGCGGCTTACGAATGATTTTTGAGGATTGCGGGAGTACAAAGTACGGAGCAATCCGGTATCAAAGGGGCAAAATGCATTTTTGCCCCAACATCTTTTACCGAATATCGTAAACGCTTCGCAGTTTCAGACCGTCCGCAAGCTGCTCTTTTACCTGGTTCTCCCAATCTGCAGGATCTTCCACTTTTCTTGATGCTTTGCCAAGAATCTTTACTCTCTTTTCTCCCGCACTCATATCAAAATAGTTGTCCGACAGGATCAGATCTTCGGACAGATTCAGGAATCTCCACGCCTTTCGCGTAGGCTTTTCGCGCTGACTACGATCTCGTCTCCCTCGATCCGATATGACAGCTGCGGATCCAGATAATGGAAGTACTTCGGATAAGAGAAAGATCACGCTGCCCTCAGAGATGCAGGTATCACCCTCCCATGCCTCATAGCTTACATACTGGCCGAATACATCCACATCCGGGTATTCTTCTTTATCCAGCCATACACTGG
>ENA-OQES01000113-OQES01000113.1-human-gut-metagenome-genome-assembly--contig:-NODE-113-length-32821-cov-16.894537_pt1 | contig 32821 bp, 38 predicted proteins | sample MGYA00242798_ERZ504641 | MGnify/ENA primary metagenome ERZ504641 (study PRJEB26092, sample SAMD00036327) | human gut metagenome | host: Homo sapiens | study: EMG produced TPA metagenomics assembly of...
TTCTGCTTCCTTCGTCAATCTATGCATATATAGGAATTCTTGGTGGAATCGGTGTAGGATTTTCAGCACAATATGGCTGGCAGGCAGTATTTAACACATTTGGTGCTTTAGCCATTGCTGCAGAGACTTATGGACTACAAGGAGCGGTTAGTCTTAGAGTGATTCAAAATGTTTTTGGTGTTGTGTTTGCTTTAGCATTTTGTGTTATATTTTATTGGTTTATGTCTAAAAAAAAGGAAAGTGAGGTGACCGTACATGCAGAGTGAAGTGAATCAGGAAGAAAATTTGAATAGAATTATTACGGTTCCTAATCTTCTTTCATTTTTTTCGGCTTTGTCTGATTCCGGTAATTATATGGAGTTATTGTGTAAAGAAAAATCCTCTGTTAGCTGGTGAAATCTTATTGCTGTCTGGTCTTACGGATCTTGCTGATGGATATATCGCAAGAAGATTCCATAGAATTAGTAATTTAGGAAAAATACTTGATCCGGTGGCTGATAAGCTGACACAGGCAGCGATGTTAATCTGTCTGTTTACTCGTTTTCCGCATGTGCTTCTTTTAATCGTAATAATGGCAGGTAAGGAGCTGTATATGGTAGTCAGTGGATGTCTTGTGATACAAAAGACAGGAAAAGTACATGGTGCAGACTGGCATGGAAAGATAGTAACCTTTTTATTATATGGAACTGCAGCGGTGCATATTATATGGTTCCACATTACACCGATGGTATCAGATCTGTTGATTGGTTTGTGCGCTATAATGATGGTCATATCGGTCGCTCTGTATATTATCCAGAATACCAGGACTCTTAAGGGAGAGACTGTATAAGCAATTTTATATTGCAATGACTAGAAAAATATTTAGGAGAATATTGATGAGATAAAGAAGGATAAAAACTTAACCTGGATAGAATCAGAACAGATAATTTTTGCATGGCTGGATAAAGACAATCAGGTTACTCCGTTAACGGACGAGCAATTAAATCCGGTATGGAAAATACTAAATTACGAAACAGGGAAATATGAATCTGTTCAGAAACACTTCCGAGTATTTGAAGTGTAGAAGTTTTGTGATACAAAGTGTAAACGTAAGAAAAAATAATACATTTGCGGTCAATTTGTTATCGACAGTTGACCGCAAGCACGGTATAATAGACATAGATCTAATAAGAAAACCAAATAATCATTACTGTAAAATGTCAGGTAATGGTAGTCATCATTTATAATTGGAAGGAACAGGTTGGCTTTACCCTAATGGTGGAAAATCCACCATTTTTCCACCCAAACTGTAATTCCTCAGATGAAAACAGGTTTTCTTATCTTTTCTGAAATTGACAGAAAAAGCAGTAAAATCAAGGCTTTGAATGACTTTGATTGACATAGAATGCAAGCTGTTTTCTGTACCAGGATGAACTCCTAAGCGAGGGGTCGGAGGTTCAAATTCTCTTATGGACGGGCTTCAAAGCGTTCGAAATGTTAGCTGGATTAGCTGACAACGAACGCTTTTGTTATGTTATAGGAAATTACTCCGTAATGTTCCTATAACATAACAAAGCCCTTCGGGCAGGATCGCACTGCGGCGGAATGGAATTATGTCGCTGAAGCGACCCGCCGCAGGCGGAGAATCCTGCAAGCAGGATTCTTTCTTGTTTTCTGATCACGTTCGTGTAATGATTTTTCACAAAAAAAGAAGTATTTTTTAGCTAACATTTGGGTTTCGTTTTGGTGTCATCCCTTATTCAGAGATGTAAAAATACTCAGAACTGACCGATGAAAGTGTTATAATACGAATTGAGTGCAGGATGCAAAACAATGTATATGAAGAAGAAAGAGTAATCGTAGATTTTTACTTATAAGAAGGAGGATCAGCTATGCAGCAGGAATTTATTACAGTAACTTTTAATCGTACTAAGATTGCTATCCGGTGTGCAGATATTCTTTATGTGATTATGTCTGATGATCATTGTACCATTCATATGTTTGATGGAAGTGTTTATCGTTGTCGAATGACATTGAAAGAATTAAAGAAGCAGTTGGATGAAGGGTTTATGGAGGTAAAACGTGGCTGTATGATCGCTGTGTCTGCAATCAGTGATATTGGAGATAAAATTTTACTGTCTAATGGAGAGGAAATCTGCTATACAAAGCGAAAGAAAAAGGCTCTCAGAGAAGAACTGCAGAAAAAACAGGAGCTTATGATTGCAAAGATCAGTTAAAAAAAAGCTGCCGCTGACCCCGGAAGAATATGGCAAATATTATAAAATATGTGATAGTCTCCCGTTTGCATTTACGGATATAGAAATGGTATTTAATGAAGAAAAAAAGGCAGTGGACTGGATCTTTCGATATGGGAATGAAGCCTTGGCTACACTGGAAAAGCTGCCGTTGGACAAGATGATCGGAAATTCTTTTTCCAGCCTTTTCTCCAATATGGACGCAAAATGGCTTCATGTTTATGAACGTGCCACTTTGTACGGTGAAACACTTGAAATCATGGACTATAGTCCGGAAATAGATACCAATCTGAAAATTATATGTTTTCCTACATTTCCGGGACACTGTGGATGCATTTTGTTTAATGCAGACCAAATGAAATCTATAAGTGAAGAAAATCATCTGGTCAGGTTGGCTGCAGTTGCTATGAAAAGTAATCCCACTATATAAAGAAATGTTATAAAGAAATGTTGTTTTACCGCTTATTGTGTTGATTTACCGCAATAAAAATGTCATTTCGCAACAGCTTGATTGTTTCCCTGATATATTCATGCTATATTTTAGTCAAGCGGATATTCGCAATCCGCTTCGCTACTTGCTCATAACCGAATAACTGCTCCGCAGTTTATCAGAAGGAGCTTGCACTCCTCCTGATACAAGCAAGTCCCCACCCACTGCTTATTGCTTTTTGCAATTGAAGCAGGGGACTTACTTGATTCGGTTAAATATAGCTCTTGTGATCAATTGAGATTTACAGCAGAGAATATTCAAAATTCTTGTAGGACAAGGGGGAAATAACATGAAAAGAAAAAAAGTAATTGCTTTGATTACCGCTGCATTGACATTTACCATGACTGTCTGTGGCAGTTTAACTGCAGCTGCAGCATCAGAATTAACAGCGGAAAGTAAACCGGCCACTCAGTATACGATTGATGCAAACCAGGAAGTTTATGCATTGCTGGATTTCGAGGATACTGCAGAGTTTGAGAATGCTACAAAGGGTCAGATCGCTTCTCCGGATACTCTGGATATTTATGATGAGAACGGAAAGCTTGTATGGAGTCAGACGGTATATGCTTTTCTGGATCAGGATGCTCCGGATACAGCGAATCCCAGTCTTTGGAGAGATACACAGCTGAATCACATTTATGGTCTTTTTGAAGTAACGGATGGAATTTATCAGGTGCGTGGCTATGATATGTCAAATGTCACATTCATAAAAGGCGATACAGGATGGATTGTAGTAGATCCATTGATGAGTGTAGAGTGTGCACAAGCGGCTCTTGCCCTGGTGGAAGAGAATCTGGGCACTTTTCCTGTAAAGGCAGTGATCTACAGCCATTCTCATGTTGATCATTTCGGTGGAGTCAAGGGAATTGTTTCGGAAGAAGAGGTACAAGCCGGTAATGTGCAGGTAATTGCACCGGAAGGCTTTGAGAAGCATGCTGTCAGCGAGAATATTTATGCAGGTACTGCTATGGGACGAAGAGCAAGTTATCAGTATGGAACAATGCTTGAGGGTGGTGAAACAGGATCCCTTGCCATTGGTATTGGTATGGGACAGTCCAAGGGCAGCACAAGTTATATTTCTCCTACACTTGAAATCACACAAACTGGTGAGAAGCATACCATTGACGGAGTGGAAATTGAATTTCAGCTTACTCCGGGCACCGAAGCACCGGCAGAGATGAACTTCTGGATTGGATCCCAAAATGCTTTGTGGATGGCTGAAAACTGTACAGGAACACTCCACAATCTGTATACACTCCGCGGAGCCCAGGTGCGTGACGGAAACGCATGGGCAGAGTACATCATGGAATCTCTGGCTCTCTATGGTGATAAGGCAGATGTGGTATTCCAGTCCCATAACTGGCCACATTGGGGAAATGATACCATTCAGGAATATATGACCAATACAGCAGCTGTATATAAGTTTATTAACGACCAGACATTGCTCTACATTAATGAAGGTTATACGGAAACAGAGATTGCCAATATGATCCAGCTTCCGGAGGAACTGGAGAAAGTCTGGTATACTCGTCAGTATTACGGTACAGTTTCTCATAATTCGAAGGCAGTATATGAGAAATATATGGGCTGGTATGACGGTAATCCTGTCCATCTTGCTGAACTTACACCATCGGATTATGCCCAAAAGCTGGTAGAATATTTCGGTGATACAGATGCTGTTCTTGAAAAAGCAAAAGAAGATTTTGCAAAGGGAGAATATCAGTGGGTGGCTCAGATTACCAATACGCTGGTTTTTGCTGATCCGGAAGATACGGATGCACGTTATCTGTGTGCGGATGCATTGGAGCAATTGGGATATCAGGCAGAATCAGGTCCATGGCGCAGTGCTTATCTTTGTGCTGCACAGGAACTGCGAAATGGTACAAATACCGATGATGCAACGCGAAGTAGCGGTAACGGTGATGTTTTCTTACATATGACACCGGATATGATTCTGGATTATCTGGGAATTTTTGTAGATACGACGAAGATTCCAGATCTGACCTTTACAGCAAATATTATATTGCCGGAAGGTAATTATGTACTCCGCGTGAAAAAATGGCGTACTTCTTTATCAGAAGGATGCACAGGATCCGGATGCAGATGTGACATGGAATACCAAACGTGCCGGACTGTTGGCTGTTGTTCAGAAAAACGCTGAGAATGTTGCTGCTTTGATCGAACAGGAGGGTGATGAGACCTGCCTGACACGATTGATGGATGCGGTTACTGTTACGTCAGAGTATAAATATTTTAATATTATTGAACCATAAAGTTTTGGGGCGGAAGCAGGAGGATATGAATATGAAAAGATTTGTAGCATCTGCTGACAGTGAGACAGATGAAAATATATGGGAGACAGTGTAAGCTGCTACCGAAAAAGCACCTGTAAATCAGTTTATACACAGTGTTGCACTGGCAGATGCACAATTCAGGACTGTGGTGACTCCTAATGTGGATCCGATCACATTTTTTAATAAGGCCAATGAGTTGATGGTAAAGAATTCTCCGGCAGCTGCGGATAAGGAAATGCTTGAAAAAATAGCAGCTGTGAATATAGGTCCTGGTATGGAATTTGACACTTCTGTTCTTACCGGTGATGTTGCAGAAAACTGGAAGACAATGCTGACAGAAATTCAGCTAAAGCTTATCAAAGAGGGCCAGAAATTCTCAAAAAAGCTTGGTCAGTGGGACTATTTTGGTGAACCGATCGGAGATTTCAATACAGAATATGCTTATCGTGCACTGGTAGCTCTTGCAGGGCTTGGTGCCAATACAGTTGAAGTTGCGCTGTATCCAAAGATAGAGCAGGATGCGGATGGAAATACTCTTCTTAACTTCCTGTAAAATTAACTCTCGATTCAAAAGAATGGCTTATTTATGCGGTTTATTCAAGATATGTAGTTAATAATATGAGAATTAATTACCTCTCGAGAGTTAACTTATAAAACAGCCACAAATCCATTGAGGTCAGAGTTCCTTATCGTGTAGCGACGACCTCAGATTTTTTTTATAACCGTAAATTAACAAGGAAGATATTTGCAGATGGACGGATATTGGATTCAGGTCTGAAAAAAGAACTTTTCTCATACAGGTATATGATTTATAATCATAATAAAAGGAAGATACTATAGTAATTCTTGTAAATAATGTATATTGATTCAGCTCATCAGAACATGAAATCCTGTTGAACTGTCTTAAATGCATTAATTAAGAGGATTGTTAAACAGTGGCAACCGATGTTTCACGTGAAAACGAAAAGGATGGGATGATTATGCAAAAATTACTCAGAAGATGTAAACAGACAGTATCATATTCAAGTGGCAAAAGATGAAGTGGGCCGTTATGTGATCCTTCCGGGAGATCCGAAAAGATGTGTAAAGATTGCACAGTATTTTGATAATCCTGTGCTGATCGCAGACAACAGGGAATATATCACTTATACAGGAACACTGGATGGAGTGAAGGTCAGTGTAACGTCAACCGGTATTGGTGGCCCATCAGCGTCCATTGCAATGGAAGAGCTGTATCGCTGCGGAGCGGATACTTTTGTCAGAATCGGAACCTGTGGTGGAATGCAGACGGAAATAAAAAGTGGAGACATTGTAATTGCGACAGCAGCAGTACGTATGGAAGGAACAAGCAGAGAATATGCGCCAATTGAATATCCGGCAGTGGCAAATCTGGATGTGACCAATGCTCTTGTTGAAGCTGCGAAGGAGAAAGGATTTATATATCATACAGGTGTGGTACAGTCTAAAGATTCTTTCTATGGACAGCATGAGCCGGAAGCAATGCCGGCAGGTTATGAGTTGATCAATAAATGGGAAGCCTGGAAACGAATGGGATGTCTTGCTTCTGAAATGGAATCCGCGGCACTTTTCATCGTAGCCGGTAAACTCAGGGCGAGGATGGGTTCCTGTCTGTTGGTATTGGCAAATCAGGAGAGAGAGAAGCTGGGTCTTGAGAATCCGGTTGTACATGACACAGACATGGCAATCCGGGTAGCTGTAGAGGCAATCCGCAGAATGATTAAAGAAGATCAGGGACAAGTTCTGTAAGGACGGAGGCGACAGAGAATGCAGAATCTGGAAAAATCAATGATCAGCAAACTGATTGAGACTGCAATGGAACAGCTCAAATTTTCTTATACACCCTATTCAAATTTTAAGGTTGGTGCATCATTACTTACAAAAAATCGGACAGATTTATACAGGGTGTAACATTGAAAATGCAGCATATACACCTACGAACTGTGCAGAACGAACCGCAATTTTTAAAGCAGTGAGCGAAGGCGTCAGGGAGTTTGACGCAATTTGTATTGTGGGTGGAAAAGATGGGATTTTGACAGAGTATACAGCTCCCTGTGGTGTCTGCCGTCAGGTAATGATGGAGTTCTGTGATCCGGAGACATTTCGGATTATTCTGGCAATAGATAAAGAGCATTATGATATCTACACACTGAAGGATTTGCTACCGCTGGGATTTGGACTACGAAATCTGATAAATTCCCGAGAAATATAAGGTAAACGCCCATCATTGCAAGTGAGTTTTTAATTGCGAAAAGTCAAAAAAAGTGAATGACGAATAAAAGGGAACAGGAAAAGGTCAGCGATTAATAAAATGTAAGAGAAGGAGTAAACATAAATGAAAAATTACGACAGAATTTTTGTAATTGTACTTGATTCTCTGGGAATCGGGGCAATGCCGGATTCAGCAAAATTTGGTGATATCGGGGTGGATACTTTTGGACATATTCTTGAGAAAATGGGTTCTCTGGAGATTCCAAATCTTAGAAAACTGGGAATGCTGAATCTTCATCCGGCAGGAAAAATGGCGGGTGTTGAGAATCCCAAGGGGCGATATACGCATCTGGGTGAAGCTAGCAATGGAAAAGATACCATGACCGGACACTGGGAGATGATGGGAATCAAAACAGAAAAACCATTTAAAACCTTTACAGAAACAGGGTTCCCGCCGGAATTGATCGCAGAACTGGAGAAAAGATGCGGAAAAAGAGTGATAGGAAACAAGAGCGCAAGCGGAACGGAGATTATTGAGGAACTGGGCGAAGAGGAGATTCAGACGGGTGCAATGATTGTTTATACTTCAGCAGATTCTGTTCTTCAGATTTGCGGAAATGAAGAAACTTTTGATCTTCAGAATCTGTACCGCTGCTGTGAAATTGCAAGAGAAATTACCATGAAGGATGAATGGAGAGTTGGAAGAGTTATTGCAAGACCGTACATTGGTAAGAAAAAAGGTGAATTTAAACGTACCAGTAACCGTCATGATTATGCATTGAAACCCACCGGACTTACCACGTTAAACGTGTTGAAAGATCATGGATTTGATGTGATCGGTGTTGGAAAGATTCATGATATTTTTTGCGGAGAAGGCATTACAGAAACTCATCATTCAAACAGCTCTGTACATGGAATGGAGCAGACAATTGAAATCTGCAAGAGAGATTTCAGAGGGTTATGTTTTGTTAATCTTGTAGATTTTGATGCATTATGGGGACACAGAAGAAATGTGGAAGGTTACGGAAAAGAGATTGAGAAATTTGACAAAAATCTGGGTGTGTTGTTAGAAGAAATGAGAGAGAATGATCTGCTTATTCTCACTGCAGATCATGGAAATGATCCGACTTATACAGGAACTGACCATACAAGAGAATATGTACCATTCATTGCTTACTCAAAGAGAATGAAAAATGGCGGTGCGATAAAAGACGAAGATACTTTTGCTGTGATCGGTGCTTCTGTGGCGGAGAATTTTGGAGTGCCAATGCCTGAGGGAACAATTGGACATTCTGTTTTAAAAGAGTTAATGTAATAACGATTGTAAAAAAAAGACAGGAATATTGAAAACAGGCGTTTTCAATCTCCTGTCTTTTGTGCTAAAATAGGAAAAGAATTTATCTGACTAAATCGTTAAAGAGAGACAAGTGATAAATTGTAAAAAGATAAAATGATACAGAAAGGAAACAGTTTTTATGGAAACAGGAACAATTTTTAAATTTCATAATGACCTGGATACAGACCAGATCATAGCATCACAGTATCTGTTACTTCCGAATCTGGATGAGATGAAAGGTCATGCATTTGAATCTCTGGATCCGGATTTTTCAAAGAAAGTAAAACCAGGAGATTTCGTGGTAGGTGGAGAAAACTTTGGATGTGGTTCTTCCAGAGAGCAGGCACCTGGTGTTCTGAAAGCGTTAGGAGTACAGGCAGTTGTAGCAAAATCTTTTGCACGAATCTTTTACAGAAACTCTATTAATATTGGTTTGCCGGTAATTGTCTGCAAAGATCTTCCGGACGAAGTAAATACCGGAGATAAGATGGTTCTTCATATGTCAGAGGGAACAGTTGAAGCTAACGGAAAAACATATTCCTGTACAAAGCTTCCGGAATATATGCAGAATATTTTGAATCAGGGTGGTCTGATCGCATCTCTGAACAAGGAGGAGAAGTAAAATGGGAATGACAATTGCAGAAAAGATTATTGCTGCGGCAGCAGGCGTTGACAGCGTAAAACCGGGAGATATCCATACAGTTAAACTTGATCGTCTCATGAGTAACGATGGAACTACACATCTTACGGTTGATATGTATAACAATAAATTGAAAAATCCGCACATTGCAGATACAAGCAAGCTGGTGTTTATCGTGGATCATAATGTACCATCTGACAGCCCGAAAACAGCAGCATCCCAGAAGAAGATGCGGGATTTTGCAAAAGAACATAACATTGATTTCTGGGAAGGAAAAGGTGTCTGCCATCAGGTTATGATTGAGAATTATGTCCGTCCGGGTGAACTGATCTTTGGTGCAGACAGCCATACCTGTTCATACGGTGCGTTAGGTGCATTTGGAACAGGCGTAGGATGTACAGATTTCCTTTATGGTATGGTAACAGGTACTTCATGGGTACTGGTTCCTGAGAGTGTAAAATTTAATCTGACAGGTAAACTTCCGGAAGGAGTTTATGCAAGAGATCTGATTCTTACAATTATTGGGGAAATCGGTGCAAATGGATGTAACTATCAGGCGATGGAATTTACAGGCGAGGGTGCGAAAACACTCAGTATCAGCGATCGTATGGCGCTTTGCAACATGGCAGTAGAAGCCGGTGCAAAGACAGGTATCTTTGAAGCAGATGAAAAAGCTATTGAATATCTGAAAGAACATGGACGTGAGCCAAAGGCTGTATATCACAGTGATCCGGATGCAGTTTACGCGAGAGAATATACATTTGATTTATCAAAAGTCCGTCCTGTAGTTGCGAAACCTGATTTTGTAGACAATGTTGTGCCTGCAGAAGAAGCCTGCGGAATCGAAATCAATGAAGCATTTCTGGGCTCCTGTAACAACGGACGTATTGAAGACCTGCGTGTCGGTGCAGAAATTATCAAGGGCAAGAAGGTTGCTGAGGGCGTCAGATTCCTGGTTGTGCCTGCAAGCCAGACTATTTACCGTCAGGCATTAAAAGAAGGGCTTATTGACACGTTTATGGAGGCTGGAGCCATTGTTATGAATCCGAACTGCAGCGTATGCTGGGGAAGCTGTCAGGGTGTAATCGGTGAGAATGAAGTTCTGATCAGTACAGGAACACGTAATTTCAAAGGCCGTGCGGGACACCCAAGCTCCAAAGTATATCTGGGATCAGCGGCTACTGTTACAGCATCTGCCATTACAGGAAAGATTGCGCTGGCAAGTGAGGTGTGATGCTAATTATAAATGTTTCACGTGAAACATTTAACCGAATCAAGTAAATTTCCTGCGAAGGTTGCGAAAAGCAATAGACAGCAGGTGGAGATTTGTTTGTATCAGGAGGAGAGCAAGCTCATCCTGATAAACTGCGGAGTAGTTATTCGGTATGGTATAGAGTCGCGTAGCAAAGCGGATATTCACAATTCATTTGAATGAATTTTAACTTGTGACTGTGAAAGTACTGAACAGTTACAAGTGAAGATAGAAGATAAGAGGTAAGATTATGGAAAAATTCACAGGAAAAGTGTGGGTTCTGGATGATGACATTGATACAGATATTATTATTCCAACAGAATATCTCGCACTGAAAACAATCGACGATATGAAACAGTACGGATTCAGTCCTCTGCGTCCGGAACTGGCAGGACAGATTCAGAAAGGCGACATTATTGTTGCAGGAAAGAACTTTGGATGTGGTTCTTCCAGAGAACAGGCACCGGAAATTATCAAAGCACTGGGAATTCAGTGTGTAATTGCCAAATCTTTTGCGAGAATTTTCTTCAGAAATTCTATTAATAATGGTCTGTTACTGATCGAGCAGCCAGATCTTCATGATGATATCAAAGAAGGTGATGAAGTCACTGTGGTAATGAATGAACATGTAGATTACAATGGAAAACAGTACCCGATTGCTTCTCTTCCGGAAAATCTGATGAGCATTATTCAGGCTGGCGGACTTGTAAAAGCCATGCGCAAACTGAATGGGCTGGATTGATTTGGAAAGGAGAGGAAAATGGGCGAGACAGTTATTGAGAAAATTATAAGAAACAATGTTGGAAAAACAGTAAAGCCTGGAGACATTGTAACGGTCAATGTAGACAGGGTTATGATTCATGATATATTTATTCCATTTGTAGCAGAAAAGTTTGAAGAAATGGGCTTTACGAAGCTCTGGGATCCAGATAAAGCAGTACTCATATATGACCATCTGGTTCCTGCAAGTCAGTTAGATGATACCAGACATTTCCATGCGGGAGATGCTTTTGCCAGGAAATATGGCATGAAAAATGTTCACAGAAGTGATGGAATCTGCCACCAGTTAATGACAGAGGCAGGTTATGTAAAACCGGGAAATATTGTATTTGGTACAGACAGCCATACCACTACCTACGGATGTGTAGGCGCTTTCTCTTCCGGTATCGGATATACAGAGATGGCAAGTATTCTGGGAACAGGAACTATGTGGATCAAAGTTCCTGAGACAATTAAGGTTGTGATCGAGGGAGAACTTCCGGAAAATGTTATGTCCAAAGATATCATCCTGCGTCTGATCGGTGATCTGGGAGCTGATGGAGCAACATACAGAGCACTTGAATTTACCGGAAGTACAGTAAAGAATATGACAGTAGCAAGCCGTATGACTATGGCAAATATGGCGATTGAGGCAGGTGCAAAATGTGCACTGTTTACACCGGATGAAAAAAGCTGCAGAATATTGTGACATAGAGTTGAATGAGTTCCAGAAGAGCCTTACAGGAGATGAAGATGCAACCTATATGAAAACAATCACTTATCGCGCAGAGGATTTTGTACCGGTTATGGCATGTCCGTCTCAGGTAGATAAGATTAAAAATGTAAGTGAACTTGAAGGAACAGAAATAGATCAGGTATTTATCGGTTCTTGCACAAATGGCCGTCTGGAGGATCTCAGAGCTGCAGCGGAGGTGTTAAAGGGCAAAAAGGTAGCAGATTACGTTAAATTGATTGTAACTCCTGCAAGCCGTAAAATATACCGTCAGGCAATTGCAGAGGGAATTATGGATACTCTGGCAGAAGCAGGTGCAATGATCACACATCCCGGATGTGGATTGTGCTGTGGACGTGCAGGAGGTATCCTTACCGACGGTGAACGTGTAGTAGCTACAAATAACAGAAATTTCCTTGGTCGAATGGGAACATCTAAGGTAGAGATTTACCTTGCATCACCAAAAACAGCAGCAGCGTGTGCAATTGCTGGTAAAATTGTAAATCCAGAGAAATAAAACGTACAATAAAACCAATGCGATATAAATTGTACAGATGAGCAACGAAACTACAGAATAACAAAAGAATAAAATTAACAGATAAGTCCACTGCATTATTTATAAAAGGAGTAAGCAGTGGACTTATTTTATGTTATAGGAGATTACTTTGTAATGTTCCTATAACATACATAAAGGTGCAGAGAAAGTAAAGCCTTCCAGGCAGGAGCGCACTGCGGTGTAAAGGAATTATATCGCTGAAGTTACCTGCCGCAGACGGAGAATCTTGCTTGCAGGATTTTTCTTGTGTCAGAGAATGACACTGTAATATGTTTCATATCACATAATAAATCATCTGACGGGATAATAAGGAAAGAAAAGGCGTGGAAAAGCCTGTAAATTTGATTGCATAGAAAAAGTTTCTCAGACAGATTGTCCAGTGTGAGTCTGATCTCCGACGAAAACATGTGATTTTTTTGAACTTAAAATTGAACAAATAGAATCTGCGAAATGACGAGAAAGCCGCATAAATAAAAGGAATTTCAAAAACATCAAAACTTAAATTGAACATATATTGAACTAAAATAAGAAAAGTTAAATTCTGGTTCGATGTATAGTTCAAAATATAAATTAAACTAATTGAACCGATGTAACGAAAACAATTAACATGTTCAATATGGTTCAATTAATAATGAACTATAAAATAAACTAAAAGTTGAACTTTACTGATGAAATTGAAAATAATAAAATTTACCGTTGAATTATTAGTTCAATTATAGTATAATAGCAAAGAAAAAGCTTGAAAAAGCTGATAAAATGCGGGATTTAAAAATGAACAGAACATATATTCGTGTATGATGCTGAAAGAAATACATTTGAACTTAATTAATGTTTGGATGTCTGAATGTATTTTGATTCCCGTATAAACAAATATATCTGTTCTTTCTATAACATATATGCGAAAGAATTAAGAAATATAACAATAACCATTGATTATAACAGTGTAATTTGCTTTTTTACAGAGAACGGAGATAGTATTTATGAATAATATATTTGCTGAACGATTCAAAAAAAGCAATGGAACAGAAGAATATGAAGCAGATCGACCTTGTAAAAAAGGCGGCAGAGCAGGGCGTGAAACTTGGAAAGAGTCATGTGAGCCAGTATCTGAGTGGAAAAACAACTCCCAGATCAGAAATTCTTAATTTTCTGGCGACAACATTAGGAGTAGAAACTGAATGGCTGAAAGGAACCGATGTAGCTGTAGACACTTTAAAGAAAGAGACAAATGAGGCAGGAATTCAAATGGAAAATATGAAATTTGATTACAATTATAATAATATGAAAGAAAATACCAGGGAGACAGTTGAGGAAGTACAGGTTCGTGAATTTAAAAAAATCATCTAAATTAAATAACGTATTATATGATGTAAGAGGACCGGTTGTAGAAGAAGCTGCACGTATGGAAAACGCAGGAACTCAGGTTTTGAAACTGAATATCGGAAATCCGGCACCATTTGGATTCAGAACACCGGACGAAGTGATTTATGATATGAGACAGCAGCTGACAGAGTGTGAGGGATATTCTCCTGCAAAAGGTTTGTTTTCTGCCAGAAAAGCAATCATGCAGTATGCACAGTTGAAAAAACTCCCTAATGTATCAATTGAGGATATTTATACAGGAAACGGTGTCAGTGAACTGATTAATCTCTGTATGTCAGCTCTGTTGGATAATGGAGATGAGATTTTGATTCCATCTCCGGATTATCCGTTGTGGACTGCATGTGCAACTTTAGCTGGTGGAAAAGCAGTACATTATATTTGTGATGAGCAGGCAGAATGGTATCCGGATATGGATGATATCAGAAAGAAAATTACCAGCAGAACAAAAGCAATCGTTATTATAAATCCGAATAACCCGACTGGTGCGTTGTATCCGAGAGAGGTATTACAACAAATAGTAGATATTGCCAGAGAACATCATCTGATCATTTTCTCTGATGAAATCTATGACCGTCTTGTAATGGACGGAGCAGAACATATTTCCATTGCTTCAATGGCTCCGGATTTATTCTGTGTAACATTCAGCGGTTTATCCAAATCACATATGATCGCGGGCTTTAGAATCGGATGGATGATTCTCAGTGGTAATAAGGCAGTTGCAAAAGATTATATAGAAGGAATCAAGATGCTTTCTAATATGAGACTTTGTTCTAATGTACCGGCGCAGTCAATTGTTCAGACTGCATTGGGCGGACATCAGAGTGTGGAGAGTTATATTGTTCCTGGTGGACGTATTTATGAGCAGAGAGAATTTATTTATAATGCGCTGACAGATATTCCGGGAATTACTGCTGTGAAACCGAAAGCTGCATTTTATATGTTCCCTAAGATTGATACAAAGAAATTTAATATCGTAAATGATGAGAAATTTGCATTAGATTTATTAAAAGAGAAGAAGATTCTGCTTGTACATGGCGGTGGATTTAACTGGCATCAGCCGGATCACTTCAGAGTGGTTTATTTACCAAGAATAGAAGTATTAAAAGAAGCAGCCGGCAAAATCAGAGATTTTCTGGAATATTACCAGCAGGAAATATAATCTGTCAGTGAGAAATGGGTACTATGTTTCACGTGAAACATAGTACCCATTTCCTGATATTATAAAAACTTTTGGTCAAACGGATAAAATTATCCATTTTGCTACGCAGCTCTACATAGAATAATTGTGCTGCAGTAGATTTGTTTGACTCGGGTCAAGCTGATAAAATCATCCGCTTCGCTGCTTGTTCATAACCGAATAACTGTTTCGCAGTTTATCAGAAGGAGTTTACACTTCTCCTGATACAAGCAAGTCCTCACCCATTGCTTATTGCTTTTCGCAACCTCCGCAGGGGACTTAATTGATTCGGTTAAATTGTGGAATTACTACAGGAAGACAATATGTTTGTTTCACGTGAAACATAATGTGCCGACAAGATTGTCCAAGAATCGTTACTGTTCACTGGTAATATCCCGCGAGGTGTTTTTTGTGAGCGAAGGTCACAGAAAACCCAAGACATACCGCGCGAATTTATGCGATTAGCATAAATTAAGTTTGCGAAGCAAACGATACTCCTTGGGCATTGCACAAGGAGGTTCATATTTCCTGCATCGCGAAGCGTGTTGCTGAGAACGGAGTGAACAGTAACCAAGAATCAAATGGTGACAAAATTTTATAAAAAATTAAGTGGTGAATAACTATCAGATGTGATAAACTATGTTTAATGCGTTATTTGCGAAATAGTTATTATTCTGATAACAGTAAATGAGGTTAGGTTTAAAAGTATTTTGCCCCTGATATCATCAAATGATGCTGTGATATAAATTTCTGGAGGTATGACGAAAAATGGAAAATGAGGAAAAAAATCCAGACAGAACAGTCAGACAAAAGCAGGTCTGTGTGGAGGGAGTTGTGGGACTATGCAAAGATTATCATTGCAGTCTTTGTTATAGCGTTTCTGTTGGGACACTTTGTATATATTAATGCACGAGTGCCGTCAGGTTCTATGGAAGAAACAATTATGACAGGTGACAGAGTATTTGGAAATCGTCTGGCATATATAAAAGATGATCCGGAGAGATTTGATATTGTAATATTTAAATATCCGGATGATCCATCTCAGCTTTTTGTAAAAACGAGTAATTGGTCTTCCGGGAGAAACAGTAAACATTGTAGATGGAAAAGTGTATATCAATGATTCCGAAGAACCGCTGGATGACAGCTTTTGTCCGGAAACACCGGAAGGAAGCTTTGGACCGTATACAGTTCCGGAGGGATGTTATTTCATGTTAGGAGATAACAGAAACCACAGTATGGATTCCAGATACTGGCAAAATCCGTTTGTAGAGGAAGATGCAATAGAGGCAGAAGTAGCAGTTCGTTACTGGCCGTTAAATAAGATAGGAACTGTAAAATAATCGTGACGGTTCCATATTTTCAAAAGTCAAGCGGATAAAATCATCCGCTTCGCAGTTTATCAGAAGGAGCTTGCACTCCTCCTGATAAAAGCAAGTCCCACCCACTGCTTATTGCTTTTCGCAACCTCCGCAGGGGACTTACTTGATTCGGTTAAACTGCCGGGTAGTTACAGGCAGTTTGGAAATTTTATAAAAGACTGTTAAAATCAGGAAAATCACATATTAGTGTCCTGATTTTGACAGTCTTTTGTTGTCTGTGGATTTTTCAAATGTTATACTGTAAGACAGGAGGAAAATGAAGAAAATGGAATACTGGATAGTTACAACAATTCCGTAAAATGTAAAAAGAGAAAGGAAGACGAATATGAAAAAATGGAAAAAGTTTATAGCAATGGGACTGGCGGTATCTATGATAGTTCCGTCTTGTATACCGCAGACATTGTGGGCTTCAGAGTTTTCGGCAGGAAGTGTTGAATCAGCAGCAGATGTTTTTGAAGATGGTGCCGGATATGAGACAGGAAGTGAGTCAGGAAATAAAATATCTGATGAGAATAACAGTGGAGATGAGTTTGGAACAGGAGAGTTAAAAGATCAGGAACCGGAACAGTCAGAGACAGAAGATTCAGTAAATGCCGGACAGAGTGCGGAAGGTTATAACATTCTGCTTTACAGTGATGGTAAACTGGAAAAAACATATGTGATACCCTATGCAGATGCGGATACTGCTAAAGTACCGGAAGCACTGAAGGGAAAGACAGGTTACATTTTTAAAGAGTGGAATACGAAAGAAGATGGAACCGGTGAAACTTATAAACCGGGAGATTCTATTAAGAAACTTCTTGAAACAGCAGATATGGCAAAGCAGGCTCAGGAAACCAGTGAGAGGACAGAAGTCGGAGAAGAAATAAAACCAGAAAAAGATGTGATGCAGGAAGAAAATGATGTGGCACAGACGGACAGCGCATCATGGGAAGGAAAAAACTGATAAGGCAGAAATGCAGATATCAGACACAGAAAATGATGGAACAAGTCCGGATATATCTACAGATAAGGCTATTGCAGCAGGAGATACAACAGCAATAACCCTGTATGCAATCTGGGAGAAAGCATCCGAATATAAAATCACATATAAACTTAATAAAGGAAAAAATAATACTGCTAATCCCAAAACTTATACTTCAGAAGATGAGATTAAATTTAAAAAGCCGACGCGTTCCGGATATCATTTTGTGGGATGGTATACAGACAGTAAGTATAAAAATCAGATAAGTGTGATTGAAAAGGGTTCAGAAGGTTCCCTTACTTTATATGCAAAATGGACAAAGGAAATCAGTCCTTCGGCGAAAGCTGCATCACTGGATTATGTAAAAGGAACAAAGGCGAATACCATCACTGTATCCGCAACTGTTTCAAATTATGTGAAAAGTTCGGATGGTTATTACTATCTGGTGTATGTAGATTCTAATTCCGGTAAAGTGAAAAAAACGGTGGGTAAAGTAAAGAAGCCGGAGAAGGCAAAAGGGAAGATTACATTTAAGCTGAACATTTCCGGACATCCGGAATATGCACAGGGAAAATTTGCCATAGGGATAAAAAAATCTAAATCTGCGTATAGTGTGATCAGTCCGAAAAGCTATGTCAGCAATCCGGAGAAACTCAGTACAAATACAGCAGCATATTTTGTTCCGGGGACCAAAAAAGGAATTCAGGCTACAGATATCAACGAGCTGACAGATACAAAATCCAAAACAGTATTTTTTAACTTATATATTTCAGACCTGATGCGAAAAGACAGTGGTGTGGAAACATATAAATATAATGGGAAAACATATCATTTTAATGGTCTGTACGGATATGTATATCTTGTTCAGCAATGTAATGCAAAGGGAATCCAGGTGACGGCACAGATCAGTATTGACAGGAATGCCAGTACGCAGAGCTTTATTACGGGAAACAGTCCTTATGCAGAAACAGCTTATTATGGATGGAACACAGATAACAGCACAACTAGACAGACTATGGAAGCAATGTTTGCATATCTGGGAGAGAAGTTTGGAAAAAATAACTGTTATATAAGTAACTGGATCCTGGGAAATGAAGTAAACAGTGCAAGCGGATATTATTATGTAGGGAATGTCAGTTTTTCAAAATTTATCTCCATGTACAGTGAAGCTTTTCGCTGCCTTTACAATGCAGTGAAAAGCAGCCGGGGAAGTTCCAAAGTATTTATCTGTCTGGATAATTGCTGGAATCAGAAAAATGCCTTTACTATCTGCTATAGTGCAAGATCAACTCTGGAAAGCTTTGCGGCGAAGATTTCTGATATGCAGAAAGATGTGAACTGGAATCTGGCATATCATGCATATAATCAGCCGCTTTCAGATTCACAGTTCTGGTCAGGTGCAAATGCATCCATGTTTACCAGTGATGCGAACACCACCACGTTTATCACTATGCGTAATATCCAGACACTTACAGATTATGTGAAAAACAGATTTGGTTCCAATACAAGGATTATTCTTTCGGAACAGGGATTTTCTTCCACTTATGGAGGACAGGCAAATCAGGCGGCAGCAATTGCACTGGCCTATTATAAGGCTGCCTGCAATCCAATGATTGATGCATTTATTATAAGAAGCTATAAAGATGAAGCCCATGAGGTGGCTCAGGGATTGGCAATGGGATTGAAGGATGCCAATGGGAAAAAGAAAACAGCGTATAATGTCTTTAAAAATATGGATAGTTCCAATTCCCTGAAATATACAGAAAAGGTACTAAAAAGTCAGGTTGGAAACTGGAAATCACTGGTTCCGGGATATAGTACCGGAAAAATTTCCTCCATGTATCGAAAGTGATATAACTGACAGACAGGACTGATTTTAAAAATTGATGTCATATTAAAAATGTATAAAATTGTCACAAATTAAACACATTTTTCCCACACAAAGAACACAAATCATTCCTATACTTAAAAGCATCAAAAGGAAACAGAGATAAATAAATGACATAGATAAATGACATAGATTCATGGAGGGACTTTATTATGATGAACAAAGATAACAGAAATGATAAAATCAGAAAGATTGCAAAGAAAGGTCTTACACTCAGCTTATGTGCAGTACTTGCAGGAGGACTTGCAGCAGGAAGTTTTGAGGGAGTAAATAAACTTGCAGGATGGAGCGGAGCCACAACAGTGGAAGCTGCTTCAAATAAGGACGAGACAACATTGACATATGCAAAATCCGAGAAGAAAGATGCAGATACCAGTGATTCCAAATCAGATACCGGAAAAGATACAGGCAGCACAGCAAAAGGAAACCTTGATGTGTCTGAAATCGCATCAGAAGCACTTCCATCTATTGTATCTATTACAACCAAGTCAGTTCAGGAGGTACAGAATTACTTCGGAATGTATGGAATGTATGGATATGCACCACAGCAGCAGGAACAGGAAGTAGAGGGCAGTGGTTCCGGTATTATTGTTGGTAAGAATGATGATGAACTTCTGATTGCTACAAATTATCATGTAGTAGAAGGTGCGGATACATTGTCAGTTGCATTTACAGATGGAAATGCAGTGGAGGCATCCGTAAAGGGATTTGATGAAGAGAGAGATCTTGCAGTTGTATCTGTATCTCTGGATGATGTTAAAGATGATACAATGGATGCCATTTCAATTGCGAAGATTGGCAGTTCTGATGATCTGAAGGTAGGTGAGCAGGTAATTGCAATCGGTAATGCTCTTGGATATGGACAGTCTGTTACAACCGGTATCGTAAGTGCCAAGAACCGCAGAATGGATTCTGACAATAACACAGTAACAGATGGAAGTGATGACAGCAGTGACGGTGTAAACCTGATCCAGACAGATGCGGCTATCAACCCTGGTAACAGTGGCGGTGCTCTTCTGAATATGGAAGGTGAGGTTGTTGGTATCAACTCTGCAAAACTTGCTTCTACTGAAGTAGAAGGTATGGGTTATGCAATTGCAATCTCAGACGTGACTGACATTCTTCAGAATCTGATGAATGAGACATCAAGAGATAAACTGGATGATTCTGAACATGGTGTACTTGGAATCGAAGGTTCTTCTGTAAGTTCTGAGGCAGTTCAGATGTATGGCATTCCGGCAGGAGTTTTTGTGAAAAAAAGTAACAGAAGGTGGAGCTGCTGATAAAGCAGGTCTGAAAGCAAACAGCGTTATTACTGAATTTAATGGAAAAACTGTTTCAAGTAGTGATCAGCTGATCGAATATCTTTCCTATTATGAACCAGATGAAGAGGTAGAGCTGACTGTACAGGTTCCTCATGGAACAAGTTATAAAGAAGAGACTGTTAAAGTAACTCTGGATGAGAATACAGATGCTGATGACAGTGATGATAACGATAAAGACAGTAAGAAATCTAAAAAGGATTCTAAGAAATCCTCAAAAGATGCTGATGAAGATGTAGACGAAGATACAGACAGTGAGGATAGTATGGACTCCGATGATACAGAGGAAAGTGAGAATCCATTTATCCAGTACTTTGAGAATCAGGGATTTTTCAGATAATACCGGCAGAAAATAAAATTATATGATATCCGGATATAAAATCTGTGATAGTGTGTAGTGATGCGGATGATTTCATCTGCCTGATATCAGCACTTTCATATGTGAGAGAATTACATGTGAAAGTGCTTTATTATGCTATGGGAAACCATTCCATAATATTCTTATAGCATAATAAAGCCCTCCGGGCAGGATCACACTGCGGCGGGTTGATTATATTATAGTGGTGTGTGAACAGTAACAAAGATTCCAAGGTGCTTTTGTGAAAGAGCACTTGAGAACAGCTATATGGCGTGATATAATAATATCATTGCGAAAACGCAGGTTTAACAGTGCAGATGGGGATAAAGAGGAGAAAAATATGACAGTAAAAGAATGTTATGAACAGATGGGTGCAGATTATGAAGGTGTACTTGGAAGACTGAGAAGTGAGGTTCTTATTAAGAAATTTGCAAAGAAATTTCTGGATGATGGAAGTTTCCGGAGTCTGAAGGATAATCTGGCACCAAAAAAATGGGGAAGAAGCTTTTCGTGCAGCTCATACCTTAAAAGGTGTATGCCAGAACCTTGGATTTGATAATCTGTATAAGGCAAGCTTTGATATTACAGAGAAGCTCAGAGGAAGAGATACTGAAGGCTGTGAAGAACTTCTGGCAAAAGTGGAAGAGCAGTACAATAATACAGTAGATGCGATTCATATGATGGAAGACTGATGAAGGCAGCGATTTTTGATGTAGATGGAACGTTGCTGGATTCTATGTCTGTGTGGGAGGATATTGGAGAACGTTATCTTGCGAGTCAGAATATCACAGCGGAGAAAAATCTCCGGGCTGCTCTGCACACCATGAGTCTGGAGCAGGGAGCCGCCTGGATGAAAGAAAAATACCAGTTGGATAAGTCTATTTCACAGATTATAGAAGAGGTTCTGAAAATTGTAAGTGATTTTTACCGATTTGAAGCACCGTTGAAACCAGGAGTGAAGAAAACTCTGGAATGGTTTAAAGAGAGAAATATACAGATGACAGTTGCAACATCTGGAAACCGGGAACTGACAGAAGCAGCACTTGCAAGAAACGGGATTCTGGATTATTTTGAGCAGATTTACACCTGTACAGAAACAGGTGCAGGAAAAGATGAACCGTTGATCTATCTGAAGGCAGCAGAATCTATGCAGGCAGAACCGAATGAGACACTTGTATTTGAGGATGCGCTTCACGCAGCGGAAACTGCAAAAAAAGGAGGATTTGTGGTTATTGGTGTCTATGATGAAGAAAACAGGAAGAATATTTCCAAAATGAAAGAAGTCTGCGACTGTTACTGTGACAGGATGGATGCGGCGATTGAGAATATACGTTTGGCAATATAAAAAAGAGGTTTCGTTAAACTTTGTGGTAACGAAGCCTCATTTTTTTAGTAAGTTGTTAGTAAATTAGTATCAGCGTGTCATTGGCAGATTATTATTAATTCCTTTGATCATAAGAATCTGGTGAAGATCAACGATTCCGTTATGGAAAGTAGCTACATATGCGGACAGGTAAAGATCCCACACAAGACTATGATATATCTTGAAAGGGAGTTAGCGCCAATGGAAGAATTGTACAAAGACAGAGAAAAAAGTGGTGGAATCTTGTGAAAGGTTGATTATAAAAAACTGGAAGTTTTTGTATAAAAGTCGTCGTATTAATTGAAATGAACTCTTCAATATACTATAATTGTAATATAAAATTCAAATGTACTCTGAAGAGTATATTTCAAAAGGAAGGGAGGAAACTTCGAGCAAAATTTCTCAGGAGGAATAGAAAATGAAGAGGAAAAGATTTACAGCACTGAAGGTTACACTCACAGCGATGATGCTGACGGCAGCACTTACATTTGGAGCAGGAAGTGCTTATGCAGCTGACCTGTCACAGGAGGGTGGAAGTGAGCCGACAGTTACAATAACACCTTCACCGGAGGTAACACCGGAACTGCCATTACCGACATCAACACCGAAACCAACACCAGTGCCTAAAAATGGACTGTTGAAGGAAGGGAAAGTATATCGCTATTACGTAAATAATAAACCAGTCAGAAATAAATGGAAAAAGATCAATGGTAAATACTACTGGTTTAAATCCAATGGAGTTGCAGCTCATGATGGACATTACAAGATTAAAGGAGTTTTTTATCTGTTTAATAAGAATGCACAGAGAATAATTCCGGGTAAGAAATCAATTGTAAAGGTTAATGGTGTAAAGTATTTTGTTGATGCCAAGGGAAGACCTGTTACAGGATGGAATGAGTTTAATGGTAGAATGTACTATGTGCATAAGAACGGTAAATGTGCAACAAATGAAACTATAGGTGGAATAAGATTTAATAAGAACGGATATGCTTCAAATCTGACACAGGCGAGATGCAAGCTTGCGGCAAGGAACTTTATTGCACGTCACAGTAATGCCAATGCAAGTAATTATGAAAAATTCCGTTCCTGCTTTTATTATATTATGGCCTATACAAACTTTGTAGGATACATGGATCCTACACCTCAGGAGTTTAAGACAAAAGATTGGGTTTATAAATATTCCCTTCAGATGTTCCAGAACGGTCTTACAGGAAACTGTTATGGAATTGCCAGCAGTGTGGCTGCAATCGCGAAGGAACTGGGATATGAACCCTATGTTATTACAATTCCGGATGGACACAGCTTTGTTATGATTAACGGGCTCTATTATGATAATATGTACGGAACGTTGTTTGGCGCAGCTACACGTCCTGCATATACAATAGAACATAAAATTAAATTTTAAGAAAAGGAGTATGGAGAATGAAGAAAACAAAGAGACTCCTTGCAGTTGTACTTTGTATGCTTCTTATGCTGACACCGTTGGCTGTTGTAGCAGAAACAGTGACAGTACAGGCAGCAGAGCCGCAGACTGTTAAGGTAAAACTGGACAAAAAGACAGGAAAGAGATATGGATATGATGAGAATAACCAGAAAGTCACTCAGCAGTGGGGAGTAACAGCAAAGGGTTTCCGTTATTATTTCGGAAAAAACGGAGCTGCTTATCAGGCTGATCAGGATATGGTTGGTAAGTATGGTATTCTGATGAAGAAGATTAATGGTAAGTACTATGGGTTTGATGTAAGTGGTCACACAGTAAAGGGAATACGTGTAGGAAGTGTCAGCATGTATGAGATTCCGAAGCTGTATTACTTTAATCCAAAAACAGGAGCTGTAGATAAAAAGAAGACGTCTTTATACAGAAAATATGCGGCAACATCTACTCTGGCAAAACAGAACAATGCGTCAAAGATTAAGAAGGTTCTGGGAAAATATAAAAAGTGTACGATAAGTAAGGGCAATACCTGTATGCTTGATGGAAACGGCAAGGATGTCACCTACACATACGATTATGTACAGTTAAATGTTGTGCGTCCTACAGGAAAAGGAAGCAGCGCAGAAGTTGTTGCGAGTATCACGGTAAGACGATAATTATCCAGGTTAATCGGTTGCTTCGGCTGTGAAAAATTATAAAGCAGCTGAAGCAATTTGCAGATAGTAAGTTAACAAAAAAGAAAGGAACAGAGTTATGAACAGGAAAAAAATTCACAGCATTATTACTTAGCTCAGTAATGGCATTTACACCTGCCATGCCGGCTATGGCAGAACAGTCAACGATCATTGATTATGTGGATGGAACAACTGATAGTACAGTTGAGACACCAGATGTAACTCCGACACCACTTCCGGAGAAGAAGGAAGGATGGGAAACTGTTGATGGAGTTAAATATTATTATGTAAATGGTGAGAAAATTACAAACAAGGTAGAGAAGATCGGTAAATATACGTATTGTTTTGATAAAACCGGAAAACTTGTGACTAATAAACCGTATTATAAGGTTAATGCAAAGACTTATTATAAGATTAAAAAGAATGGACAGGCAACAAAGCTGTCAGCAGTAGAAACTATGGCTGCAGTCCGACTTCAGAAGTGTAAAGGAAATCTGAAGAAGGCATTCAACTGGTCTGTTTCTCTGCAGTATGCAGGCAATGTAAAGGTTTCTGAAAAAAACACCTACAGAATATGGTTTATATGGATTTAAAACAGGCAGTGGCGATTGTTATGTAATGGCAGCTACTTTCTACTGGATGGCTAAAGTCGCAGGATATGATGCTCATTATGTAAAAGGATATTTCCAGAAATCCGGTGGTAAGAAGGGAGCACATGCGTGGGTTGAAATAGATCAGAAGGTGAATGGTAAAAAGAAAACTTATGTGTATGATCCGAATTTCCAGAAGGAATACAAACTGAATGGTTATAAACTTACATATGGTGCGAAACGTACTCTGAAATATGTAAATTATAAGAGAGTTAACTAAGCATTGAAATGTTTTTGACTTTGGTTACGAGCAAGTAACGAAGTGAATGATTTTATCTGTTTAACAGTAAGGCAAACAAGAACTATAAAGAATGACCAGAAAGGATTTAAAGACAATGAAGAAAAAAGTTGTAACAGCATTTATGATGGCAGCACTTGGAAGCAGTCTGGTATTTACCCAGGCAGTGATGGCAGCAGATACTACAGCAAAAACAGAGACTTCAGAAAATGCGGATAAGGATTCCACAGAATCTAAAGATAAAGATGTAGCAGAAGATGCAGATAAAGCTGATGAAGAGAAAGAAGATTTAAAGACAATTGGTGAGAAACCGGAAGAGGACACAGAAGGTGTTTTTTCTGTAAAATTGAAAAATCTTACAGGCAAAGTTATCACAGGTGTTACTGTTAAGAATGAAAAAGACGAAGAATATCCGGATAATTTCCTGAAAGAAGAAGATAAGTTCGAAGCAGATGAGGAAAGAGTTCTCTGGTTTGATCCGAGTGCTAAAGATAAAGCAGATGAGGAAAACAAGGATTCTTCAAATGATACAAAAGAGACCACAGATACTGAAGAAACAAAAACAGAAGATGCCAAAACAGATGAAAAAGCAGAAGGCGAAGATAAGGATGATGCTGAGAAGGAAATCCCGAAATATAACATTCAGTTAACTTTCGAGGATGGAACAACTGCTGAGATCCATACTTTCCCATTTGGCGATACAGAGGAAGCAGAACTTAAGTTGGAAGGTGAAGTAGCATATCTGGTATTTGACAGTATCAGCCAGAAGAAAGAATACAATACTCTGGAAACAGAGAAAGCATTAGCTCCGAAGCCAACTGAGGCAGCTGCACAGGCAGCTTCTGAAACAACTCAGAGTTATGATAACAGTAGTGATTACAGCAATGACTATGATTACAACAATGACTATGATTACAGTAATGATTATGATTATGGTAATGATGATTCCGGTGATTATGATGGTTCTGATGATGGTGGTTCCGATGACGGTGGAGACGGATGTCTGGATGATGGGTTATTAAATTAATCAGATTCAGTAGTTGTAAAGGGAAAATGCATTAAAAAGTATAATAAAACAGGGCACTGCATTATCTGAGGGAATAACATAGTGCAGTGCCCTTATTATAAGTACAACTGAAGAATTGTACATATTTAGGGAGAAAGATCATGTCATTAGTTTCAAACTTGTTTTTACTGTTTGTGGCGGTGAGTGTGCTTGTTTATTATATTGTGCCGCACAAATTTCAGTGGCTGGTTTTGTTATGTTTCAGCTATATATATTATCTGGCAGGTGGCGTCCGTTACGTGGGCTTTATCCTGTTTTCCACATTGGTTACCTGGGGGATTGCACTTGCAGTTGAAAAGGCAGAGGCAGGTGGAAGCCACAAAAGTGCAAGAAATTTTCTGGTGCTTGGATTAATATTGAATTTTGGTATGCTTGGAGTGATAAAGTATACAAATTTTATGATTGAGAACCTCAATGCTTTGTTTCATATGAATTTAAGAGGAATGGAAATCCTGCTTCCATTGGGAATATCGTTTTACACTTTCCAATCTTCCGGATATCTTCTGGATGTGTACTGGAAGAGATGTGATGCGGAGAGGAATCCTGTAAAATATGCATTGTTTGTTTCTTTCTTTCCACAGATTCTGCAGGGACCAATCGGAAGATACAGTCGTTTGGCACATCAGCTTTATGAACCTCATAAATTCGAAGGTAAGAATATTACCAGAGGCTTTGAGCGCATTCTCTGGGGATTTTTTAAGAAGATGATCCTGGCGGACTGGGCAGCAGTGTTTGTAGATGCGATTTTCGACAATCCGGATCAGTACAGCGGACTGGCAATCTTTGGTGTATTATTTTACACAGTTCAGCTATATGCAGATTTTTCCGGTGGTATGGATGTGGTAATTGGTATTGCGTCTATGTTTGGAATTGAGCTGGATGAGAACTTCAAGCGTCCGTTCTTCTCCATTTCCATTACAGATTTCTGGCACCGCTGGCACATTACTCTTGGTACCTGGATGAAGGATTATGTGTTCTATCCTGTGACATTATCCAAGTGGATGGGAAAATTTGGCAAATGGGGCAAGAAGGTATTTGGCAAAAAGACCGGACGTACATTACCAATCTGTCTGGCGAATCTGATCGTATTCTTCGTTGTTGGTGTATGGCATGGTGCTGCCTGGAAGTATATTGTATATGGTATGTACAATGGTATTATCATTGCTTTCAGCGGACTTATGGCAGAGCATTACAGAAACTGGAAAAAGAAATTCAACATCACTGGAAAAGAGAACTGGTATCATGTATTTATGATCATCCGTACTTTTATCCTTGTAAATATCAGCTGGTTTTTTGACAGAGCGGACACAGTAGGACAGGCTTTTCATATGATGAAGCTTTCTGTCACAAAGTTTGCACCGTCACAGTTACTGTTGATCCCGGCCGGTAAAGAAGGAACTGCTTTTACCCCTTATGCGCTGGCAATCCTGGCAGCAGGCTGCATCATTCTGTTTATTGTAAGTGTCCTTCAGGAACGTGGCATGAAGATAAGAGAATCACTTGCAGGACTGAGTCTGCCAATTACTGTAGCAATTTATTTTTGTCTGCTGGCATCCATCGGATTCTTTGGATCAACAGCAGTAGCGAGAGGATTTATTTATGCACAATTTTAAGAAAGTTTTAAAAACGTTCCTGGTATTGGTCGTGTGTGTGGCTCTTCTGGCAGCACTTGACCTGGCACTTTATCCATGTACATTTATGAGAAATGATGTGCATGCAGTTGTGACACAGCAGTTTGATGACATTATCGTGGGAACTTCCCATGGAAAGATGGATATTGATCCGGAGGTGATGCAGGAAGTTACCGGACGCAGTGGACATAATCTTTGCGTTGGCGGCGAGTATGGAATCGATGCGTATTATTTGACTAAACTGATCAAAGAGAAACAGAATCCGAAGAGAATTATCTATGAGGTTGACCCGGGATATTTTGTATCTGAAAAGGAAGAAGGAAATAACTACCTGCATTTTTTATCATGAGTTTCCATTTTCAAAAACAAAGGTAGAATATTTCTGGAATTCTATTGCGAAATGTAATTTCCGTACTGTGCTTTTCCCATGGTATGAATATTCTCTCAGCTATGAATTGCCGAAAGTCAAAGATACATTTACTCAGAAAGTAACGGGTGATTATGACGTATCTCATCTGAAGAGTGATTCTCAGGAATATCATGAAAGTGGATTTATTGAGAGATATCCGGTGGATGTGACAAAGCTTAAGAAATCAGAACCTAAGCTCTATGAAGAGGGTAAGGTAAACGAAGAGAACATGGAATATCTGAAGAAGCTGATCACATTCTGCAAGGAAAATGATATAGAGTTTGTTGCAGTAACTACGCCAATTCCAATAAATACTCTGAAGGATTACAGTGACAGTTATAATGCAGCATGGAAATATTTCGGGCAGTTCTTTGAAGAACAGGGCGTAGAGTATCTTAACTTTAATACGCAGTATTTTAAGGCATTTACACATGACCTGAAAGCATATACAGATTATGACGGACATATGAATGGGGATGCTGCAAAAGAATACTCTGAAGTGCTGGCACAAGTTTTAGAGAGCACTGGACAGAAAAATTGATCAGTTAATAGTAACTACTGATTATCGTTACTGGTAATTGAAGCAGGAACTTACCAGATTTAGTTTGAATCGAATAAGTATCCTGCTTTAATTGTAAATATTTACTTGTTGATATTGTGAAAATAGGACAGACAGTAGTAAAATGAATAAAAAACCTTGTGAAGTACAGAGGGGAGGAATTACATATGAAGACAAGTATTCTGGAATATCTTGAAGAATCCGCACGGAAATATCCGGATAAGACAGCTTTTGCAGATGAACATACATCCTGCACATTTAAGGAACTGGAGCAGACTGCACGCAGAACAGGAACTGCACTTGCGAAACATTTCACACCGAGAAATCCGGTGCCTGTATTTATGGAGAAGAGCGTAGAAACCATCGGGGTTTTCATGGGCGCTGTTTATGCAGGATGCTTTTATGTACTGATGGATACAAAACAGCCGGCGAGCAGACTTCAGCAGATCCTTGGAATTCTGGACAGTGATGTGATCGTTACATCTGAGAAATATCTGAAGGATTTGGAGAAGCTGGAGTTCAAAGGAAAGGTTCTGATGGCTCCGGATCTTGCAGCTGAGCAGGAGAATGAAGCTGTGCTGAATGAGATCAGAGAACAGGCATTGGATGTGGACCCGCTGTATGGAATTTTTACTTCCGGGTCAACAGGCGTTCCCAAGGGAGTAGTGGTAGGTCATCGTTCGGTGCTTGATTTTATCGATTGTTTTACAGAGCTTTTTGATATTACAGATAAAGATGTGATGGGAAATCAGGCACCCTGGGATTTTGATGTATCTGTTAAAGATATTTATTCCGGACTGAAGACAGGAGCAACTGTCCAGATTATTCCGAAGCAGCTATTCTCTTTCCCGATGAAGTTGATTGACTATCTGATCGAGAGGGAAGTGACCACGCTGGTGTGGGCGGTATCTGCGCTGTGTATTATCTCAACTTTGAACGGATTTGAATATAAAGTTCCGGATAAGATTAAGAAGATTCTTTTCTCAGGAGAGGCTATGCCTGTGAAACATCTGAATATCTGGAGAAAATATCTGCCGGATGTTATGTATGTAAATATTTATGGACCAACTGAGATCACATGTAATTGTACGTATTATATTGTAGACAGGGAGTTCCAGCCTGGAGATGTACTTCCTATGGGCAAGGCATTTCCAAATGAAAAAGTATTCCTTCTGGATGAAGAAGACAAGCTGATCACAGAGAAAAATAAAAATGGTGAACTCTGTGTAACAGGAAGTGCACTTGCACTGGGATATTACAAAAACAGAGAACAGACTGCGAAGGTCTTTGTTCAGAATCCACTGAATGACAGATATCTGGAGCCAATGTACAGAACCGGTGATCTTGCTTATTATAATGAACGTGGTGAGTTGTGCTTTGCAACACGTAAGGATTTCCAGATTAAGCATATGGGACATCGTATTGAGCTTGGAGAAATCGAAGCTGCTATGGATAAGGTTCCGGAGATTGTGAGAAGCTGCTGTATTTTTGATACAGTTAAGAGCAAGATCGTAGCTTTTTATGAAGGAGATATTGAGAGAAGACCGCTGGCAAAAGCGTTGGGGCAGTATGTACCTGCTTTTATGGTTCCGAATGTATTCCGCCAGGTGGAGAGCATGCCTCTTACAAAGAATGGAAAGATTGACAGAAAAGCTCTTACAGCTATGTATCAGGAGGAAAAGAAATGAGTTCCTATGGATTTATAAAAGAACTGATTAAGAAAGAACATACTCCAACTCCAGCTTATGTTTTTGACCTGGATAAGATGAAGGAATTTGTGAAAAAAAGTGCAGAGCTGTCTTGGAGAGAGCGCACAGTTATGTTATGCTATGAAAGCAAACCCTTTTCTTACAGGACCCATGATGGATGTGGTTCCTACATTTGAAGTGTGCTCACCGGGTGAATTTCGAATTTGTGAGCGTGTTGGTGTGCCGATGGAGAGAATTGTTCTTTCGGGTGTGTATAAGAACCCTGAAGATATGGAATATGTACTTTCTACATATGGAGGAAAGGGAGTGTATACTGTAGAGTCTTTGCAGCATTTACAGATTCTGAATGATACTGCAGTGAGACTTGGCATGAAGATTACGGTGTTGATCCGCGTGACAAGCGGAAATCAGTTTGGCGTAGATGAAGCAGATATCAGGAAAATCATTTCTGACAGAACAGATTATCCGGGGGTTGAGATAGAGGGACTTCAGTTTTATTCCGGAACTCAGAAGAAAGATCTCAGTCAGATGAAAACAGAGCTGGAGCATCTGGATGAATTTATCGGGGAGCTGAAATCTGAGAGTGGATTTGAAGCACAGGTGCTTGAGTATGGTCCGGGATTTTTTGTCCCATATTTTAAGAAGGATAAGAGCGAGGACGTGGAGAATATTCTGAGTGAGTTCAGAGCACTTCTGGAAAGTCTTAATTTCAAGGGTAAGGTTGTTCTTGAGATGGGAAGATTTCTGGCAGCAGCCTGTGGATATTATGTGACATCAATCGTGGATATGAAGGTGAATAAAGAGCAGCCATATGTGATCATGGACGGTGGGATCAATCACCTGAATTATTATGGTCAGGCAATGGCTATGAAGCAGCCATACTGTACACAGCTTGATACAGATGGTAATGAGAAGACCGGGGGAGAAGAAGAATCCTGGAATCTTTGCGGTGCACTCTGTACGGTCAGCGATGTGGTCGTAAAGCGATTTCCACTTCACAAACCGCAGCTTCATGATATACTGGTATTTGAACGGGTAGGTGCTTATTCCGTTACAGAAGGAATCTATTTATTCCTGAGCCGTCCTCTTCCGAGAATCTATTTCTGGACAGAGGGAGAGGGACTGCGCATGGTGCGGGATGGTGTACATACAGATCTTTTAAATTCAGAGAAATAAAAGACCATGGCAATACCGAAAAATAATGGAATTGCTGAAAAAACAAAAAATAAGGAGATATGAAAAAATGGAAGAATTAATTGAATTACTGGAAGAGATCCAGCCGGATGCAGACTTTGAAAACTGTGATACTTTGATTGACGATGGAATCCTTGATTCCTTTGCAATCCTGTCTATTGTGAGTGAATTGCAGGATACTTATGACATTACTATCACTCCTGCAGATATTATCCCGGAGAATTTTAACTCTGCAAAAGCACTGTGGGATATGGTGTGCAGACTGAAAGGTTGATTTATTTATACAAAGCAGACAGGGATTATAGTAGTTCTCATAAAATCAGTTAAAAGGGGGACGCAAAGCCCAATAATTCCTATCGGCTCGGTTTCGGACCTTAAGAAAAGCTAAGCCCCGCAAGATCAGCTAAAAGCATTCGCAGATAACTCAAACTCGCTGCGCTCAGACAGTGAGTGATCTGCGAATAACGCTGATCTTGCGGGGCTAAGATTTTCTAAAGATCCTGCAAATGTCGCTCGATAGGAATTATTGGGCTTTGCTGGCAGTTGGCTGTGACTGGGCGGCTGAGGGAGAAGAGGAATGGTGATCTGTTAGTTTTGTGGAATAGAAAAGTTTCTTATATAGTATGAAGGGGACGGAAAAGCTGGGGCGTTGTGTATATATGGTATGTGAGTGCTGTGTGCAGGGCGGGGGTAGGATGAAGGTGGATGGATAGAATCCAGGTGTCGGATGGGATGAATGTTTGATGTGGACTGGATGAATCCAGGAGTGTGTTTAAAAAATTCATTTCCACAATGTGTACGCCCCACTTTGCGGTATATTTTGCCCGAATTCGGTTGCCGTAGTAAGGCAGAAATAAAAAACGTTTAGTTCAAATTATGAAATTAACTGTTGACATTGT
>ENA-OQES01000116-OQES01000116.1-human-gut-metagenome-genome-assembly--contig:-NODE-116-length-32079-cov-2.593484_pt1 | contig 32079 bp, 41 predicted proteins | sample MGYA00242798_ERZ504641 | MGnify/ENA primary metagenome ERZ504641 (study PRJEB26092, sample SAMD00036327) | human gut metagenome | host: Homo sapiens | study: EMG produced TPA metagenomics assembly of...
CAAGAGTGCCAATGCCTCCTCTGGAGTACCCTCATACTCATCCGGAAGGCGAAAACGTTCAAAGTGAAGTGCCTTATAAACAGCATCAATCTTTGCAATCTCATTCTTTGGGCTAAAATATACGCCCCATACATAATCCTGATCCATTTTTGCATTCGTAAAAGATCGTATTGACATTATCGTACGTGTACTGCATAAGCATTTTCCACGTAATCGACTGGGATTCGTCCGAAGCGATACTTTACAGACTTAAATGCAAGCAGCTTGTGAACATCATATCCCAAATTATTAAATGGAACAATCTGATCCACTAATGCCTGCAGCTGTGTCTTTTCCTTGTTCAGCGCTTCAAGAGACTTCTCTGCTTCCTTGATCTTAGCATCTGCATCATCAATTAAAGCTACAGCCTCTTTGACATCCATAGAACTATCCGTCTTTGTTTCCTTTGCTCCCATTGCGGACATAAGCTGTGTAGCTTTGTTTAAGGTCTCGCGGTACGGATTGATCTCAATGAACGGCTTAAGTCCAGTTGTCTCAGAAAGCTCTGTCATTGTACTTTCCAACTGAAAATCATACTTGGACAAATGCTGTTCAATTGCTCTGTCAATATCATCTTTGGGTCCCGTAATGCTTAAGAATTGCATTTTTTCTATCATGGTTACCCCTCGACTTTCCTAAATAAACTTACTTTCTGCACAAAAATGACAATCACTGCGTTACTGCGTATTTCATCAGTTTTGCTGTTGGGATTCCATAGCGTATTCCCTCGATAATTGATGTAATACGTGCAATTTCATGCTCTTTGCGGTACAGCAGCGCATTGAGCGGTGCAACTGAGTATGGATTTTTTCTGCCGGCAAGCTCAAAAAATATGCTCTACCAGCTCAGTGTACATCTTTTCCACAAAACGAATCTCAGCAAAATCGTCTGCGTACTTCTGACCATAGTAGCCGTTTACAATGAGTAATCTCGCTTCCTCATACGTAGGCGCCTCTACAATAGCCGTGATGTCATCTGGTTTTAAATGATAATAGCTAGGAACAACCATCGCATACAGCTCAGGTGCTGTCATTCGATAGTTTTTTCTTTGCACGCATCAGCCACTGGATATTCAGCAGATCGATTCGTCTTCCATAACTGTCCGCAATGATCTGTCTTTCTTTTCCCTTAAGAAGCTTATCTTTCTGCTTCCAGATATAACTGAAATAATACACGTCAAGGCTGCCCTCATAGTCGAACAAACTTGGCTCTTCAGTATGGCGTATGGCGTCAAGCGGATGATAAAACGGTGTATTTTTTGAATGCATCAATCAACTCATCCACCGTTGTGCTATTCTCAATCGCATCTGTATCCAAATGCGAATGACGCGCAAAAAATCGCGCTGCGGTATGCCTGATCCTCTTGGATACTCTGACCGGAAATGACTTTTCGAAGACAACCCTTAAGATATGCCGCCTCATAGTGCAAAAAGGTAAAAATCCAAAAAGCGCTCTTTGCTCTCCTCTGGCGAAACTGTACAGACGATTGTAATCATTGTAAAGCGATCCCATAAGCGTCGCCTCAATCATTCCTCTGTGACTGTCATGTTCATCAAAGTCCCTCAGCAGCGGCTCATATTCGGAAAACTGTCTCAAATAGCCAACTGCTTCACCGACACTCGCACAAGATGCCAGCTGTTCGTACTGCTCCTTCTTTAAGAGCTTTCCTCCCATGGCACGGGCTTTTGCACTGATACCGCTGTAAGATAAGATACCAGAAATAATAATCACCCCTTTTCGTAAGATTTTTTTCGGCACAACACTAATGATACCATAAAAGTTATTGCGCCACAATCTTTGCCAGCAACTGTCTGGCGATCGCCGAATGGCTTTCCTCATAAATACGGTCCATATGAGCAAGCTGTTTTTCAAGCTCCTCCTTCTGAGCTTCAAGTTCTTCAGCGATCTGTTTTTCAAGCTCTGCCTGCTGAGCGCTGATTTTCTTTTGTGTCTCTTCATGAACCTGCTTTTCAAAGGCTGCAATTCTGGCATCCTGGTCTTTGGCCATCTGCTTCTTCTTTGCACCTGCCTCCTCAATAATTGAAGATGCTGCAGTTTCTACTTCACTTAATCTTTGAATAATCTGATTCATCTGCATGCCTCCTTTTTCGCACATTCATTATAGTATGATGATACAAAATTGTCATTGGCGAATTGTTTTAAAAAACTCAAATAAATTTCATATTTTTTTGTTAATTTTTTGTCATACTGTGACGTTTTTCTCTCGTTTACGATCGATTTTTGACGCGTTGACATTTTTAGTAACTATCATATATACTTCTTATATAAGAAGCTTTGTGGTTTGCAATTCCATTGATTTTTTGATTTGCAGACCGCTGCAATTAAGTTTGAGGGAGGTTGGAATATGAAACATTTTGCTGTTACCATTACCAGAACCTGCGGTGCCGGTGGTACTTCCATCGCAAAGATTCTTTCCGCTCATTATGGAATTGAATACTATGACCGTATGCTGCTTCGCCTGGCTGCCGGAAACAGCGGCATCAATGAAGCAGTCTTTGCTGCAGCCGATGAGGATACAAAGAAAAGTCCACTGTTTAACGCCTTTAAGAAGGTCTATAACGGAGAGCATATCCTTCCGGAAAAAAAGCGAATATGCGACAAGTGATGACCTGTTTGCCTATCAGGCAAAGGTTATGAAAGAATTAATCAAGGAGAACTCTTTTATTGTAATCGGAAGAGGCGGAGATTATGTATTAAAAGATTATCCGTATTTAGTTCGTGTATTCGTTCACTCTCAGTATAAGGATTGTCTTGCGCATGAAATGGAAATTATGCAGTGCAGTGAAAAGGATGCTGCCGAGCGCATCGCAAAGACAAACAAATACAGAAGTGATTATTACAAGCATTTCACCGGAAGAGAATGGATGGATGCAAGAAATTATGATCTTGTTTTGGATACAAGCCGCTACACCTACCAGCAGTGCGCAGAGATGATTGAAGCAATCGTTGCTGAGCGCATGAAAGACTGAGAGGTCGGGGATGAGATTACGCAACGTCAGAGGCGCACGTGAGGAAATGCTTGTAAATCCCTACGTGATTCAAGAGCCACAGCAGTACAAAGGACATGTTGCTGTTCAAATTTTTGGCAACAACAATCCGATCTTCATTGAGGTTGGAATGGGCAAGGGACAATTTATTACATCGCTTGCTGCACTTCATCCAGAAATAAACTACATCGGAATTGAGAAATACTCTTCCGTTTTGATCCGTGCCATTGAAAAGCAGGAAGAGCTTCAGCTTCCGAATTTAAAGTTTCTTCGCTTTGACGCAGAATATCTTCCTGATATTTTTGCACCAGGCGAAATTGCTCACATTTATTTAAATTTTTCCGACCCATGGCCAAAAGACCGACATGCAAAGCGCCGTCTTACAAGCAGCCGATTTTTAGGGCTGTATGACCAGATTTTAGCAGACGGCGGTATTGTCGAATTTAAGACCGATAATCAGCCGCTATTTGATTTTAGTCTGGAATCTGTAAAAGAATCTGGCTGGACACTTCTTATGCAGACACGCGATCTTCACCATAGTGAGTTTGCTAATGGCAATGTCATGACAGAATATGAAGCAAAATTTTCTGCCATTGGAAACCCAATCTATAAATTAGAAGCCGTTCACGATAGAAAAGCTTAATTATGCAAATGATCACAAAATGCTCCTGCCGCATATCTTGTGGCAGGAGCATTTTATTTGGAGGTCTCCATGCATTGTCATCATTTTCGCAAATTTATTATTCGTCACAGCTGCTGTCCTTTTTTCGACTGCACTCTGTTACATTTATATCGCTGTTTTCAAACTGCCGCCAAAGCCTGTGCCCACTCAAAGAAAAAATTGTTCTTCAAAGCGGCCTTGAAAATATTTTTAATTTTTTCAAAAAAACTGTTGACAAAGCAATTGAGCTATGATATTATATAGGAGTCGCGTGAGTGACAAGCAAAAAGGAAGCGCCTCTAGCTCAGTTGGTAGAGCACCTGACTCTTAATCAGGGTGTCCAGGGTTCGAACCCCTGGAGGCGCATGATTTAGAAGCATCCGAGTTAATCGGGTGCTTTTTTTAGTGCTATCGCAAAACGTTCAGTTTCAAGACGTAAAAAAATGATGGCACAGCTACGTACCATCTCTATTTGATTAAACCTCATCTTCGTTTGTCAGCACATCCTTCTCTATAAAATTAGGACGCTGTTTTCCCTGAATATACATTCTTGCTATATATTCTCCCAATAATTCCCAAAAGTTAAAAGTTGGATACCTCCAATTAAAGGAATCAATGCGACAATTGTTGCATATCCCGGCACATCTACACCGCAGATCAGCCGCTGCAAAACAACCACAATAAAATAGATAACAGCAAGAAGTGACGTGAATGATCCAAGCACAGTTGCAATTTTTAACGGTGCAGTTGAATAGCCAATGATACCCTCAACCGCATACTTAAACAGTTTCCAGAAGCTCCACTTTGTCTTTCCTGCATGGCGCTCCTCGGCAACATAGGGAATATAGTAAGTATCAAAGCCACCATGAAAAATCCCCTTTGAAAAGCGATGATATTCTGGCATGCTTAAAATTGCATCAACCATTTTTCTTCTGCACGTACGAAAATCACTCGCGCCATTTACAAACTCTACCTCACTCATTCGATTGATAATGCGATAAAATTCACGTTTAAAGAAAGACAAACCTCTTCCTTCATTTCGCTCTTTTTGAAAAGCGGCAACACAGTCATACTCTGGATGCTCGTCCAATATCTGAACCATCTCGCGCACAATTTCAGGACGCTGCTGCAAATCAGCATCAATCAATGTTACAAGATCACCCTTTGCATGCTTCATTCCTGCCAGGATTGCTGCTTCCTTTCCAAAATTACGTGAAAACTGAACGATTGTGATCGGTGTTTCTTCTCTTTTCTCATAAAACAGCTTTTTTTCAACTCAATCCCGGTATTATCCCTGCTTCCATCATTTACCATAACAAGCTCATACTCATAACCACAGCCCAAAAACGCATTTACAGCTGCATCATAGAATGCCCGGACATTATCCTGCTCATTATAGCATGGAACCACCAGTGATAATTTCATCCTGTTACCTCCTGTCTTACCTACTTGTCTTTCATATTTAAAACCAAATTGCTCATCCATCGCAATCCGGTCGGATAGTCCCCACTTTTTTGGCTTCATCGCCTACTATAACACAATTATGCCCTATTGGAAAGTATATTTTACGTATTTCCTTTTCTTTTCAGCATTTTTATGTTATTATAAAGGCCAGTCTGACTGACTTATCAATGTTTCACGGTGCAAAACTGTGCCCATTATGGAAAGGTGTGAATATTGTTTATGAAAACTGTTTTACGTTCTTCTTTTTCTTTATGCCTGTGCATATGTCTTCTTTTACTGCCATGCCATGCCACAAGTGCTGCAACAAAGGCTGAAATTGACACCATGCAGGCACATCTGCCTGACGAATGGCCTGATGCGCCTGAAATCACAAGCGAGGCCGCAATCCTCGTTGATATTGATACTGATACAATCCTATACGCAAAGAATGCGACAAGCTCCATGTATCCTGCCAGCACAACTAAGCTTATGACAGCTTATCTAACTCTGTCTAACACTTCTTTGGATGATATTGTCACATTTTCAAAGAACTCTATTTATAGTCTTCCAAGCGGCAGCAGCCACATTGGTATGCATATTGGGGAATCCTTAAGCGTTAGAGACTGTCTGTATGGTCTTTTACTTCCTTCAGCAAACGAAGTAGCAACTGCACTTGCTGAACATGTCAGCGGCTCTGTATCTTCCTTTGTGGAGCTAATGAATAGTACTGCTGTAAGTCTTGGCTGCGTAAACACAAACTTTGCAAATGCCAATGGTCTTCAGGATCCTAACCACATGACATGTGCTTACGATCTGTACCGAATTATGCTTGGCTGCCTGCAGTATTCTGATTTTATCTCAATTGCATCCACACCAGCCTATTACAGAAAAGCTGATTCTATTCTAGACCGCGATATACCTATGGGTACAACAAATAAACTTATCGAAAAAGGATTCTGATTACTACACACCGTTTGTTGTCTGTGGAAAAACTGGCTGGACCGAGGAAGCTGGACGCTGCCTCGTTACGTATGCTTCAAAAGATGGACGCAATTTAATCTGCGTTACAATGAACACAGAAGATCCAAACCAATATAAAGACACTATCCAGCTTTTTAATTACGGATTTGACCATTTCAGTGTGGCAAAAGCTTCTGAGCAGGATCAGACCTATAGCACACAGGCGCTTATCTCTAACAGCCCACTTGGTCTTTCTGAGCAAAATTCCTCTTTTCTGACACTGGACAGCGCTTCACGCATCACCGTGCCAGATACTGTTTCACTAGATGACCTGACACGCCGTCCCATTACAAATGAAGATGGCACACATATGCTCTCATATGAGCTTCATGGATATCCACTAGGAACTGCAATGATTATCAACCAGGTCGCACAGGACACAAGCGACCTCTATGTGGCATCTGGTAATTCATTGTCTGAACGTTGCTTCAAGACAAAACCTTTCCACGAAATAAAAATCTGGCTGTTGCATGCATGCTTGCTGTAATCATTTTGATTATTCTTCTCGTGTCTTTTTAATTCGCTACAAAAAGATGAATAAAAACAATCGGCAGACACCTCCAAATCACCAATATCGTATGCAATAAATATTTTATAATACATGTAATCAATCCAAAAAAAGGGCTGCGCATTAGCTTCGCAGCCCTTTTTCTGCCGCCTTCTCCATGCGGCGATTTTTTCATTAATTCTGATTTTGCCTTAATCTTTCTGGCTCCCTCTGCATCAGTAAGCTTCATTGTTTTTATCATCAAAAACCTGTCCGTCACAGTGCTTTACCCTGAATTTTTCCTTTTAACCATCCGTGTCTAGGACAATATGCCAAGCCAAAATACTTGCGGTTGTTATCCGAAAACCAGTTCATTCGTCTTGTGACATTTCGCCCGCATTTATAGCAGACCATTGAACTGACATTTCTTGCTTCCATTGCTTCCTCACGGCTTTGATAAAGCTGTGAGACAAACTTTGAATAACGCTCAAAAACAAGATATATCTCCTCCTGTGCATTTTTCGGAGGTCTATAATAATCTACTGATACCATGCTCTGCCAGCTCTGCTTTTCAAGCTGACTTAACACGCAGCCTGTATAAGCTGCATCATACACAGCACGATGAAACGGCCATTTCTTTGGCAGTGCCAGCGTCTCAATCACACTCTCAAGAGATGCACGCGCGTGACCATCCAGACAATACAAACTGTAAAGCTTTTGAACATCATAATAAAACAGAGGGAATGCAAACGGATTTTCCATTCCAAAATAAGCAATGTTTCGCTGCAGCTCCGTCAGATCCATGTCGCCCCACGTAAAGAACACAGGATCCTTTCCACACCATTTCCAGAAGCGTTCCATCGCGTCCAAAAACGGTATGCCTTCAGCTTCTAGCTGTTTCATGCTAATGCCAACCACTTCCCGCACGCGGTAAAACAATTCTGTGTACACGCACGGCCGGATCAGGCAGCTAAAGCTGTCTGTCTGGTTTCCGTGCTCATCTAGGCGTACCGCGCCAATTTCAATCACCTCAAACGTAAGTCCTGGTGCTTCCCTATCACGCGTCTGCGCCTGATTCCATTCTAAATCTAATACAATTGAATTCATAAATAATAAATCTTTCTAATATATGCATTATAGCCTTACAGTTAAGCCTCTGCGCCTGGCACAAGCATTTCCAAGCCTTCTACTCCTTCTACTGCATCGCTTATGGAGCTTGCCACATGACGAAGCGATACAAGTCTTGAGTAAAATTTTGCGTAGCCTGGCTGAACCTCACAGCCGCGGCGGCCATAAAAATAACTTCTCATCATCTCCTCTGCAGCCAGTGTGATGCCGTTTCCTGCGGCCTGATCCATCGCATCCAAATATAGCTCTTGATCTGTCTGTGCCGCCAGGCCAAGGAGATATTCACCCACTCCATACATTCCGCAATACTCTGCACACAAAATGCTGATCGTATGCTGCAGATTTTTTCTTTCCTTTTCATCTAATGTCTCAGATAACACCTGATGCAGCCTATTCATTTGTGTCAGAATCTCTGTTACTGCCGGCACCATTGCCTCATAAATCTTCTTTCCATTCTTCTCACTTGCAAGAAGCGGTGCAAATACAGCCATCTCAAGCATTGCTGTGCTTGTAACGTCCTCACCTGCAATCTGTTCACACCGTTTTTTTACCTTCGTTACAGCAGCCTCATCAAAAATGATTCAGATATAGTGCAGCCAGTTCCTCGAAACCATCCTCCAAAAAACCACACAATACATTTTCCATCAGCTTTGCCGTATCATTCTCTCCATTTTTTTCCATATCAAGATCAGGATGTAAAAGCGGCAGCAATTCATCTGTAACCATCTGTGTATTTAATGAATCCTGTGCCTGAAGATATTTCATCACGCGCGAAAAATTCAGATACAGATATAAAAAGCTTTCCGTTAACAGCAGATGCTTTGCTTCCAAAATATCTGGCTCATAGCCGCTGACACTATTTTGATCTGTCACCTGTGACACAGGTGCAAACTCCCAATAAGACCGTAAATGAGGAAAATCAAGTCCCTGCTTTTCACGATACTGTGCCTGTGGCAAACGCCTCGATGCATCACGGCGCATCTGCATCAGATTTTCACGATATTTATCTGGCTGGCCAAAACACTCTTCCTCAAAATAGTCGAGCACATCGGTGATTCGGTCATCACTGATATCGGCAGCCTCATTGCTGTAAAGCCATACAAAATCACTTACAGCATCTTTTAGACGGTGCATAGAATGCTGTGCATGCTTATACATCACCTGATCTAACGCAAGCTTCAGTACAACAGCAGCCTTCTCATAATTCCCCTTTGCAATCAGTCTGTTTCCCTCTTCCTGAAGTGCACGAAAGTCCCAGTTTTCATCGTTATACTCCTCGTACCACAGATCTGTCTTACAACTGGGACAAAAATGAGGATTTCCCCAAAAATGTGTGTGGCAATTCCTGCATCTTCCCATTTGTATCACTTCCTTTCTTATTTCTTCTTTACCTTGAATAGTCACATTTTAGCACAAATGAATAAAAATAGCAATGCAGGCACTTTCTATTTAAAACGGATTGTGCTATTATGATGACAGTTCATATGTCAACCCATTAAGATGTCAATTTGATATCAATTTTAGGAGGTAAATTATGCAATTGAAGGAAATTGAAAAGCTGGCAGCTTCTGTCATGGAAAGAGCAGTTGACGCAAAGGAGGTAGCTGGTGTCAACCTGCTTGTTTTAAAAGACAAAGCACCTGTATTGTCGCTTCAGGCTGGCTACGCTGATCTGGAAAATAAGGTTTTAATGGCAGACGATACTATCATGCGTCTGTACTCCATGAGTAAACCAGTTACAGCAGCCTGCATGATGATTTTAATGCAGCGCGGTCTCGTTGATTTGAATGATCCGGTATCAAAATTTATTCCAGCATTTTGCAAATCAAACTTATGTAAACGGCAATTCACTTTCCCTTGTACAAAGACCGATGACCGTGCATGATCTTTTATTTATGACCTCTGGTCTTTCCTATGGAAGCGATTCTGCTGCTGGAAAAGCGACATCTGATCCTTTTTGCAGAGATGGATGCACGTCTTTCTACAAAGGATGCTATGACAACACGTGAGTTTGCTGACCGCGTTGGTAAAAAAATCCACTCGAATTTGAGCCGTCCTCTAACTTTATGTACGGTATTTCCGCTGATATTCTTGGTGCACTGATCGAGGTAATCTCTGGAATGAGTTTTGCTGAATTTTTAAAGAAAGAGATCACAGATCCTCTTGAGATGCCAGATACAGGCTTTTTCGTTCCTGCGCAAAAGCAGTCTCGTCTTTCTAAGGTTTATGCACGCACAGAAAATGGATTAACACTTTATACAGGAGATCATCTGGCAATCAAAAATAAAATGGATACCCTTCCGGCATTTCAGTCAGGCGGTGCCGGTCTTGTTTCTACATTAAAGGATTACGCAAATTTCGGCACTATGCTGCTTAACGGCGGAAACTTTAAGGGACGTCAGATCTTAGAGCCAGAAATTGTACGCTATTTCACACAGGGAACACTGCAGCCTTGGCAGCAGGAGTCACTGTCTCGCGGCTGGGGTGGTCTTGAGGGCTATAGCTATGGCAATCTTATGCGCGTTATGAAAGACCCTTCTAAGGCGATTATGTACACAACACTTGGCGAGTACGGCTGGATGGATGCTTGGACCTTATTTTTCCAATCATCCAGGCTGCAATATCACTTTCCTTGCTGGTATTCAGCTTACAGATGCCGGTACTACACCAACCGTAAGAAAGCTTAGAAATGTCGTTTTACCAAATCTTTTGAATAACAGGTGATGGAACCTATGAATGAACTGATTTCACAGGCCGCTGATTTTATTAGCAGCCTGCTGCCGTTTCTCAATAGTATAAATATTGTCGGTCTTCTTTTATCATTTGTCTCACTAGTATTATCAGTACTTTTATGCTTTTGGGGCTATCGCCTGTTTTACCGCTTTTGGCCAGCCGGCATAGGCTTTGTAACCGGCGCCTTTTTAGGATTTTTACTGTCTGGTCATTTTACAGATGAGTTTGGATTATTCTTTTAAGCGCACTGATTCTTGGTCTTATACTTGGCTTTTTAGCAACCAGGCTAATTCTTTTATCCACATTTTTTGTTGTCTTTATTCTTGTTTCAGTCTTTTCATGCGGTCTTCTTGTTTCATTTGTCACATCACTTTCAAACGTGATGGCCGGCATAATCAGCTTGATTCTTGGAATTGTCGCTGGTGTGATCTGTATAAAACTGCAAAAACCTATCATAATTCTCGTCACTGCCTTTTGCGGTGCACTCGGCACGGTACAAATTTTATTTCAGCTTTTAAAATTTGAACAGATTACAATCTTTTACGGTGCTTTCTTATCACTTGCTATGATCGGAAGCATTGTCCAATTTTTAAGTACAAGGCGAGACGCATAAAAAAGGTGCGTGTAAAAAATGAAAAATCATTTTTTACACACACTTTTTAAATATGCAATCTTTTAGTCTTTTTCCAACAAATATCCTACATTTCGCACTGTGCGGATCATCGAACCTTCCTCGCCAAGCTTTTGACGCAGCGTTTTAATATGCATATCAAGTGTACGGGACTCTCCTTCAAAATCAGTTCCCCACACACGTTCCATAATTACCTCTCTTGTCAGTACCATGCCGCAATTAGCCATAAGAAGCTTCAAAAGCTCATACTCTTTAAATGTAAGCTCGCAGTTTTCTCCATTTACCGTCACGATATGACGTTCATCATCTAATACCAGATTTCCAACCTCAAGACGCTTTGTCTGCGCACCTGCACTACGGCGAAGCAATGCCTTCACACGCGACAGCAGTTCCATAATGCCAAATGGCTTTGTCATATAATCATCTGCTCCTATGTCAAGCCCACGCACCTTATCAAGCTCTGTAGTCTTTGCCGTTACCATCATAACTGGCAAATGCTTTGTCTGCGGCATTGCCCTAAGCTTCTTTACAATTTCTAAGCCATCCTCATCCGGCAGCATAACATCAAGCCAAAAAAAGATCTGGCGTTTTCTTTTCCAATCTCTCGTAAAGTGCTTTTGCATCCTCAAATTCTTCAATTTCAAAACCGCCGCATTTAAGTGCATATGCCTCAATCTGACGAATATCATTGTCATCCTCTACAATAAAAACTAGTGCCATCTTATTACCATGCCTTTCCGCAAAATTTTGCTTGTCTTTTGTGCTTTTGCTATTTTACTTTGACATCATTAAGTCACTACTATACTGCTTCGTTTTTTAATTCTACATCCTTTTTTATGTAAATTCAAGGTAAACTTTCCAGCTTATTATACATTACTTTGAAAGACCTGCTTCAAATGTCTCCTCGTGAAATCCATTCACCTTAGGGTCTTGTTATAAATATTTAGTAGCGTGAACTGTAACTACGGACATCAGCCCTTAAAATGTAACTCCCGTATGAATGCGCGAAAAGTGTGATGGTCGGAAGAAATTTGTACACTGTACAAAGCGTGTTTGGCTGTATGAGGTATTTCCATTTGTCAGTGTCAAACTAATCTCTATGATATTATCTGGTTCTTCTTCTGTTCCATTCCACCGAAATGAAAGATCCTCTATCCAAAAATCCCTGATAAAAAATTTTCATCAAATGTCCAGTCTGTGCCTTGTGACGAACTATCCTTCACAGGATAATAATATAGCGAAAAACGACCCCTTTCCATCACCAGAAGCTTCACTTTCCATGCGCACAGGATTTCCATTTGCTGAGTAAAAGCATATTGTTTTCCACCAATCATCACCACTTGATTCACCACCCAGACAAAGCAATGCTCCATCTGCACTTGCTAATGAAAGCTCTCCTTGTGCCTTATCAAGAATTGTGTCACTGACTACAATTGCCCTTGATAAAGATTCCATCCTGTAAAACGCATTCATTGCAGCAGAAACTGCAGTTGTTGCTGCCAGTAAAAACATACCAATCAGCGCAAATGTAACAATAACCTCAACAAGTGTGCTTCCGCGCCTATTGTCTTTTATCTTCTTCACTGCTCATCACCTCCATCTGACATGGCTGATGAACGATTTTCATATCCAGTTGTTCCATCTCCAAAGTAAAAGATTGATGCATTTTGCCTGCTGTAGCTGCTCCATTTAGTATTTAATGTAAAGCTGCCGTCTTCTCCAGAAAAAACACAGCTTACAGATTCCGTATTTGTCGGGCTAGTCCTGTTTTTATAATAGTCTCCTATTAGCTCCTGTTCTTCTTTTCGTATATCTACAGAACGTGCAATAAGATTTCCCGAAACTTTCAAAGACTTTTGAAACATCAGCATTATTATCATCAGCAGCAAAAATGCCACGATGACGCCTACTAAGCTTACACCCTTTTTATTGTTTACGCATCTTTGACTTAGTCGTTTATACTTAGTCTGCCTTCTGCCTGTCAATTTTTTAATCATATCCCGCATCACCTACCTTCGCTCTGAGCGGATCCAATAAAGAGTATCCTGCACATCCTCATTTTGATTCTCATCATCCGCTGCATAAGCAGTATAAGCATTATAGATTGTAGTAACAAAAAATGGCATGTTATGATATATACAGTGCACCGTTATATAAAGTGATGCATCCGTATAGCCATTTTCTCCCTCCTCCCAGCTAAGCGTTGCCTGCACTGACAGCTCATTTGTCTGATTCAGTGCACTGCTGTCCAATGAAAATGTCTGTTCTTCACCAGATGGCCAGCTTCCTGAAGTGATCTTGCTGTTGACAAATTCTAAGATAGTTCCACTAGCCTGTGGTTTTTTCCTGCTGTGATGGTGTCACCGTTAACTCTTTTTCCAGCTCATCTGCAAGCGATACAGCAAGTATTCTTGACTGCTCCTGATCCTTTACTCGTCCCGCATTTTGTGTCATAACTGAGGAGGCCAGAAGAAGTGCAAGCGACATCATAACAAGAACTGCCATGATACACACCACAATAATCATCGCTATTCCCTCTTGTCCATTTCTTTGTCTGTGCTGTTTCATGGCAGTCTCCTTCCCCAAGCTTGTATATCGGTATCTTACCACTATGAAGCATCTGCTGTCAATCAATCTACATAAACGCAAATAAAAACCAGTGGGACAAACAAAATATTACTGTTCTTTGTGTTACACCCACTGGTTTTTCATGCTATTTAGTTTCTTCTACGTTTTTCGCTGCAATATACACACTTGCTGTCTGCGGTCCTACAGTCACATGAAGAATACCATCCTCGGCACGCTCCATAACTTCACCGACATTGTAAGTTGACTGTGTTGTCTGCATCACACGCTTTAAACATGCATTTTCCAAAATACCAATCTGCCATATTGGAAGATCTACTGTAAGCGTCTCTCTTCTGTTATTAATAAGAATAACTGCCTGCAGCTTTTTATTAAATCTGCCATAGCAAATCCAGTGAGAACCGCTTGCAATCGACTTATAGGAACCACTTCTAAAGCACTCATATTTTTTGTGGATACGAATCATATCCTTATGAAACTCTATAAGTTCCCAGTCTTGTTTTCCCCACGGATAAGATCTTCTGTTGTCTGGGTCAGTCCAGCCAACCATACCAGCCTCATCTCCATAATAAACAGTTGGTGCGCCTGGCCAAGTCATCTGCATGACAACTGCCTCGCGAAGAATACACTTTTCCACATTTTCATTTGCGGCTTTAGCGCCCTTTGTCGCAATACGTCCGACAGTGCTGTTTGTTCTTGTAAGGAAACGAGAATGATCATGATTTGACAGCTCATTCATAGCAACGTCTAGTGACTGGCGTTGGAACTTGCTCATATTGTGTTCCATTGTACGGAAAAACTTGTCTCCATTTCCATACCATTCAGCCTGAAACTCATCACTGTGCTTTTCCATACCTGTCAGGAACCATGTGACCGGCTCCATAAAGGCATCATAGTTCATGACTGTATCCCACTGATCACCGCGCATCCAGCTGCTTGGATCACCATAGTGCTCAGCCAAAATAATTGCCTCTGGATTTGCTTTCTTGACAGACTTTCTAAAATCCTTCCAGAACTGGTGATTAACACCAATACTATGACCAAGATCTGCTGCCACGTCAAGACGCCAGCCATCTACATTATAAGGTGCACTGACCCATTTTTTTGCCTATACGAAGAATATAGTCATATAACTCCTTTGAACCCTCATAGTTAAGCTTTGGCAGTGTATCATGTCCCCACCAGCCCTCATAATTCTTATTATACGGCCACACGCCTCCAGTAAAACCAAAAAAGTCGTGATATGGGCTTGACTCAGATACATATGCACCTGGCTCATATCCTTTTTGTCCTTCATAAATACACTCTCTGTCAAGCCATTTATTGAAGGAACCACAGTGATTGAATACACCGTCAAGAATAACCTTCATGCCTCTTGCATGAATTTCTTTTACAAGCTCTGCAAAATATTCATTTGATGCCTCTAAATTTTCTTTAGAGGTCACACGGCAGATATAACGGCTTGCCTTACTATTTTCCTTCTCATCCTCTTTAAGAAGCTCGCCCTCATCCTTTTTGATAACTGCAAAATGCGGATCAATATAATCATAATCCTGAATATCATATTTGTGATTAGACGGAGAGACAAACAGCGGATTAAAGTAGATGACCTCAACGCCAAGCTCCTGTAAATAGTCAAGCTTTGCGCGCACACCCTGAAGATCACCTCCATAGAAACGTCCAATATCAAGATTTGCCGGAAGACTATCCCAATCAGTTACGCGCTCACTCTGTGATCCTACATAGTAATACTCACCTGAGAGAACATCATTGGAAGGATCTGCGTTGTAGAAACGATCCACATAAATCTGATAAAATACTGCACCCTTTGCCCACTCTGGCGTATGAAAGCCCGGTGTGATTCTAAATGCATACTTCTGACGCAAATTCGTTGTACATCCTAATTTATTATAATAACAGATATCTCTGCCTTTTTACGATCTCGAAGTAATATAGATAAGCCGTACTGCCAACGCTTATCTGTGTCTCATAAAAGTCAAACAAACCTTCTGTTCTGACCTTTTCCATTTTGATTTCACTTTTTCTTGAAATCAAATAGACATTGTCCACGTTATTGGCCAATGTCCGAAAGCGGATGACAACAGAGTCGCCCGCCTCCGGCTCTGCCGGAGTACGGTAATCTTCTGTTTCATCACAAAATAATGCATTTTTTACTAATATATCACTGAACTGCATTTTTTCGTGGCTCCTTTAATCGTGCGTTATTATCTGCCTTCTGACGGCATACCTGACATGAGAGATGTCTGCTCTGCACCCGGCTTGGGAAGCTCCCTTCCATCAAAGATCGCCTCAAACTCCGCGCTTCCGATTTTTTCACGCTCGATTAATACCTGTGCACAGCGGTGAAGCACATCCATATGCTCAGTAATAATCGTCTTTGCCTGTGCATATGCCTCATCAATAATACGCTTCACTTCTATATCAATTTCTCTGGCAACATCTTCGCTGTAGCTTCTTGCATGTCCCAGATCTCTGCCGAGGAATACTTCTTCCTCACCGCTGTCCTCATAGTTGATGGTTCCAAGACGTTCTGACATACCATATTTTACAACCATTGCACGGGCTGTCGCTGTCGCCTGCTTGATATCCTGTGATGCTCCTGTTGTGACATCGCCAAATATCAATTCCTCGGCAACACGACCACCAAATGCTACGATAATATCTTCTTCCATGCGCTTCTTTGTCATAAACATCTCATCCGCCTCTGGAAGCGGCATTGTGTAGCCTGCCGCACCCATTCCAGTTGGAATAATTGAAATAGTGTGTACCTGACTTTCATGCGGCAATACATGGAACAAAATTGCATGGCCTGACTCATGATATGCTGTGATGCGCTTTTCCTTGTCGCTGATGACCTTAGAGTGCTTCTCTGCACCAATTCCCACCTTAACAAATGACTGCTCTATATCGCGCTGGCTGATGTAGCCCTGTTTGCTCTTTGCCGCATTGATCGCAGCCTCATTCATCAGATTTTCCAGATCTGCTCCGGTAAATCCTGCTGTTGTCTGCGCAACACGTCTTAAGTTTACATCTGAGCCAAGCGGCTTATTCTTTGTGTGTACCTTTAAAAATTTCTTCTCGTCCCTTTACATCTGGACGTCCTACTGCCACCTTACGGTCAAAACGTCCCGGACGAAGGATAGCCGGATCAAGAATATCGACACGGTTTGTTGCTGCCATAACGATGATTCCCTCATTAACACCAAAACCATCCATCTCTACAAGCATCTGGTTTAATGTCTGCTCTCTCTCATCATGACCGCCGCCAAGACCTGTTCCTCTTCTTCTGGCTACGGCATCGATCTCGTCAATAAAAATGATGCAAGGTGCATTTTTCTTTGCCTGTTCAAACAAATCTCGTACACGTGATGCACCGACACCGACAAACATCTCTACAAAGTTTGAACCAGAGATTGAGAAAAATGGCACGCCTGCTTCACCGGCAACTGCCTTTGCAAGCAATGTTTTTCCTGTTCCCGGAGGGCCTACTAAAAGGATACCCTTTGGGATTCTGGCGCCAAGGCTTGTGTACATATTTGGATTTTTAAGAAAATCCACCACTTCCTCAAGTTCTTCCTTCTCCTCTTGAAGACCGGCAACATCCTTAAATAAAACTTTCTTGGAGCCGCCTGTTTCCATAACAGCTCTGCTTCTTCCGAAGTTTGCCATGCTCTGACCGCCTCCGCTGCCACCTCCCGGTGCTGCCATACGGCCTGTCATTGCTACGAACACAAAGCTTATTCCTATGACTAAAATAAGTACAGGAAGAAGTGTATTTAGAAAATAATTTTTCTTTAACTGCTGTCAGGGTAACTTTTATACCGTTATCCTGCAGACGGTCTAACTCAGCATTGACATCTGATACGAATACACGATATTCTGTCGATGAACCACTGACAAAAAACAACACACTGCCCGTCGGCACCTTCGCATTTTGTTCAATCTGTGCCTGAGCGATTTTTTCTTCTTCCACAAATGAACGATACTGCGAGTATGTTACATTAGTCTGCGTATAAAGAGAACGCTGAAAGAAGAAAATTAATGCAATTACAATTTCGGAAACAGTAGACATTATAAATGATGAATTAATGGGAGCGGAATTAAAGAAGAAAGTTGTGAGAAATGGTCTAAAATTATTGCAACTAATATGTGGTAAAGCCTGTGCTGGTAGCAGCATCGGTTAAAAATATAGAAATGCTAGACTTTAGCAGAGTAATAAGATAAAATAGAACTAATTATTTTTTGTTAGTACAAAGGTTAAAGGAGTTAGAAAAAAATGTATGAAATCATGAGTGCAGATGAAGCCATCCGCCTGATCAGGGATGGAGATTGTATCTGTGTCAATTCATTTGTAGGAATAGAGAACCCGACAGAACTTCATGAAGCAATCTACCGGAGATATCAGAAGATGCAGTCTCCTACACATCTGACGATTGTATCCAGTGCGGGATTCGGCGTCTGGGATGAAGAACATAATGCAGAAGGATATATCAGAGAAGGTGCAGTAGACAAACTGATCTGTGGACATTTCGGAGCCATGATGAGCACAAAGAAACTGGTGCTGGAGGACCGTTTTGAAGCGTATAATCTTCCCCTTGGATGCATTTCTCATGCAATCCGTGCACAGGCCGGAGGTCTGCCGGGAGCCCTTTCGAAAGTCGGACTGGATATATTCGTAGATCCAAGAAGAGAAGGACCTGGTATTAACCGCATATCCATCGATGATTCACTGGTAAAACATGTAGAAGTAGACGGGGACGAATTCCTGTATTACAAGCTTCCGAAGATTACGATCGCACTGATCAAAGGAACAGCAGCAGACAGAAAGGGAAATATCACATTCGATGATATGTTTATGTCCGGCGATGCTCTTTCCATCTGTCAGGCGGTAAAAGCAAACACGGGGAAAAGTTATCGTACAGGTAGACCGTCTGGTTGATACACCGTCGCGTCCACGTAACGCCATTATTCCGGGATGTCTTGTAGATGCAATCGTTGTGGCAGAAGCCGGAAAAAGAGAAACGAAGCGTATACGGCGCTTTACGGGAAGCTTTTGAGATTCCTTACAAGGACTGGTATACATGGAGTGAAAAGATCGAGAATGTATCGACCAAACCAAAAAAGAACAGTGTGACGGGAAAAATCATTTGGTAAGAGAGCTGCACAGGAACTTCGGGTGGATGATATCGTGAATATCGGAATCGGTATCCCAGAGATGGTATCCCGGTATGCGAGAAAGAGCGGCATGCTGGATATGGTAACCCTTACGGTAGAGTCCGGTGGTATCGGCGGATTTCCGGTATCGGGAGAAGCATTTGGAGCTATGATTGGTGCAGCGTCAGTCTATGATATGGCGAACCAGTTCGACTTATATGATAACGGAGGACTGGACATCTGCTTTATGGGAGCTCTGGAAGTTGACAAATATGGCAACATCAATGCACACAGAGGACCTGGTGCATTTGCCGGAATCGGCGGATTTGCAAATATTACGGCAAAGACACCGACGGTTGTGTTCTGTATGACATTTGATGCCAAAGGTCTGGAGGTTACGCAGAAAAAAGGAGTGGTGACGATTCAGAAAGAGGAGAAATTGCTAAGTTCGTAGAGAAGGTCAACAGTGTAAGCTTCTCTGCAAAGCGAGCGATAGAAAATGGACAAAAGGTATTGTATGTAACAGAACGCTGCGTGTTCAGACTGACACCGAAGGGATTGAAACTGATCGAGGTGTATCCGGGAGTAGATATGCAGAAAGATATTCTGGACAGGCTGCCGTTTGAGGTGGAGATTTAAATTGGGATTTATTTAATTCAGGAAGGCACGACGACCCGGACCTGCATAAAAAGTAGGAAGCCGTTCCTGTTCAGGTTCCGTCGGCGGGAAATACTAAAGCGTCAAAATTATGCTAAAAACGGGCTTCCGAAATTTGCAACTCGCCATTCGGCTCAAACAGGCAAATTTCGAAAACCCAACGCATAATTTTGACGCTTAACTATTTCCAACACCTTCTTCACATTCACTGGAACGGCTTTCTACTTTTTATTCCGTGGGTGTCGAATGCCTTACGAATTAAATGGTAAATGCGTAACCGTAGTGGCTTCCACCGGGTTGGACTTCCGGGCATTTTCATTTATTAACATCCACAGCCAGTCACGACTTGAAGGAAACAATAATCCTTATCTATTGTTTCCTTCAAGGACTGAGAGGCCGTTTCTCCAGTTAATAAATTAAATCCCGAGAATTACAGAATATCAATATATTCTCCGGCCAAAGCTTTATTCATACTTCTGACTGCACAGAATTTTCCGCACATACTGCAGGTATCACTATGATCATCTTCCGGGCTTCGGCTGTCACGGATGGCTTTGGCTGTTTCAGGGTCTAATGCACAGGCATACTGTGCGTCCCAGTCAAGTTTCTGACGTGCTTCAGCCATTTTATCATCAATATCACGTGCTCCGGGAACACCTTTGGCGATGTCGGCAGCATGGGCAGCAATCTTGGAAGCAATGATCCCCTGTTTTACGTCATCTACATTAGGAAGCGCCAGATGTTCTGCAGGTGTTACATAACATAAGAATGCAGCACCATTCATAGCAGCAACTGCACCACCGATAGCGGATGTGATGTGATCGTAACCTGGAGCAATATCCGTAACAAGAGGGCCAAGTACATAGAACGGAGCACCCATGCAGATACTCTGCTGTACTTTCATGTTGGCAGCAACCTGATCAAGCGGTACATGTCCAGGTCCTTCTACCATAACCTGTACATTGTGATCCCATGCACGTTTTGTCAGTTCTCCGAGACGGACCAGTTCTTCAATCTGGCATACATCGGTAGCATCGGCCAGACATCCAGGGCGGCATGCATCACCAAGGGAGATAGTAACATCATATTCTTCGCAGATATCAAGAATCTCATCATAGTGTTCGTAGAAAAGGATTTTCTTCTCCGGTCATACACATCCATGCAAATACAAGACTTCCGCCACGGCTTACAATATTCATTTTACGTTTGTGTTTTTTTCATCTGTTCAATCGTTTTACGTGTAATTCCGCAGTGAAGTGTGACAAAGTCCACACCATCTTCTGCGTGAAGACGGACAACGTCGATGAAGTCCTGCGCAGTCAGAGTAGCAAGATCTCTCTGATAGTGGATGACACTGTCGTATACAGGAACTGTACCGATCATAGCAGGACATTCATGTGTCAGTTTCTGGCGGAATGGCTGTGTGTTACCGTGGCTCGATAAATCCATGATGGCTTCAGCACCAAGATTTACAGCGCTCATAACTTTTTCCATTTCAATATTGTAATCCTTACAGTCGCGGGATACACCAAGATTTACATTGATCTTGGTACGGAGCATGCTTCCGACACCCTCAGGATCAAGGCTGGTGTGATTCTTGTTGGCACAGATTGCAACCTTGCCTTCAGCAACAAGTTTCATAAGTGCTTCTGTTGTCATGTTTTCTTTTTTTGCTACAATCTCAATTTCAGGAGTGACAATTCCTTTTCTTGCAGCATCCATCTGTGTTGTGTAATTTCTCATGTGTTTGCCTCCGTTAAAAAATTAAATATAAGGTTATAATGCGTCAGCAAAACACACAGATTTCGATGCAGGGAAACATTTCTCTACACAGATCTGAGGTTCATAAAAAGAACTATGAAATTACTGACGCCTATATCAGATGGGAAAATCTGATACTTGTGTATGCGGTACAAGGTGGTGTTCCCCAATGTACCGTTTCTAAACAACTCTTAACGAGTCGTTTTATCATAGCCATTACGCCGCTTTTGTTCAGCGCTGTAATCAGCAGAAATGCAAGAATGCTTCCTGCAATAGTAGAAATCAGAAATGGAACTACATAGACGAAGATCCCGGCAGGAGTGATTCCCATAATATATACTGCAACAGGATAAGCAGCCAGGCCGCCAAGAATTCCTGTGCCGAGTGCCTCTGCAAGACAAGTCAGGCTGAGCTTGTGGCAAATGGAGTATACAAGTCCACAGCAAAGTGCTCCAACCATACTTCCGGGAAAAGCCATCATGCTGCCAAGACCAAGCAGATTTCGTAACAGGCTGGCACAAAATGCAATTCCTACACTGTACCAGGGCCCTAACGTGACTGCTGCCAGGATATTAATAATATGCTGTACAGGTGCACATTTACTGCCTGCAACTGGAAAGCTTAAGAAACTTCCGACGATGGCAAGAGCCGTAAATACACCGGCAAGAGCCAGTCGTCTTGTCCGTGAAGAGTCTGATGATAAAGTTGTGTGTGTCATAAATAAACATTCCTTTCATAAAAAATACCCTTCATTCATAAAGCGGATGGAGGGTACAAAAGTAAAAAGAAGAGATGCGGGAGCATCTCTGTCAAATCAATACATGGTATGAATCCCTCCGTTGGCATTATCCAAATCAGGTAAAGGGTCGAAACGGAATTACGCTTCCTCTCAGCCGGTTTTCTCCAGCTCCCCCCTGTTTATAAAAAAACTTTGTTCAATCGTTATTATAGTCTGGCATATCGGAAAATGCAAGAAAATTTTTCTGCCGGTAAGAAGAAGGGGGAGATTTCATATGCTGTTTAAAAAGTCTGGAAAAAATATAAGGAATCTTCATATCCTACAGATCTGGAAATTTGGGCAATTGGAAGATCTGTATTCTGCAAAAGTTCACAAGCTTTGCGGATACGGTAATCCAGAAGATATTCTTGTTGGGGAGAAGCCGGTTACCTTTTTTTAAAAAGGCGGTAAAGATAAGTACGTTCCAGTCCGAGAGAATCTGCAATTTCTTGAATGCTGAAAGAATGATCATAATTATCTTCAATGTATTGTAAAGAGTCTTCAACATAAGAACGCTTTTTAGCTTCCATTGTGGCTTTACTTATGGGACTTGTAACTGCTAAATTAGATATTTTCTTTGAAAGGAAAGTGCCAGAAGTGATCAGACTTTTGGTATCACCACTTCTTACGACATTGGTAAGTTCATTTTTATTATTCCTTTTGATTGGACCAATTGGAAGGGGATTAGCATCAGGAATTGCACTTGCAGATCCGGCACATCATGGATATATGAATTATGTAATTGCACATGTTGTGGCTTTTGGAACTGGATTTTTGATTCATATTGGAATTAATACAGTTAATCTGAATGGAAAATATTTTGATGTACAGGCAGCTGTTGGTGATCAGGTGAAAATGGGAGATATTCTTGTGACAGAGGATATAGAGAAGATAAAAGCAGAAGGTTATGATATGTCAGTGATGATAATTGGCTACAGATGCAAACGGAAGAAAAAGTAGAAAAATGAAATCTCCGGGCAAAATAAAAAAACGGAGAAAGATTGCTGAATTGGTATAAGTAATAAAAGTAAGAAAAGCGGAAGCTGGTGTAAAAAAGCAGTTTCTGCTTTTTGTGTTCCGGTTATTCTATAGATGTCGGATGATTTGATGTATACATGACATAGAAAGATATGCTAAAATAGAAAAAGATGTTGTTATAAAAATCTGTACTGGAAAAATGAAGCAGCGTACAGACAGATGTATGGACTGGAGGCTCAAAAAAAGGAATGAGAGAGAATAATCTAGAGAGGTTTATCAAAGCGCAGGAGTCAGAATTTAAGACAGCTCTTGCAGAGATTAAGAGTGGACATAAGAGAAGTTGCTGGATGTGGTACATTTTTCCGCAGATTCAGGGGCTGGGGAGTAGCGGTACTGCAAATGTACTACGCTATTGAAGACTATGAAGAAGCTAAGCATATATAGAAAACGCAGTGACAAATGCACAGTTTAAGAGAGAGTTCAGAGGCACTTTTGCAACTGGAATCAGATGATGCAACCAGAGTCATGGGATGGCCTGATGATCTGAAACTGCGTTCGTCAATGACGTTGTTTGCGCTGGCGGCAAAAGAGAATGAAGTCTTTCGGAGAGTACTGGATAAGTTCTTTGATGGAAAATTAGATGCGCAGACAGTAGATATCCTGGATATGAGATATCTGGTGATGAGAATTGATGAACCGGATTTTGGATGTGAAGGAAGACCGGACGGGGTAGAACCAATGGCTAAAGTAACCCTTCTGAAGCTGAAAAGTGAAGAAGAGATTCAGTTAGAGATTCCGGATGCGGAACTTTATCAGAAGGAGATTAATGAGGGCAATGAAGTGGCATTCAGTCCGGATGGGGTTATATTAAAACTTTCATAAACTATATGAAGCTATATGTGTGAAGCGTGGGGAGAACGTAAAAATGTGTGAAAAAGATCGCGTATGTGCTACATGAAAGGGGAGAATGTAAAAATATGAAAAATAAAAAGGAAAAGAAGCAGGAAGAGCTGACCGGTATGGCGGTTGTATGGGATTATCTGAAAACATTTCTGATCATATTCTGTGTTGTATTTGCAATGAACAAACTGGTGTATATCAATGCCGTGATTCCGTCGGAATCTATGCAGAATACGATTATGAAAGGAGACCGGGTGCTGGGAAACCGTCTGGCATATATCAAAGATGATCCAGAGAGATATGACATTGTAATCTTCAAATATCCAGATGATCCGTCCAAGATTTTTATCAAGCGCGTGATCGGACTGCCAGGAGAGACGGTTACCGTGAAAGATGGGAAGGTTTACATTGATGGAAAAGAGCAGACACAGGCGGTAAGCTTCTGCCCGGAAGAGATGACGGGAAGCTTCGGACCTTATGAAGTTCCGGAAGATAGTTATTTTTGTAATGGGGGATAACCGGAACAATTAGTCTGGATTCCAGATACTGGGATAATACGTATGTAAAGAAAGAGGCAATTCTGGCCAAAGCAGGATTCCGGTACTGGCCGCTTAATAAAGTTGGATTTGTAAATAAATCTGCAGAAAAACTAGTTGCAATTGTTTTACTGTGTTTTATATAATAAATAAAGTTTTGCGAGAAAAGGCTCTGAAGCGATATCAGGGTCTTTTCTTAACGTAAACACATAGAAGGCAGCTTGAAGATGAAAGATAGCGATATACACAGATGGATATACACAGATGACGGAAAAGGAGGAAAACAGGATGGAAAAAGATATGACGGCCGGCACTCCCGGGAAGATCATTTTCAATTTTACAATGCCGATCTTTATCGGTAATATTTTTCAGCAGTTTTATAATATGGCAGATACGGTGATCGTCGGGAAATTTGTCGGTAATGCGGCACTGGCGGCGGTAGGAGCATGTGGAACACTGGTATTTCTGATCATTGGCTTCCTGCAGGGAGTTACGGCGGGATTTACGGTTGTTACAGCACAGCACTTCGGAGCCGGAAACATGAAGGCGATGAAGAAGTCTGTGGCATCCGGTGCGGTACTTACAGGGATCGTAACCGTTATTCTTACATTGCTGAGCATGATCAGTATGGCGAAGGTGCTGCATCTGATGAATACACCGTCAGACATGTATGGAGAAGCTTACGGATATATTATGGTCATTTGCGGCGGGATTGTGGCACAGGCACTTTACAATTATCTTGCAAGTGTATTAAGGGCACTGGGCGATAGTAAGCGTCCGCTTTATTTTCTTGTGATTGCGGCACTTTTGAATATTGTGCTGGATTTGGTGTTTATCATTGTATTTAGAATGGGAGCGGCAGGGGCAGCCTATGCGACAGTGATCGCACAGGGAATTTCGGGAATCCTGTGTCTGCTATATATTGCAAAGAAGGTTCCCGCACTGTATCTTCATAGAGAAGACTGGGAAATAGATAAGAATCTGGCCGGATGGCAGCTGAAGATCGGACTTCCGATGGCATTCCAGTATTCCATCACGGCGATAGGAACGATTGTTGTACAGTCTTGCCTGAATATCCTCGGTTCTACAGCTGCAGCCGGATTTGCGGCAGCAAGCAAGATCGAGCAGGTGTTTACGCAGGCCTACGTTGCGCTTGGTACAACGATGGCGACTTACTGTGCACAGAATATGGGGGCAGGGAAATATACGAGAATCCGTAAAGGATTTAAGAGTGCAACGTTGATTGGATTTATTTATGCGGTTGTGACAGGTGTGATTATTTTCTTTGCCGGAAAAGTATATGACGATATTCTTTGTATCAGAGAATGTAAATCAGATCATGGAATATGTGGATATTTATTTGAGGTGTGTAAGCGTGTCATTCCTGCCTCTTGTTATTGTTAATTTGTATAGAAACGGAATTCAGGGAATGGGATATGGACTGCTTCCTATGACAGCAGGAATTGCAGAACTGGTAGGGCGAAGCGGCGCAGCGCTGATCGCTTCGCATTTTGGAAGTTATATGGGAATCTGTCTGGCGTCCCCGGCGGCATGGGTACTGGCAGGTACGCTTCTGATTGTTATGTACTTTAAGATCATGAAGGGAAAGAAAGACAGAAATTTGAAAAATAGATAGAAAACTGAAAAGCAACTTGTTATAATAAAATGTACGAATAAACATAGAAACATTGATGGGTGAAACAGCATGAATCAAAGAGTAATAAAAAAATGTCCGTTGTAATATCTGTTCAGCGGGATGTCCGATCGATGCTTATGTAGAAGAAGGAAAGCTTGTGTCGGTAGAAGGCGGCCGGGATCTTCCGGGACAGAGTGGGGGACTGTGTTCCAAAGGAGCGGCCTCCAGACAGTATGTTTATAACAAAGACAGGATTCTGTATCCGATGAAGCGTATCGGAAAAAAAAGGAAGCGGGGAATTCGAACGAGTATCCTGGGATGAAGCGTATCGGATGATTGCAGAGAATCTTCTCAGGATCTAAAAAAGAATATGGTCCGCAGGCGGCAGCATTTTATGCGGGATATCCGAAATGGTACAGACCGGCACTTCTGCGGCTTGCCAATGCTTACGGGTCTCCGAATTACTGTACGGAATCCAGTACCTGTTTTCAGTCGGCGGCAATGGCATGGAGATCTATTTATGGAAATGGCATCTGCTTTCCGGATCTGATGCATGCACAGACGGTTCTCGTATGGAGTAACAATCTTTATCATTCTAATGTGGGAATGGCAAGAACTTATCAGTCGTTAAAAGCACGTGGGGCGAAGATCATAGCCGTAGATCCAAGAGAGACCGTAACGACACAGGCAGCGGATATCCACTTGAAACTTCTGCCGGGAACGGACGGAGCACTTGCGCTGTCTATGGCACAGGTGATCATAGAAGAAGGGCTGTATGATAAAGAATTTGTAGAAAAATATGTATATGGTTTTGAAGAGTACAAAGCGTATGTGAATCAGTTTCCACCGGAAAAAGCAGAGAAGATCACCGGTGTAGATAAGAAACTGATCCGTGAAGCTGCCAGAATGTATGCATCTAACGGGCCTGCCGGGGTGATGTTTTCAGCGTCTCCAGTTGTACATAATATTAATGGAATGCAGAATTACCGGGCAGTGATGTGTCTGATCGCACTTACCGGCAACTATGATATCCCGGGTGGCAATCCGTCAAGACCGGGTCCGGTGTCTCCTTGTAATGAATATGGAAAAGTAAAACGGCTGGATACGATAGAAGCCATCGGTGAGAAAGATTTTCCGGCATGGTTTGATCTCCCGTGTGAGGAAGCGCAGTGTACAAGAATTGCAGATTATATTCTGAAGGAAGAACCATATCCGTTGAAAGCTGTGGTGGGATTCGGCCTGAACCACAGAATGTGGCCGGAGCCGGAGCATTTTCAGAAAGCATTAAAAGCGCTGGACTTTTATGTGAATGTAGATCTGTTTTTGCTCGGATTCAAGCAAGATGGCAGACTTGGTTCTTCCGGCAGCGTCTTCCTTTGAACGAGATGTTGTGCTGAATGGACGGGGAGGAATGTTCTTCCTGTCAGAAAAAGCAATCGAACCGGTCGGAGAGGCGAAGAATGATATTGAGATCATGATCGGCATGCTTCGTGCCATGCAGTTACATGATGAAGCATTGGAACATGGCTATGAGAAATATATGGAATATATTCTGGAGCCATCCGGTGTCACACTGGAGGAATTGCGGGCGCATCCGGAAGGGGTAAAAGGACGTGTGATCATTCCGCCTGCATTTAAGAAATATGAAAAAGAAGGCTTTCATACACCATCCGGTAAGGTGGAATTTGTATCACAGATACTCGAACGTTATAAAGACAGCCACGGATATTCCGGACTTCCGGAATACAGAGATTTCCGTGAGGTGTCAGGCATGGACAGGGAAGCATATCCACTGATTCTGAATACCGGTTCCAGAAAACCACAGCTTTTCCATGCAAGAACATACCGGGTACCGTGGCTTGCAGGACTTGAAGAGGCAACACTGGTAGAAATCCATCCGGAAGATGCGAAAAAGTATGGTATTGCAGATGGTGACATGGTGAGGGTATCTTCCCCGGTGGGAAGTATCTGCGGAATTGCGGCGGTTTACCTGAACAGCCAGCCGGGAATTGTACACGTCTATCATGGCAATGCAAAGGGTGAGGCAAATGATCTGATAGACAGAAATTATCTGGATCCAATTTCAGGATTCCCGGGATATAAAAGTTATTTCTGTAAAATCGAGAAAGAAAAAGGCGAGGTGAAGGCATGAGTTACCGATTAAAATTTGATCCGGATAAATGTGTCGGCTGTTATGCCTGTCATATAGCCTGTCTGGATGCACACCATGATGTGGAAGATGTAGATGCAAAGAGCCATCGGACGGTCAAAAAGGTAGTGAAAAATCAGTTTGAAAAGAATATCTGTCCAGGCTGTGCTCACTGCGGTATCTGTATCAAAGCCTGTCCAGTGCAGGCAATTTACAAAGATCCGAAGACTGGATTTGTACTGACAGACAAAGAAAAATGTATTGGATGTCATGCCTGCGAAAAGGTCTGCCCGAAAGACGTGATCCATTTTGACAAGGACGGAAAAATGGAAAAGTGTGACGGGTGTATTGAAAGAATCAGGGAAGGGCGGGAACCTGCCTGCGTCAGAGTCTGTTTTCCCGGTGCGATCACACTGGAATAAAGACGAATAGATAAAAAGGTGAGACTGATAAAAATAAGAATAGATGAAACTGGATAAAGCTAAGTAAAGAGAGATAAGGATAAAAGCGTATGTTAAAAAGTCAAGGAATATGTGAAGGCAGAAAGTCTGGAACAGGCATATGAACTGAACCAGAAGAGGACGAACTGCATTCTGGGCGGTATGTTGTGGCTTAAGATGTCGAACCGGAATGTACAGAAAGCGATTGATCTGTCCGGACTCGGTCTGAATCAGATCGAAGAGACAGAAGAAGAATTCCGGATCGGATGTATGACGACACTCCGTGAACTGGAATGTCATGAAAGATTGAACCAGTGGTGTGAAGGCGCAGTAAAAGATGCGGTCAGTGATATTGTCGGCGTACAGTTCCGGAACCTTGCAACGATTGGTGGAAGTATATTCGGACGCTATGGATTTTCGGATGTACTGACGGTGTTTCTTGCAATGGACAGTTACGTAGAACTGTATAAAGGAGGGATTGTTCCATTACAGGAATTTGCGCAGATGAAAAGAGACAATGACATTTTAGTCAGAGTCATTGTAAAAAATGGATCAGAGAAATATGATCTATCTGGCACATAGAAATTCCAAGACAGATTTTCCGGTATTGACATGTGCGGTTTCAGTAAATGCTGAAAATGGATGCGTATGTATCGGTGCAAGACCGCAGAAGGCGGTCCGACTGGAACTGACAGAAGCAGTCAGAGAAAAAGTATGGAGCGGTGTCTGTACTGAAGAAGAGATGAAGAAAGAGGCAGAATGCATTGCTTCACAGGTAAAGACGGACAGTAATATGCGCGCCGGCAAAGAATACAGAAGCCGTCTGGCATATGTTCTGATCCGCAGGACATTGGAAGCACTGAATACAAAAGGAGGAGATCAGTAGGATATGAAAGTAAAGATTCTTTAAATGGGACAATGAGAGAAGCGGAAATATCCAGCGATCAGCTTCTGATCGATTTTGTCAGAGATCATGGATGCTATAGTGTAAAACGTGGATGTGAGACGTCGAACTGCGGCCTGTGTACAGTGTTTGTAGATGATAAACCGGTATTATCCTGTTCGATGCTGACAGCCAGAGTCGACGGATGCAAGGTAGATACGTTAGAAGGACTTCAGGAAGAAGCAAAAGAATTCGGTGCATTTGTTGCAGATCAGGGTGCAGAACAGTGCGGTTTCTGCAATCCGGGAATGATCATGAATGCAATTGCCATGTTCCGCGAGAATCCGGAGCCGACAAGAGAAGAGATCAAGGCATATCTTGCGGGAAATCTTTGCAGATGTTCCGGATATGAAGGACAGCTTCGTGCAATGGAAGCATTTATCGAATACAGAAAGAAAGGAGAAAGATCATGAAAGCAGTCGGACAACCGATAAGGAAAAAAAGACGCAATGGCACTGGTGACAGGAAAACCGGTATTCATGGATGATCTTGCTCCAAAGGACTGCCTGATCGTAAAGGTACTCCGAAGCCCGCATGCCAATGCGATCGTAAAATCAGTAAAGACAGATGTGGCAAAAAGAGTGCCGGGGATCGAAGATATCTACACGTGGGAAGATGTGCCGCATGAAAGATTCACCACAGCGGGACAGACATATCCCGAACTCAGTCCGTATGACCGTCTGATCCTTGACCAGCATGTCAGATATGTGGGAGATCCTGTGGCAATCGTGGCAGGAGAGAATGAAGCGTGCGTGGATAAGGCACTTAAGATGTTGAAAGTAGAGTATGAAGTACTTCCGGCAGTACTGGATTTCCATACGGCAAAAGATAACGAAGTACTGGTACATCCGGAAGACAACTGGAAGGCACTTTGCCAGGTCGGCGCAGATAATAAGCGGAACTTATGTGCATGTGACAGCACTGAAGACGGGAATGTAGAGGCAGTGCTGGCTGACTGTGATGAAGTTGTGGAAGGCACCTATCATGTAAGAGCAGCGCAGCAGGCCATGATGGAGACATTCCGTACGACATGCTTTATGGATGCTTATGGAAGACTGAATATCTTAAGCTCTACACAGATTTGTATATCATGTAAGACGTATCATTTCCAATGCACTTGGAATTCCGAAATCCAGGATCCGTGTCAGTAAGCCAAGGATCGGAGGAGGATTTGGTGCAAAACAGTCGGTTGTGGCTGAATTATTCCCAGCATTTGTTACGTGGAAGACCGGGAAAGCATCGAAGATGATCTTTACGAGAGAAGAATCACAGATTGCATCGTCTCCAAGACATGAGATGGAAGTTCATGTACGTCTTGGTGCATCCAGAGAAGGAAAAATCCGTGCGATTGATGTGTATACACTGTCAAATACAGGGGCATATGGAGATCACGGTCCGACAACAGTCGGATTATCGGGACACAAATCCATTCCTTTATATAGTTCTGCAGAAGCACACCGTTTGCATATGATGTTGTCTATACAAATCACATGGCAGCAGGAGCATATCGTGGATATGGAGCAACACAGGGAATCTTTGCGGTGGAATCTGCGGTAAATGAGATGGCGCAGAGACTTCGATATGGATCCTGTGGAGATCCGTCTTAAGAACATGGTAAGAGAAGGCGACGTTATGCCTGCATATTACGGTGAGACGGCGAAGAGCTGTGCACTTGACCGTTGCCTTGAACGGACTGCGGAGCTGATCGGATGGAAAGATAAATATCCATACAAAGATATGGGAAACGGCAAAGTCAGAAGTGTGGGAATCGCAATGGCTATGCAGGGTTCCGGAATCTCCGGTGTCGATGTAGGATCTGCAACCATTAAGATGAATGATGATGGATTCTATACTCTGATGATCGCAGCGGCAGATATTGGGTAACCCGGATGTGATACGATCCTTGCACAGATGGCGGCAGAATGCCTGGATTGTCCGGTGGAAAATATAGAAGTCCTCGGAGCAGATACGGATTCGTCTCCATACGATTCGGGATCTTATGCGTCAAGTACGACATATGTAACAGGAAAAGCGGTAGCAAAAAGCCTGCCAGAAACTGATCGCCAGAATTCTTGAGATTGCATCCGGTATGCTGGATGCACCGGTGGAAGAACTGGAATTTGCAAGCGACCGTGTAGAATGGTCCAAAAGCACGGAAGTCTGTATCACTGATAGATATTGGTACGAAATCAATGTGTGGAAATGGCTGTGCACTGGAAGCGACAGAAAGTAACAGTTCACCGACATCACCGCCGCCATTCATGGCAGGAGCTGTGGAGATTGAACTGGACAAAGAGACCGGTCATGTGGAGATATTGGATTATAAAGCGGTTGTGGACTGCGGAACAGTAGTGAATCCAAATCTTGCAAGAGTACAGACCGAAGGTGGT
>ENA-OQES01000117-OQES01000117.1-human-gut-metagenome-genome-assembly--contig:-NODE-117-length-32022-cov-4.266876_pt1 | contig 32022 bp, 28 predicted proteins | sample MGYA00242798_ERZ504641 | MGnify/ENA primary metagenome ERZ504641 (study PRJEB26092, sample SAMD00036327) | human gut metagenome | host: Homo sapiens | study: EMG produced TPA metagenomics assembly of...
ACATCAAGCTCAACAGCACCAAGCCGTTCGACGAATTCAACGAGGCGAAGGCGCTCGGCATCACCACCAAGCCGGTGCTCATCGGCCCGTACACCTTCCTCAAGCTCGCCCGCAATCCGCAGGCCGAGGAGCTCGACTACGACAAGGGCCTCGTCAACGCGGTCGCCGCGGTGTACGCCGAAGTCGTCGCCAAGTTCGCCGAACTGGGCGCGCAGTGGATCCAGATCGACGAACCGTACCTCGTGCTCGACAAGGAGCCGGGCGACGTCGAACTGTTCAAGAGCCTGTACGCCAAGATCCTGCCCGCCCGCGAAGGCAAGGTCAAGGTGCTGCTCAACACCTACTTCGGACACATCGCCGACGTGTACGAAACCGTCAACCTGCTCGGCTTCGACGGCATCGGCCTGGACCTGAACGAAGGCAAGGACGAAAACCTCGCCGCCGTCGAAAAGTACGGCGTGGCAGAAAACACCACCATCTTCGCCGGCGTGATCAACGGCCGCAACATCTGGCGCAACAACTACGCCGTGAGCCTCGGCCTGGTCGACGCGCTGAAGCAGGTCACCGCCAACGTGGCCGTCTCCACCGCCAGCTCCCTGCTGCACGTGCCGTTCAGCACCGAAGGCGAGGACGGTCTCGCCGACGACGTGCGCAAGCACTTCGCCTTCGCCGTCCAGAAGCTCGACGAACTGCACGAAGTCGCCGTGCTCGCCGACGCTTCCGACGACGAGAAGAAGGCATCCGCCGAACTCGCAGCCAACCAGGCGCTGTTCGACGGCACCCGCGTCGCCGCCGATCCTGCGGTCGCCAAGCGAATCGCAAGCCTTACCGACGCCGACTTCGTACGTCAGCCGGCACGCGCCGAACGCCAGAAGGAGCAGCGTGAGGCGCTGAACCTGCCGCTGCTGCCCACCACCACCATCGGCTCCTTCCCGCAAACCAAGGAAGTGCGCGCCGAACGCGCCAAGCTGCGCAAGGGCGAGATCACCAAGGCCGAATACGACGAATTCATGAAGAACCAGATCGACGCCTGCATCAAGCATCAGGAGGAAATCGGCCTCGACGTGCTCGTCCACGGCGAATTCGAACGCAACGACATGGTCGAATACTTCGGCCAGAACCTCAACGGCTTCCTGTTCACCAAGAACGCGTGGGTGCAGTCCTACGGCACACGTTGCGTCAAGCCTCCGATCGTGTGGGGCGACGTATCCCGCGCCAACCCGATCACCGTGGAATGGAGCGCCTACGCGCAGTCCCGCACCGATCATGTGATGAAGGGCATGCTCACCGGTCCGGTCACCATCCTCAATTGGTCCTGGCCGCGCGAGGACATCACCCACGAGCAGCAGACCCAGCAGCTCGCGCTCGCCATCCGCGACGAAGTGCTCGATTTGGAGAAGGCCGGCATCAAGGTCATCCAGATCGACGAGGCCGCACTGCGCGAGAAGCTGCCGCTGAGGAAGACCGACTGGCACAAGAAGTACCTCGACTGGGCCATTCCGGCGTTCCGTCTGGTGCATTCCGCCGTCAAGCCGACCACGCAGATCCACACGCACATGTGCTATTCGGAGTTCAACGACATCATCAAGGACATCGACGCGATGGACGCCGACGTGATCTCCTTCGAAGCCTCCCGTGGCGACCTTGTGGTGCTCGACGCCATCCACGACGCCAACTTCGAAACCGAAGCCGGCCCGGGCGTGTACGACATCCACTCTCCGCGCATTCCGTCCGAACAGGAGATCGAGGACCGCATCTACGAGATCCTGAAGAAGATGGACGTCGAAAAGGTGTGGATCAACCCGGACTGCGGCCTGAAGACTCGTGGCAACGCCGAAACCTGGCCGAGCCTGGAGAACCTCGTCGCAGCGGCCAAGGCCGTGCGCGCCAAACTCGCCAAGTAAGGCCGGCATAGGCATAAACAGGCAAGATTTCCAAGGAATCACATGCATTCGCCAATCTTCTCGCTGGAGGTGTTCCCTCCCAAGCGCACCAGCCCTGTAGGTACCATCTACGATACGTTGGATGGCCTGCAGGGGCTGGACCCCGACTTCATCTCCGTCACCTACGGCACCGGCAAATCGTCCGACCGCACGTTGACCGCACGCATCGCGCATACGGTGAACGAATACGGCATTCCGGCCGTGGCGCACCTGACCGCGCAATACCTTGACAAAGACGACGTGGACGAGGCGCTCGACCTGTTCGACCAAGCCAAAGTCTCCGGCGTGCTCGCTTTGCGAGGCGACCGTGTGGAAGGAGCCGAACCGGCGGGAGTGTTCGACCATGCGAGCGATCTGGCGGCCTACATCCGCGAGAAGCGTCCTAATCTCAAGATCTACGGCGCCTGCTATCCGGAAAAGCACCCGCAGGCGGCCACGCTTGAGGAGGATATCGACAATCTCAAGAAGAAGGTCGACGCGGGCGTAAGCCACCTCATCTCCCAGCTGTTCTACGACAACGAGGATTTCCTTCGATTCGTGGACAAGGCTCGTGCCGCCGGCATCGACGTTCCAATCGAAGCCGGCATCATGCCGGTGATGAACGCGAAGTCGGTGCTGCGCATGTCGAAGATGTGCGAATCGCGTGTTCCTGAAAAACTTGCCGTCCTGCTTGACAAGTGGGGGAGCGACACCGCGCTGCTTAAAGAGGCGGGTATCGCCTACGCGTCCGAACAGATCTGCGACTTGGCGGCACGCGGCGTCGACGGCGTGCACCTGTACACGATGAACCATCCATGCGTCAGCCGGCGCATCTGGTCCAACGTCAAACCATTCTTCGTCTGATTCCGGACGATGCAACAAACACGAAAGGGATGGTTTCCGGCAGCTGTCGGAAACCATCCCTTTCGCCATACTTACGGATATAAACGATTACTATGGGAACCATGGCTTCTTCTACGCATCAGTTTGGGGTGCTCGATCTGATTCGGGCAGGATTGCAGGATCTGGACACGGCACGCACGCTGCTTGACGAGTTGCGCGCCGACGGCATCGACGACGACCGGCTATGCCTGCTGATGAAAACATTGGAACAGACCTGCGAGCCCGACATCGCGCTATGCAACCTCGTCGACATCATCAAAGCGTTGCAAAGCCAAGGCCGCGACTTCCACCAGGTCATCACCGACGACGCCGGACTCGTACGACTCGTCACCGTGCTCGGCGTGTCCGACGAAATGGGCAAGCTCATGCGCTTCCGCCCCGAACTCGTCATGGCCGCAGCCAGCGACTCATGCGAAAGCCACCTGTACAACCACGCCCAGCGGCGCGCACATGTGCTCGAAGCGGTCGGTGCCGACCCTGTCGACAGCCGCACGCCGAAAGCCTCGAAACCCCTTGCGGAGGCGGCGACTGCCTTGCGACAGACCTACAGAAAACAGCTCGCCGCCATCATGGCGCAGGACACCACCGCGGAAGATCCCATCGAAATCCAGCCGAGAATCAGCCAGGAACTGTCCGATCTTGCCGACGCGGCCCTGGAAGGCGCGCTCGCCATCGCCCGCAACGAAGTGGACGGCAGCGAACACGTGCGCTTCGCCATCATCGGCATGGGCAAGCTCGGCGCACGCGAACTCAACTACGTATCCGACGTGGACCTCATCTACGTGGTGGAACCGGCGGACGCGGACACCAACGGCATGACCCTCAACCGTGTCGGCACCAAAATGGCCACCACCCTGCAGCGCGTATGCCAATCCGTCATCATGGGCGTCGCCGAACCTACATTGTGGCAGATCGATGGCGGACTGCGCCCCGAAGGCAAGGACGGCCCGCTCGTACGCAAACTCGAATCGCACGAAGCCTACTACGAACAGTGGGCGGAAAACTGGGAATTCCAAGCCCTGCTCAAGGCCCGCCCCGTGGCCGGTGACCCCGACCTCGGCCAAGCGTACATGGACATGACCCGACCGTTCGTATGGGCCGCATCCAAACGCGACAACTTCGTCTACGACTGCCAGCAGATGCGCAAACGAGTCGAAGACCTCATCCCCGCGCCCCTGAAGGACCGTGAAATCAAACTCGGCCGCGGAGGCCTACGAGACGTGGAATTCACCGTGCAGATGCTCCAACTCGTCCACGGCCGCGCCGACGAGACCCTGCGCACCAGCTCCACCCTCGAATCGCTGCAACGTCTCGCCGAAGGCGGATACGTCTCACGCAGACAAGCCAAGAAGCTCTCCTGGGACTACCGCTTCGAACGCGTCATGGAACACCGCCAGCAAATGTGGGCGCTCAAACGCACCCACCTGTTCCCGGACCTCGGCAAAGCCAGTCTCGGCGGCATCGAACGCAAACGCGACACCAACGACGACGAACTCAACCACAACCTCGAACTGCGCAGACTCGCCCGGGCCTTCCACATGCACCCCGAGGAACTCGTCGACAAATACGACGAAACCCGACGTGAAGTGCGCCACCTGCACATGGACATCTACTACCGGCCCATGCTGCCCATCAACGCCGGCCTCGACGACGAACAAGTGGAACTGTCCGCCAACGCCATGCAGGAACGCTTCGCCTCCATCGGATTCGCCGACCCCGGACGCCGCCATGCGCCACGTCACCGCACTGACCGCCGGCATCTCCCGTGCCGCGAAAAGTCAACCGCATCCTGCTCCCCGCAGTACTGCAATGGCTCGGCGAAGGGCAAAACCCCGACATGGGACTGCTCAACTGGCGCAAACTCGAAGAACACTTTGGCACGGACAGCGAATACCTCGGCTTCCTGCGCGACTCGCCGTCCGCCGCGCAACGCCTGTGCCACATCCTGTCCAATTCGCGGTTCCTGGGCGACGCACTCAACAAATCCGTCGAATCCGTCACCTGGCTCGGCAGCGACAACGACCTGCAGCCACGCTCACGCGAAAGCCTCGACGTGCAGACACACGCCTCACTCGAACGCAACGCAGGCAGCATCAACGACTTCGCCAACTCCATCCGCGCCATGCGACGCCACGAAATCGAACGCATCGGACTAGGGTGGATGAGCGGCGTCATCGACGACAAGGCGTCGCTCGCAGGTATGACCGACGTATACGATGCGGCCATCGACGCATCGCTCACCTGGGCCATCCGCCACCAAACGCAGGAAATGGGACTCGACGAAGCGCCGGCGGCAATCGCCGTCATCGGCATGGGACGCTACGGCGGCAGGGAAGTGAACTTCAGCTCCGACGCCGACGTCATCATCATCTACCGGCCGTCCGATAACGCCGACGACAACCAAGCCAACCTCTTCGCACACAAAGTGCAGGAAGACCTCCGCGCCATCCTGCAAGGACCGACCACGCTCGAACCCAAAATCGAACTCGACATGGACCTGCGGCCCGAAGGCAAAAACGGACCCCTCGTGCGCTCCTACGCGTCCTGCGAGGAATACTACCGTTCCTGGGCGAGCACATGGGAGCACCAGGCACTCCTGCGTGCGCGTTACGCGGCAGGCGACGCGGCGCTCGCCGAGGATTTCCTGATGAACGTCGCCGACCCGCTGCGCTATCCGAAGATCGATTTGACGGAGGCGCAGGTCGCCGAAATACGCAAGCTCAAGGCGCGTATGGAAGCCGAGCGATTGCCGCGCGGCGTGCGTAGGGACCGTCACCTGAAGCTGGGCAAAGGTGGTCTGTCCGACGTGGAATGGACGATTCAGCTGCTGCAGTTGCAGCATGCCGGCGACAACGCGAACCTGCGAGTCAACGGCACGATGCAGGCGTTGGACGAGTTGGAGCGGCGCAAGCTGGTTTCCGCCGGCGACGCCGTCGTATTGCGACGCGCATGGTGGATGTGCACGGCCGCGCGCAACGGCAGCTACCTGTGGAGCGGGCGCGTCAACCAGGCGGATATCCTGCCGGATGACACGTATTCGCTGGGAGGACTCGCCGTCTATCTCGGATACGACGCGAATCGCGGACAGCATTTCGAAAACGATCTGCTTGCCGTAATGCGCAAGGCGCGCGACGTGACGGAACGTCTGTTTTACGGCCTTTCATGAAACGATTCGAGCGGGCGCTCGGTGAACACGCGGTGAACGCTCCGGGTCAGTGTTTCGGGCTATAGTTGGCTAGGTCACTTTCAGTGGCCACCTTCAACCACAAGTTGCATGAAAGGTGAGCCGTTGTCCTCAGTACTCGAACCGGCGGTCGAAACGCCGATGGTCGGAAAAAGCGTCATCACTCTCGATGATCTTTCCATTCGTCAGATTCAGGAAATGCTGCACAAAGCGCAGTACATCGATTCCCATCGTAAAGAAGTGGCACACACCTGCGAAGGCAGGGTGCTTGCCACTTTGTTTTATGAGCCGAGCACGCGCACGCGTCTGAGTTTCGAAACCGCCATGCTGCGCCTCGGCGGCAAGGTGATCGGTTTCGCCGGCGCCCAGCTCGCCTCCGTCACCAAGGGCGAGACGATCGCCGACACGTTGAAGACGGTGTCCAACTACGTCGACGTGGTGGCCATCCGCCATCCGAAGGAAGGCGCCGCGCTGGTCGCATCCCGCGCCGCCTCCGTGCCGGTCATCAACGCGGGCGACGGCGGACACATGCATCCGACGCAGACGCTCGCCGACCTGGCCACGCTTCAATCGCGCTTCGGCCGTGTCACCAACCTGACCGTCGGCCTGTGCGGCGATCTGACCTTCGGCCGCACCGTGCACTCCCTGATCGAAACACTGTGCCGCTTCGGCAACGTCAACTTCGTGCTCATCAGCCCCGACGAGCTCAAGACCCCGCAGTACGTGCTTGACCGCATCAACGCCACCGAATCCTGCTCCTACACCGAAGTCAAGGATCTCGTCTCCGTCATCGGCGATCTTGACGTGCTGTACATGACCCGCGTGCAGAAAGAACGTTTCTTCAACGAGGACGATTATCTGCGTCTGCGCGACACCTACATCCTCGACGAAGCCAAGATGGCGTACGCCAAGAAGGACATGGCCGTGCTGCACCCGCTGCCGCGCGTCAACGAAATCGCCGTGGAAGTTGACGACGATCCGCGTGCAGCCTACTTCGAACAGGTCAAGAACGGTATGCTCATGCGCATGGCATTGGAAAGCTCGGTGGTCGGTGACGAACTGCCGGGATACGAACCGCTCGCAGCCAAGGAGGTTGAAGCCTGATGGAAGTCACCAGCATTCAGAACGGCATCATCATCGATCACGTGCCCGCCGGAACCGCGCTCAAGGTACTTGAGTATCTGAAGATCGACCCGTCCAAAACCAAGCTCGCGTTGATCATGAACGCCGACAGCCACATGTACGGCACGAAGGACATCATCAAAATCGAGGATGAGACCGAATCCATCGACCTCGACGTGCTCGGCCTCGTGGCGCGCACCGCGACCGTCGGCATCGTCCGCGGCGGCAAAATCGTCGAAAAGAAGAAGCCGACCCTGCCGGAACATGTCGTCAACATCATCAAATGCGTGAACCCGCGCTGCGTCACCACCACCGAGCCTGCGGTGCAGATGTTCCATCTGGTGCATTCCGACCGTCAGGAATACCGCTGCGACTACTGCGACGAGGAAGCGAAGTTCTGAAATCATGACCCTCACCCTTCACGACATCAAGGTCTCGGAACACCGGCGAAGTCATTGACCTCGTCGTCCCCTCCGACACGGACGCGTCCGTGGACGCCTCGGCGATGACCATCGCCCCCGGATTCGAAGACCCGCACGTGCATTTCCGCGATCCCGGACAGACCTACAAGGAGTCCATGATCTCCGGCTGCGCGGCGGCGGCATCCGGCGGATACACGAACGTGCTCATCATGCCAAACACCGTGCCGGCCATGGATGGCGTGAAGGTGGAGGCCGGCCAGCCGGGCGCCTCCGAAGTGCTCGACGCCGAATACGACACGGTCATCGATTACCTGCAGCATTACGAGGCCGCTCATGGCGTGAAACTGCCGGTGCGCTACGACCTATGCGTATGCGCCTCAAAGGGGCGTGCCGGCCATGAGGCCACCGAAGTGGCCGACTGGATCGGCTACCTGCCCGAACATGGCGACGAGCATAAGGACGCCTACCAGCTGGCGCATCCGGTGACCGCCATCAGCGATGACGGTTCCGCGGTGACCCCCAGCATTCTCGAACAGGTGTTCGAAAACGTCAAGGAGTCGGGACTGTACCTCATCGAGCATTGCGAACACCACGACACCGGCGCGGTCAATGACGGTCCGGTGTCCCGCAAGCTTGGCGTTCCAGGCATTCCGGAGGACACGGAACTCAAAATCGTCGAACGCGACATTGACATGTCCCGCAAAACCGGCGTGCACGTGCACTTCCAGCACGTCAGCACCGCGATCTCCTTCGACGCCATCCGCAAAGCCAAGGCCGAAGGACTTCCGATCACCTGCGAGACCGCGCCGCATTACATCGCATTGAACGACGAGGCGCTGCTTAAGTACGGCACTTTGGCCAAAATTGAACCCGCCGCTGCGCTCCGAAGCGGACCGCCAGGCCACCATCGCAGCCGTCGCCGACGGCACGGTCGATTTGTTGGCCACCGACCATGCGCCCCACACCATGGAAGAGAAGGAACTCGGCTTCCTCGACGCGCCCAACGGCATCATCGGGCTGGAATGCGCATACGGCGTCTGCCACAAGATACTTGTCGACGGCGGATTCATTTCCGACGAACGTCTCATCGAACTCATGTCCACCGGTCCGGCCGAACTCATGGGCCACGACAAAACGGACATCACGGCGGTACTCGACGACTACGCCGACGCCGTGCCGGGAGACGACGACACCAAGCGCGTGCTTGATCTGGGCCGCGTGCCCGAAAGCGACCAGGTGGATCTCGTGGTGCTGAACACCGGAGAGGAATGGACCGTCGACCCGGAGAAGTTCCACTCCTCGGCACGTAACACCCCATTCGGCGGATGGCAGGTCACCGGCCGGCCGCTCGCCACCATCATCGGCTCGAAGCTGGCCTTCAGCCGCATCGACAAGGAGGACTGATGGACCGTCTGATCGAAGCCATCGAAGACAAGCAGAATCCAAGCGTCGTGGGACTCGACCCCACCGAAGCGCTGGTGCCGAAGCAGGTCGTGGCCAGCTTCGCCGAGGAAATCGCCGAACAGGTGGAGGATCCGACGGAAGCGCCGGCAGCCCAACTGTCCGTCGCCTTCTTCGAATTCAACCGCGCCATCATCGACGCAGTAGCCGACATCGTCCCGGCCGTCAAACCGCAGATCGCCATGTATGAGGCGCTCGGACCAGCCGGCATCGACGTCTACAGCATGACCTGCGAATACGCCAAACAGCAGGGACTGTACGTCCTCGGCGACGTCAAGCGCGGCGACATCGGCTCCACCGCAGCCGCCTACGCCCACCATCTGAGCGGTGTGAACGCGGGGGAGCACGCTTTCGACCCGTGGCATGAGGACGCGGTCACCGTGAACCCCTACCTCGGCACCGACGGCATCACCCCGTTCGTCGAAGCCGCCACTGGTGCCGACAAGGACATCTTCGTACTGGTACGCACCTCCAATCCATCCAGCAGCGAACTGCAGGAACTCGAACTCGCCTCAGGCGAGCGCGTGTACGAGCATGTCGCCGACCTCGTGGAAGGCTGGGGAGCCGAAACCATCGGCGCGAACGGGTATTCCCGTGTCGGCGCGGTGGTCGGAGCCACCCATCCCGAGGAAGGCAAGGCGTTGCGGGCGCGCATGCCGCACACGTTCTTCCTGGTCCCCGGTTACGGCGCGCAGGGCGGTACCGCCCAAGGCGTGGCCGGCATGTTCGACAAAGACGGCATGGGCGCGCTCGTCAATTCGTCGCGTGGCATCATCGGAGCCTGGAAGAAGTCCGGCAAATACAGCGAATCCATGAGCGCAGACGATGCGCTCGACTTGGTCGCCGAATCGGCGCGCGAGGCCGCGAAGGACATGCGCGACAATCTGCGCGCGGTACTGCCGTAAGCTACCAGAACAATCGAACGAAACACAGGAAAGGGAGTCATGACCGCCGCAGCAACGTTCATGCCGACCGTCGGCCAGGCGAGGGAAGCGGGATTCTTCCCCAGCAGGCACACGGTCGAAATCGTCGACAACCGCATGCTGGCCGATGGCGTGTACCGATTGACATTCCGCGACGAATTCATCGCGGGACATGCCAAGCCGGCGCAGTTCGTCGACGTGTATTCCAACAATCCGAGCAGACTGATGCCCCGCCCGTTCGGCGTGGCAGAAGTGGATGGCGATGAGGTGAGCCTTATCTTCGCCGTCGTCGGCAAAGGCACCGCCGAATTCTCCGAATTGCGTGCGGGCGACACCATTCGGGTGATGGGTCCTCTCGGCAACTCCTTCAACACCAAGGAGAACGCGAACTACGTGCTGGTGGCCGGCGGTCTCGGCGTGCCGCCGCTGGTGCGCGCCGCGCAGGCCATCGCCGAATCGGAGGGGTCGACGAGCACCGCGGTGTTCGGATACCGCAACGTGCGTTTCGGAGACGGATACGTCGGCCGGTACGCGGACAAGACATACAGCATCGACGAATCCGAAGGCAATGTCGTAACGCTCCTTGACCGTAATTGAAAATGAACTGGTGAACGGCGAGCTGAAGCCGGTCATCCTCTCATGCGGGCCGTTGCCGATGATGAAGGCCGTCGCCGCATGGGCGGCGAAACGCGGCATCGAGGCACAGCTGAGCTTGGAACAGCGCATGGGCTGCGGATACGGCACATGCGTGCTGTGCACCGTCGACACCGCCGAAGGACGATTGAAGGTCTGCTCGGACGGACCTGTGTTCACCCGCGAACAATTGGGATGGGGGAGTGGACATGACCGCAGAACAACATGCGAACCTGTACGAACAGCACGAATGGAAGCATCCCACCCAGGTGGCTGGTATCCCGTGGAAGAATCCGGTGGCGACCGCTTCCGGCACGTTCCAATATGCTGCCGTGCGCTGGTTCTATGACGTGAGCCAGCTGGGCGCCGTCACCACCAAAGGCGTGTCTCCGGTGCCATGGGAAGGCAATCCTGGCATCCGTACTGCGGAAGGCCCCTCCAGCAACATCAACGCCGTCGGCCTGCAGAATCCCGGCGTGGACCATTACCTTGAGGACGATCTGCCGAAACTCAAGGCCATCAACGCCACCGTCATCGCCAACGTCGCCGGACACTGCGACGACGACTACGCGGAAGTCGTGTCCAAGCTCGACGATTCCCCGGCCGACATGCTGGAAATCAACGTGAGCTGTCCGAACGTGTCCGCAGGCGGCATGAGCGTCGGCACCGACCCGGTGGCTTTGAGCCGCCTCATCACCAGACTGCGCAAGCTCACCGACAAGAAGATGATCGTCAAACTCACCCCGAACGTCACCGACATCACCGTGCCGGCACGAGCCGCGGTGGAAAGCGGAGCCGACGCATTGAGCCTGATCAACACGCTGCTCGGCATGCGCATCAACATCCGCACCGGCGAGCCGGTCATCACGCACGTCACCGGCGGCGTGTCCGGCCCGGCCGTCCTGCCGGTCGGACTGGCCGCGGTATGGCGCGTGCGCGCCGCATTGCCAGAAATACCGATCATCGGCATCGGAGGCATCGACTCCGGCGAGACCGCGCTCGAATACCTGTATGCCGGCGCCAACGCCGTCGAAGTCGGCGCGGCCGCATTGTTCGAGCCGACCGCGCCGCTGCGCGTGGCCCGCGAACTCGACGATCTGCTCGACGAACGTCCCGAACTCGCCGACAAGCTCGCCAAAGGCGAGACCTGGCGCTGAAATTTCGTAATCGATCAATGTAAGGAGAACAAGCAAATGACCGCATCGCTCGACCATCGTTTCACCGAGTTCCTGCTGGAATCGCAGGCGTTGAAATTCGGCGAGTTCACATTGAAGTCCGGCCGCAAGTCGCCGTACTTCATCAACGCCGGCGCATTCAACGACGGACGCAAGATCGCCCGTCTCGGCGCGTTCTACGCCGAGAAGATTGTCGAGGAGATCGAGGCGGGCAACCTGCCCAAGGATGTCGACACCGTGTTCGGCCCTGCTTACAAGGGCATCCCGCTGGGCGTGTCCACCGCCATCGCGCTGACGTCCGCCCATGGCATGGAGGTCGGCTACACCTTCGACCGCAAGGAGAAGAAGGACCATGGCGACGGCGGCATGATGGTCGGCACGCAGCTTGCGGACGGCATGAAGGTCCTGCTCGTCGACGACGTGATGACCGCCGGCACCGCTGTGCGCGAGGTCATCCCGAAGCTCAAGGCCGAGGCGAACGTCGAGGTCATCGGCCTGGTACTGAGCGTGGACCGCATGGAGAAGACCAAGGATTCCGACACGTCCGCGGTGAAGGCCGTCGAAGCCGAATTCGGCTTCCCGGTGTTCGCCATCGCCAACGTGAAGGAGATCTTCGAAGCCGGCCAGCGCATCCAGAACGCCGACGGCACCCCGTACGTCACACCGGAGATCAAGGCCGCCGCCGACGCGTACCTGGAACAGTACGGCGCCTGACTGCGGCGTTCGCGCTGAACCGCGCTCATCGGCTGTTATAATCTCGGATATGACAGAAAGGCACTGTGCTGCTTTCGGGTAGTACAGTGCCTTTTCGTTGTGGTTCCTCTGTTCCGGGGTCAGTCGATGAGCGTGTAGCCGTGGCTGGCGACCACCGACTTGAGCTTCTCCAAGTACGTTTCGGCGGCCTTGGACAGCTTCGCGCGCTCATTGGTGATCCATCCGACAAGCATCGTCTCATCGGTGTCGAGCGGCACGGTGACGATCTTCTCGTTGTTGAGATCGCCGTTGTCGATGCCGGTGCACACCGTGTAGCCGTTCAGGCCGATGATGAAGTTCAGAATCGTGGCGCGGTCGGTCACGTTGATCTGCTTGGGGAGTACTCCGGCCAGACGGCCTCCTCCGCGAAGAAGAAGCTGCCTTCATCGCCCTGCTCGTATTGGATGAACGGGAACGGCTTCAGATCGTCCATGGTGACCTTCTTCTTGCCGGCCAGCGGATTGTCGCGCGAGATGAACACGTGCAACGGCGCGCGGAACAGCGGATGGAACTCGAGATGCTTCTCGCGCAGCAGCTTGCCGATCACGTCCTTGTTGAAATCGGACAGGTAGATGATGCCGATCTCCGAAAGCATGTTCGCCACCTGGTTGATGATGTCCTTCGTGCGGGTCTCGCGGATGGTGAACTCGTATTCGTCGGACTTGGTGGAGTCGATCATCTCCACGAACGCCTCCACGGCGAACATGTAATGCTGCGTGGACACGGAGCACAGCTGTTTGCGGGGTTTCGCGTTCTTGTACCGTTCCTCCAGCAGCGACGCCTGATCGAGGACCTGACGCGCGTAGGTGAGGAATTCCGCGCCGTCCACGGTCAACGCGATGCCTTGGGAGGAACGGGTGAAGATCTCGATACCGAGCTCGTTCTCAAGCTCCTTCACCGAGGAGCTCAACGCGGGCTGGGATACGTACAGCTCGTGCGAGGCCTCGTTCATGGAGCCGCATTCCACTATTTTGACGATGTATTTCAGCTGAAGGAGGGTCATAACGCCCATTTATACCAGCGTCGCTTTACGAAACGACGATTTATAGCGCTTCGTTTTGCATAGTGGACACGCGGTCGGTGGATGTGCGGCCTACAGCGGACGATGATATGGGCACATGGCCGAGGCCCGTTCCGCGGGACGCAGGCGTACGTCCGCCGCGCTCACACGCGCACGCCCAAGGATTCCAGGTCCCTGCGCGCCTGGTCGGCGTCGACGAAACGGAAGGCGTGCATGCCGGCCGACCGCGCCCCGGCGACGTTCTTCGCGGTGTCGTCGAGGAACACGCTGCTCTCGGGGCTTAGGCCGAAACGGCTCATCGCCAGTTCGTAGATGTCGGCGTTCGGCTTGTGCATCTTCTCCACGCCGGAGACGACGGTGCCCTGCAGCAGTTCGGCAAGCTGCGGGAACTTCTCGAATGCGAAATGGAACGTCTCATGGGACCAATTCGTCAATCCCCACACGCCATAGCCGGCCGCCTTCAGATCGCGCAGCAGCCGCTCCATGCCGGGCAGCATGCGTGGCAGCGCGTCGTCGTAATGCGCGATGTAATAACGGAAGATCCCGGCGACGCGTTCTCCCTGCTCGGCCACCACATCGGGCCATATCGAATCGAAGTCCTCCCCGGCGTCCATACGGTCCTCGTATCCGAAGAAGCCGCAGGGGTCGTCGTCGGCGCAGATGCGGTCGACGGTCGCGTCGTCGAATCTGCCTTCAAGGCATGTCCGTGTCCGCCAATCCAGCAACACTCCGCAGAAATCGAAAACGACGTCGGTGATGGTCGGAACTGCAACGGTCATCGGGAAACCCTTCTTGTAGCGTGCGTCTGTCTTCCGCCAGTGTACCGTACCCATGTTCGTGAAGGACGTTTTCGTCTTCGCGTGCGGCGTTTCCTGAAAGTCATTGGGGCGGAAAGGCTCGCTTGGGTTTTTGAAAAATGGCTAATCTAGACGTTTTCGGAGATTGTGATGATTGTCATGCCGACCATTTCGAACATACAATCAATCCGAAATTAAATCAACATGTTGTCTGAATAGACGGGTGTCCTAGTGGAAAGCATTAGGAAGGGGCCGACGATGGCATATATCGAAATGGTGCACAGCTTCAAGCGCTACCATATGGGCGACATCACAATCACCGCCAACAACGATGTGAGTTTCGGCATCGAACGCGGCGAGCTTGCGATCATTCTGGGATCATCCGGAGCCGGCAAATCGACGGTGCTCAACATCCTGGGCGGCATGGACACGAATTCCGAAGGCAAGGTCATCATCGACGGCGTCGACATCTCGGACTTCAACGCGAAGCAACTGACCGATTACCGGCGCAACAACATCGGATTCGTGTTTCAGTTCTACAATCTGGTGGCCAACCTCACCGCCAAGGAGAACGTGGAACTCGCCTCCGAACTCGTCAAGAACGCGGCCGATCCAGTGCAGACGCTGGTCGATGTGGGACTTGGCGGCCGCGGCCCAGCTGGCCACGGCGCAAGCGCAACTGGCCTCGGCCAACGCGTCGGTCGCCTCCGGACAGACGCAACTGCAGGCGGCACGGACGCAACTGGCTCAAGGACAGAACCAGCTCTCCGATTCATGGAACCAGCTGGCGAACGGCAAAACGCAGCTGGACGCGGCGCGAGAACAACTCGAAACAAGCAAAACCGTGCTCGACAAAGTCGGCGCGACGCTCGGCAAATGGGAACAGACCGGCATCACCGGCAAACTCTACGAACAAATACGCGGCAAATACGACATGGCGATCAACCAGTACAACGAAGCCTGCGCCGAATACAACAGACAGCTGAACGCCTACAATGCGGGACTGCAACAATACCAGAACGCCGTAGCGCGGCTCGACCAAGGTTCGCAGGCGTATCGGAGCAATGCGGACAATCTCGCACAGGCATCCAAACAGATAGCCGAAAAACAAAACGAGCTCGGCAAAGCGGTGTCGCAGGCCGGCAAGCAAGTCGCAGACGGCGTCACGCAGCTTATCCAAGGCCAGAGGGACATCGACAAGGCCGAAACGGAATACCAGAGCAAACTCGCCGAATTCAACGCGCAGAAGCCCGAAGCCGAACGCAAGATATCCGAAGCCGAACGGCAGATAACCCTCGCCGAGGAGAAGATCGACAATCTCACCGTCCCGGCCTATTCCGTCAGCGGCCGCCGCGAAGGCCTGACCTCGCAAGGCTACTGCGTGTACATGGTCATCGAAGGCATCGTGGCGAAACTGGCGGACATCTTCCCGATCTTCCTCTACTTCGTCGCGGCGCTCGTCACCTTCAGCACCATGGGACGCATGGTGGACGAGGAACGCACCAATTCCGGAACGTTGAAGGCGCTCGGCTACGGCAACGCGGATGTGATGCTCAAATTCACCGTATACGGATTCGCCGCATCCACCCTGGGCACATGCATCGGCGTGCTCGCCGGCCACACGCTGCTGCCGCTTATCGTCGCCCACGCATACAGCGCGGGATTCACCATGCCGGACATCATGCTCAAATTCCACCCCTGGATCACCATGGCCGCATTCGCACTTGCATGGATAAGCGCCGTCGTGCCGGCATGGCTGGCCGCGTCCAAGGAACTGCGCGAAAAACCGGCGAGCCTACTGCTGCCCAAGCCGCCGGCCAAAGGCTCGAAAATTCTTTTGGAACATTTCCCACCACTATGGAACCGTCTGAATTTCACACACAAAGTGACCGCCCGTAACATCTTCCGATACAAAACACGCATGTTCATGACGATCTTCGGCGTATGCGGAGCGGTATCCCTGCTGACGGCCGGCCTCGCCGTCCAATCCTCGATCGGACAGATAGGAAACCGACAGTTCGAGGAACTCATCCACTACGACCTGATCGTCGCCGAGGAATCCGACACCAACAGCGCGCAACGCGAGGAAATCGCCACGACGCTGAAGGGCAAAACCGTCCAATCCTCGACAGCGGTGCGCTACGAGGAACTGTCGAAAACCGCAGGCAAGGAGAACGATAAGCAGTCGATCACCCTGCTGTCCACCGACGACGCATACAACTTCAACGAATACCTGACATTACGCGACCGCAAAACACACCAACCACAGATACTGGTCAACAATGGCGCGGTAATCTCCGAACGGCTCGCCGAAATGCTCAACGTCTCGGTCGGCGACACCTTCACGGTAAACGACGAAAACGGCGCGCAACGCACCATCAAAGTCGCCGGCATCAGCGAAATGTACATCGGCCATTTCATATTCATGAACGCGCAATGCTACGAACACGTGTTCGGCGACCAGTACAGCACAAACGCATACATGGTCAGACTGAAAGACCACAGCAACGCCAACACGGAACGCCAAGGCGCCAAATTCATGAAACTGGCCGCCGTGCGCGGCGTCGTGCAGAACACGACGCAGAAGAACATGGTGTCCACAATCGTGGGATCGCTCAACCAGATCATGGAAGTGCTGATTCTCGTGGCCGTGCTGCTGGCCGTGGTGATCCTCTACGACCTGACCAACCTCAACGTGTCGGAACGCATACGCGAGCTATCCACGATCAAAGTGCTCGGCTTCCACACCAGCGAGACCACGATGTACATCTACCGCGAAACGATCCTGCTGTCACTGCTGGGCATACTCGCCGGATACGGCTTCGGAGAATGGCTGCACCGATACATCATCACCGAAGTGCCACCCGACGAAGTCATGTTCGACCCCGCCATCAGCTGGATCGCATTGGCGGCCCCGGCCATCGTCGTGGCCGTGGTACTAGCCGTGCTCGGCTGGATCGTATACCGCCAGCTCGAAACGGTGGACATGCTCGAAGCATTGAAATCAGTGGAATGACCCTCCACGAAACGGTCAGCGGAGCAGCTCGCCAAAAGCCCGGGGAACAGCCGCGACGACATCACCGGCAACAATCGGATGCCCGATCGCGCTCGCCGGAGTCTTGCCCGCATGCCCATACAGATGCGGACGATGCCATCCGCGCTGCTCCGACCCGCTGGCCATCGCGCCGGCAAGCCCATGCATATACGCGGCGGCCGCGGCGACCTCCGGAACCAAAGCCGGATCGTCGGACAGCATGTCGTCCTGCTGCGCCAGCAACGCGCCCAACACGCCGGCCAACACATCGCCCGAACCGGCGGTGGCCATCCAGGCAGGCGCGCGCCCGGACAGGATGATCCGCGTGTTCCCATCTCCATCAGCTCCAACCACAATGGTGACCGCGCCCTTAAGCAGCACCGTGGCCCCCAGTAAGCTCATGCGCGCGCAACGCCGCCCGCAATGGCCGGGCCTCCACCCACTGCCTGGAAACAACATCGGCCATATCGGCATCCAACCGATTCAGTAATGCGGCCAATTCGCCGGCATGCGGAGTGATAACGACCTGCGGCACAACATGGCACGGCAGCAAATCCAACGCGCCGGCATCAACCACAATGGGAGGCATGCCCTCCGCCCGCTCGTTCCGCGAGCCATCGCCATCCTCCAACGCGTAATGATCCAGCAGCGCGGCAATGGTCGCACGTTGCATGTCATCACCGGAAGCAACGTCACCCTCGGCGGGCACGCCGGATCCAACCACCCACGACTGCACCCGGCCCTTGCCCAACACAGCCTCCGGCAACACGGCCAATATCATATCCTGCGCACGCTGTGGCCCCAGATAACGCACCATGCCCACATTCGCGCACGCCGCGGCCCTCGCCGACAACACGGCAGCACCCGGATACCGCGCCGAACCAGTCACCAAACCAACCACTCCACGCGAATACTTGCCATCCGCAAGAGACGGAAGACGAACCGAATCCGCCACAAAATCGCCATCCGTCATCTCGGCAAACGGAACAGCATCATCGACATCGAAACCGAAATCGACCAACGTGATCCGTCCGCAAGCATACGAAGCCGGCGGCACCATCGCACACGGCTTCATCGCACCGAACGTCACCGTCACATCCGCAGGAATATACGGCCCCGGCAACGAACCATCATCAACACCCACACCCGACGGCGCATCGACGGCCACCACCAACGGCAAATCAGCGGAAGGGTCATTGTTCGGCAACGCAGGCTTGTCCGGCAACACGCCATCCATACCCAAAGACGAAGCCAACGTGCCAGCGACACCACGCAACGCGTCGACCACGCCAATCCCCGTCATAGCATCAAGCACCACATGCGCACCCCGCGCACACTCGACCGCAGCCTGCAGCCGCTCACCAGCCTCACCCGCGGAAAAACCAGACGTGCACCCAGAAATATCAGCCGCCGGATCCAACACCAACACACGCCCACCCGCACGAACAAACGCCCTAAACGCATCCTCATGCAACGAACGGCCAACAGCAACCGCGGTAACCTGCGCACCCTCACGCGCCAACTCAGCCCCCGCATACAAGCCATCGCCACCATTGTCCCCAGCGCCAGCCAACACCGTGACCCGCGCATCCTCAACATCCAAATCCTCATCATCAAGCAACGACAACGTCACACGAGCCACCGCAGAAGCAGCCATACGCATCAACGGCACACCATCATCCAACAAAGGACGCTCCAACTGCCGGACAACATCGGCGGAATAGGAACTATACAACAACGTCTGCAAACGGTCGGCATCATCGGAGACATCCATGGAAAATCCTTTCCCTCGGCGTGGAACCACAAACACCACTTTAGTCGTATATTAAAAACAACAAACAAAAACGGCATGGACGCCAAACAAGAAAACGGAGCGGAACATGGCATACATCGAAATGAAAAACAGCACCAAGCTCTACCACATGGGATCCACCACCATCACCGCCAACGACAACGTCTCCTTCACCATCGAACAAGGCGAACTCGCCATCATCCTCGGCGCATCCGGCGCAGGCAAATCAACAGTGCTCAACATCCTAGGAGGCATGGACGCCAACACCTCAGGACAAGTAATCATCGACGGCAAAGACATCTCCAACTACACACCCAAACAACTCACCGCATACCGCCGCACCGACATCGGCTTCGTATTCCAGTTCTACAACCTCGTCGCCAACCTCACCGCACGCGAAAACGTAGAACTCGCCTCACAAATCGTTCCCGACGCACAAGACGCCCGACAGGCGCTCGCCGACGTAGGGCTTGCGGACCGCGTCGACAATTTTCCCGCGCAGTTGTCGGGCGGCGAGCAGCAGCGTGTGGCGATCGCTCGAGCGGTGGCGAAGAATCCGAAGATTCTGCTGTGTGACGAACCGACCGGCGCGCTTGACTACAACACCGGCAAGCAAGTGCTCCGCATTCTGCAGGACATGAGCCGCAAGAAGGGCGCGACAGTGGTGATCGTGACGCATAATTCTGCGATTGCGCCGATTGCGGACCGTGTAATTCGCATGCATGATGGACGTGTGTCATCGATTGAGGTCAACGAGCATCCGATGGATATCGAAGAGCTTGAATGGTGACGTTGCGACACGCTGTGATACGTATGATTTGCGTAAATGGCTGATTCGTGTAATATATGTGACTTGTGCACGGAAGCTAAGTCTTCCGGTGGGAACATTCCTGCGTAGCTCAGTTGGCAGAGCATCCGACTGTTAATCGGACGGCCACTGGTTCAAGCCCAGTCGCAGGAGCGCAGTTTCGGGTACTCCGGAACATATTCCTGCGTAGCTCAGTTGGCAGAGCATTCGACTGTTAATCGAACGGTCACTGGTTCAAGCCCAGTCGCAGGAGCTTTTAGCCCTTGGTTTTCCAAGGGCTTTTTGTTTCCATAAGAACTTTTCGCTGCTATTCCAACGAATCGAGCACGTCGTCAATGAGTGTGCGGTCGTGTGCCGCATCAGCCTTGAGTCGAGGGAAGCGACGTATGACGTTGTCGGGACTTGCGTTGGCCGCACGTGCCACATTCGATTTTGACTCGCCATGCGCCACGGCGATTTCCGCGAGCCGATCCACTAGCGAATCCGAAACCTGCCGTATTTGCTCGCCAACCCATAACTGGGACAATTCGGGTGAAAGCGTGTAATCGTCCTGCAGCTCGCTTGAAGCCTCCTGAATGGCGGCCCATAGCACATGAATGGCTTGCGGTAGTAGGCGATGCGTTCCTCGGACGGCTCGCTCTCCAACTGCTGCAATGCCTTGCGTTGCGTAGTGTTGTCACTCATGCGTCCCATCGTATGCCACGTTCGGTGGCGTTTTGGCATGTCATGGCGCGACACGCCCGGCATCTGTGGATAAGTGTTGTTCTCCGACCACAAGGTCGTTCCAAGTCGACGGGCGGTCTTCGAACGTGCCATGATATCGATTCCCCGATAGAGACGCGGACCACAGGAGGCCTCATGAACAAATGGGAATACCGTCGTCGTGTTCGACACAATAAGATGTCCGATGACATTGACAAGCGCAACCGGCACCGGTGCGCCGCGGCGATGGCCGTATGCGTATTGGCGAATATCGCGTTCACGATATGCTGCGCGCAACCTACGGCGTCGGCATACGCGCAATCGGCTGATGACGTGGCGCATGAAGTCGCACAAGCGGCATGCCGCACATCAATGCAGTGGCCTTTGGAGCACGCGCAAGTAATCGGCGAATATGATGCGCCGGCTAAACAATGGTTGCCTGGGCATCGCGGTTTGGATTTGCGTGCACGGCCGCAAGACGCCATCATCGCGCCCGCGGATGGTGTGGTCGCCTTCAGTGGCAAAGTGGCGGGCAAATCCGTGGTAACGCTTCGCCACGGTGCGGAAACGGGAAGCCTGACGTCGACGTTTGAACCCGCGGTCACTACGCGACCGGTCGGGGCCGTCATCGCCAAGGGGGAGCGTTTCGCTCGTGTTGAAGGTGGCTCGGAACATTGCGCCGATGGATGCCTGCATTGGGGCCTCAAGAGCGGAGGACGTGATTATGCGGATCCGTCGGGCAGAGTGAGGTCGATGCGGGTTGAACTGAAACCGTTGTAACGGCCATATCCACGGGTGTTGTCGTTGTCCTGGGGTCGTGGCCTTAAAGAAAAAGTGCGGTATTCCGGCTATAATGCTGTCTGTACATTAGATTTCGAGGAGCGAGAAGCTTATGATCAAGGAATACACGCGCCCTTTGGAACAGGGAATTGACTCGGACAAAAACATCTTCTCAGTACTTGAGGAGCGTGTGGAACGCACTCCTGACGACAATCTTGTCGAATACAAGAACGCTCAGGGCGAATGGGCGGCGTTCACCGCTGCGGAGTTCAAAAACAAGGTCGTCGCCCTCGCCAAAGGACTTATCGCTCGTGGCGTAATGCCTGGAGATTCGGTATCCATTATCGCGCATACCTGCTGGCAGTGGACCGCGCTTGATGTGGCCATCATGTCCATCGGCGCCCTTACCGTTCCGGTCTATGAAACGAATTCGCCGGCGCAGGTGAAGATGATTTTCAATGATGCCAATGTCAAGATGGCGTTCGCTGAGGATGATTTCCAGCGCGACAAAATCGAATCCGTCCGTGATCAGTGCCCGGATCTTGGCGACGTGTACGTCATCGGACTTGGTGCAATTGACACGATCATCGAATACGGCCGCGCGGTCTCCGACGCCGAATTCCTTGAACGTGAACAAACGGTCAAAGGCTCCGATCTAGCCACCATCGTATATACGTCGGGATCCACTGGCACCCCGAAGGGCGTTGAACTGACGCATGCCAATTTCGTGTTCATCACCTATTCCGGCGTCAACTCCATGCCGGACATCGCCATGAAACCGAATCGTCGACTGCTGCTGTTCCTGCCGCTCGCCCATGTATTCGCCCGATACATGCAGTTCTTCTGCTTTGCCGGAAACGTTTCACTCGGTCTGTCCAGCAATCTGAAGACCATTCTCGCCGATTTCAAGGCGTTCAAACCGACGTTCATCCTCGCCGTGCCGCGGATTTTCGAAAAGATCTACAATGCGGCCTCGCAGAAGGCCGGAGCCGGTTTCAAGGGACGTGTTTTCGCTGACGCCACCCAGACGGCATACGATTGGTCGCATGCTCAGCAGTCCGGTGGGAGCATTCCACTCGCGCTGAACGCAAAACATGCCCTGTACAACAAGCTGGTGTATTCGTCAATCATGGAAGTGTTCGGCGGCCACGTCGAGTATGCGGTCTCCGGCGGAGCGCCGCTTGATTCCTCTATCGCGCATTTCTTCAACGGTGTCGGTCTGCCGCTATTGGAAGGCTACGGCATGACCGAAACGTGCGCCCCCTCGAGCGTCAATCCGACCGAAGGCTACAAGATCGGCACCATCGGCTTGCCTCTGCAAGGCGTGACCATGGGGGTCGACGAAGAAGGGGAGCTGTGCATAAAGAGCCCTGCCGTATGCGCCGGATACCACAACAATCCTGACGTTACCAAGCAGCAAATTGTCGATGGATGGCTGCATACCGGTGATCTCGGCTCCATTGATGATGACGGCTTCGTTTCCATCGTCGGGCGTAAGAAGGATCTCATCATCACCGCAGGCGGCAAGAACGTCTCCCCATGCGAGATGGAAGCATCCATCATGACTTCGCCGGTGGTGAGCCAATGCGTCATGATCGGCGATCGCAAGCCATTCATCGCCGCAATCATCTCCCTTGATTTGGCGGAGACGAACCTATGGCTGGAATCCAAGGGAGCGGAACAGGTCGCTGATTTGGATGAAGCCTCGAAGAACCCATTGTGCGTGCGGAAGTGGAGCGTGCCGTCAACAAAGCCAATGAGCTCGCCTCACGTGCCGAATCAATCCGCAAGTTCGAAATCGTTCCCGACGAGTTCACTGAGGAGAACGGTTTGGTCACGCCGAGCATGAAGGCCCGCAGGCAGGCAGTGGTTGAACATTACCGGACGTTGATCGACAAGGTCCTCTACGTGCCGAGGAAGCCGGCGGCTCACGCCGAATGATGTTCGAAATATGGTGGGGGCCGGTGACATCCGAGTGATGCCATCGGCCCCCCGACCATATCCGGAAGAATCCCGGAAGAATCATAGGCCCGCATCCGCCAGCGAAATGTAGCCGGGTTCAATCAGCGTTTTCTTGAGATTGTCGGCGCTGATCGCCAATGTCTCCTCATGGATGGTCGTAATTTTCTTCCCCTCGACCGTTGCGGAACGGATGAAACCGAGTTTGGAAAGTTTGCCCGAAGTGTTCAGTCGCACGCATGTCTGCGCGATGTCATCGGCCAACGCCTTGCGGTTCTCCATGGCGGTCATCCATTGCTTGCCGTTGACGATGTTCGGCATGGAACTGATATAGGCCCCATAGCCGGTGATTATCGGCCATTTTGCGTTTTCCTTGTTATCGGAATCGCTGTCGTCATCCGATGACGACGTCTTCGCAGGGTCAGGCACTGCCTGCCGTTTCAGGTCTTTTTTCGCCCGTGATGCTGTCCACGATGCCGGAAATTGAGATGGAAGGGTTGATATCGGCTGAGGAACCTGTGTAGCCGAGTTTGTCCAACTCGTCGGCGATGTTCTTCGCCACATAGTCGTTGCAGGAGATGACGCCATCAAGGTGGACAGGGTGCGAATCGTCCTTGTCCGCGTCGAGACGTTCGGCAAGCACCGATTTGATTGTTCGGCTTTTGACGAATCGAATGCCACGGACCGCCAGTCATCCTTGGTGGTCGAAGCGGTGAGCGTCTCGGAAGGAGATGCCGCTTTGCCGTCCTTGAAATACGGTTCGAGCACTTTCCAGATGCCTTTGAACATGTTCTGGGCGAAGGACGTGTCCGTTTTGGCATCATGTCCGTCGGCCGCGTCGTAGGGGAGTAGTACCTCGATTTGCTTTGGGGGCATCGGACGATGCCTTGTCGAGCTCGAGCTTGTTGACGAGCTCTTTGGCTTGCAGTTCTCCAATCTGCTCGGCCGTGGTCATCGGCACGTACACGTCCGGCGCATACCCTTGAAGCGTATTGGAGATCAGAACGACCTTCATTCCTTCATTCTGCGCAAGCTGCAACGCCGAAACCAGCCGTTGCGCTGATTGCGCATAATCCTGTTCGTCCTCATCCGACGCGTCGGAGTTCCACGTGATATCATGCCGTGCATAGTCGCCGTATTGCCTGTCGGATTCCGGCATCTCGGCGACAGGCGCCACCACCAAGGTGGTTTTGGCTTTCGTGGACGAATGCTCGGTTCCGTTGATGTGATTCACCACATAGTCTTGGACGCTTTGACTTTGTTTGTCGAGGTTCGAAGCGGTTTTGCACGGTGATGTCGCCGCTTTTGACACCGGTCCGTTTCAACGAGGACACGATTTCGGGAACGAGATTTTTCCCATTTGCTCAATGGCGTCTGTTGAGAGATGGTGATGCTGTCTGTCGGAGCGAAAATCGCCACATTGCCGGCATCGGCTGTTGCGCTGGATTGTGATGACGGCTGTTGCTGCGATTGCGAATCACCGTTGGGCGAGCAGGCCCCCATGGCTGTTGCCATGCAGACCGATGCCAGCAGAGCGAGCAGACGTTTCGCCGGGATTGTGCGATGCAGAATCATGCCATGTCCTTTGCGGAAGAATAGACGTTCCTTATACTGACCATCGATTGTAATATCCGGACGTCAAAAAGCCCGTACGCGTGTGTGATTGCGCATACGGGCTTTCGACAGCTCAGATAGATTACTCTGCCAGAGCCTTTGCCAGATTCTCGTCGAGGGCGTTCATGAAACCCTCGGTATCGAGCCAAGGCTGGTCCGGTCCGATGAGCATGGCCAGATCCTTGGTCATCTGTCCGCCTTCGACGGTGGAGATGATGACTTTCTCCAAAGTTTCGGCGAAATGCTTGACTTCCGGAGTGTTGTCAAGGTCGGCGCGATGCTTCAGACCGCCGGTCCATGCGAAGATGGAGGCGATCGGATTGGTCGAGGTCTTTTCACCCTTCTGCCAACGGCGATAATGGCGGGTCACGGTGCCGTGCGCGGCTTCGGCTTCGACGGTCTGCCCGTCGGGAGTCATCAGCACGGAGGTCATTAGGCCAAGGGAGCCGAATCCCTGTGCGACGGAATCCGACTGCACGTCGCCATCGTAGTTCTTGCAAGCCCAGATATAGCCGCCATGCCACTTGAGGGAGCTTGCCACCATGTCATCAATGAGTCGGTGCTCGTAGGTCAGGCCAGCCGCCTCATACTTGTCCTTGTATTCGTTTTCGAACACCTCGGCGAACGTATCCTTGAACTGGCCGTCGTACGCCTTGAGAATCGTGTTCTTGGTGGACAGGTACACCGGATAGCCGCGCATCAGACCATAGTTGAAGCAGGCGCGTGCGAAACCTCGGATGGAATCGTTCACGTTGTATTGCACCTGGGCAACTCCGCCGTCAGGGCCATAATTGTAAACGACGTGCTCAATCGGCTCGGAGCCGTCTTCCGGAGTGAAGGTTACGGTAAGGGTGCCGGCTCCCGGAACCTTGAAATCAGTGGCTTTGTACTGGTCTCCGAAGGCGTGACGTGCCACGACGATCGGCTTGGTCCATCCCGGGACCAGGCGAGGCACATTGCTCATGACGATCGGCTCGCGGAAGATGGTGCCGCCGAGAATGTTGCGGATGGTACCATTGGGGGACTTCCACATCTTCTTGAGGCCGAACTCCTTGACGCGCGCCTCGTCCGGGGTGATGGTGGCGCATTTGACGCCGACATGTTCGCGCTGGATGGCCTTCGCCGCGTCGACGGTCACCTGATCGTCGGTGGCGTCGCGGTTTTCGATGCCCAGATCGTAATAATCCAAATCCACGTCGAGGTACGGCAGGATCAGACGGTTCTTGATGTCTTTCCAGATGACACGGGTCATCTCGTCGCCGTCGAGTTCGACGACTTTGCCTTCGACCTTGATTTTGGCCATGGTTTGTCCTCCCTGTCGGAATTGAAGGTGATGGGTTCCGTCTTATTACATGTGTGTTAATTCCGTATGGAAATGTCCAAAATCCGTGGGGACACGCGCGAAGGCACTGTCATAGCTGAGCATTAGCCTTGAAAACATGTCTCAGGAAATTGAAATCGGTTTGGGCAAGAAGGGCCGTCTGGCCTATTCGCTGGACGATGTCTCCATCGTTCCCTCCCGTCGTACCCGTGATCCTCAGGATGTGTCCACCTCTTGGCAGGTCGACGCCTATGAATTCGACGTGCCGGTCATCGGAGCCCCGATGGATTCCGTGACCAGCCCCGGCCACGGCCATCGCCATGGGCAAGATGGGCGCGCTTGGCGTGCTTGACCTAGAAGGATTGTGGACCCGCTATGACGATCCCCAGCCGCTGCTGGACGAAATCGCGCAGCTGCCTGCGGACAAGGCCACCGAACGCATCCAGCAGATTTACGCTGAGCCGATCAAGCCGGAACTCATCGTCGAACGTCTGCATGAGATTCGTGATGCCGGCGTCACCGTAGCCGGCGCGCTGTCTCCGCAGCGTACGCAGGATTATTATTCCACCGTGCTTGAGGCCGGTGTCGATCTGTTTGTCATTCGTGGCACCGTGGTGTCGGCGGAGCATGTCTCCAAGGACCATGAGCCCCTGAACCTTAAGAAATTCATCTATGACCTGGATGTCCCCGTCATTGTTGGCGGCGCGGCCAACTACACGGCTGCGTTGCATTTGATGCGCACGGGAGCCGCTGGCGTGCTTGTCGGCTTCGGTGGCGGTGCGGTATCCGCCAACCGCAACACGATTGGAGTGCACGCGCCGATGGCCACAGCCATCGCCGATGTCGCCGAGGCCCGCCGCGATTACATGGACGAATCGGGCGGACGCTATGTGCAGGTGATTGCCGACGGCGGTATGGGTGATTCCGGCAGCTTCGTCAAGGCATTCGCGCTGGGCGCCGATGCGGTGATGCTGGGCTCGCCTCTGGCACGCGCCTCCGAGGCTCCTGGCAAAGGCATGCATTGGGGCGCCGAGGCCCGCCACCAGACGTTGCCGCGCGGATTCCGCACTAACGTGGGCACCGTAGGTTCCTTGCAGGAGGTCATGTTCGGCCCGAGCCATAACGCCGACGGAACCACCAATTTTGTTGGGGCGCTTCGCAGAGCCATGGCCACGACCGGTTATGTCGATTTGAAGAGCTTCCAACGTTGTCCGGTTACGGTCGCTTCGAGCCACTGATCAGATAGCTTCGTCCTGTGGATAAAAAAAGTTATCCACAATCCCTCCGTCGACTTGACGGGGGGATTGTCTTTATGTATTAATGTTTTTGGTCCTTCTCAGTGAAGAGAGTTGGATGACATTAAATATTGGATGACATTAAATAGGTAAAGAAATGAGGGATCCATGGCAATGGACGACTTATCTGACGATGGCGTTTCACCTCCGGAATGGCAGTCCGGCTCTGAGCGGGAGCCGGAAGACGACAAGGAGATAGAAGGCAATGAGCCTGACGAAATCCCACCGTCAGACCCTGATTCGTATGTCGGTCTTAAAGAAGCGGAAAACAATGGCCAATGGCTGCAGTGCATAGGAAAATCCGTCGAGAAGCTTCCTTCATATGATGGGTTTTTTGGAAACACAATTATCCGGCATGCGGGTGCCCTTCCATGTTATCCGGTCCGATTCCACACCGTGGGACGCGAAGCAAGCCTATTCCTTGGCGTTATTGGGCGCGCGCATGTCGTGCGATGCCATCGACATCTTCCGTGGTCGGCAAAAGCCGGCGCATGTAGAGCGTATTCTAACGGAGGACTGTATGCGTAGGCTTAAAATCGCAGCTTCCATAATAGGCCATTATATGAAGGAAGACGCAAATCTATATGCCAAGATTGGTCTGCTTCCCATCAACGTGTCCGCCATTAACGGCTGGTTGACTTCGACCACGAAATTCGAATGTGCGGCTTTGCTCAACATCGGCGAAATGCGGTTGAGATGCAACACCGCATTCAGGCTCAAAGGCTCCACGTGGAAGTGCGTCTTGGCTGATTTCGGGTGATCGCATTGATGCGATGATACGGTAGGAATCTGCAAAAGCCCTTGGCGTCGATGTTCGCAGTCGATGCCAAGGGTTTTCAGCGTGCCTTAAGCATACGGGAACTACTATAGAGAACCATGTTGAGAGAATTTGTACCAGAGCCGGCCTACAGCACCACGGATGATGACACGGTATATGCGTTGCTGTCGCGTCGTGCGCAGAAGAATCCGGATGATCTTATCGCACAATGGCAGGATGATGAGACTCGGCAATGGCATGATGTGACGGCAGGCCAGATGCTCGCTCGTGTGCGCGCCGTGGCGAAGGGCCTTATCGGTCTTGGAGTCAAGGCCGGAAGCATGGTGGTCATTTACTCTCCCACCTGTTACGAGTGGGGTGTGGTCGATTTCGCATGCGCGGCCATCGGCGCGGTAAGCGTTCCGATTTATGAAACCGATTCGGCCAAGCAGGCCGCTTCCATCGTGGAAGAGGTGGAGCCGGTTATTGCCTTCGCTGGAGATTCCGTCCACACGCAGACGCTCGAACAGATTCGTGACATGCATGAAGGGCTGCGTTACGTGTTCAATTTCAAAGCGGACGGTCTTGACGCAGTCGCCGATTTCGGAGAAGGCGTCGATGACGATACCCTTGATCAGGTCATTGCCCGGATCAAGGCGGACGACATGCTCACCATCGTTTACACATCAGGCTCCACGGGACGTCCGAAGGGTGCGATGCTGTCCCATCGCAACTTCACGCATATCGTGCTCAATGGCTACATCATTCTTGACGAGATGCTGTACCAGCCCAACAGGTTGATGCTGTTCCTGCCGTTGGCGCACTGCTTCGCCCGCTATATCCAATACGTGGCGATTGGCGGACAAGGCGTGGTCGGCTATCTGCCTGGAGCCAAGCATCTGCTCGCCGATCTGCGCAGTTTCAAACCGACGTATTTGCTTGGCGTGCCACGTGTGTTCGAAAAAGTGTACAACGCTGCCTCGCAGAAGGCCGGTGCGGGTATTCGCGGCAGGGTCTTCGCCAAGGCGTTCGATCATTTCGTGCAATGGTCCAAGGACGAGCAGGACGGGGGACATCATTCGATGGTGGCCCGAGCCGAGCATTCCTTCTTCATGTCCGTCGTCGGCAAGTCCATTCGTTCCGCGCTTGGTCCGAACCTGAAATATCTGGCATGTGGCGGCGCCCCGCTGAACGTCGACCTTGCCCACTTCTTCAATGGCATGGATGGCATCACGTTCATTCAGGGGTACGGTATGACGGAAACCGCGGCTCCGATGATCGTCAACTGGCAAAATGCGAATCGCGTCGGTTCCGTTGGTAAGCCCGGGCCGGGTATGGGTGTGCGCACCGATGATGATGGCGAGCTGCAGGTCATGGGCCCCAATGTTTTTCTTGGCTACTACAAGAATCCTGAGAAGACCGCTGAAGTCAAAATGCCTGATGGTTGGCTGAGGACCGGCGATCTGGGGGCCATCGACGATGATGGATTCGTGTATATCACCGGCCGCAAGAAGGACATCATCATCACAGCCGGAGGCAAGAACGTCAGCCCCGCCCCGATGGAGGACATCATCGACACCTGTCCTATCGTGTCCCATGCTGTGGTCATTGGCGATGGCAAGCCGTTCATCAGCGCTTTGATTGAACTGGATCCTGATATGACTCGTTCTTGGCTTTCCCAGCAGGGTCTTGATGCCGGTATGTCCATGAAGCAGGTAGCGGAAAACGATGCCGTGCGCGCTTTCGTGCAGCAGTATGTCGAAAAGGCCAACGCGAACGTTTCCCGTGCGGAATCCGTACGAAAATTCGAGATTCTCGATGAGGAATTCAACCAACAGGACGGCACCTTGACGGCAAGCCTGAAAGTTGTTCGTCCCAAGGTGCTGCAGCGCTACGCAGACGTCATCGAAAACGTGATTTACGCGCCAAAACCCTCCAACAGGCCGTTGCCGAAGACCGTCCAGATTCTCGACCGCACCACCGAAACCGTCAAGCAGGCGTCGGAAAGCATGCGGCAGGCTTCTGAATCCGTCAGCCCGAAGGTTCGGCAGGCATTTTGATACCATGCAGGAGAGAATCAAGAAGCAGTCCGATGAACCGGATGACGAGACGGCACCGTCCGTCGAGCCTTCCGCAACCAAGAACAACGAGGAGCGTTAATTTTTGGGCAATCCGTGAGATTCGAGTCGTACCTGATCCAGTGCTGCGCACCCCATGCGATCCCATCAAGGAGATCACGCCCGCGGTGCGCCATCTGGTGCAGGATTTGTTGGATACCGTTGATGACCCGGGACGCGCCGGGTTGTCCGCCAACCAAATCGGTGTGAGTCTGCGTGCGTTTTCCTACAATATCGACGGCAAAATCGGCTATGTGCTTAACCCGGTGTTGGAGGAGACCAGCGGAGAGCAATATGGCGATGAAGGCTGCCTTTCCGTTCCAGGATTGTGGTACAAGACTCGTCGCGCCGATTATGCTCGCGTGCGGGGCATTGATCTGGACGGCAAGCCGGTAGTGTTGGAAGGCCATGGCATCATGGGCCGCATGCTGCAGCACGAGACTGATCATTTGGACGGTCACGTCTATCTTGATCGTCTGGAAAAGGAAGAACGCCGCGAGGCGATGCGTTACATGCGCACCCATCGCAAGTGATTGAAACAGCGAACGACGATTCAACCATGGGGCCACGTCAGAAAGACGTGGCCCCATGGTATTTTTAGTATTTGTGCGCCAATTTGGTGAGAAGCGCTGCCGCGAGTGCTTCAAACCGCCCAATTATTGTCAACCGGTGCGCAACCAATTCGCGTCATGCTCGCGACGACCTGTGTCGGTCGGCTGATGCCTGCAAGGCATTGGCTGCACGCAGGAACGCATGACCAGGCAAGAACCGACAAAGAAAGAGGTAGCAATACCATGGCTCAGATCACTATGAGCGACATGCTGAAGGCAGGCCTGCACTTCGGCCACCAGACCCGTCGTTGGAACCCGAAGATGAAGCAGTTCATCCTCACCCAGCGCAACGGCATCCACATCATCAACCTGTTCAAGTCGCTCGACATGATCGACAAGGCCTACGACTTCATCAAGGCCACTGTTGCCCACAACGGCACCGTGCTGTTCGTCGGCACCAAGAAGCAGGCTCAGGAAGCTGTTTCCGCCCAGGCCACCCGCGTGAACATGCCGTATGTCTCCGAGCGTTGGCTCGGCGGCATGCTGACCAACTTCCAGACCGTGTCCAAGCGCGTCTCCCGCCTCAAGGAACTTGAGGAAATGGACTTCACCGACGTGCACGGCTCCGGTCTGACCAAGAAGGAGCTGCTGCTCCTCGAGCGTGAGAAGGACAAGCTGGCTAAGCAGCTGGGCGGTATCCGCAACATGAACCGCACCCCGTCCGCCATGTTCGTGGTCGATGTGAACAAGGAAGCTCTGGCCGTCGAGGAAGCCCACAAGCTGGGCATTCCGGTTGTCGCCATCGTCGACACCAACGCCGATCCGGAATCCGTTGAGTATCCGATCGCCGCCAACGATGACGCCATCCGCGGCATCGAACTGCTGACCAGCCTCATGGCTGACGCAGTGGCCGAAGGTCTGCTGGAGCGTTCCGGCAAGGCCGCTAAGGCTGAGGGCGAGACCGAGCAGCCGATGG
>ENA-OQES01000118-OQES01000118.1-human-gut-metagenome-genome-assembly--contig:-NODE-118-length-31976-cov-3.020974_pt1 | contig 31976 bp, 35 predicted proteins | sample MGYA00242798_ERZ504641 | MGnify/ENA primary metagenome ERZ504641 (study PRJEB26092, sample SAMD00036327) | human gut metagenome | host: Homo sapiens | study: EMG produced TPA metagenomics assembly of...
TTTTTGAATTAAAAGTGCCAGGAGATGGATACTGTGTTAGAATGTTGAAAAATGGCTGATGGAAGGAGATTGGAAGAATGAAACGACAGGCGTTTAATCCATATTTACCCGGGTGGGAGTACATACCTGATGGGGAACTTCATATATTTGGTGACCGTGTATACATATATGGTTCACACGATTCGTTCGGAGCACCGATTTTATTTGAAAGCTATTTTGAAAAAGTCAGGAAAATAAAATTATTTTTGGCCTGAATTGTGATAAAATAAAGGTAAGATTAAAGACCAGAGGGGACAGAAAAAGGCCGGGGAACCCCGTTCCCACTGGCTCGAAAGGAAGGATCGGTATGGAAAAATTATTCAGAAGATATAAGCAGACAGTATCATATTCAGGTTGCCAAAGGTGAAGTCGGACGCTATGTGATCATGCCGGGAGACCCGGGAAGATGTGAAAAGATAGCGGAATATCTGGAAGATCCGGTTCTGGTTGCAAGTAACCGGGAGTTTACGACTTATACGGGAATGCTGGATGGTGAGAAAGTCAGTGTGACATCGACAGGAATCGGAGGACCGTCGGCAGCAATTGCAATGGAAGAACTGGTGCGCTGCGGGGCAGATACATTTGTCCGGATCGGAACCTGCGGTGGAATGCAGCCGGAAGTAAAAAGCGGCGATATCGTGATCGCGACCGGTTCGATCCGCATGGAAGGGACAAGCAAAGAATATGCACCAATCGAATATCCAGCAGTTGCCAGTCTGGAGGTAACGAATGCACTGGTGCAGGCTGCAAAAGAAGATGGCTGCACCTGGCATACAGGAGTGGTACAGTCAAAGGATGCATTCTACGGACAGCATGAACCGGAAGCAATGCCTGTCGGCTATGAACTGCTGAACAAATGGGAAGCATGGAAGAAGATGGGATGTCTGGCTTCCGAGATGGAATCAGCGGCACTGTTCATCGTGGCCGGTAAATTACGTGTCAGAGCAGGTGCATGCTTTCTTGTTATGGCAAATCAGGAAAGAGAGAAACTCGGACTGGAAAATCCGGTGGTACATGATACTGATATGGCAGTCCGGACAGCGGTTGGGGCAGTCCGAAATCTGATCCGGCAGGATAATGAAAAAAATAAGTAGAATCATTCGGAAAATCATGTATAATACTGATTACTAGAAATGGAATACGAATATAAAAGCGGGGAAACAAGATGGGGAAGACAGAAAACAGCAAAACATATCATATAAGTCAGTTGATTGAGACTGCGATAGAACAGTTGAAATATTCTTATACACCGTACTCCGGCTTCAAGGTCGGGGCAGCACTGCTGGCAAAAAATTGGAACGGTTTATACCGGATGTAATATTGAAAATGCGGCATACACACCGACAAACTGTGCAGAAAGAACAGCATTTTTTGAAGGCAGTAAGTGAAGGCGTGAAGGAATTCGATGCGATCTGTATTGTAGGAGGAAAAGATGGGGGCTTGACAGAATATGCACCGCCGTGTGGAGTGTGCAGACAGGTGATGATGGAATTCTGTGATCCGGAAGAATTTCAGATCATTCTTGCAACGGATGTAGAACATTATGATATCTATACGTTGAAGGAGTTATTGCCGTTGGGTTTCGGACCTGGAAATCTGAAAGAAAAATAAGGAGAAAACTATGACAATAAAAGAATTAACAGCACTGCCCAAAGTAGAACTGCACTGTCATCTGGATGGATCTTTGAGCCGTGGATTTATAGAAAAGAGGCTGGGGCGGAAAGTATCACAAAGTGAACTCAGTGTATCCGAAGACTGCAGAAGTCTGAATGAATATCTGGAAAAATTCGACCTTCCGGGCAAATGCATTATGGATGAGACAGGACTGAAAGAAGCCGGTTATGATGTATTAAAAAGTATGAAACAGGAAAATGTATGCTATGCAGAGATTCGTTTTGCTCCGCTTCTGTCCGAGACTCCGGACATGAACTGCAATAAAGTGATCGAAGCCCTGCTTGCAGGACTGGAAAAAGGAAAACGCGATTTTGGCGTAGAGTACGGAGTGATCACGTGCGCGATGCGCCATCACAGTGAAGAAGAAAATGCATGTATGCTGCAGACTGCCAGAGAATATCTGGGACACGGCGTGTGTGCGGCAGATCTTGCAGGGGCGGAAAGCCTGTATCCGATGTCAGAATTCATGGAACTGTTCAAAAAAGACGAAAGCACTTGGCATGCCATTTACCTTACATGCCGGTGAATGCGGAAACGTACAGAATATCCTTGATTCTGTGGAAGCCGGAGCTGGAAGAATCGGACATGGAATTGCAATGAGGGGACATGCAGATGTGCAGAAAGAATTGCAGAAAAAAGGTATCGGTATTGAGATGTGTCCGATCAGTAATCTGCAGACCAAGGCAGTGGGAAGTACAAAAGATTATCCGATGCGAGAGTTTCTGAATGCCAGATTAAAGGTAACGGTGAATACCGATAACCGTACAGTCAGCAATACGACCCTGACCAAAGAACTGGAATTTATCCAGAAGACTTACGGAATCACTGATGAGGAGATTCATCTGATGATGAGGAATGCAGTGGATGTGGCATTTGCGGATGATGCGGTGGAAAGAAAGGATGTTGAAGTATGTATAAAAAACTGGAAAAATGTTTAAAAAGCATAAGAGAAAAGACGGATTTCAAACCAGTAAAAAGCAGTCATCTTAGGCTCAGGTCTCGGAGATTATGCCGAGAAGATCAAGAGAGAAAAGATTGTAAAATATACAGAGATTGAAGGATTCCCGGTATCGACCGTTCAAGGACACAAAGGACAGTTTGTGTTTGGATATGTGAAAGATGTCCCGGTCGTACTGATGCAGGGAAGAGTGCATTATTATGAAGGATACTCTATGCAGGATGTTGTACTCCCAACCAGACTGATGGGGATGATGGGAGCAAAGAAGCTCCTTCTGACCAATGCAGCAGGCGGAGTCAATCCATCATTCAGACCGGGCGACTTTATGCTGATCACAGACCACATCACAACAGCAGTACCAAGTCCGCTGATCGGACCGAATATAGAAGAACTCGGAACCAGATTCCCGGATATGAGTGAAGTATACAGTGAAAAAACTGCAGGATATCATCCGTAAAAGTGCCAAAGACTGTGGAATACCACTTCAGGAAGGCGTATACGTGCAGCTGACCGGGCCAAACTATGAGACACCGGCAGAGATCCGCATGGTCAGAAGCTGGGGCGCAGATGCAGTCGGTATGAGTACCGCCTGCGAAGCCATGGCAGCAAGACACATGGGAATGGAAGTATGCGGAATCTCCTGCATTACGAATATGGCGGCAGGTGTCAGTGATGCAAAACTGAATCATGCCGAAGTCCAGGAGACGGCAGACCGCGTGGCGAAAGATTTTGAAAACTTGTGACAGATGTGATAGCTGCTATTTAGTTCATCAGACCGGCTACCCGGACTGGAACGAGTTTCCAACCTTTATTCCGTGTGTATCGAATGCCTGAAGAATGAAATAGCGGGAGCGTAACCTTGGTGATGCCGGAAGAGTATAGAAGTATCGGAAAATCAAGTCTTCCATTATAACTTTCCGGTTACACGTAAGGGGGTTATAAAAATTAGCCGTGAAAAACTTTTGAAAAAATGCAGTGGATTTTCAATGCTTATTGCTATTTTCTGTACAGTAGTGGATTTCATTCTGTTACCGCGTGAGCTATTAAATTGATTAATTTGAAGATGTAAAAGCTGATGCATGAACATGTTGGAGAAGGTGTGAAGGTAAAAGCAGCGGGTGGAATCAGCTCATTCGACGATGCTGAGAAATTCATGAGCCTTGGAGCAGACAGACTTGGAACAAGCCGTCTGGTGAAGATCATGAAAAATACAGATAACGGTGCAGGATACTAAAATATGAGTTCTTTGTGTGCATTAAGCATTGTAACAGCAGTCCTCTGTGGTATCTGGTCTTATCTCGCAGGAATCGTCGGACTGATCGGCTGGGCCGGCTTTGCGGGATGTACCACCTACTTTGCCTGTGGCAAACATGGCATGAGCGGGGTGAAAAAGACCGTTGTTACAAATCTTGCAGGTGTCTTATGTGGAATGACGATCATTACACTGAGTAAGTTTAGTCCGGTGTTCGGCAACCTTGGGATCTGGTGCGGGATCATTACATTTGTGATGTGCATCATTGCAAAATCCGAGTGGTTTGATTTCTGTCCGGGAACATTTATGGGATGCTTTATAACATTCGCAGCGGATGGGAACTGGAGTGTGTTGGCGATATCACTGGTGATCGGAGCATTTTTAGGACTTTCCTGTGAGTATGGAGGAAACTTGCTGTATCAGGCAGTGACTGAGAAAAAATGAATGTGATACATATATGGGAGAAAATGTATTGCAGGAGAAGAAAGAGATCAAGTAGGAGAAAGCTTTGCTGTTTTGTGGGGAACGAGACGGCAAAACATTTTTTTGTTTTATGTGGAATCTTCTAACTTCTATCTTCTTCTTGCAACGATGCTGTTTGGATTGATTTCTTATTTTCTGGTGTCGCCGGTATCACAGATATATCAGATTGAACTTGGAATCCCATCGGCAATTGCAGTCAGCACAGGATAGGACCTTGTAAGTTTATTCCGATCGGTGATAGCCGCCATAATGCATTAAATAGAAAATATATGCAGAAATATAAAGATGTGATAGAATTTGACTGAATCAGTGATTTTATTATACCAGGGATCTTATATAGATTGAAGATCAGATTCCGTTGATGTACTATATTGTACAGGCGGTAAAAAAGTCATAGGAGAAAAAGAATGAAAGAGAAGAAAAGCAATATAGGAAAATATCTGCTGATCCTGGTTCCGTTTGTCATGGGTGTTACAGGATTTACGGTTCTGGATGGTCAGCCGGTGGTGGATTCGCTGTTTCTGAGTATGGAGATGTATTTCCTGAATTATTCGGATTCACCGCCGAATATACTGATCGAGATCGCCAGATGGACAGCACAGCTTATGACGGCCAGCGGAGTTCTGATGTCGATATCAAAGATCCGTGGAAAGATATTGCAGTTGCTGCGGTATTACCGCGGAGACAGCATTGCCGTATACAGGATGACATTCACCGGAAAGAAATGGTACAGGCACTGGGATCCTGCGGGATAGATGCCGGAGAAGACTGGGAGTGGGTGAAAGCCGGGTTATATAAGAATGAAAGAACAGGACGATGTTATTTTTGCTAATTGCACGATAATGTCGTCTTGTTTTTGTGCAATTTATGAAAAAATGTATGGAGACAGATGGGATTCATTGACAGAAAAAAGCAGCGAGTGCTATTATAAAATCATAAATCGTATCCAATATCCAATATCCGATACAAAAACGGAGGAAATGAACATGAAAACTTGCAATCGGTTGTGATCCAAATGCAGAAGAGGCAAAGAAGGAAATCATTGCTTACATTAAAAAAGAAAGGCTATGGTGAGGTGACAGACTTTGGAAGTGAAGACCCGATCTATGCGAACGTAGCGATTGATGTAGCAGAACATGTAGCGTCAGGAGAATATGACAGAGGTGTGCTGATCTGCGGAACAGGACTTGGAGTATCTATCGCTGCCAACAAAGTAAAAGGTGCATATGCTGCACTGGTATCGGATGTATACTCTGCAACAAGAGCAAGACTCAGTAACGACGCCAATATTGTCTGTATGGGAGCATTCACGACAGGTGCAAAAGTACGTGAGATGCTGGTGGATGCTTTCTTTACGAACGAATTCGTACCGGGATGTTCATCACAGCCTAAAGTAGATGCGTTCAGAGAGTATGACCAGAATCGCTAAAAGAGAGGAAAAATCTATGAAAAAATTATATTTCGGAAGCAATCTGAAGATGTATAAGGGCATCAGTGCGACCAGAGAATATCTTCAGAAACTGGTTGAAAATACAAAAGATATCAGCAGGGACGATATCGAACTCTTTATTATTCCGTCTTATACGACGCTTCAGACTGCGACCAGCTGCTGTGACCGTGATTTTGTAAGACTTGGTGCCCAGAATATGTGTTGGGAAGATCAGGGACAGTTTACAGGTGAAATCTCACCATGCATGCTGGAAGAGATGGGACTGGATCTTGTGATGATCGGACACTCTGAAAGACGTCATGTATTCGGTGAAAGTGATGTAGAAGAGAATAAAAAGGTGAAAGCGGCTCTGGCGCATGGCTTCAAGACCTTACTCTGCATTGGCGAAACAGCCGAGCAGAAAGAGTATGGAATCAGTGCAGAGACTCTGCGCAGCCAGCTCAAAATAGGATTCTACGGTGTGTCACCGGAAGAATGTAAGAATATCTGGGTAGCATATGAACCGGTATGGTCTATCGGTGTCAATGGAACACCTGCATCCGCAGATTACGCAGAAGCCATGCATAAAGAGATCAAGACTGCACTGTATGAAATCTTTGGTGAAAAAGCAGAAGAGATACCTGTCCTGTACGGTGGAAGTGTCAATCCGGGAAATGCAGAATCTCTGATTGTACAGCCGTCAATAGATGGTCTTTTTGTCGGAAGAGCTGCATGGGACGCAGACAAATTCAACACTTTGATGCGTGATGCAATGAAAGTATATGCTGAACGCGTTTGTTGAAAATGCACAAAAAATCTGATCTGAAAATTAGATGATTAGTCATGTTGACAAGGATTGGATCCAGTTGTATGATAAAAGCACGATGAATCGTATCCAATATCCAATATCCAAACAACAAATTTAAGGAGGTAAAGAAAGGATGAAGGAAGAAAAAAGTTTCTTTAAACTTATGCAGAAGGTACCTGGGGGATTAATCATTGTGCCAATGCTGATCGGAGTACTTGCTAACACATTTATTCCAAATGTACTTGAGATTGGAGGATTTACATCCGGAATGTTCAAAACCGGAACAGCCTGTCTGTTAGGAATGTTCCTCTTACTGAACGGAGCATCCATTGATGTAAAGAAGATCGGAATGCCGCTTTACAAAGGATGTACACTGACACTTATGAAATTCGTTGTAGGTATTATTCTTGGACTTTTGGTTGCCAAGATCGGTGGAGCTGCAGGATTCTGTGGAATCACTTCCATGGCAATGATTGCAGGTATCACAAACTCAGCCGGAGGATTGTATTTAGGACTAGCTCAGCAGTATGGTGACGAAACAGATGCCGGAGCAATCTCAATCTTATCACTGAACGACGGACCATTCTTTACAATGATCGCTATGGGAACAGCTGGTATGGCTTCTATCCCAATCGAATCATTTATCGCAACACTGATTCCTCTGATCATTGGTATTATCTGGGGAAATCTGGACAAAACATTCCGTAAAGTTGCAGCAGATGCAATGCCGATCATTACATTCTTCATGATGATCCCGATCGGAGCAGGAATGAGTCTTAAGAGTATTGCATTAGGTGGAGTTGGAGGAGTAGTTCTGGCAATTATCTCAGCACTGTCAGCATTTTTGATTCTACTTCCTGTTCCAGCTTACACTGCCAAAGAACAAGAGAAATGCTATGGGAGCTGCAATCGGTACGACAGCAGCAAACGCAACAAGTGTTCCGGCTTCTCTTGCAGAGGTAGATCCGGCATGGCAGTCAGCAGCAAGTACAGCAACAGCCCAGCTTGCAGTAGCAGCCATTGTGACAGCATTTACCGCACCAATCATTACATCTATGTGTGACAAGCACATGAGAAAGAAAAACTTGGTATCTATTCTGATGCAGCGATCGCAGAACGCGAGGCAAAGGAAAAACAAGGAGCATAAAGCAAACATATAAAAAAGAACGAACTATTATAAGGAAACAAATAATATTACATATATAAGAAAGAGAGGACTTTATTATGTCATTAACAATCAGACCACTTAACTCAGGCTACATCCCAACAAAACCACTGGAATACTGGTATCATTTTTCATGCAAAAAAATATGTTGAAAAAATGGGTATCACAAATGAATCCGATCAGCTTCCAGATTTGACATTCTTAATTGAAGGCGGCGATCAGCTGATCCTGGTTGACACAGGTATGTCATGGACAGAGCATGCAGATAAATATCATCACGGACCATCTCTTCAGAGACCGGGAATCGATGACATCGAGTCTCGTCTAGCTCAGGTAGGATACAAACCATCTGATGTAGATATCGTATTATTTACACACCTTCACTGGGATCACATTTTCTACCTTGAGAAATTTACAAAAGCCCGTTTCATCTGCAACGAAGTTGAATGGGATTATGCACACAATCCGGTACCGCTTCACTACAAATCATACTGTCGTCCGATTATCGCTAAAGATGGTGATGTAACATGTGGAGACCAGTTCATCGCACCATACGATCAGCCGGGCGTATATGAAAGATTTGAAACAGTAAAAGGTGAAGTTGAAATCGTACCAGGTGTAAGCGTATACGAGTCATTCGGACACTGTCCGGGACATATGACAGTTGTTGTAGAGACAGAAGACGGACCATACTTCTGCGTAGGAGATTCGGTATTCGTAATGGGTAACATCGATGCTCCACAGGAGATGCAGGATGAATTACATTATGACATCTGCCCTCCGGGACGTTACGTTGATATCGTAGCTGCATGGAAGACAGTACGTGACACAATCCGTCGTTGTAAAGAAGCAGGAGTAGATCCTCACAAACATCTGTTACTTGCTCATGACGTAATCTTATCTGCAGCAGTAGAGAAATACGAAGATTCTCATGACAATAAACTCCCGGTAATCGGAAAGAAAGATACTGACTTCGTATTCGATGAGTACAAGACAGCAATCATTGACAAAGATGCTAGAAAAGCAGCAAAGAAAGCTGAGACAAAATATTTCAGCCAGAACTAATATGTGATATAGTCGAGAGAGAATAAGAATCTGGACGAGAGTGGGATGTTGTGGAGGTTATCCGAAAAAGGGTGGTCTTCACAATATCTGTATAGAAGGAGATTAATGGAAAATATGAAGACGATAGCAGTAATCGAAAGTTGCGATACAAAGTTCAAAGAAGCGAAGTTTATCAGCGATTTTATTAAAAAATGAAGGATTAAATGCTCTGGTTATCAATACAGCAACAGGTCCTGCACCATCTTATAATTATGACATCTCAAGAGAAGAAATCGCAGAAAGTTATGGCACACCTTGGAAAGAGATGGAGCCAAAGTCAAAAGGTGAGAAGATCGACTACATGAAAGATGCAGTTGCAGCTTATGTAGTAAAATTATACGAAGAAGGAAAGATTGATGGAATCATTTCTGTCGGAGGTCTTCAGAACACAGTTATGGCAGCAAATGCAATGCAGAAACTGCCAATCGGTTTCCCAAAAGTTATGGCAACAACTGTAGCGAGTGGAACAAGAAAATTCGACCTCGTTGTAGGAGATAAAGATATTACAGTTATGCCGGCAATCTGTGACTTCACTGGTCTTAACATTGTAACACGTCAGGTAATCTCCAATGCCTGTGCATGCTGTGTAGGAATGGTAAAATGCGCCGGACAGGTACTGACAAAAGGTGACAAACCGGTTGTTGCTGTTACATTGATGGGTGTAACGAACACAGGAGCAGTTGCAGCAGTAGAAGAATTAGAGAAGATGGGACTCGAGGTTATAGGATTCCATGCAACAGGAGTCGGCGGAGCTACGATGGAAGATATGGCTGCGAACGGACTGGTAGACGGAATTCTGGATCTGACTTTACATGAACTGACATCCGAATATTTCGGAGGCGGATTCTCATATGGTCCAAAAGCAAAGATCCGTCTGGTAGAATCTGTAGAAAAGAAAGTACCGCTGGTTATCAGCCTTGGCGGACTTGACTTTGTAGACTTTAGTACAAGCGAACTTCCAGACAGAATGGGTGAAAGAAAATACATGCTTCATAATGCCAATACAGCACATATCAAGATCCTTCCAGAAGAAGCCGAAGCATTAGGAAAGATCCTGGCAGAAAGACTCAGCAAGGTTACTTACCCTGTAAAACTTCTGATCCCAACCAAGGGAATGAGACACAACACTCTGGAAGGACAGGAATTATACGAACCAAAGAGTGATTCTGTACTGATTCAGACAATCATTGAAAATGTAAATGATAATGTAGAGGTTATCGTAATCCCACACAATCTGGATACTCCGGAATTTGGCGTGAAAGCAGCTCATTACATCGTAGATGAAATGAAAAAAGCAGGGAAAATTACCACAGGACTTTGGTGAGAACTAAAAAACGGAGGATTTAGAGAATATGGATCAGAAAAGCATATGAAATCGCAGAAAAACCTTGTTATTGCAAGTAAAAGAGCTTATAATAGAGGGATACAGACTGGTAGTGGAGGAAACGTAAGTGCCAGAATACCTGGAACAGAGACGATGCTTGTAAAGGCAAGCGGCGGGTCTTTGGGTGACTGCACACCAGAAGGATTTTTTCAATTACGGATTTTGGACGGAAATGTGGTTGAAGGAGCCGGAAAGCCAACGAGAGAGGCATTACTGCATGGTTATATTTATAAACTGAGACCAGATGTACAGTCTGTTGTGCATGTGCATTCTCCATATGCGATCGGATGGTCATCTTCTAAGAAAGACCTGCCGCTTGTAACATGGCATTCCAAACTGAAGAATCCGGAAGGTTATCCAACCTTAGACGTACACGCAGCAATGGTAAGACCGGAAGACGTACCGATGGTAGAAGCAATGTTAAAAAAATCACCGAATATCAATGCATTCTTACTGGCAGATCACGGTGTAGTTGCAATGGGAAAAGATCCACTGGCTGCAGAACATACAGCTGAGTTAGTCGAAGAGACAGCGCAGGTTGCTATTTTGGACAAAGTGGTAGAAAAGCTTGGTCTGTAAATATTTTAGATAAGAGAGTAGTGCTATATATGAGTAACCGAGTGACAATGGGTCAAGATGATTCAATGATGCTGCAAAGAGATACATTGCCAATGCAGGTATTGAACAAACTGATGGATTGGATTATGGATGGAAAGTTGAAGATGGGGGAAAAGCTGAATACAGAAGAGCTTGCCCGTCAGCTTGGAGTTAGTCGTATGCCGATCAGAGAGGCTTTGAAAAGTCTGGAAAAAATGGGACTGGCTGAATCGATTCCTTATGTAGGGGTAAAACTTGTTTCTTTGGAACAGGAAGATGTTTTACAAATATATCTGATGCGTCAGTTGTTAGAGCCGCTTGCAGCTGGAGAAGCGTGTAAGAAGATTACGGAAGAACAGATACACGAACTGGAAGAGATACATAAGGAATATGTTCCAATTGTTGAAGCTGACGAGATTGATGCAAAAAAGTTATACTTGCAGAACCGAAAATTTCATTTTGCAATCTATTCCATCAGCGAAATGGACAGAGTATGTGCGATGATAGAATCATTATGGGATACGTTATCAATTTTTTAAACTGATATATGGCCGGGATGTGATAAAGAATACGAATGGAGCCAAGAATATGATTGCAGAACATCAGGGATATATTGATGCTCTGAAGGACAGAGATGCAGAAAGATTGAAGAAATCATTATATGATACACTTGGCGTAAGAATCGAGGGAATATCAAAAGAAACGGATTATTACACATTGTAAAAGGAGACCAGCTATGAAAATTAATAAAATTACAAATGCGCAGGAATTCTTTAAAGTTGTCGACGATTGCAAAGGTCGTGTAGAATTACTGACAGGTGAGGGAGACAGATTGAACCTGAAATCAAAACTCTGCCAGTTTATGTCTATGACACAGATTTTCTCAAGAACAGACGAACTGCATTTGGAGATCGTTGCAAGTGAGGAAGAGGATCTGCAGAAGATTTGTAAGTATCTGATGAAATATGAAGATATGTAGAGAATGATGTGAGCGGAAGCCGGGATCATATGCCGTGGAGGTGAGTGGTTCCGGTTTTTCATTTATCACCATGCGTTCGAAAGAAGCTGCCAGTGGCAGGTTCTGTAGATTTTGTTTTCCCGTGTGTTTAATGGAAGAGAGGGTGTATTGAGAAAAGTTCTCAATACACCCTCTTCCATTTTGCGAAAAAAAAGGTGTATCATATTAGTTAGATGAAGCTAACTAATATACTTACATAAAAGGAGGCAGTACATGAGTGTAGTAATCGTAGGCGGACACGACAGAATGGTTCATCAGTATAAAAAGATCTGTAAAGAGTACAAATGCAAAGCAAAAGTATTCACACAGATGTCGGGAAACTTAAGTGAGAAGATCGGAAGTCCCGATCTGTTAATCTTATTTACCAATACAGTATCTCATAAGATGGTACACTGTGCAGTAACAGAAGCGGAAAAATGTAATGCACAAATCGTAAGATGCCACACAAGCAGCGGAAATGCTTTAAATGAGATTCTTCAGAATGCCTGTACGGCATAAGTATCTGGAATGTGGGGCAGCTCATACCAGATGAAAGCTTTATAAAACTCCAGGAGCTGATAATAGTAAAAATCATATGAAAAAGAGAAAGAAAGGACAAGGAGATGAGTAGGGTACATTTCCTTGTCCTTTTCTTGATCATTTTTTAAACTTAAAATTCCATAATGACAGTCCTTGCGTTTGGTAGACAAAATACGATATAATAAAAATGCTTGACTTAAAAAGTAAAGAGAGGTTTATGGAATGAAGAGAGAGACATTTGGATCAAGACTGGGCTTCATCCTTGTATCTGCAGGATGTGCCGTTGGTATTGGAAATGTGTGGAAGTTCCCGTACATGTGTGGACAGTTTGGCGGGGCTGCATTCATTTTAATCTATCTGGTGTTCCTTCTGATCATGGGAATCCCGGTTATGGTCTGTGAATTTGGTGTCGGACGTGCCAGCAGACACAGTGTTGCCGTTGCATATGAGACACTGGAACCAAAAGGAACAAAGTGGCATATTACGAAATGGATCGGTGTTATCGGATGCTATTTCCTGATGATGTTCTATACCACAGTTGGTGGATGGATGCTGTATTATTGCGTCAGAAGCTTCAGAGGAGATTTTGTGGGTGCGGATATGAAGACTGTATCTGCAGGATTCAGTGATATGCTAGGAAATATGCCGCTTATGGCATTCTGGACGATTCTGATATGTATCATTGGATTCGGTGTATGTGCGTTTGGAATCCAGAAAGGTATCGAAAAAGTTTCCAAGTTCATGATGACAGCACTGCTTTTGATCATGATCGTACTTGCGCTTCATTCTGTGATGATGAAAGGTGCCGGAGCAGGAATTCGTTTTTACCTGATCCCTGATTTCAAACAGATGGCAGAGATTGGAATCGGAAATGTAATTTTCGGGGCTATGAGCCAGGCATTCTTTACATTATCAATCGGTATCGGAGCTATGCTGATCTTTGGAAGTTATATGGAAAAAGATCAGAGATTATTCGGAGAGGCTGTGAATATTACCGTGCTTGATACGATCGTAGCGCTGATGGCAGGTTTCATTATTATCCCTGCATGCTTTGCATACGGAATTGAACCGGGAGCAGGCCCGAGCCTTATATTTATCACGATCCCGAATATCTTCGCACAGGTAGCAGGCGGACGTGTATGGGGAGGATTATTCTTCCTGTTCTTAAGCTTTGCTGCATTTACGACACTGGTTGCCGTATTTGAAAATATTATTTCTTTCGATATGGATTATTCGGATGGTCAAGAAAGAAGAGTACACTGGTAAGTCTGATCCTGATTATTATTTTCAAGTATGCCATGCGTAATGGGATTCAATGTGTTAGCCGGATTTACTCCGCTTGGAGAAGGCTCAACGATCATGGATCTGGAAGATTTCATCGTATCGAATAACCTGCTTCCACTTGGAAGTCTGGGATATGTATTGTTCTGTACAAAGAAGAATGGCTGGGGATGGAACCATTTCCTCGAAGAGATCAACCAGGGAGAAGGATGGAAGTTCCCGTCAGGAATCAAGGGATATATGTCTTATGGATTACCGCTTCTGATCATCATCATTTACCTGAAGGGATACTATGATAAGTTCCAGCCGATGGGAACGAAGGTACTGGTCGGATGGATGATCGTGGCAATACTGTTCCTTACATTTGTGATCGGATGTTCCTGTGGAAAAAGTAACGCAGAAAAAGTGGATAAGTAAAGTAAAAAAGTAAAAAGATGTGGAAAAAGGATAAGTTCTTTCATGAAGAGAGAAAGAACTTATCCTTTTTTTCGCCATGCGTTCGAAAGAAGATGCCAATGGCAAGTCCTATAGGTGGCAAAGTATGTAAGTGAATTTAATTTTTCGTCTCGTATGCTGCCTGGCGTACATCCGGGATTGCGATCAGTACCGGATATAATACAGCAGAGATAATAAGTCCGCCGACTCCCTGGATAATATTAGCAGGGATACTTGCAGCAGCACCGCTTCCATACAGGAAGAACTCGCAGATAAAATATCCACCGGCGACGAATACGATATCTGTAATACCTCCAAGGATAACTGCGACGTAACGGTTCTTACCGTAACGGCACATCTTCTGGTAAATCAGTCCGGATACCAGTGCGACAAGCCCCTTGATCACCAGTGTGATCGGAACGTATACAAAATATCCACCGATCAGGTCAGACAGTGCAGAACCGATACCACCGGCAAGCATACCATATACAGGACCAAGGATGATACCTGCGAGGATTACGATTGCATCACCAGGATGGATATATCCGCCGGTTCCAGGTGTCGGAATACGGATGGACATTGTAGCAACACAGGCTAACGCAGCGAATAATGCTGTCATAATTAATTTTTTTCAGATTGGAATTCATAACCAAAACCCTCTTTCCTTTCGTAATTGTCATTACTTTACAATAGTAGTGGCATGAGATAAAGAGCCAGTTATGAGAAAAAACACCATACCAGTTTGAAAGCACATCACTTAATCAGCGGAAGATGACTGGGCTGCATGCTTTTTTATACTGACTGGGTGACATGCCCATGTAACGCTTGAAAATCTGGCCATAATATGCCGGTGAGGAAAATCCTACAAGTCCGGCAATCGTAGTAATATTCTCTCCATTCATAAGAAGTGGAATACTGTTCTGAATCCGTGTAGACAGCAGGTAATCGAAGATGGTCATCCGCATATACTTTTTGAAAAAGCGGCAGCATTCACTTTTGCACAGTCCGGCGTGAGAGGCAATATCTTCGAGACCAAGTTCTTCCGAGGCGTGTTCTTGAATATAAGAAAGAATGTCTTTCAAACGTTGCAGATGCTTCTGTGGCTGTGGTGTATCCTGGGCAATCTGGACATAATGCAGATAAAGCCGGTGCCAGATCTCACAGAGCAGGAGATGAATACGGAATTCATAGTCAGGAAGTTCCGGCTGTTCCGCTATGCCTTCATATCCGGGAATGAAGGCATCGGAAGAAGATTGAACCTGGCAGGTTAATGTATATATTTCTTTTATGTATTCGATAATTTCATTTTGCCATGGAATTTCCGGTTTTAATACAAGTGAAGACCAGAATTCGTTGGAAGTGATAAAATCGACATATTTGGTCTGCAGGATACTGTTCTCGTAGCCATAGATGAATTTGGGATGAAATGTGACAGAGATATAATTACAGTCCTGGTCATCAATCATATATCCGGCATGTAAAGCATTACTGTTGCAGAATATCCCTTCGCCTTCTGAGATAATATAACGCTGGTCATTGACGACATATTCCATCTGTCCGGATACGAACCATGTAAGTTCGATCTCCGGATGCCAGTGCCACATGAAGGAATGCTGTTCATAAGACTGTATTGCCTCTGGGGATACCTGAACGGGAAAGTGTAACTTCCGTGTTCTTTTACTTCATTTTTTGCTTTTTTTTCTGTAAGAATCTGAATACCTTTCATATCATCCTCCGTATATAAAAGTCAAAAACAAATAAAATCTCAATATTCTTATAAAATTTGCCAATATTCTTATTGCGAGAATTTGCATATCTCATTATGATTATATTATAGCAATAACAGAAGACAGTCAACTACCAAAAAAGTATGTAAGTGGATGTTAAAGAAGGCCTGAAACTTAAGGGATGAAAGAAAAAATGATAAAAATGTATTAAAAATGGAGGTAATGGAATGCAGAAAGAGCAATTGATCGCAAAATTTCAGGAATTATACGGAGAAGGCGGGGAAATCCGTACTTATTTTGCACCGGGACGAGTAAACCTGATCGGAGAACATACAGATTATAACGGAGGTCATGTATTCCCATGTGCACTGACAATGGGAACATGGGCAGTGGTAAGGAACAGAGAAGACAGAAAATTAGGTTTCTTCTCTTTGAACTTTGAAAAGCTTGGAATCATTGAGACAAGTCTCGATGAATTGATTCCGAGTAAAAATGCCGGATGGACGAATTATCCGAAGGGAGTAATGTGGGCATTCGAAAAGAGAGGGTATGAACTGACACATGGAATGGATATCCTGATCTATGGAAATATTCCGAATGGTTCCGGACTTTCTTCTTCCGCATCACTGGAAGTGCTGACAGGACTGATGTTAAAAGATACATTTGGATTTGAAGATCTCTCCATGATCGATCTTGCATTGATCGGACAGTATTCGGAGAATAATTTCAATGGATGCAACTGTGGAATTATGGATCAGTTCGCAAGTGCGATGGGTAAGAAAGATCATGCAATTTTCCTGGATACCAATACATTAAAATACGAATATGCACCGGTCGTTCTTGCAAAATGCGAAGATCGTGATCATCAACAGTAAGGTAAAGCACAGTCTGGTTGATTCTGCTTACAATGACAGAAGAAATGAATGTGAGACTGCATTAAAGGAACTTCAGAAGGTTACAGATATAAAGACACTTGGAGATCTTACAGAGGACGGATTCGAACAGTACAAGGATGCGATCAAAGATCCGGTCAGACAGAAGCGTGCGAAACATGCGGTATATGAGAATCAGAGAACTATTCGTGCAGTAGAAGCACTCCGTAACAACGATGTGAAATTATTCGGACAGCTTATGAATGCATCTCATGAGTCACTTCGTTATGATTATGAAGTGTCCTGTGAAGAGATAGATATTCTGGTAGATCTGGCGCAGGCAATGCCGGGGGTTTATCGGTTCACGTATCACCGGAGGCGGATTCGGCGGATGTACGGTCAGCATCGTTGAAGAAGGAACGGTAGATAAGTTTATCGAGGAGATTGGAAAGACATATAAAGAAAAAGTTGGACATGAAGCAGAATTCTATGTAGTAGATATCGGTGACGGAGCAAAGATTGTATAAATTCACAGAATAGAAAAAAGAACGGAAGGATCAGAATATGTTGTATGAAAATATTAAGAAACTGGTAGAATATGGTATTCAGACCGGACTGACACCGGAATGTGAGAGAATTTACACAACAAATTTATTGTTAGAATTATTCCAGGAAGATTCATATGAAGATGTAGAAATCGATAGAAGCTCTATCGAACTGGAAACAGTTCTGGAAGGATTACTGGATGAGGCAGTAAAAAGAGGAATCATTGAAGACAGCATCGGATTCCGTGATCTTTTTGATACAAAGATCATGAATTGTCTGGTGCCAAGGCCGGCCCAGATACAGATGACATTTGCAGAAAAATACGAAGAATCGCCGGAAACTGCAACAGAATATTTCTATAAATTAAGTCAGGACAGTAATTATATCCGCAGATACCGTGTGAAGAAAGATATGAAGTGGAAAGTGGATTCCCCATATGGTGAGATTGACATCACAATCAATCTTTCTAAGCCGGAAAAGGATCCAAAGGCGATCGCAGCGGCAAGAAATGCAAAGAATACAGCATATCCGAAATGTCAGCTTTGTATGGAAAATGAAGGATATGCAGGACGGCTGGATCATCCGGCAAGAGAAAACCACAGAATTATTCCGATTGAGATTGCGGGAGGAAAATGGGGATTCCAGTATTCACCATATGTGTACTATAACGAGCATTGCATCGTATTTAACGGACAGCATATCCCGATGAAGATTGATAAGAAAGCATTTGAGAAATTATTTGATTTCGTAAAATTATTTCCACATTATTTTCTGGGATCTAATGCAGATCTCCCAATCGTTGGCGGTTCTATCTTAAGTCACGATCATTTCCATGGGGGGACACTATACATTTGCAATGGCAAAAGCGCCGATCGAGATTAAAATTACAATCCCGGGATATGAAGATGTTGAGGCCGGAATCGTAAAATGGCCGTTATCTGTCATCCGAATCCGTCACAAAGATGAGAAACGCCTGATAGATCTGGCAGATCATATCCTCAGATGCTGGCGAAACTATACAGATGAAGATGCATTCATCTATGCGAATACAGATGGAGAACCACACAATACGATCACTCCGATCGCAAGAATGCGGGACGGCATGTTCGAACTGGATCTTACCTTGCGTAATAATATTACGACAGAAGAACATCCACTGGGGGTATATCACCCGCATGCGGAGTATCATCACATCAAGAAAGAAAACATCGGCCTGATCGAAGTAATGGGACTGGCAGTCCTTCCATCCAGACTGAAAGAAGAACTGGAGATCCTGGCAGACTATCTGGTAAATCATGAAGATATCAGAAGCAACGAAAAAAGTTGCCAAACATGCAGACTGGGCGGAAACATTCAGCTCCAAATATGAAGAAATCACGGAAGCAAATGTGATGGAGATTCTGAAAAAAGGAGGTCGGAGAAGTCTTTGTGCATGTGCTGGAGGATGCTGGTGTTTATAAGTGTACGGAGGAGGGACGGAAGGCGTTCCTGAAATTTGTAGAGACGCTTGGTGTTTAATTCATCATGGCGGCTATCACCGGCCGGAATAAAAACTACAAGGTACATTTCTGTGCATTCGGAACCATGGTAAAGACAGCACAGAAATGTACCTTGTATTTTTAATTCCTACGTTTTCGCATGTCATAATAATTAAATACCGGAAGTGTGTTTATATAACCTGTTACTGGCAGCTTATTGTGGATGGTTTTGTCAGTGACAGATTCGGACGGCCTTAGAACTTCTGCATCGTGACATCCAGCAACAAACAGCATACCAAGTCTTTCTCATGGACCTGGGTAAGCCAAGATGATAAATTCCTCAGCAAATGAAATACTAATTGTAGAAAAGAACCCAGAATGCTATAATATTGTTAATACAATTTAAGAAGCGAATTTAAAGATGTATAAATAATATCAGGAGGTATCAATTTATGAGATACGAAATTCAGGGCGAAACGTTACCGGTAGTCATTTGTTATCTTGATGGTGGGGAAAAGATGATCACAGAAGGCGGTGGAATGTCATGGATGTCACCGAATATGAAGATGGAGACAACGACAAACGGAGGAATAGGTAAAGCATTCGGAAGGATGTTCTCCGGAGAGCATATATTTCAGAATATCTATACCGCAGAAGGCGGTAACGGGATGATCGCATTTGCATCTTGTTTCCCGGGATCGATCAAAGCGTTCGAAATCGGACCGGGACAGGAGATGGTATTTCAGAAGAGTGCATTCCTTGCAAGTGAGGCAGGAGTGGAATTGTCGGTATTCTTTAATAAGAAATTCAGTTCGGGATTATTCGGCGGAGAAGGATTTGTCATGCAGAAAGTAACGGGACACGGAACGGTATTCGCGGAATTTGACGGTCATGTTGTAGAATATGAACTGCGTGACGATCAGGAAATCGTAGTAGATACCGGACATCTTGCAGCAATGACTGCATCCTGCCAAATGGAGATTAAGAGTGTACCGGGTGTGAAAAATATGTTATTGGCGGAGAAGGAATTTTAATACAGTAATTCACGGTCCTGGAAAAATGTGTGGCTTCAGACAATGCCGATCAGTAATGTGGCAGGAGCATTGCGTCCATATATGCCATCATCCGGAAAATAGAAAGGATGGCATAATTACAATGAGAACAAGAAGCATTCATAAAGCTGCACTGACCGATGCAGTAACGCCGCTGGAAGAAGCCGGTAAAAAAGCTTGCATATGAGGCTGCGGTGGAGGGAATCGTACTGCTGGAAAATGACGGATGCCTTCCTGTAAATCCGAAAATAAATCACGGAAAGCTTGCGTTATATGGAGCCGGTGCCAAAATGACGATCAAAGGGGGAACTGGTTCGGGAGAGGTCAATGAAAGACATGTGGTATCAATTCTGGAAGGAATGGAACATGCGGGATTTAAGATTACAACGATGGACTGGATTGATGATTATGATCAGAGTTTTCAGGAAGGAGAACGCGCGTACGTAGAAGAATTTCGCAAGAAACTAAGTCTGAAGAATTTGTCAGATTTTATGAATCTGATGAGCAGTCCATACCGCTATCCATATGGAAGAGCAGTGCTACAGGAAGATGTAGAAAAATCAGAGACCGATACCTGTATCTACGTGATTTCCAGACAGGCAGGAGAAGGCGCAGACCGTAAGCTTAACGAAAACGAATACGGTTTGGCAGAGATAGAACGGGTAAATCTGACGTTTTGCGCGGAACAATATGAGCATATGATCGTAGTGATCAATGTAGGAGGGCAGTTTGACCTGAATTTTCTGCATGAAATTCCGAACATCAATGCGGTGATCTTCATGGGACAGCTTGGAACAATGGGCGGTCAGGCAGTTGCGGATATAGTCTGCGGAAAGCATACGCCGTCCGGGAAACTTACAGATACATGGGCAAAGCATTACCGGGACTATCCGGCGTCAGATGATTACAGTTATCTGAATGGGAATCTCGATGAAGAGTATTACCGGGAAGGAATCTATGTCGGATATCGGTATTTTGATACATTTCATGTAGCACCAAGATATCCGTTTGGATATGGCCTATCGTATACAGAGTTCGAAATGCATCTTGCAGGTATGAGGCTGGAAAAATCTACCGTCGAGATCTCCGTAGATGTAAAAAATAAAGGCGAAGCATACAGCGGAAAAGAAGTAGTACAGATCTATGTAAGCTGTCCGGATAGTGAACTGAAAAAAGAAGCACAGCGATTAACTTCATTTGCCAAGACAAAGGATCTGAAACCGGGAGAGGAAGAACGGGTCGTATTACAATTTGATTTGCGCAACCTTACAAGTTACAGGGAAAAAGATGCTGCTACCGTTCTGGAACCGGGTGAATATGTCGTGCGGATTGGTAACTCCAGCAGGAATACAAGAGTATGTGGAATACTAAAAACTGGAAACGGAAATAAATTACAGAAAAAACATTCTCATATCTGTAAAGCACCGATAAAAGTGACAGAGATTGAAAGACAGGAAGAAAAGGAAGTTCTTCATGCGACATGTGACTGCAGACAGAACTGGGGAAGAACCTGTGATGTGATCATTGATGATGTGGAAAAGATTCAGAGTTTTCTGATCGAACCGGAAATTATCGGGAAAGTAGATCACAAGTATGGCCCGATGGAGATTTATTCTTCAGAAGAGACGGACAGAATTATGGAGTCTTTGACTCTAAGAGATATGGCAGAGCTGGTAGTAGGTGGCGGATTGTCAGGCCAGCGGTTTTTGGAAGCACCGGGAGCAGCAGGCGTGACGACGGGAAACCTGACTGCAAAGGGAATTCCGAATGTCGTTATGGCGGATGGACCTGCGGGACTCAGGCTTCATAAGATATCGTCTGTATCTATAACAGGTAAGGTAAAAGGGAGTAGAACCGAATATCTCTTTTATGAAATATCTTCCGGAACCGGTAAAGAAAGTAATGCTTGGTAATCCGGACAGCAAAAATCTTCTGTATCAGTTTACAACGGCATTTCCGGTGGGAATTTCACTTGCATCGAGTTGGAATCTGGAACTTGCCGGAGAAGTCGGAAATGCAGTGGGAAAAGAGATGGAAGCCTATGGTGTAACCTACTGGCTTGCGCCGGGCATGAATATACATCGCAACCCTTTATGTGGACGTAATTTTGAATATTTTTCCGAAGATCCGTTACTTACGGGTAAATTTGCGGCAGCAATTACAAAAGGAGTTCAGAAGAATCGAGGCTGTTATGTTACATTGAAGCATTTCTGCTGTAATAATCAGGAGGACAACCGTAATAAGACGAATGCTAACGTTAATGAAAGAGCACTCAGGGAAATTTATCTGAAAGGATTTGAAATTGCAGTCAAAGAGTCACATCCAGGAGCCGTGATGAGCAGTTATAATAAGGTAAATGGCAAATACGTCAATAACAGTTACCGTCTGCTGACACAGGTTCTGAGAAATGAATGGGGATTCGACGGCCTCGTCATGACCGACTGGTTCGCAACCGGAAGAAAATACGGCGATCCGGCACACGCCATCGCATCAGGTAACGATCTGATCATGCCGGGCAGTTCCGGGACCGTAGATGACATCGTAAAAGCAGTTTCCAAAGGCATTATTCTGGAAGAAGACGTAAAAAGGAAGCGCGGCCAACGTGCTGAAAGGAATCACCAGCAGCCGGATATATCAAGGATTTTTAAGGAAGCAGAGAGAAAATGGAATATAAATAATGTCAGAAATCCAATTGACTATAGAGGGAAAATTTTATGTCTTAATAAGTATAAGAAACTTCCTCATATATCATAAAAACTATAATAAATTACCGGATATAGCACAAAACACGCGGGTAATCGTGTTGAACAAAAATAACAAGGCAATTCAATAACAGAAAAACAGAACCAATTCTTCACAAAAGGCGACTTCGAACGAAGTGAGCGGAGCCACTTGGGAAGATATTGGTTCTGTTTTTGCGTCCGGGAAGCCGTTCTGATATTTTTGTTCAACCACTGAATTTTAATTCACCAAATAAACATAATTTTTTCCACATACTTTTCAAACATCCCCCTTATATTGTTAACAGATTGAGTTTAACAGGAGGAAGGAAATTTGATAGAAGTAAAGAATCTTACCAAATGCTATGGTAACCACTTGGCGGTAGATCATCTGAATTTCACCGTAGAATCCGGTAAAATCTATGGATTCTTAGGACCAAACGGTGCAGGAAAATCTACGACCATGAACATCATGACCGGTTACCTGGGAGCTACAGAAGGACAGGTGCTGATCGACGGACATGACATTTTAAAGGAGCCGGAAGAAGCCAAGAAGAATATCGGTTATCTGCCGGAAATTCCGCCGTTATATATGGAAATGACGGTGCGGGAATATCTGGAATTCGCTGCAGAATTAAAAGGAATTAAAAAAGACAAAAGAGAGCTGCAGATAGAAGAAGTTATAAGACTTGCAAAGCTGAGAGACGTAGAAAATCGGCTGATCCAGAACCTGTCAAAAGGTTATAAACAGAGAGTCGGACTTGCACAGGCAGTTCTGGGATTTCCGGAGATCATTATCCTGGATGAGCCGACAGTAGGCCTTGACCCGAAGCAGATCATCGAAATCCGTGAACTGATCAGGAAGCTTGCGAAGAAACATACCGTGATCTTAAGCTCTCACATTCTTGCGGAAGTAAGGGAAGTCTGTGATTATATCATGATCATATCAGGAGGAAAGCTGGTTGCCAGTGATACGACTGAGAATCTGGAGAATATGATGAGTGGCAAAGGTCAGATCGAGGTGGAAGCAAAGACTTCCATGGATGAGATGGATCATATTATCCGCCGGACAGGAAAGATCAAAGAAGTAAAATACCGCACCAGTGCGAGCGGCATTACAACTGCGCAGATTATAGCAAAAGGCGGGGAAGATATCAGGGAAGAGTTATTCCTCGCATTTTCCCATGCAGATGTACCGATGCTTACCCTGAATCAGAGTAAGACAACACTGGAAGAGATATTCCTGGAGCTGACACAAGGGTCAGGCAATAGAATGATAAAGGAGGAGAAGTAAGATGAGAGCTATTTATAAAAGAGAGTTAAGATCCTATTTTCATTCTATGATAGGATATGTATTTATCGCTTTCCTGGTAGCTTATACGGGAATCTATTTCCTGGCGTATAACCTGAACTATGGATATCCGTACTTTTCTTATGTATTGTCAGGGATTCTGTTCGTATACCTGGTAGCAATTCCGATCCTGACGATGCGTTGCTTTGCAGAAGATAAGAAGAATAAGACGGATCAGATGTTACTGACAGCACCGGTCAGCCTGTTCGAGATCGTGCTTGGAAAATATCTTGCAATGGTAACGATCACGGCTGTACCGTGTGTGATCTATCTGATCTTTCCACTGATCATTAAAGCGCAGGGGACGGCATACATTAAGGTAGACTATTTGGCAATCCTTGTGTTCTTCTTACTCGGATGCGTATATATTTCCATTGGAATGTTTGTCTCTTCATTGACAGAAAGTGTGATCATTGCGGCGATCGGCGCATTCGGTATCCTGCTTCTGACTTATCTCTGGAGCGGCATCCTGAACTTTATCCCTTCGGCAGCATGGGCAAATGCATTGGCAGTTGCGGTGTTGTTGACGCTGGTCGTACTTGCAGTCTGGAATATGACGAAAAATGTCGTGATCAGCGGGGTACTGGAGCTGATCGTACTGGCAGGAACACTGATTGCTTACTTTGTAAAGAAAACAGTGTTTGAAAGTCTGCTTTCCACAGTACTTGGCAAACTGGAACTGACAGAAGTATTTTCCAATATTGCCGATAACCATCTTCTGGATGTGAGCGGGATTATATTGTACCTGTCACTGATCGTCTTGTTCCTTTTTTTTGACGAATGCAGATGATTCAGAAGAGACGTTGGAGTTAGGAGGAGCATAATGTTAGGAAAAAAATCAAGAAGTCATTCCGGAGTGCATCATCGAAAAACGGAAGTTACAGTGTGGGAATGATCGCACTTGTGATCTGCATGGTGATCGTTGTCAATCTGATCGCGGGTCAGCTTCCGGAGAGTGTAAAGAGTATAGATATCAGTGATAACAACATTTACGGAGTATCAAAGACCAGTAAAAAGGTATTGAACAAACTGGATAAAAAAGTAACATTTAAGATTTACGCAGAGAAAGATTCGACAGATACAAGGATCAAATCATTCATTAAGAAATATACGGCGCTGTCCGATAAGATCAGTGTAAAATGGATCGATCCTGTTCTGCATCCGGCAGCACTTACGAAAGCGGGAGTCGATAAGAATACGATCGTAATCTCCTGTAAAGATACCGGAAAAACGAAATCCGTTTCTTTTGATGATATTTTAGTTTCGGATTCTTATTCCTACTATACAACAGGAAGCAGTTCTGCATCCGAATTTGACGGAGAAGGCCAGTTCACAAGTGCGATCAATTCGGTTACAAGTGAACAGACAGAGAAAATATATTATACAACCGGACATGGGGAAGCAACATTTTCAGATTCTGTGACGAAACTGTTCAGTAAGAATAACCTGACGACAGATGAAGTAAATCTGATGATGACAGGTAAAATTCCTGACGATTGTGATCTGTTATTTATGGATGCCCCATCAAAAGACATTTCGGATGATGAGAAAACATTACTTCTGAATTACCTGAAAAAGGGCGGAAAAGTATTTATCATTCTTGGAGATTCTGAGGATGAGACACCGAACCTGGATGAAGTACTGAAAGAATATGGTATGCAGGAAGCAGATGGTTACATTGCGGATATGCAGAGAAGCTACCAGGGCAACTACTATTATATCTTTCCTGAGATCACAGCAACAGATGATCTGGCCAATAATCTGGAATCAGAGATGGTACTGATGATCAATGCACACGGTCTGATTACAACAGATCCGGCAAGAGATACGATCACAACAACGGCATTTATGCAGACATCCGATAATTCTTATGCCGTGACAGAGGATAAGCAGGAAGAAGGAACCTATACACTGGGAGCAGTCGCAACCGAGCAGATCACATCCGACGATTCGTCCGACAGCAGTTCTTCCAAAGACAGTTCGTCTGAGGCGACAAAGACCAGCCGTCTGACAGTGATTTCTTCTGAAAGCATGATCGATTCGCAGATTACAGATACGTATACAACACTGGAGAACCTGGACCTGTTCATGAACGCGGTGACAGCGAACTTTGACAAGACAAAGAACGTAGCAATCAAGGCAAAGAGCCTGGAAGTAAGTAACAACACGATGCAGCATGCGGGAATCATCAGCATCCTGACAATCTTCGGAATTCCGCTTGTAATTCTGATCTATGGATTCATGCGCTGGTGGAAGAGAAGAAAAGCGTAAATTAAGAACATTTATGGACAGAAAAGGGGAACTTTGATGAAACAGAAAAAGACAATGCTCATCATGGTAGTGGTGCTTGCGGTACTGCTGGCACTGTACGGAGGCCTGAAAGCCTGGAACAGTCACAGTGAGAAGCAGAAGAAGGCAAAAGAAGACAAAGAAAAGTCAGCCTGGTAGATGTAAAGAGTCTGAAGTCATTTGCCTATGAAAGCGGCGGAAGCAAGATGAGCTTTACCAAAAATGATGGCGAATGGGTATACGATGAGGATGACGGGGTACGTCTGAATCAGAGTACGATCAAGAGCACGGCAAAAGAGATTACTGGACTGACAGCGGTCCGCAAGCTGAGTGATCCGGATGAAAAAGCAGATTATGGACTGGACAGTTCGGATTACACTGTTACCTATACAGCAAAGGATGGAACCAGGGGAACGATTGAAATCGGCGATGCAGCAGGAGACAATTATTATGCGATGATCCAGGATTCGGATGCAGTATATACCATTTCAAGTACGTTGGTATCGGATCTGGTATTCGATCTGTCATCCCTGACGGAGAACGACACACTGCCATCGATCAGCAGTGGTAATCTGAAGAAGGTCGAAGTTACACAAAATGGAGAGACCACGACTTATAAGAAAAAGAAGCAACGCAGTGAACTTGCCGGTGGCTTGGGGAACCATCTCGCTTACCCAGTGTGCAGACTATAATGTCAAAGATCTTGCAAAATATGGTCTGGATGAAGCAAACCGGATCACGGTGACGGCAACTTATAAAGACAGTACTTCCGGAGATAAGAAGACCTGTACCGTTTATATTGGAAATGAAAATGGTGATAACCGCTATGTACAGCTCAAAGATTCCAATATGGTATATGAGGTTGGAAGTTCGATCGTAGAAAATATGATGTCGGTAGATAAATAAAACATATCGATAGAAAGAAAAAAGACGGGAGCGGCACAGAAAATGTGTCTTCCGCCTTTTCTGATTTTTGAGAAAAATGACGAAAAGTTTTCACATAATTTACAATACATTTATTGCCTGAAAGTATAAAAAATGGTATATTATTAATAGGTTTGTTGTGAAAATATACAAAAAACCCGGAAAAGAAATAGGTAGGAGTGATAAAAAATGTATCAGGAAGAATACAAACGCTGGCTTGCAGCAGATCTTGAAGATGCAGATCTGAAGCCGGAATTGTCAAAAATTGAGGGAAACGATGATGAAATTAAGGAACGTTTTGCAGTAGCACTGAAATTCGGAACAGCTGGACTTCGCGGTGTGCTTGGAGCAGGAACGAACCGTATGAATATTTATGTAGTACGTCAGGCCACACAGGGACTGGCTAACTGGGTAAAGACACAGGGCGGAACACAGACTGTAGCAATCAGTTATGACAGCCGTTTAAAGAGTGATGTATTTGCCAAGACAGCAGCAGGTGTACTTGCAGCAAATGGGATCAAAGTAAGAATCTACGATGCACTGATGCCTGTACCGGCACTTTCATTTGCAACACGTTATTATAACTGTAATGCAGGTGTTATGGTAACAGCTTCTCATAACCCGGCAAAATACAACGGATATAAAGCATACGGACCGGACGGATGTCAGATGACAGACGATGCGGCTGCAATCGTATACGAAGAGATCCAGAAGACAGACGTTCTGACCGGAGCAAAATATATGTCATTTGCAGAAGGTGTAGAAGAAGGACTGATCAGATTTGTAGGAGATGACTGCAAGAGAGCACTCTATGATGCGATCGAATCCCGTCAGGTTCGTCCGGGACTGTGTAAGACAGCCGGATTAAAACTGGTATACAGCCCATTAAATGGATCAGGTCTTGTTCCTGTAACACAGGTATTAAAAGATATCGGAATCACAGATATCACAATCGTTCCGGAGCAGGAATATCCAAATGGATACTTTACAACATGCAGCTATCCAAACCCAGAGATCTTTGAGGCACTGGAGCTTGGACTGAACCTTGCAAAAGAGTCAGATGCAGACCTTATGCTTGCAACTGACCCAGATGCAGACCGTGTAGGTATCGCTATGAAGTGCCCGGATGGATCTTATGAATTAGTAAGCGGTAACGAAGTCGGAGTACTTCTTCTGGATTACATATGTGCAGGACGTATCGAGAAAGGTACAATGCCTGAAAAAGCAGTAGCAGTCAAATCTCTCGTATCTACACCACTTGCTGATGCAGTAGCAGCTCATTACGGAGTAGAATTAAGAAACGTACTGACAGGATTCAAATGGATCGGAGACCAGATCGCACAGTTAGAGGCAGCAGGCGAAGTAGACAGATTCATCTTTGGATTTGAGGAAAGCTACGGATACCTTGCAGGACCATATGTACGTGACAAAGATGCCGTTATCGCATCTATGCTGATCTGTGAGATGGCAGCTTACTACAGAAGTATCGGCAGCTCTCTGAAACAGAGACTGGAAGAGATCTATGCAGAGTACGGACGTTACCTCAACAAGATCGACAGCTTTGAATTCCCTGGACTCAGTGGAATGGACAAGATGTCTGGAATCATGCAGAACCTGCGTGAGAATGCACCGGCAGAGATCGCTGGATACAAGGTAACAGAAGTAACAGATTATACTAAGACAGAAGAAACAGGACTTCCTGCAGCAAATGTATTAGTTTACAAGCTTGAGAACAATGAGACAGTTATCGTACGTCCTTCAGGAACAGAGCCTAAGATTAAGATTTACTACACAACACTTGGTAAAGATCTTGCTGAGGCACAGGCTGAGAAGGACAAGCTTGCTGAGGCACTGAAACCAATCATGGCATAGGAGTCTGAGGCAGGTTCTGGAAGACTCGGAAATTGTGTTATAAGAATTTAAGATTGAAATAAGAGAATAAAAATAAGTGTACAATTCTTCGGTGGGAGAATGTACACTTATTTTTTATTGCCATGCATTCGTAAAGAGCTGCCAGTGGTAAGTCCTGTAGATACAAAGTATGTAAGATACATTGCTACTTGCAGGAACTACTATGTATATGCTAATACGTTAATTTCCCTTTGGTGCAATCCGCTGTTTCAACCGCTGATGCCGTACAGGATGTGTAAATGCAACTCTCTGTGCTGTAAAGATCGAATTATTAAAGTTAAAGATAAACGATACAAAACATACAACCGAAAAGAATGGGAGCATATTATATCCGAAACTTTCCACGCCGACCAGGATAGCTGCAAGCAAAGTATTTGATCCACTGCAGAACACGGAAGCGAATCCAAGAGCTGCACCGAACATCGGATCAAATCCGAATACCGGTCCAAGTACATATCCTAAGCAGGAACCGATGGAAAACAGAGGTGCAACTTCACCGCCGATGAATCCGGAGGAAAGTGTCAGAATCGTAAGAGTCATCTTAAGAATCCAGTCATAAGCATATATATCGTCTGTAATACCGTCAAAGCACAGAGCAACCAGGTTAGAGCCTGTTCCGGAGTATCTTCCCTGATGAAAGATCATCATAAGAATTGCAACAACAGATCCCATAATCAGAACCTTTTTTACAGGCGAAGAAAAACGGAAAGCGAATTTTAAACGCAGATACCGGAGAATCAGTGCAAATAAAGAACCAACGATACCGAAGCACAGTCCCATAGCTGCCAGTTTTAAAAGAAAAACAGCGTTGTACGTAGAAGGATGATAGTTCAGGGTTTCCAGTATATTAATATGAAATTTCCGAAGTCCGAGCGCCCGTGATGTAAATGCTGCACTGATGGAAGCTACTGTTGCTGGGATCAAAGCATGATATTCCAGCTTTCCGGCAACCAATACCTCCAGTGCAAAAAAGATTGCAGCAAGCGGAGTACAGAAAAGTCCGGAAAATCCGGCAGCCATACCAGTGATCAGGAACATCTTCCGGCTGTTTTCGATATCAATAGTCTTATCGACCAGACGCCCAACGTTATTGGAAACAGCAGCCCCGATCTGTACGGCAACGCCTTCTCGTCCTGCACTTCCGCCGAACAGATGCGTTGTCCAGGTTCCAATCACGGCAAGCGGTACCATGCGGATCGGAAGCTTACTGTTCTTACCAAGTCCTACATGGAATACCATCTTCATACCATTGGCGACAGATTTGCCAAACTGGTGATAGATGAACCAGATGAAGACGCCGCCAAGAGGCAGGAACCAGATCAGATACCAGAAGTATTTCGTCCGGATAGCGGTACAGGCATTAAGTCCCAGCCCGAATGCTGCATCAACGAGTCCGACAAGGACGCCGACAGCAACACCTGCGATGGCCAGGACAAAAGTGTCCTTGTAGTATTTTTGAAAATGTGTTTGAACAATGTTTTTTCATCATAATAATCCCCCAAAGATTGATTTTCTCCTGTTTATTATAACTGGTGAAGAGAGAAATTCCCGCAAGTCATTTTACGGTATTGGTTTATCTGGCTGAAATCTGTCTTTTATAAAGTCTGTAAAGGAATGAACGGTCGGATAATTCAGCATATCTTTGTGTGTTACATAGTAGATCGGTCTTGATAAAGTAACTTCAAGCGGCACGATCTTACATCCCGGATTCTTTAACCGGACTGCAATTGAGTTTGAAGAAATCCAATGGCCAGATTGTTGGAGGCAAGCTGTATTACAATATCAGACTGACTGGTTTCGCATAATACGGAAGGAGAGATGTTATTCTGGATAAATAATCTCTCAAGATCAGGCCGGAAAGCGGAGGCCTTCGATGGAAGAATAATCTTCTGGTCAGCGAGATCGGATATAGATAGTATGGACCTTCGGGATAACGGATTGTCGGTTGATATGACAGCCATATATCGGTCTTCCATAATTTTTCTGGTAGTACAGATCTTGGTTTAGCAGCTGTTTTTTCAGAACCGATGATGAAGATTGCATGCAGATCTCTTGCTTTAAGCATATGAAACAGTGTTTTGCTTCCTTCTACATCAAGATGGCAGGTGACAAGTGGATGTCGGTCATGATAATCCGTGATCAGCTGTGGAAGATTCAGATAACCTCCAATCCATAACATGCCTAGTTTCAGAGTTCCTGTCTGCAAAGAACTGTATTTTAACATGCTGTATTTTAACTGCTCTGTATCATTGAGAATACGTCTGGCGGGATGAAGAGGGAAATGTACAGGCTGCAACTCTCCATTTCGGTTAAGCGGCGTTGATATATCCTGTGATCTGACTCCGGAAGCTGTAGAACAGGCCGTGATCAAGGCAAAAAAATGCAGGAATCCAGCATCTCACGCGAGAAAAATGGATTTATTCTTAAAAGAGAAGGATCGAATCAGGTAGCAGTATTACTTCCAAGTGTTATGCCGACCGGGCTTAGCAGTCAGGAACTTACGAAGATGGAACTGGACACCAGAAGACAGGTGTTGTATTATGTAGAGGCATTCCGCAGATATCTTAAGGGGATGGAGCAATGTGAACTGACGATGATCGGTCCGTCTATCGGTTTCCGTGAGACAAGAAGGATCAAAGGAAAGTCGAGGATAAAAGCGGAAGATGTACTGAACAGCAAAAAAATGTGAAGATGGTGTGGCAAGAGGCGGATGGAAGCCGGAGATCCACAAAGATACAGATAAGATGGCAACATATATGGATGTAAAAGAAGGAAGCTGGTTCGATATACCACTTGGGGATTTGCAGTCAGATAATATCGGGAATCTGTATGCGGCCGGAAGGATGATATCTGCAGATGAAGCAGCATTTGCGGCAGTAAGGGTTATGGGAACCTGTTTTGCCACCGGACATTCGGCCGGAGTGGCAGCCGCTGTACAGGCAGAATACGGCGAAGCAGAT
>ENA-OQES01000120-OQES01000120.1-human-gut-metagenome-genome-assembly--contig:-NODE-120-length-31832-cov-7.974547_pt1 | contig 31832 bp, 40 predicted proteins | sample MGYA00242798_ERZ504641 | MGnify/ENA primary metagenome ERZ504641 (study PRJEB26092, sample SAMD00036327) | human gut metagenome | host: Homo sapiens | study: EMG produced TPA metagenomics assembly of...
ACGATGTTGATGACCGCGCCGATAACGGTGGTCAGCATACTGATCTTGGCAAAGCCCTGCGCGGTGATGAAGGTGTTCATGCCAAGCACGATCAGCACGCAGATGGTGCCCAGAATGTAGATGCGGCTGTAAGTCAGGGCGTAGGGCAGGGTGGTGTCACTGGCACCAAACAGCCGCAGCAGGGTGGGTGCGGCGGCGTAAAAGACGATGGTCAGGACGACCGAGAAGATCAGCAGCATGGTAAAGCTGTTGCTGACGATCTTTTCTGCCTGCTTCTTGTCGCCCTGGCCCATGGCGATGGCGGTGCGGGGCGCGCCGCCGGAGCCGATGAGCATGGCAAAGGCGTTCAGAAGCATCAGGATGGGGGTAAACAGGCCCACGCCGGTCAGAGCCGCCGCGCCGATCCCCGGGATGTGGCCGATGTAGATGCGGTCCACGATGTTGTACAGCAGGTTGACCACCTGCGCCACAACGGCAGGGATCATCAGCTGAAGCAGGAGCTTTTTCACGTCACCCGTGCCCATATCCTGCTGTTTTTTCTGCGTTTGTGCCATGGAAAGTGTCTCCTTTGGTTTGGGCGAGACGGAGAGGGCTGCCCTCAGAACGTCAGGCCGAAGTTCATCTCGTAGTAGTTGCCTGCGGCATCACGGTAGGCGTAAGCCTTGCCGTTCTCGTCCTTCATGCTGTCGGGCATGTAGGCATCCTTTGCAAAGCCGGGCACGTCGTTGGGGCTGATGCAGACACCGTCCGCGTTCACAGCCAGCACCTCGTCGCCCTTGGGCAGGGTCAGGGGCAGCTTGCCAACGGGAGCAAAGTGGCCGAACATCACATCCAGCGTTGCGGAGGGGTAGGTGTCAAAGCCGACGGTCAGAGCATCGGAGACCTTCTCCACATTGCCGACCTCCCAGGCCAGCGGGCAGTTGATGTTGGAAACGACCTTGCCGCCGTGTGCGTGGACCGCAGCAGCGATACCGGCCAGACGGTTTGCGCCCACCAGAGTGGTCTCCTTGTGGGTCTCGGTGGTGGGCTTGCCGCTCTCATCCACGTTGCAGACCGTCTTGTCCTCGCAGATGTCCAGCTCCAGGTAGCCCGGGGTGGCGTTGAAGTATGCACCGGACTGGGGGCTGACCATCAGCAGGGCCACCTGGGCCTCATCGGGGGTGTCCACCAGAGTGACATTGCCCAGCATCTCGCGCAGGGCCTTGGTGGCGGCCTCACCGGCCTCGGCGCTCTTGCCAAAGGCCTCAGCGTAGACCTTGGTGCCGTCCTTCAGGGGCAGGGTGCCGTCGTTCTTCAGCAGGACAACGGACTCGCGGTGCACGCGGGAAGCTTCCTCCCAGTCGGCCTTGGTGGCAACGACCTCGGCGGCCTTCTTGGGGTTGGCGTAGGTGTCCTCGAACATGCCCTGACGGAACAGCTCGGTCAGGGTGCGGCTGACAGCGCGGTTCAGGCTGGCATCGGTCAGCACCAGATCTTCCTTCTTGAAGCCGGCGGGCACCGCGTGGGTGTCGTAGTAGTCGTTGGTGCCGCGGGCGTAGCTCTCCTCGCCCAGCTCGTTGTCCAGCAGGCCGGAGATCAGGTCCACGCCGCTCTGGGTGACGGCATAGCCGATGCGCTCAGGCTCGTCCAGCATGTCAACGCCCCAGCACATGTTGTGAACAATGCCGGTGTCGGAGTTGATGTAGCCCTTGAAGCCCATCTGGCCGCGCAGCAGGCCGTCGATGAACACCTTGTTGTAGGCAAAGCCGTAGGGCTGGAGCTCGATGGGGTCGCCGTTGAAGTCCTCCTGCGGAGCGCTCTTCTCGGCGCTGGGCTTGGAGTAGTAGGGCATGATGGATTCGGCATTGTGGCGGATGGCTGCACGGAATGCCGGGATGTGGTACTTCTGCAGGGAGCCGGGGGTGGCGTAGATGTTCCACTGGCCTGCTGCATAGTGGGGATCAAAGCCGTTCTCGCGGGCACCGCCGCCGGGGAAGTGCTTCACGGTCATGGAAACACCCTCGGGGGTAACGCCGTTGCTGCCGCCCTGGATGCCGGGGATCAGGTGGTCGAAGATCTCCTCAATGAGCTCGGGGTCCTCGCCAAAGGTGCCGAAGGTGCGCTGCCAACGGGGGTCGGTGACGCAGTCGGCCATGTACATGTAGCCCTTCTTCAGGCCGCAGGCGTTCCACTCGCGGCGGATGGTGTCGGCAAACTTGTCGATGATGTCGATGCGTGCGGTGCCCTTGACGGCGGCAGCAATGCCCAGGGTGCCGGGATAGGTGGCAAACACGCCGGTGGCATCGTTCATGCCGAACACGACCTCACCGTTCTCGTTGCGGCTGTTGGACATGACCTGCATGGGAACAAAGTGATCGCAGGTCTCGGTCAGGTACTGCAGCTGGTTCAGGTAATCTGCCAGATCCTCGGGCGTGGGGCTCTCGCGCAGGATGACATGGCGGTTGAAGCTCTTCTTGACCATGTCAGAGGTGCTGGGCAGGGACTGGGAGCCGAAGATGCTGTCGGAGACGTTCACGGGTGCCTCGTCCAGCAGGCCGCTCTCGTCCGCCACGGGCTTGTGGCCGTTGGCGGCCAGACGGGGGGAAGGATACTTGGGGCCCATGCGCCAGTCGGAGGTGAAGATCTGGCCGATCTTCTCGCTGGTGGTCAGAACCTTGACATAGGCCTCGGCGCGCTCAGCCGGGGTCAGGCGCCAGTCGTTGACTGCGCTGACGGTGCCGGTGCCGTCGATGTCCTTGAAATACAGGCCGTCCTGCTCGATGACCTTGCGCTCCACGGTGCTGATGGTGGGGCCGTTGGGGTTCTGGTAGCGCTTTACACGCTCGGATGCTTTCACTGCCATAGTGTTTTCTCCTTTTCTTTTGAACGCAGCGGCCCATGCCACAGAGCCGCAGATGCTATACCTATTATAATAGGCCGCCGCGCGGAACAACTAGAAAAATTTTTGGATATTTCCGCACTTTCCTTGTATTCATTTTTTGTGTGCAGTTGGAATACAAGTCTGTTTTGTGGAATGTGCTGTACTAGTATCTTGCAATCATGTGCAAAATGACGAACGCTGATTTTTTAAAACTGTTGATTTCGCCCAAGGAGAGTAAAATTGTCCTGATTTTCCCACAAAATTTTACTAACAGAAATTTGAGGGATAGTTCATAATGTATACATAAAAATCCCCCGGTTCGCGATGTGGCAGCCGCAGCCCACGGGGGACCGAATGAAAGGCCGGAGTGAGTGGCAGCACACCGGCCGCAGAATTGAAAGGAGAGCTTCTCTATGGCAAAGGTCAAACAGCCGCTTGAAGAAAACGGCATCCACAGAGCGAAAATGTGGGAGATCATGATGTACGCTCTGAACAACACCTCCACCAACACCTACATGGTCGTGGTCGGTTACATCAGCTACTTCCTGATCGGTATCGTCGGTCTGGCATCCGTGCTGGCCGGTTCTATTGTTACCATCATGCGTGTCTGGGACGGTGTCACCGACCCGTTCGTTGGTATGATGGTCGATAAGACCAACGGCAAGTTCGGCAAAAATCGTCCGTTCATCGTTATCGGTCAGATCATCATGTTCGCCACCACCTTCGTGATGTTCAACTTCATCCCCAAGATGGGCACTGGTGTCCGCTTTATTGCGTTCATCATCATCTACATGATCTACATCATTGGCTACACCTGCCAGTGCGTTGTCACCAAGTCTGCTCAGACCTGCCTGACCAACGATCCCAAGCAGCGCCCCATCTTCGCAATGTGCGATACTGTGTATAACATTGTTCTGATGAACATCATGTTCCCCATCATTGTCACCGATGTCCTGGTGCCCAAGTTCACCCTGACTGCCGAGGCCAACGCTGCCGAGATCGCTTCTCTGGTGGCACAGAACCCTGCTCTGGCAGGCATCGTGGAGAAGTCCGGCGGCAGCCTGTCTGCTTTCTACAACCCCGGCCTGTTCACCACCATGCAGCTGATGTTCGGCGGCCTGTCCGCTGTCTTTGCAGTCTGCGCCATCATCGCCCTGTGGCGTAAGGACAATCCGAAGTACTTCGGTCTGGGCACCACCCAGAAGGTCGGCATCAAGGATTACGTTGACACCCTGGCTCACAACCGTGCCATCCAGATGCTGGTGGTCTCCGCATCTACCGATAAGCTGTTCATGTCCACCAAGAGCAACGCTACCGTTATGATCTGCCTGTTCGGCATCATCTTCGGCAACTATGCCGCATTCTCCAGCTACTCTCAGATCACCTCTATCCCCATCTGCCTGATTTCTCTGCTGCTGATGAACAAGATCGCTCGTCAGATGGGCCAGAAGGCATCCATGCTGGTGGGTACCTGGGGCGGCATCATCGGCTCCATCGCCATCACCCTGTTCCTGTTCTTCTTCAACCCCAAGGGCGATGCTTCCAAGTTCTCTCTGCCCGCATTCCGCCTGATCCGTCCTGACACCTGGGGCACCCTGTTCACCGGCTGGACCACCACCGCTTTGATCTTCGTGCTGCTGGTCATCGCATGGTCCGGCGTGCAGGCACTGTCCTCCTCCATCGTTATCACCATGACCGCTGACTGCGCTGACTACGAGGTCTATCGTACCGGTAAGTACGTTCCCGGCCTGATGGGCACCCTGTTCAGCTTTGTGGATAAGCTGGTCTCCTCTTTGGCTGCTACCGTTGTGGCTCTGTTCTACTCCATGGTCGGCTTCAAGGACGCTCTGCCCGACACCATGACTCCGTACTCTGACGGCATCTTCTGGGCAACCATCGGCTGCTTCGTCCTGCTGCCCATCGTTGGCTGGCTGTGCAACGTTGTGGCTATGCACTTCTATCCCCTGACCAAGGAGAAGATGGCAGAGATCCAGGCTGAGATCGGCCGCATCAAGGCTGAGGCTGCTGCAAAGCAGGCTTAAGGCCAACCATCTCCCTGCGGAAATTTTGAATCCGGGACAGCGCCGCTGTCCTGCATCGTAACCGGAAATGTCCTGCGGCGGGCCATCCTCTGCCGCAGGACTTTCTGATACCCTGAGACCCGGAAGGAATACCACTATGGCAGAAGAAAACAAGCTGAACCAGACCCCTGAGATCACCCCGGCCCCCTCCGCTGAGGCCCCGGAAAAGGCCCCCACCACCGGCGAGCTGCTGGGCGATGTGGAGCACTACGACGAGGAAAAGGACGATTGGAGCACCGGCTATTACGGCACCGGCAGCCGCCAGCAGGTAACGGACGATGTGTTCCACAAGCTGGAGACCGGCGAGGAGCTGACCCGGGATGACTTTATCAAGGCGGAGCTGGCGCTGCAGGATGCCAAGCTGGAAGCCGGCATCGATCTCGAAAAAGAGAAGAGCCCGGGCCTCATTGGTAAGTATCACGATTGGAAAAAGAACCGCGTAAGGCACAAGGTGAACAAGAAGAAGTACCTTCTGCTCTGCCTGTTTCTGGGCTGGTGCGGCGGCCACCGCTACTATGAAAAGCGGTATGCGCTGGCGGCCTTCTACACCCTGTTCTTCTGGAGCGTGGTGCCCTTCTTCCTCTGCGTGACCGACCTTCTCATTGCACTGCCCATGCAGGCCGATGAGAACGGCGACATCCTGATCTGACATCTTCCTCTATTCATTCATTTACCTCCTAGCGCCAGAAAGGGCCTGCGGCATTTGCCGTGGGCCCTTTCTGGTGTTTGCAGGCCCGTTCTCCGGCACAGAACATAGTGGCAGCTAACTGGCGTTGTGCTATACTAGTATATCAATTGATTGTGCAATAAGCACAATAGAATTTTTCACATTAGTGAAACTTTTCCCATAATCGTAAAATTGACCTGTTTTACCTTAAAATATTACTAACAGATAGATCAAAAAGCGTTCATAATATAGACATAAAGCTTCGGACGGGCTGGTACGCAGTGGCAGCTGTAAGCCCCATGGAGAAAACGGAGAATGTTCCTGTGTGAACAAAGGAGAGAATGAAATGGCAAAAACCAGAAGTCTGCCGGATAAGTTCTATGATAAGGACTATGAGCACAACGGCATCCACCGCGTTCCCCTGTGGCGTATCGCAGGCTACGCGCTGAACAACACCGCAACCAACGTTTATCTGATGATGATGAACTACGCTACCTACTACCTGATGGGCTGGGTCGGCGTTGGCATGATGGTCGCTTCCTCCCTGACCATGATGATGCGTATGTGGGACGGTGTTACCGACCCGTTCATCGGCTTCATGGTCGATAAGACCAACGGCAAGTTCGGCAAGAACCGTCCGTTCATCGTGATCGGTCAGATCATCCTGTGCGTCACCAGCTGGGTCGCATTCCATGTGACCCACAAGCTGCCTCAGGGCGTGCGCTTCCCCTTCTATGTGGTCGTTCTGATGGTCTACTACCTGGGCTACACCTGCCAGTGTGTCGTTACCAAGTCCGCTCAGTCCTGTGTGACCAACGACCCCAAGCAGCGCCCCATGTTCGCTTCCTTCGACGGTGTGTATAACACTTTGGTGTTCGCTATCCTGGGTATTATCATTCCCCGTATCGCCAACAGCTACAACGATGTGGGCGGTTACGCATCTCTGGAGTTCTTTGACACCCTGTGGAAGATGACCGCCATCATGTCTGCGATCTTCACCACCATCGCTGTGATCTCCATCGCTCCCAAGGATCGTTCCGAGTTCTTCGGCACCGGCAAACCTGTCAAGGTCGGCCTGAAGGATTACTGGGATACCCTGAAGAACAACCGCGCCATCCAGATGCTGGTCCTGTCCGCATCTACCGATAAGCTGGGTTCTTCTGCAAAGTCCAGCGCCGTCATGGTCGCCATGTTCGCCTGCATCGCCGGTTCCAACCTGCTGCAGAGTAATGTTACCGGTCTGGTGACCATCCCCAGCACCATCGTGTGCTTCCTGTTCATCAGCTTCTTTGCTACCCGTCTGGGTCAGCGCAAGGCTATGTTGATCGGTTCTGTGGGCGGTCTGATCACCAATGGTATCCTGGCAGCTCTGTGGCTGTTCGGTGATCCCACCACCATGACCTCCAACCCCGAGACTGGTGCTCTGAACTGGGGCTACTTCCTGATCATCTATCTGGTCTTTACCATCATCACTGCTGGTTTCCAGGGTATCTCCGGCAACATCGTTATCCCCATGACCGCTGACTGCGCTGACTACGAAGTCTACCGTACCGGCAAGTACGTCCCCGGCCTGATGGGCACCCTGTTCAGCTTCGTGGATAAGCTGGTCTCCTCTTTCGCTCCCATGGTCGCCGGTATCATGTTCAGCATGTGCGGCTTCACCGATCACAACCCCGTTATGGGTGACCCTGTTACCCCGGGCCTGCGTATGGGCGTTGTCTTCTGCGCTTACGGCATGATCATGCTGGGTCTGGTCTGCAACCTGATCGCTATGAAGTTCTACCCCCTGACCAAGGAGAAGATGGCTGAGATCCAGGACGAGGTCGCTCAGATCAAGATGAAGACCATGGCTGAGAACGCCTAATTGGTACTTGCAATTTTCTGCGGAAACCTGTAAAATCAAATAGAAAAACCGCTCGCCCTTGCGGCGGGCGGTTTTCTGCTTTTGGAACAAAATTCAGACAAGAGGTACATCGTAAATGGAAGAAAAGACACAGTGGGTAAAGGACCCGGATCATGGGATCATCTGGAACACCATCGACCACCTGTTATACTGGAAAGAACACCGTGAAAAGCACTGTGTCAGCCGCAAGAAATATATGCGCCTGTGCATTCTGGGGGCGTTTGGTGTGCACCAGTTCTATGCCAAGCGCCCGGTGCTGGGCCTGCTGTATCTGGCAACCTTCTGGAGTGGTTTCTCTGCCGCTATGACCATCGTGGACTTCATCATTGCCGTGCCCATGAAACCGGATGAGGACGGCAACATCTGGCTGTAAAAAGCCCTCTGGCGGCCTGCTGGGCCGGAAAGGAAAACACCCTATGGATAATGTCATGCAGTTTCTGTTCAACACCAACCACGAGCAGCCCAGCATCCTGGTCTGGATCCTGCTGATCGTGATCGCGGTCGTGATTCCCAATTACGTCAGATATCGGATGGAGCAGAAGCACTCCAATGGTTCTGTTCCCACCCAGAACCCTGCCCGTTCTGCCCCGCGCAAGAAGAAGCGCAGCAAGAAGCGCTGAACCACAGGCTGGGATAGTATATGGTATGGAGCTCCGGCTGTGTCACAATAAAATGAGCCGGTTCCCCTCCCCGATGTCCCTGCGGCTGCCACCGCTTTGATATTTCATGATCTCCCATAACCGAAAGGGCCCTGCAAATGCCGCAGGGCCCTTTTGGTTTGCCAGCGTGTGTGGAGATGAGGAAACAAAAACCGCCCCGGCGGCTGCTTTGTGCAGTGCCGGGGCGGTTCGTTCATTTTTGGTGTTCAGATGCAGGAAGTACTTACTTCTTGATCTTGATCAGCTGTGCGTTCAGGCTCTCGATAAAGCCATCGGGCATGTTGATCATCTTAGCCATAGTCTCAGGGGTCATGCGCTTCATCATATCCCACATGCCAACGCCGGGCTTGATGTCAAAGTTGGTGGCCAGCTTGACAGCCCTGGTAGCGAGAGCCAGAGCCTCTTCGTTCTTGGAGAGATCTTCCATGCTGTCCTTGATGCTGTAATAGCCCTCGGGGAACTCCATCGGAGCCTTCAGATCCAGGCTGCCGACCTGCTTGAACCAGTTGGCAACGCCCTCCTGACGCTCGTTGAACTCAGGCAGGGTGTAGTAATCAGGCTCCTTCTCGACCTTTTCCAGCGTGATGGAATCCTTCACGTCACCGGCAACGGCCAGGATGGTGTTGAAGCCCTCTTCCAGAGCAACATTGAACTTGAACACGCGGTGTGCAGTCTGCTGGCCGACTTCCTTGCCGTTGACGTACAGCACAACGGTGTCCTGGTTGGAGTAGACCTTGATCTCGGTGGTCTCGCCTGCGCGCTGTGCATGGCGGCGGCCGGCGATGTGGACCATGGGCAGCTTGGACCAGTATGCCTGGTAGACAAAGTAGCTGTCCTTCTTGGTCTTGCGGTCAATGGTCATCAGGCCCTTGTTGTTGCGGCCTGCAACGCCGCCCTCGTGGCGGGCAGCACAGCCAAAGTCGAACATATTCCAGCAGTGGGTAGCCCACACCCAGGGACGATCCTCGAACACCTGAGCCAGATGCTCGTGGTACAGTGCCTGATACTCCTCGGTGTAGTCCTTGCACTGGGGATCGTTGCTGTGCCAGTTGATGATACCCTCGGTGCCGTACTCGGAGATGCCGATGCAGATGTCGGGGTGCTCGGCGTGGAATTTGTCCAGCCAGGGGCCGTTCTGCTCCATCTTGCCGCCGTACCAGCCGAAGTAGTGGTTGTAGCTCTCTACATCGGTAATGTGATGCATGGGGCCGTCAACAGGGGTGTTGGAGACGTGGGCAATGGTGGTGAGACGGGTGGGATCCAGCTCACGCACCAGCTTCTGCAGGTCGTGGTGGTTGTCCACCAGCTCCTGGCAGATGCCGCCGATCAGGATCTCGTTGGACAGGCCCCAGAACATGATGGAGGGGTGGTTGTAGTTCTGGATGATCAGTTCGGTCATCTGGTGACGGCAGTTCTGGTGAGCGGAGGGGTCCTTCTTAAAGACGCTGATGAAGGGGATCTCAGCCCAGACGGCGAAGCCCAGCTCGTCACATGCGTCGTAGAAGTCCTGGCTGTGCTGATAGTGGGCCAGACGGATGGTGTTGGCACCCAGCTCCTTGATGAGCAGGGCATCCTCATAGTGATCCTCAGCGGTCAGGGCGTTGCCCTTGTACAGACGATCCTGATGGCGAGCCACGCCGCGCAGCGGGGTGGGCACGCCGTTGATGGAGAAGCCGTCGTTCGGGGTCACAGTATAGCTGCGGACACCCACGTTGGCGTAGATCTCATCAAAGGTCTCGTTGTTCTTCTGCAGGCGGGCGGTCACAGTGTACAGGTTGGGCTCGTCCATGCTCCACAGCTGGGCATCGGGAACGTACAGGGTGACCTTGGTGCTGTTGCAGGGGGCGCACGCCGGAAGCAACTTCGTTGCCGTAGCAGTCCTCGATGCTGTACATCACGGTATAGGCCTCTTCGCCGTTGGTGACCCAGCTCTCGATCTCAAAGGTGGCACCGCCGTCCTCGGTGGGCTTGGGGGTGACCTTGATGCCGGGGCCGCCGAAGTAGTCCAGGTCAAAGTGGGTGCCGGGCACGCTGATCAGGTTCACGCCGCGGTACAGGCCGCCGTAGAAGGTGAAGTCGGCGGAAGCGGGGTACATGGAGGGGGTGTCCTCGTTGGAGACCTCGATGGTCAGCTCGTTGTCGCCCTCGTGGCACAGGTCGGTGACATCGGCACGGAAGATGGAGAAGCCGCCCTCGTGGGTGGTTGCCACCTGGCCGTTGACCTTCACGGTTGCGGCCAGAGCAGCTGCCAGCACCTCAACGTAGGTGCGGCCGCCAGCCAGAGGCTGCTTGGGCTGGGTAAAGGTGCGGGTGTAGACACCGGTGGTGCGCAGATAGCTGCCGTTGCCGTCCATGCCGTCCACAGCGTTCCAGGTGTGGGGCAGGGTGACCTGCTCGGTGGGACGCTCGCCCTTGGGGAAGGACAGGGTCCAGTTTTCGTTCAAGGAAATGATCTCTCTCATCGATACTGCTCCTTCTGGTTTTCTTCTTTGTTTCGGCGGCCTGTATGGCAGAAGAAATGCCGGAAACAGGCCGGTTGTTAATTTCAGTATAGCACATCAGAGGGGGGATAGGGTTTGTACAATCTTTTGGCAAAATAGTAATATTTTGTGAAAATCCAGACGATGATTCCACGATTTTACAATCTGGCCCTTGGAAACGACAGCACAGCATGAAAAGGCTCCCCGAAGCAGAGACGAAAAAGAGGGTGTCCGTCCCCGCAGAGGGAGGCAGCGGCTTCCGCTCATCCCTGACCAGAGGGCCTCTTTGGCGCTGTGGGTCCCTCCGCCGTTTGTCAAGAGTAAATGCACAAAAAAGCAAAAATAATTTTACGAGGCCAGAATGAGGGCCATTTCCTCGCGGAAAAGCTGCTCGGAGCACAGATAACCGAACATTTTCCGCGGGTAGTTGTTGAGCCACGCCTCGATCCGCTTGGTTTCCTCGTCTGAGATTGTGCTGAGGTCGGTGCCATTCGGAACGTGCCGCCGGATTAGGCCGTTTTGGTTTTCGTTGGATCCGCGCTCACTCGGCCGGTAGGGGTGGCAGTAGTAGACCTCGGTGCGGGCGCCCTTGCCGCTTGCGCTTCGCTCAATCCCGGCAGCGTCGGCAAACTCGCAGCCGTTGTCGCAGGTGATGGATCTGAATACCTTCGGGAACAGGTCGCCGTACTTGGCCTCGAGCCCGTCGATCGCAGCGACGACGCTGGCGGCCGTCTTGTCCGGCGACGGTATAATGAGCTCCCAGCGCGTTTTCCGCTCGGTCATCACGATGTAGGTGTTGCTGACGCCTTGGCAGCTTTCGACGCTGTCCATCTCCCAGTGTCCGAAGGTGCTGCGGTTGTTGATGTGCTCGGGCCGCTCCTCGATGCTCCGGCCCGCAGGCTTGCGCGGCATAGATCCGGCCGGGCGTTCTGGCTGGTGGCGCTTGCCGTGCTGCGGCAGCATGGAGACGGTCAGCTCGTCGCCGAAGATCTCGCCGCGGATGTAGTTGTAGGCGGTGCTCGCGCAGATGTGGGTCTTGAAGGGCCAGCCCTTGACCTCAGCCTCACCGATTGCAGCCTCCGGGCTGTACTTCTCGTCGCGGATCTTGGCGATCAGGTAGTCGGCCAGCTCGTAGTCGTTGCCGATCTTCAGCTCCGGGCCCTTTGCGCGGAGGTTGGCCTCATAGCGGGCCTGCGCTCCGTCCGGGTTGTATCTGGTCTCGGTGGTGTAGTCGCTGTTCAGGTGCTCATAGGTGCATCGCTTCAGCTCCCGGTAGATGGTCGTATGATGTACGCCGAGCTCCTTGGCAATGTCGGTCGGCTTCATTCCTGCGCGGATGAAGGCGTCGAGCTGGATGCGCTTGGTCGGCGTCAGATGGCTCCAGTGCTGTCCCATTGTGTTCCCCTCCGTGATAAAAGAAAAGGGGCGGCCCGCCGGCCGCCCCTTCTGTGTGTCAGTGTTCCTCGTACTTTTTCAGGAGCTCGAGCGTCTCCTCGTCCGTGATGATGTCGGCCAGCCTGCACTCCAGCGCGTTGCAGATCTTCAGCAGCGTCGGCAGCTTCGCGCCGTTGATGTCCCGGGCGCCTCGCTCGTACTGCTGGAGCACTTGCACGTTGATCCCGGCCAGTGCGGCGAGCTGAGACTGAGACAGGCCGGCCGCCTTGCGGAGCTTTTGCAGCCCCTCGTTTTTATAGGTCACTTTGATCGAGATGTCCATGTTGTTCCTCCCGCTTGACTTCGCCGTGGTTTCGTGGTTATAATAAAGAGGAACGGCGGGCGGGATTTTTCCCGCCGTCCTTCGACCTTACTGCTTGGGCTTTTGGTTCGGCTTTATCGTGATTGTGATGGTGGCAACCTGTTCACACTTTAGAGCCTGTTCCAGCAGCTCGAGCAGTTTTTTCATCTGCTCAGCATCCACGGCTTTGCCTCCTTTCCGCGGTTTTGTTCTCCTTTCTTTCTGTACTCGGCTATCCCTTGCCTGTGATTATATTATAGAGCATTTGCTCTATAATGTCAAGCATAATTCGGCAGATTTTCAACATTTTCCCGCGTTTTTTCACATAAAAAAGCCGCACGGCGTCGCTGCCGTGCGGTTTTCTCATTCTTTACCGAGCAGGTGGTTGATCGTGGTGCCGAGGGCGGTCGCCAGATAGTCCAGCTCGTAGTCAGCGACGACTCTGCTGCCGTTTTCGATCCGGCTGATGACCTTCTGCGTGACGTCCAGCCCGATGATCTGTAGCTTATAGGCGAGCTGTTCCTGTGACAGGTTTGCCCGCAGCCGCTCCTCCCTGACTCTCTCCCCGGAGATGTTGCACCTGCCGTCTGGTTTGTAGATTTTCGCAGCCCTCGCCTCCCTTTATGCTAAAGATGACTATGCAATATTGACTTTACCAGTTTTGGCATGGTAATATTATGCCAAAGATGACTAAACGCTAAAAAGCGCACATAGGAGGGAAAAGCATGGGTACAAGGTTTAGACGCAGCTTTAAGGTGGCCCCGGGTGTCCGGGTAAACCTGAACAAAAAGAGCGCGAGCATCAGCTTCGGCCCGAAGGGTCTGAAGCACACGGTCAGCACGACGGGGAAAAGCCACACGACCGTCGGGATCCCCGGGACGGGCCTGTCATATACGACGAGCTCCGGCGGGAAGTCCGGCGCGCAGCAGGGCGCGGTCAGCATCCCCGCAGCGCAGCGGCCGACGTCGCCGAAAAGCAAGACGGTGGCGCTGCTGCTGTGCATCTTCCTCGGCTTCTTCGGTGTCCATCGGTTCTATGTCGGGAAAACCGGCACAGGCGTCATTTGGCTGCTGACGGCCGGGGCCTGCGGGATCGGCTGGTTGGTAGATATTTTCACCATCCTGCTCGGCGGTTTCTATGACTCTGAGGGCCGTGTGCTGCGGTTCCAGCCCACAGAGGCCGAGCTCGCCGCTGCCGGTGAAGAGCCGGATCCTGACGCTGAGGAGTAAAGCCCTACATAACAGAAAAATGCCCGCCCGGGATCTCCGGGCGGGTTTCTGCTTTTCTATGCGGTTTTAGAGTTTCGTGACGTAGTCCAGAGAGATCCAGCCCGCGCCGCTCTTGAGCTTGCCCCACTTGGTCGCGCCGGGGCCTGCGGCTTCGGCGACGATGGTGTAGATGCCCTTGCCCTTGATCTGGCCGGCGACGCCGTAGTTGGTGCCGGGGCCCTTGCGGATGTTCAGCACGTCGGCCGTCGTCCGCGCGCGGTAACTCGTGGCCGTGCCGGTGCTGCCGGTCGAGATGTCCGCAGCGTTTACCCAGCCGTAAACGGTGGAGCCGCCGCCGCTGACCGCCTTCAGGTGGTACGGGTGCGCCTTGCCGGCCGCGATGGCCGTGATGGTGGCCTTGCCGGGCTTGCAGGTCTTGGCGTCCTTGGCCGCTGCGCTGGTGTAGTGCTGTGTGCCCTTGAAGTTGACCACGTCGCCGACCTTCAGGCCGGTCTCGGTGTTGCCGGAGGTCTGGCCGCCGGTGCTGCCGCCTGCGTCCGTGATGCCGAGGCGCTTGTTGACCTCGGCCGCGATCTGGCCGTGGCGGTTGTAGAGGTAGTCGCCCGGGCAGCTCTTATTCGCGTAGTCCCTGTGCACGGTCATGTTGCAGCCGTTCAGGTGGTTCACGCGGTCGATTTTTGCTGGTCGACCAGACGAGGTGCTTGATGCCGTTGCGCTTGCAGATGTCGGTCACGAGATCCAGCAGCGCGGCGTATGCCTTCGCGGAGACGGGCCAGTCAGGCGCGCCGCCGTTGTTGGCGACTTCGATGGTGACGGCCCGCTGGTCGTTGGCGTTGGACGAGGTGCACCACGAGCGGTTTGCCTCGTCGACGTACAGGGCGATCCGGCCGTCGGTGCCGATGCCGTAGTTGCTGGACGCCTGCCGCGCAGAGTTGGCGAACAGGTTGCCGCAGGTTTCGACGGAGCAGTTGCCGGCCATACAGTGGATCGTGATGGTGTCGATCTTCTTGGTGCGCTTGCCCGAGTGGTTCGGGCTGAGCTTGGTGTAGACCACCAGAGGGCTGTTACTCATTGTCGTCTCCTTTCCCGCCGGTCAGCTCGTCGAGAGTCTCGTCTGTGATGGTCTCGCCGGGCTTCAGCTTGATGTCGTCGGTGTTCTGTTTTTTCATGGGTTTACCTCCTTTACAAGCAAGAAAAGGGCGGGCCGGAGCCCGCCCTCTCCGTTATTCGATGGTCAGGCCCTCAGTGTTGAGCTGCTTGACGATTGCCTCGATCGCGTTGACGACGCTTTCCTCGTCGACCTTGAAGCCCTTCTGCTTCAGGAAGTCGAGGACGTACTGCTTCTTCTCCTCGCCGCGGCCCTGTCCGACGTAGAGCTGCTCAGCGGCAGCGACGCCGATCTTTACCCACGCGGTCAGCTCCTTGCGCTGTGCCTCGGTGGTCTGCTTCTTCAGCCACGGGATCAGGAAAACGCTGACGCCGGCGCCGATCAGGGCGAGGGCTGCGTTGACGATGGGGGTGATGTCGATGGTGTTCATCCTTTTGCCTCCTCATTGTTGAGAGTGTCCCCGGACGGATCCGGGAGCGGGTTGCCGTCGGCGTCGAGCCCGTGGCGGTTTCGGCTGATTTTCTCGCCGAGGCTCTTGCCGGCGTATGTGATTAGATAGCCGACGCAGGCGGTGAAGATGGTGCCGGTCAGCTCACCGACCGGGTCGCGCCCGAAGGCAGAGAGCAGCAGAGAGCTGGCTGCGCTGAGCGTTGCCACGCTGGCCGCCCAGTATGCGAGCTTTTTGCTCGCCTCGATTTTCTTTTTACGCTTGCGCCGGCGCTTCTTTGCGGCCATGCTGCTCCACCTCCTCAGTCGATGATCGCGTGGATCCCCTGACTGGTGAGGAAGTCCTTCTGCGCGTGTTTGATTTTGGCAGCGTAGTCGAGGGCCGCGTGCATATCCCCGTTACAATGCGCGTCAGGGATGCGTTGCACGGCCCGGGCCGTCGCCTCGCCGAGGGCGATGGCTGCCGACGTGCCCTGAATGGTGATGATCTGGAGATCTTCACGGGCACGCTCTCGGGCCGCTGCCTCTTTCTGCCGTTTGGCCTCCTCGGCCTCCTTTTGCTTCTCGCGCTTCTGGATCCTGTGCTCGAGCATCCAGAAGCAGAAGCCGGTCGCGGCCGTCGGGATCCCCAGAAGGACGACGAGCGCGCCGATGTTGATTTCGATCATTGTGTCACCTCATAAAAGCCGGAGGGCCGCAGGACGCGGCCCTCCTTGTTGTTGGGCTTACTCCTCGACGTCGTCGAAGTAGCCCATGTCGACGAGATACTTGTGCACGCGGGCCTTCAGCTTCGCGGGGACGTTGTCCTCGGTGATGCGGCCCATGATGATCTCGCCTGCATACAGACGTACCAGCATTTGCACGCTCCTCCTTTCCTGCAATTTTTGAATAATAGCCACGCGAGGGCCCGGGCGATCATTCGCTCGCCCTTTCCTTCGCGGTGCCAGCGTTTGCGGCTGCCTCGATGGCAGCGATGGCGTCCTCGACCTGCTTGCGCAGCTTCTTCGGGACGTCGTTGATGGTCATGGTGGAGCCTTCGCGTGTCAGCTCCCTGACGTACAGCTCGACGATCTTGCTCATGCTGTTACCTCCCCTCCGTCGCCGTAGACCACGTCGGCCAGCTCCATGATGCAGCCCTTCAGCAGCTCGATGGTGTCAGCCTGCTCGGCGATGGTTTTGTCCTTCTTGGCCTCTGCGGCCTGTTCGTCGTTCAGCTTTTGGATGCTGTCGGCTCTGTGTTTAATCATGCAAAGTTACCTCCGATCGACTGGATGTAGCAGGTCTCCGTAGCGGAGCCGCGGAGCAGCTTGGCCTTGACCTTGACGCCCCACGCTGCGGCCGTCTTGGTCTGGTTGGTGAAATAGTGCTTCTGGCCGGTGCGGGCCTTCTGTGTGATGTCCTCCCACGTCGGACTCGCGTCGTTGCCGTTGTTGCAGATCCAGACCTGAAGCGTGCAGCCGGCCGGGAAATTGCCCTGAATGTTGACGAGGGCCTTGGTCGGCATGGCGTCGGCCTCCATAGCGAGGGTCTGCTCGAACTCGATGGACGTGACGGCCTTGGTGAAGGTCAGCGTGCGGGTGACGCTGGCGTCCTTGGCGTCGGTCGCCACGATCTTCAGGGTGTGGCTGCCGTTCACGACCTTCAGCCACGCCTCGGAGCCGATCGTCAGCGTGTTGGTCTGGCCGAGGGTCACGGTGTAGCTGCGCAGCGTGACGCCGTCCAGCATCTCCACGACGTCGACCTGATGGCCGTCGGCGTCGGTGACGGTGTACTCGTAGGACGGGGCCGCCGTGCTGAAGCTGCCGAGGGCGCCGTCCGTGCCGCTGATGACGGGCGGTCGGTTATTGGTGACGGTGCGGGTGGCGCTGGTGGTGTACGCGCTCTCCGCGCCGGCGGCGTCGTATGCCTTGACGCGGTACTGCACGCTCGTCCATCCGTAGGTGATGGTGTCGGTGTAGGCGCGCGCGGATCCTTTGTAGATCTGCGCCCATGTGCCGCTCCCGACCTTGCGCTCCAGAACGTAGCCGGAGAGGTTGCCGTCGGGGTCGGTGGAGGCTGCCCACGAGATGCTCAGGTTCTCGCCGCAGAGCACTTCGCTCGGGACAGTGATGGACGACGGCGCTGTGGGCGCCTGATTGTAGATCACTGTATAGCATCCATCCGAGTCGACGGAGTCGGAGATCAGGAGATCAGAGGACAGATTACAAGCAGGGCGCAGGCCGTCGCCGCCGTAGTAGGCGAAGTCCCAGCTCAGAGTGCCACCGGCGTAGACGAAGCGGGCGCCGTGGGCCGAGCCGGCATAGGCGTCCCGCAGCCAGTAGTACCACGCGGCACCAGAGCCCGGGTTGCCGGAATAGTTGGAATTGGCGACGCAGGAGGCCGTCACGGTGGCGATGCGGCTGTTGTTGTCGCTGAAGATCGCCAGCTTGCTGCCGCAGACGTGGTCGCCGCTCAGGCCGACCTCCGTGCAGGACAGGGGGAAGATCTTGTCCGTGCAGGTCTCCGTCCCGCCGCCGTCTGTGGAGCTCTTGCCGACCGTGATGGTGGTGTTCAGCAGAGCTGCCCGCTCGTTGGCGGTGAAGGCGTTCAGAAAACCGGCGAGGCCGCTGTACGGGTTGACGCCGTTCCAGACGTGGGAGGAGTCCGGCGTCTGGTCTGCGGAGTGCTGTGCGGTGTACCACTGGCCGGCAGCCGCGGGGCTGTTGAGCCACTGGCGCAGGTTCGAGTAGATGTAGCGGTTGTTGCCGTAGTTGCGGCGGTCGCTGTTGCCGTTACTCGGTTCTGTCGCGTCGAAGCACAGCATCTTGATGATCTGGTTGGTCACGAGCGTGACGCTGTTGGAGGGGTAGCCTGCGTGGTTCTTATCGGCCACGATCCAGACGATCGGGCTGCCGTATAGGCTGCCGAACTTGACCTTCGACTTGTTTGCGAGGTTGCTCAGTTTTTGGGCCATGAGTTGTGTCTCCTTTCGGTGATGGTTTGAGCTCCGGAAAATAGCTGAAGAAATAGGCGTCCATGTTCTGCCGCAGGTGGTAGGTGTTGCCGTGTGAGATGTGGCCCGTCCAGCTCGCGTAGGATTGCACGACGCTGTCGAGTGTCATCTTGCCGGAGTCCACCAGCCCGCGGAACTTGCGGATCTTGCGCTTCATGTTGTCGATGCTCTTGGCTCGCACTTTTCTCACGGCCTTGCCGGTCTGCGTGAGGTAGGTGTGAAAACCGAGGAAGTCGATGCCGTTCTTCAGCGGGAGGATCTGCGTCTTGCCGTTCAGTCGAAGGCCGAGCGGCTTGATGTACGCCTCGATCTCCTTGAGTATCTGCCGGAGCAGTAGCTTGTCGCTGTGGATGATGTAGAAGTCGTCCATGTACCTGCCATATACGAGGCCGCGGTCATCCCTCAGCCAGTGGTCGAAGGCGTCCAGATAGAGCAGCGCGAGCAGTTGGCTCGACTGGTTGCCGATCGGGATGCCGGGGTCTGGCGTGCTGTCGATTATGAGCCACAGCAGCCACTCAGCGAAGTCGATCAGCTCGGGATCCTTCAGCCACTTCAGGGCCCGGCGGGCCGTTTCGTAACAGTAGGAATGGAGCAGGGTGTAAAAGAACTTTGAAAAATCGCCCTTCAGTACCCAGCCGTCGGCGTAGTCCCACTCGTTCATCGGCCGGGGCGGCAGGCCGGCAGCCTTGCGGGCTGCTTCGTCTGCTGCCTTTCGGCTGAAGAAATAGTGGCGCATGGCCGCAGCCAGACGGTCGAGGCCGTCGTGGGTGCCTTTGCCGATCTGGCCGGCGTAGTTGTCCCGGATGAAGCGCCGGGAGAACGCCGGCTCGAGGACGTTGTCGCAGAGCGAGTGCTGGACGACTTTGCCCTCAAAGTCGATGGCAAGGACGAGCCGCTCCTTGGGCTCGTACACCTTGAAGGGGTAGTAGGGCCCGAAGGAATAGTCGCGCCGCTGGAGCCTCTCAGAGAGGGCAACGGTGCGCTCGATGGCCTCCATGCGGTAGCGCATGGCGGTCGGGTTGTCGCGCTTTCCGCAGCGGGTTTTGCGGTATGCTTTGTAGAGCGCGATGGTGCTGTTTACGATATTCTCCATTGAAAAGTCTCCCCGCCGTGTATAGCTCCGGCCACGCTTTGCGTGCGCCGCCGGGAGCATCGGCGGTCTTGTGTTTACCCATGACCGGGCCGGTCAGACGGCCGCGGCTGCGGGAGGGATATGCCTTCCTTGGATGATGGGGCACAGTGTTCGCCGTCCGTCTCCGGGCGGTTAATAAGTCGGGCGATCCATCGAAGCGGGGCGCAGGCCGTTGTTGCCGTTGTAGGCGTTGTTCCTGTTCAGAGTGCCATCGGTGTTGACGTTGCGGGCGTTGTTGGCCGAGCCGGCACGAAAAAAACAAGGCATACCCCGAGGGCCGCCTCACTGGTGACGCTTCTGTGCGTCCAGCTTGGCGGCCCTCTCTTTATCGGTTTTGTACCATTTGGCGGTCTGGTTCTTCACGCCGGCCGCCAACTTCGCCCAGTATGCAAAGGCGTCATCGCCGAAGCCGCTGAGGATCTCATGCGCGAGCTCGATGTGGTGGATCAGCTTTCGGCAGTTGCGAAGCGCCGACCGCTGCGCGCGATACCTGAGCTCACGCTCCTCGGGATCCGTCAAGAGCAGATCGTTGGCCTCCATCAGATCGGCGACGAGGTCGCTGGCCTCGTTCATCATCCTCTGTGCCAGACCGAGCCGCTCCTTCTTCGGGAAAACGGCCGGGTTTCTGGTCTTGATGTAGGTGTGTTTCTCGAGCTCCTTGGCGTCCGTGATGACCTGCATCTCGGGCAGTTTGTCACGGCCGAAGGGCGGGCGGCCTACATTGGCCCGCTCGTATGGCCGCGAGTGTCCGTTGCTTGCCGTAGTATCTCACCTCCTCGCCTTTGATTGTGACGCGGGCGCTGCTGCCGTCGTAGGTCTTGCCCTGAATGACGATGACGCCGTCCTCCCGCTTGCAGCAGGAGCAGGGCAGGGCCAGCTCGACGAACAGGTGCGCGATGATGCAGGAGGCTTCGGCTGGTGGGATCGGGGTGTAGTTGTAGCAGCTTCCCATCAGCACTCGAGCCTCCGCTGCCCTGTGTTCCAGATGCCGGATCTCACGGTCAGCCCCTCCAGATCGTCGAATGTGATCTGGAAGGGGTTGCTCGTGATGTCCGTGCAAACGAAGTCCCACAGGGCGTCGACCTTCACCTTCAGAGCGTTGTCAGCCGCGTCGACATACTCCTTCGTCGTGATGTCCTTCGGGTCGTCGACTGCTCCGTAGTGTTTCATAGGCCGGCCTCCTTACAGTGCGATGCTTGTGATGATGACGAGGATCGGGTTGGAGGGCGCGGCCGCGAGCGTGACCGTGACTTTGCCGTTGGCCGAGGCCGTGGCGTTCTCGAAAGAGATGTCGCCGATGACCTGCTCCTTGGTGGCGCTGTCGATCAGGATCACGCTGAGGATGTAGCCGGTGACGGTGAAGCTCTTGCTCGCCGCGTCGCTGAGGGTCTGGACGGTCTTGGTGACGGCCTTCGGGATCGCGGGCTTGTTCTTGATGAAGGCGTCACTATTGCCGTCCGTCTCGTTCCAGTCGCTCTGGACGTTCTTCTCGGCGTCGGCGGGAGCGTGGGCGCTCTGGCTGTGGTCGTATGCCGTCTTGCCGCGGTCGCCGCGGTAGGCGGTGCTCGCAGTCTCGCCGATGGCGAGGTCGTTGCCGATGACGGCGTAGGTCGTCCCGCTCCAGCGGTACGTCTTGTTCTGGTACTCGCCTTCGCTCAGGATGACGTAGATCTTGTCGGACTCAGGCGTCAGGGCGGCGCCGCCGGAGGTCTTACTCAGCCAGTTGGCACCGAGGGCCGTGGCGCCGGTGCGGATGTAGGCGTCGACGACGTCGTCCACATAGCTCGGGAGCTGGTTGGCCGGCACCTTGCCGCCGCTGTCCAGCTCGGCCACGCCGCCGGCTGCGCCCTTTTCCGTTGCGGGGATTGCGCCGACGTCAGCGGCAGCGGACGGGATCGTCGGCTTGTCGCTCAGATCCTTATAGCTGCCGGAGAAGGCCACGGTCTTGAGGTCGCTGAAGAACTTCAGCACCTTGCCGAGCAGGACGCTCAGCTTCTCGCCAGAGGTGGGCGCCTCACGCTTGGCCGATGTCTCGAAGGCGACGGTCACGTTGGAGCCGTCGCCGTCCGTGTTCAGCTTGCTGGTGTCCTTGGGGTGGACGTGGTCGCCGCGTGCGAACGCCATCTCAGTGCCGACGGCGGCGGTGCCGTTCATCTTCGGCGTAGTCGTGGACGCTGCTGCGCCCTCGGGGATGTCGCCGGAGGTGATAAAGCCGCTGTCGTTCTCGAGCTGCGAGAGCTTAGTCGGCACGGGGATCCATTTCTCACCTGTCCACAGGTACAGCGTCAGGTCGATGCTGTTGAAATAGATCTGGCCGAGCTTCGGGTTGGACGGAGGTGCAGCGAGCGGCTGCATGATGGCGTTTTGGATCTCATTCTGCGAGAGATCCAGATTTGTCAGGATTTTCACGGGTTTACCTCCTTAGTTGAAGTATGCAGTCCCGGAAAAGGCCGCGCAGAAGGTCAGGCGCACGGTGTTGTCGTCGAGGTAGTCGACCTCCCCGATGACCACAGTGCCGGCGCTGTCGACGACCGTGACGGCGGGCCGCTTTCCGAGGTTGTGGGCGACTGTCCACACCTTCGCTGCCTGCGCCTGCTTGTGGGTGTGGTGCCTGTCGTCCGTGATGCCGAGCTGCGCCGGCGTCATGTCGCCGATCAGCTCGTGCCCGTTGATCTTGGGCTTGTTGCGCAGGGCTTCGTAGTTTGAGGCGCTGCCGCCGCCCGTCTCCTTCATGGAGGCGGTCATGGAGGCAGGCGTCTCGGTCATCTTCGCCCCGAAGGTCTCCGCGCTGCCAGAGAACGAGGCATTGAAGTCGACGCTCACTTAGATGACGCCGTCCTTCAGGATCCGGCTGAGCGGGGCGGTCATAATGTTGCTCGCAAACGCGCGCCCGTCCTCCGTCCTGCCGCGGATCTGCACCTCCACCTGTTGATCCTCGTCAGGAGACAGAGAGCCGAGCAGCAGCGTGTCGGCTTGCGTCAGGCTGACGGTGACGACCTTGTCGGTCGCGTCGACGCCCTCGTCCCCGAGGTGCTTGGTGACTTCCACCTGCTTCGGCGGGGCATAGGTGGCGAGCTGCTGCGTGCGGAATGTTACCCACATGGTCACGAACTCGCTGACGTCGATGTCACAGTTGATGGTGATGGTTGGTGTGGTGCCTCTATACATGGGCGGCCTCCTTTCTGGCCTTTGGCCGGTAGTTTAGCACTCGAGGCGCTGGAGTCCGCTGTTCCAGATGCCGGCCGTCAGGGTGATGCCCGTCAGGTCTGCAAACGTGATCTGGAAGGGGTTGGTCGTGATCTCGCTGAAAACGGCGTCCCACAGTGTTGCGATCTTGCTGGTGTTCTGGCCGACCGCGTTGCTCAGGTCATTCACCGACGCCTCGGCGGCCTGTGCGATTGCGATGGCCTGCCGGGCGAGTGCCAGAGCCTCCTCTGCCGTAGCCTGCGCGCCGAGGGCGATGGCTTTGTAGGCCTCGTAGTCCTCTTTGGTGGCGTAGGCGTCGGCGGGGATGTAGGCGGTCACATTGGTGGCCGTGCCGATCGCGGTGACGATGTCGATGGTTTTCTCGACGATGGTGGCGCCGCCGGAGGGCGGGATCCACTCGGCCAGATCGCCGCAGTTGCCGTAGCAGTACAGCACCTCGCCGACCTCGGGATCGGGATCTTCGGCATAAAGGCCGAGCTCGCGGTAGTAGAAGCCCTCGGTCTCGTCGCCGTTGGTGAAGATGCCGCCGACGGCCACGGTGCCGTCGCCGTTGATCTTCAGCTTCGTGATGTCGACGGTCGCCTTCGGGCTGACCACGCCGGTGAGGGTGCGGGGCGTCTGGCCCTCCTCGAGGTAGCCATCGCCGAGGACGATCTTGGTGTAGTTGATCTTCTGGCCGGCCACGCCCTTCGCCAGAACGATCAGGCCGGCGGTGGTGATGTCGTTGTTGATAAATGCAGCCATGTCTATCTCCTTTCCTTAGTCTGAGATGACCGCCGCGTCGGTGCCGATGCTGACGGTCTCGCGGTTGTTGTCGTGGACGACGGCCGCGTGGTAGATGTGGATCTCGTCGCTGCCCATGACGTGCACCTCTTGGGTGTGATCCCTGACGGCCATGCCGGAATAGAGGAACATTTCGCCGGTCAGGCAGATCAGGATCGCGTCGAGCCACGAGCTGCGGCGCTTGACCGTCCGCAGCAGCTTCAGGAACAGGTCGAGGTTGCTGTTGACGAGGCTCGGGTTGTCGCTCAGCACCTTGAAGTGATGCGGCTGCCCGCCGTACTGATACCACTCCCTGACCTCGCCGGTGCCGAAGTAGTCGGCCACGATCTGCTCCACGGCGTAGGGGGTGCCGAGTTTCGCGTAGACGCGGTCGCTGTTGCGGATGACGGCCCGCTTGGCTGCGATGGGCGCGGTGCTGTCATACCACTGGATGTTCAGCTCCCACGCCATTTCGTCGAGCTCTGCGTCGCTGAGCTGGTCGATCTTGTCCCACCTGCTCAGGAGCTTCAGGCGTGCATAGGCGTCGCGGCTGATAATGTCGCAGCCGGTGGCGATGCCCTTGTCGCTGCCGTCCTCCTGCATCCACGCAGGCAGCAGTTTGACCGTCTCGGTCTCATTGAGCCGCATTTACACCACCTCGCTCTCGACCTTGTGGCTGACAGTCAGGTGGCCGCTGAATTTGGCGACTTGCGTGTCGTCGAGGGCCTTGTAGGTCGGCTTGACGACGTCCACGCGGAAGGCGCCGGTCAGGTTCTCGCCCCACGAAGGTGAGAGGATCCGCTTGCGGAGCTGGTCGGGGTTGATGTCCCGGCCGAGGGCTGCGACTTGCCACTCGTTGTAGCGGTCGATCGCGCCGCCGGTGCCTTCGACGTTGGCGATCACCTCAGCCTCGCTCTCCGGCGTGGTGTAGTACACGATCTCGATGTCGTAGGTCTCGACCTCCGGGGGCACGGCGCTCACCTTGTCAGTGAGCGGCCGGATGTCCTTGGCGTTGACCACGTCCAGCACCTTCGCCAGCATGGCAGCGTCGGGGATCCCGCCGCCTTCCAGCAGGGGCACGATCTTGACGCAGCCCTCCAGCGTGCGGGTGATGATGATGTCGATGCTCTCGGCGGCCGAGAGGCTGCCCTTGAGTGTGATGGTCAGCAGGCCGTCGGTGTAGTCGACGGTGTAGTCCGTGTCCTTGGCCGCCGCCGTGCTTTGCCCGTGGGCCTTCACGACGAGGCTGTCGGTCAGAAGTGTGCCGCCGCCCTTGAAGGCTTTGCCGTCGTAGACCGTGAGGGTCTCGCTGTCGGTTTCCTTCTCGCTGACAGCCTTTGCGTCCACGATGGAGCTGTCGGCCGTCATTACCCAGTAGATGTAAGCCTGTTCAGGGCCCGCGGTGGATCTCTTGGCGGGCGCCAGACGGATCCGCTCGCGGAGGCGGTTGTCGCCCTCGGTGGTGTAGGGCTCGCCGTCATCGCCTCCGGCCGTTTCGGTCAGATTGGTGACGGACTCGATGTAGGGGATCAGGTCGACGAGGGTGGCAATCGTGCCGGCTGCGTAGCCGTTGAACTTCGTGCCGTTGCTCACGGCCGAGGTAGGCACCTCCACAGAGTAGGCGCCAGCTTGCAGCACAGCGATCTCGTCGGTCGCAAAATAGTTTTCGCTGTCCGGCGTCACCTTCGTCCACTTCGGAATGATGATGTTTCTCTCCTGCGGCGTGGAGACAGAGAAGCGCATGGTCGTCTTGGCCGGTGTGCCTTCCAGTCGTTTCACGTCCTGCCGCTCGCCGATGGCGTCCAGCACCTCGCCCCTCGCATAGCGGAGGAGCGTCTGCCGGCCGACGTCGTTGAGGCTGTTGTAGAGGGCAACGAACACGGGCACGAGAGCCTCGCCGAAGATCCGGCGCTCGTCGCCCGGGTAGAGCGGCTCGCCGGCGCCCTTTTCGAGCTCGGTGATGATGGTCTTGTATAGGGTGCTCGCGTCTGTCGTGGTGAGTTTGATGTCCTCGCCGTAGGTGTTTGTCGCGTCGCTCACGCTGTTCACCTCCTTCATGTGATGTTGTCGATGCTGGCCCGCAGCTCGAAGTCGCCGGCCTGAGCGGTCAGAGCCTTCAGGTCGGAGTCGCTGAGCTGCACGCGGGGCTCGTAGGTTTCCACGAGGAACTCCACGTCGGCGGCCAGATCTGTCGCAGCGGTTTCGCTCGGCTTGTCGATCAGCGTGCGGTCGATCCCTTTGATGCGCTCATAGGGCACCTCCCCGCGGATAGTCTTGAGGAGGTTCTGCACACAGATCTCGGGCGCTCCGTTGCCGGATGCTTTCATGGGATCACCTCGCTTTACTTGAGCTGTGCGTTGTTGGGTTTCTTCGCAGCCTTGTCGCTGCTGGATGCTCCGACGGTGACGGCGCTCAGACGCCGGCCGACGCCGCCAGAGGACGAGACGCCGGCCGCGGACGAGCTCTTGCTCGAGCCGCCTGCGCTGGCCTTCTTGCTGCTGGCCTCCTCGGCGTATTCCGTCAGGTTGATCGTGATCTTGCCCTTCAGGATCCGGCCGAGGTTGTCGAGTGTGGTGTCTGAGAGGCTGACGCCGGTGAGCTGAAGGTTTGCCGGGCCGAAGCGCCGGCCGGCCAGATAGAAGGGGGCATACTGCCCGACCAGCGACGTCCACGACTCAAACTCTCCTCGGGCGTCGCCGCCCACGGCAGACGCCAGATCGAAGTCGAAGCTCATGCTTTGCAGCTTGAGCGCCTTGGTCTTGGTGGCCGGGGATCCGGCCTTGTCGTCGCTGTTTTCTGTGTCGAGCTCGACGCTGGAGGAGACGCCATTCAGGGCGGCGATCCTCTGGCTGGAGACGCCCCACGTCTTGCCGTTCCATGATGCCATGACGGCCATGTCTATCCCTCCTTACTGCGGGCCAGAAGTGCCGCCTCCCATGCTGTCGGTGTGGGTGTGGCCGGTCAGGCTGATGCCCGTGGCGGTCACGTCTGCCGACGGGACGCTGATGCCCTTGTCCTGCATCGTGAGCGCGCCCTTCTTGACGGTGATGTCGCCCGGGACGATACCGTCCCACTCTCCGTCCATGCGGGAGAGGATGATGCCGGTGCCGTCCTCGAACATAGCATAGGCGACTTCTGTGCCGGGGGTCAGGTTTCCCATCTCTCCGCGCAGATACCACGGGATCGTCAGCGGCCGTGTGACCATGCTGTCGGCGGTGCTCGGGAGCACTCTGGCCGTGGTTTTGTCGCCGTTCCTGTCGGCCTTTCCCTCCACGCTGGAGATCTTGCCCTTCTGGATCATTTGGTTGTTGCTGTTCATCAATATCCCTCCAGTGGCTTGCGGAGGTATAGCTTGCTCCGCGTCTTGACGTAGTCGTGCCGGATCCGGCTGATGAAGGCCGTGCCGTCCCACGACTTAACGCCCTCGGTCGCCAGCGTGACCACAGAGCCCGCCGCATAGTCTCGCAGTAGCGAGCCCGTCCAGAGGGTGCCGACGGTCGCGTTTTTGTTGGCGTCCCGGAGGAGGCCCTTGGCGAAGCGGTCGGCCTCGCTCTGGTCAGTCATGCGGAAGGGTAGGATCCGGCGCAGCACCTTGTCGCCGCCGTTCGGGGCTGCGAAGGTGCCGGTCAGGCCGCCGTTGACGGCTTCGGCCGAGCCGTAGGCATTGGCGCCCTCGTCGCGGTACTCGAAGTCATTGACCGGGGTGATGGTGATGGTATCGACGGGCTGCTGGCTTTCCATGTACGCCTCGTCGTAGACGACCAGCTTGCCGTCATACACCAGAAACGCCGCGCCCTCGAGGGTGCAGCGGTTTTGAAAAAAATGCGAAGTCTGCGAGGTTGTTCTGCTCGACGTAGTCGTAGGTCTGGTCGGTGATCCCGTAGGTCTCGAGCGTCAGGCCGTGGCGGCCGGCGATCTCCTGAGCCAGTTGCAGGAACTTGACCTTTTCCCATGACTTGCTCCGCTTATCCTTCGCAGACTGCGGGACGGAATAGGCCCGCAGGGTGATGATGCCGGACTCGGGGACGACGCTCTCGACGAACATTTTGCCCGTCTTGGCAGCGCCGTCCTCGATGGCGATGGTGTCGCCCTTCTTGGGGTTCCACGAGTCCCACAGCTCGCGGGTGTCGTTGAGCTTGAGCAGCAGCTCGTCGCTCTGCTTTTCGGCGTACATATCGTGATAGCAGCGGTGGACGCTGATGTCCGGGTAGATGTCGACGCCTTCGTATAGGATCTTCACGGCGTCACCTCCTCCACGGCGGCAGGGTCTCCGGCGTCTCCACGATCTCGACGATCGGGATCCGCACAGCCTCGCCGCCCTCGAAGATCAGCACGTCGCTGAGGTCGGGGTTGGCCTCGATGATGGTGCTCGCCATGCGCTCCTCGTTATAGGCGACGAGCGCGATGCTGTCGAAGGTGTCACCGCCCTGCGCCACATAATCAATAAAGCCGACTGTCTGCTGTGACATAGGCGCCGCCCTCCCTTCTGCTGAGTGCCTCGAGGATGAAGTCGATGAACTCCGGCTCGAGGTCGCGGAGCTTTCGGATCAGTGCGTCCTCGTCGGTGTCGCCCTCGACTTTGATCTGCGGTGAGAAGGACAGGCCGCTCAGGTCATAGACCACAGCCGTGCCCGATCCGCTGCTGATGGGCTCGTAGTCTGCCTCGCTGGATGCGCCCAGCATCCGGCCAGCCTCGGCCCAGTAGGACAGGTTTTGCGAACGGTATGCAGGGTTGAAGCTGATGACCGCCTCGGTCGGGTAGCGCGGATCCTCGCCCGCGATGGACGGGCCGCTTGTAAAGCCGCCGGTCGCATAGCCGGAGACGTTGGCGCTGCCGCCGCCTCCACCTCCAAACAGGCCCGCGATGGACGGGCCGCTTGTAAAGCCGCCGGTCGCATAGCCGGAGACGTTGGCGCTGCCGCCGCCTCCACCTCCAAACAGGCCCGCGATCTTGCTGATGACGCCGGAGCCGAAGCTGACAATCTTCGATACCCAGCCGACGATCGTGCCGAGCACGCTTGCGATGGGCTCCAGAATAGCCAGCAGGGGCGAGAGGAGCGGCATGATCGCATTGAGCAGGCTCACGACCGGTGGCAGCAGGGCCTCGATCAGTTGCATCAGCGGAGGCAGCAGCGGCATGATGACGCTGTTGACGATTTGCAGGGCTACCTCCAGCAGCGGGGTGATGACCGGCAGCAGCGCGGCGATCAGGTTCGCCAGCACAGGCAGCACGGTCGAGATGATCTGCGTCAGCATCGGGAGCACGGTGGCAAGGATGCTGGCGATCGGCGGTAGAATAGCCTGAACGATCTGCATGAGCGGCGGGAGTAGCTGCTGTGCGAGGTCGAGCAGAGGCGGCAGGAATGAGCCCACGAGCTGAGCCAGTAGTGGCAGGATGCCCGCAGCCAGCTCCGTGACCATCGGCATGACCTTCTTCAGGGTGTCGCCCATGCCGACGAGGAAGTCCTGCACAAACGGCATACAAGCGTTGAGCGTGTCGGTGATGACCGGGCTGATTTCCTCGAAGGTGTCGGTCAGGATTGGGGCCAGCGATGTCAGCGTGTTGGCGATCATCGACGCCATAGGCAGCAGAGCCACTTCGGCCGACCTCTTGACCGCCTCGAAGGCAGAGCCGAGGTCGTTGTACTTGACGTCGTTGATCTGCTGGAGCGCGGCGGCGCCGTCATAGGCTGCGGTCTCGATGTCCCCGAGCACGGGCAGGATGCCCGCCTCCAGATCCTCGAACTGCGAGCCAAACAGTGCGACGCCGATCTCGTTGCGCTTGAGAGGATCCTCGAGCTTGTTCAGAGCCTCGACGGTGTCGAAAAATGCAGCCTGCGCGGTCTCGCCGCCGGCTGCAAAGGCCGCGAACATTTTGTCGGAGTTGAGGCCGAGGCCCTTGAAGGCTTCGGCGCTGCTGTCGCTGCCGTCTTTCGCTCTGATGTTGAACTCCTTGACGGCGTCGGCCACTTTGTCGATGCTGAACAGGCCGGCGTCAGCGCCTTCCACGAGGGAGCCCATGAACTGGTCGGCGCTCAGGCCGAGGGCCGCAAACTGCGCCGAGTATTCGTTCAGGGTGTCGAGCAGGTCGCCGTTTTTGTCTGCGCCGTTCTGTGCGCCGGTGGCGATTAGGCCGTAGGCTTCTTCGGCGCTGATGTTGAAGTTTTTCATCAGAGCCGAGGCGGCTCTGGCGCTTTCACTGATGTCGTAGTCGAAGGTGTCACGCAGCACGAAGCCGGCCGCGGTGGCCTGCTCCAGTGCTTCGCCGGCCAGATCGCTCGCTTTCTGCGTAGCGGCCAGCCCTTCGGCCACGTCGTTGAAGTCCTCACCGAGGTTCTGCGCGTAGATGTTTTTTACACTCTCGCCCAGCGCGTCCAGCTCGTCGCCGGTGGCGCCGGTAGATGCGGAGAGCTGGTTCATGGCTTTGTTGTAGTCGTCGCCCAGCTCTGCCAGATACTTCCCGGCCTCGACGACCGCCTTGCCCGTCGCCACAGCGATGCCGCCCACGGCAGCACCGACGGCAACGGCCTTCCAGTTTACTTTGTCGAGGTGTCCCGCGACGTTGTCCATCGCCTTCCCGAGGGATGGGTCGATGGTGCCGGCGAAGCTGACGACGGCCTGCATGATCTTGTTTTTGCCTGCCATCAGTGTCACCTCCTTCTGTATTTCCTGAAGTTATTCCGGGGCATTGAGGCGGCCTTGTCGCGTTGCCGCTTGGCCTCCTCGGCTGCCTCGTAGTATTCCATCAGGAAGTCGGTCAGGCGTTCCCGTCGGAGCTCGCCGACTGAGGTGTGGAAGGCTCGAGAGTAGTCTCGGACGAGCTCTCCGAGCCGCTTTCCTCGGATTGTGCCGCCGACCTCGCCGTAGTAAAATTTCGGCCGATCCTCATAAGCTCCATGACGTCGGGGCCGCTGATGCGCTCGAGGTCGCTGACGTCGATGTCGCTGTTGACGGCGACGATCGCCATCATGGCGAGATAGGCGTGCAGGGAGTAGTCGAGCTCGCAGGCGCCGGCGCTGCCGCCGCCCTTGTTGGAGGTCGCGCGGAGCTTGCGGGCCTCAGCATCGGCAAACATTCCCACGGTGATCGCGTCGGTGTCATAGGTCAGAGTCTTGACCTTTTTGCCGTTGATGGTGATGGGGTTCTGAAGTGTCAGCTTTTCCATGTGTGTCTCCTTTCGATAAATAGAGGGCGCCGCCCCGGAGGCGACGCCCTTCTTGTTACAGGACGCTGCGGATGTCCTTGGCGTAGTCGACGCCGCCGACGCGCATGATGGTGTTGAGCTGGTCGATCAGCCAGTATTCGTTGCCAGCGACGAAAAGCTGGTAGCGGCTGACGGCCAGCGCGATCTCGTTCTCGCTGGCGTTGCCGGGATCCACGTTCAGGCCGGGGATGCCCTTGGAGACGCAGCGGAGGAACGCCTTGCAGCCCTCGGTCTTGGTGGAGCCGTCGGAGAGCTTGACGTCCTGCGCCCAGCGGATCTCGATGGTCTTGCTCGTCAGCTTGACGAGGCTGCGCAGGCCGAGGTCAATGCCGATCTTGGTGATGGATGCCTCCATCGCCTCGATCTGGCCGGGCAGTGGCGCCGTGTAGGTTCCCATCGCCTTGAAGTCAGCCGTCACAAGGTTGACGGGAGGCAGAGCGATGGTCACGTCCTTGGCGGCGAGGACGCCGTCCACATAGACGGTATCGGCGAGGATGGGGCCCTTCAGGTCGAGCCACAGGTTTGCCATTACTCGTCACCTCCTTCGTAGTAGACGGAGAAGCCCGCGTCGGTGTAGGCGACGTAGACGCTCGCAGACTTGAGGGGCGGGGTCGGGGTGACGGCGATGTCCCAGCGGAAGTCGCCATTCATCACGTCGGTGGTGCTGTTCTCGCTCTCGAGGAACAGGATCACAGGGGATCCGAGCAGCGCGCCCATGCTGACATAGCCGTCGAGCTTCTCCTGCTCGCGGTTGATGATGCGATCCTTCAGTGCGCGGGTCATGGGCTCGTCGATCTCCGGGCTCCACTCGCGCTGGAAGTCGTTGGTGATGTGCATGAGCATCCGCATGGAGACGTCGAAGATCGCGCGGGGATCCACGTCTGCGCCGTAGGTGTAGGCAGCCGTATGGTCGCCCCACAGTACCCATTCGCCGCCCCATGCCACGGCGGTGCTGATGCCGTTCTGCGTCAGCTCCTTGCCGCTCTGCTGGTCGAAGCCGCGGTTTTTCGCATTGGCGCCGAAATACTGCTTGATGACGGGGATCGCCTTGTTGCCGCAGGTCTCCATCGGGACGCTGTTGTGGCTGAAGTCGGCGCGCATGAGCTCGACCACGGCCAGCGTGCTCAGGTGAAACACGTTGCCGAGGTTGTCCACAGCCTGCGGCCAGTAGACCTTAGAGCGCTCGCCGGTGAAGGCGTTGGCCTTCTTCCATGCGATCGCCTTGGTGATCGTGTCGACCGCCTGCGCGGTGCTGTCCACGAGGGGCAGGTCGGCCACGACGAAGGCGTCCCAGTGGCCGTTGATCTTCTTGCAGGTCGTCAGCATGGCGTTGTAGACGGCAGGGCTGTGACTCCAGCCGGGGGCC
>ENA-OQES01000121-OQES01000121.1-human-gut-metagenome-genome-assembly--contig:-NODE-121-length-31605-cov-17.289567_pt1 | contig 31605 bp, 31 predicted proteins | sample MGYA00242798_ERZ504641 | MGnify/ENA primary metagenome ERZ504641 (study PRJEB26092, sample SAMD00036327) | human gut metagenome | host: Homo sapiens | study: EMG produced TPA metagenomics assembly of...
TTTTGTTCTGGCGTTTAACGCAATTTGGATGATGATAGAAACGGTAAGCGGATATATACTCTCAATCTATTGTAATCAATTTATGTATTCTCAGATGTATGGAATCTTGGGATCAATTATATCGAAAATATTATTTTTGATTAATTATTTTTGCTTTAAGGAAGGTATTTTAACAGGTGGAATTACAGAGTTTTCTGTTAAACACAGTATTATGTTAATTCTGATTCCAATTGGAAGTATCTATGTTATGAATGAAATTTTTTTAGTTTAGTTACAAAATAAATAATGTCGTGCATATTTTCATTCGGCAATTGCAGCAATTATTTTGCTGTGCTTAAATGTACTGATTTTTTAATATTTATGTAAAATTGATGGATGATTTACAACTAAGACGAATGACTTCTGTTTATGAACAACAGTTGGAATTATGTGAACGTCATCAACAAGAAAGAGAACTTTCTATGTTGCAATTAAGGGACATAAAACATAATATGAAAAATAATCTAGTATCTATTCTTGCTTATGCAGAGAAAGGAGAAGATGAGAAAATCATAGAATTTATCCAAGATATAATGGAAGAAAGTGGCTTATCAATATCGGAGGTTGCAAATAGTGGTAACATTGTGTAATTGATTCTCTACTTGGATATTGGTATGTAACAGCTCAAAAGAAAGGGATAGATTTCTCCTTGAACATAAAGGTTCCTATGAAGATGGAGTTTAAGGGTGCAGATATATGTCTAATACTTGGGAATTTATTAGAAAATGCTGTAGAAGCGGCTGAAAAGGCAAAAAAGAAGAAGTACATAAAAATCCAAATGAAATATGATAGAGGTAATCTGTTGATATTTTTAATGAATAGTTACCAGGGGCGATTAATCAAAATGAAGGATAAGAGACTGAAATCTACGAAATCCGATGCTGGAAATCATGGTGTTGGTTTGCCGTCGGTTTACCGAGCTGTAGCGAAGTACAATGGAACGGTTACAGTTGATGATTCTATACCAGAAAGATTTTTAGTGAGAGTTGTGTTGTATGGAGAAAAGGAATAATTACATGAATATCCGGAATTATTACCACGTAAATAATATTTGAAATAACATGATAAAATATAAAAATAATTTTACGATTTGAATGTCATGGTAGGGTAAAATGAAAAAAATATTATTATTTAGTGACCATAGAGAAATATTTAAAACTACAAGTAAAATAACAAAAGGAAAATATAAATTGAGGTGGTGTACCTATGATTGGTTGAACTATGATAAGCATTTTAATCCAGATGTTATTATTATGTATTTTAATTAAAAAAATGGTTGAAAAAGGAACATTTGAATTTATTATCAGAGTAAAAGGAATGTTGGGAAATACAATTCCAATTCTTGCGTTGATTGAAAATGGGACAAAGCAGGATATTTTTTCGGCATTGAAGGCAGGAGTGTATGATTATTTGGAGAATGTGGAGGATTTACAGGAATATCAAAAAAAATAGAAGAGATATTATTGTGGGTATGGTATTTGAAAAAATATGGTTCTCAAAAAGGCTGTAATGATCAATGAATTCATTTGCAACCTTTTTTAGTGTTAAAATGAAATATTGATGTTTGTAGTGCCAGGAAAAAGTTACATGAATACTCGCTTTTTTTTTACAGAAAAAGAAATAGAATGTAATTTTTGTAGTATTGTTTTTAAAAAGAAAATGAAAGGAGATTTCTACCATGAATATGAAAAATGTAAAAGCTCAGTCAGCGAAGGCTCTGGCAAATGTATCTTTAAAACTTGGCAAAGTGTCTGCAGATAGCGCATGTTGCTATATTTTTCACCAGCCGAAAGTTCCGAGGGACTTGAAAAAACTTAAAAAGATTTAAAATGAGGCGGTTATCAGAAAAATTAACGGAATATGTGGTAAAGACCGGTGCAGTTTCTTCGGAATCATATGACATATATCAATATGGCTTTCAGATTGGACTTGAGATGTTATGTTGTTTCGTAACTTGTTTGAGCATAGCAATATATATGCATATGATTCCGGAATTTATAATATTTACTGGGATTTTTATGTTATTACGGACTTATGCAGGAGGTGTACATCTTAACAGTTTTGGATCATGTTTCATATGTTCGGTCACTGTGCAGACAATAACAATGTATTTTAACAGTAAATATAAGTTTACGGTAGGTACAGCGTGGCTTCTTATATTAGTAAGTGCAATACTGATATTGAAAGCTGCACCAGTAGAATGCATTAATCGAGAACTTGATGATGCTGAAAAAGAACACTGCGAAAAAAGTAACCATGAAAGTCTTAATTGCTGTTATTGCATTTGCTGGTTGTTGTACACTTGCAGGAATATCAGACATGCTTTCCCTTGTTGCATTGACTTCCTTTATAATTTTAATCTCTCAGTATGTTGGTATTTTGAAATATAAAATTGAAAAGAGCAAGAATAAGCGGAGATGATAAAAAATTATTTCCGCCTTTTTTATTATATGGAATGAAGGGAGAAGATTATTTTTGAATATTAGATTATTTATATGAAAACGTCCAATGGATTTCAATCCATAAGGACGTTTTTTGTATATCATAAGAACTTTTTTATAGAGTTTTTCTTTTAAACCCGAACAATGGGGGCTTCCCAATCGGGATAAGGGTGAAAGGGAAAAAGACCTTTGCTCATATCTCATGGTCGGGAAGGAGGTGAACTCTATGGAGCAATCTTCTTCCTACGATGAGAAAACGGTAATGCACCAGTTTGATCGAAAATGCAAATTGGCATTAAAGGGCGAAATAGTGGATTATGAAAGGCATTTAGCTTATCTTAGAAAACACGAAACTTTGTTTTCAGAATTATCTGAACAAGAGATGGAGAGCCTTTCTATATTTGATGAATATGAATTGGAAAAAAGCTATTTTCGGGCAGGCGGTTATGATGTAGAGGTAAAAAATGCTCTATTGGCAGAAGCATTAACTGCACTGACAGAGAGAAAAAGGGACATTATTCTTTTGTCATACTTTATGGAAATGAATGATGCGGATATAGCAAGAAAACTGAACCTTGTAAGAAGTACGGTACATGAGCATCGTACACGATCGCTTGAAATATTAAAGATTATGCTGGAGGAAAATGCAGGTGAAAACGGAAGAAAAAAACGTAAATAATAAAAAATTGATACCGTTTTGGGTAATCGAAAGAGCATTGGAGGGTGACATTCAGGCGATAAATAAAATTCTGAAACATTATGAAGGATATATTGCAAAATTATCGGTTAGAAAAATGTATGATGAATATGGCTGTGTTCATTATTGTGTAGATGAAACACTTCGCAGACGTCTGGAAACAAAATTGATAAAAACAATTATTGGATTTAAAATAGTTCGCTAAAAAACATTTAAGAGCATCCCTTTCTGCTGGAAAAGCTATTTAGCGTTGTTTGTACCTTGAAAATTTAATATTTATCCTGCAGGACGTATGAAACAGAGGAGCTGTGCAGCAAATACGCCAGGACTGTCTGCATTATTGCCTTGCGACATCGTGACGCAAAGTGGAAATGGTATCAAAATGATATGGAAGCAAAGGCATGAGCGATAAATATTTGACTGTGATCAGAAAGTGGGATTTTTGTGGCGAAGATACTGTTTTTGATAATGATACTTCCGGGAAAGCTGCCCGGTCTGAAAAGATGGTGAAATACCAATGAGGCTGTTACCCGACAGCTACCTGTGGGATTGCTATAAATTGGAAAAGGAGCGAAAGAATGCAAAGACATATTATAAATAGGAAAAGATTTGTTCGTTATAAAGAAGGTGCAGAAATGTACAGCATGTGTCAAAGTAAATTTGAAAAAAGTGGCAAAGGAAGCAAATGCTGTCTACAAGCTGGATAAATTGGTACTTGTGAACTGTGATATTTTTGAGGCATATCTGGAAACGTTTCGAACTGGTATTTAGTGATAAATAATATTGCGAGAGTTTTTGTGCTACGAAAAGTATTGACTTTTTGCACGACAAAAAGTATAATGTAATCAAGCTATGAAGGAGGTGCATACGGTGGCAAAAATGGGGAGACCGAGAGCAGAATCCCCGAAAAAGAAAAACGTAAGTTTCCGATTAACGGAGAAAGAATATCAGAAATTGTCAGAGTATGCAGCGAAGCATGAGCTGACTACAACACAAGCGATACAAAAAGGTATTGATCTTTTATATCAGATGCCAGAAAAGTAACACAAGGACTCCTTGCTACATTAGGAAGGAGTTACAGTGGCAAAAGCAAGAAAAGATAACAGAGGCAGAGCCTTACGCAAAGGTGAGAGTCAACGTCAATCCGACCTGATGTACATATACACTTATACAGATCCATTTGGAAAAAGAAGATATACATATTCCAAGGATTTAGTTAAGTTAAGGGAAAAAGAGCAGAAATTGTTGAAAGATCAGTTAGATGGTCTTGATGTGTATGCAGCAGGAAATGCCAGCCTTAATTTTGTATTTGATAGATATATTTCTACGAAAACAGAGTTGAGGCGAACAACCTATACCAATTATATGTACATGTATGATCATTACGTTAGAGATAGTTTCGGGAAGAAGAAAATCGGAGAAATCAAATATTCAGATGTACTGTACTTTTATTATCATTTAATAAATGAAAGAAAATTACAGGTTAATACGCTGGAAACGATTCATACGGTACTTCATCCAACATTTCAGTTAGCAGTGCGAGATGATATTATCAGAAACAATCCATCTCATGGTGTAATGTCAGAAATAAAAAAAGAAACCAGGGAGGAATCATGGAGTGAGACATGCGTTGACTGTTGAACAGCAGAGAGCATTTATGAACTATACAGCGAATAGTCCGGTATTTAATCATTGGGCACCATTATTTACCGTTCTTTTAGGTACTGGATGCCGTATAGGTGAAATTATTGGGATTCGATGGGAAGATATTGATTTAGAGAAACGACTGATCAATATCAATCATAGTGTTACATATTATCCACGCAGAGCAGAAACAACCCGATGTGAATTTGCTGTTTCATTACCTAAAACAGAGGCAGGTATTCGTACAGTTCCGATGATGGAGCCTGTATATAATGCTTTTATGGAAGAGTGCGAATATCAGAAAGAGAATGGATTCAGTACTGTTACATTGGATGGTATGGAGGGATTTATATTTACAAATCGGTTCGGTAATCTTCATAATCCGCAGGCAATTAACCGGACAATCAAACGTATCCGGGAAAACTATAATGCAGAAGAAATTCTGAAAGCAAAAAAGGAAAAAAGAGATCCGATTATTATCCCACATTTTTCCTGCCATCATTTGAGACATACTTTTTGTACGAGATTCTGCGAAAATGAAACTAATATTAAGGTGATACAGGCAGTTATGGGACATGCAAATATTGAGACAACGATGGATATATATGCCGAAGTCACTGATATGAAAAAAAGCAGAAGCAATAGAAAAATTATCACATAATTTGAACATATTCTAGGAAAGAGCCCTTGTGGGTTCAACTCTATGAGGTGCAACAGAATTATGTGGTGTGCAACAGAAATACAACAAATACATACTGAATAATACGTTATAATAAGTTGCAGACTTTTTGAAAATAATGTATAATACTCGACAATACGGGATAGTGTGGTAAGCGAATCAGTTTTTCCGACAATGAAGTCCCAGGGCGCTGCTAAGAACGAAGCAAACAACGTTGCGCAGGCTAAAACGGTTTCAGAAAAGCCAGTTGAGAAGATTGATTTTTCAAAGGTAGAAATCGAACCATTGTTCAAAGATGAGGTAGATTTTGAGACTTTCAGCAAGTCCGATTTCCGTGCAGTAAAGGTAAAAGAGTGTGTCGCAGTGCCGAAGTCAAAGAAACTTTTACAGTTTACTCTGGATGATGGAACAGGCGTAGAACGTACCATTTTAAGCGGTATTCACGCATTCTACGAACCAGAAGAACTGGTAGGTAAGACTCTTATAGCTATCACAAATCTGCCACCTAGAGCAATGATGGGAATTGAATCTTGTGGAATGTTACTTAGTGCAATCCATGAGGAAGAGGGCGAAGAAAAACTTCATCTTCTGATGGTAGATGACCATATTCCGGCTGGTGCAAAATTATATTAATATCAGGACACTTCGCTTTTAGTGAAATACTAAAGGCGGAGTGTTATTTATATTATAGGAAATTACTCTGTAATGTTCCTATAACATAAATAACACTCCGGGCAGGATCGCACTGCGATGGAGAGTAATGATACTGCTGCAGGTATGCCATATATGGCATATATAAGGCACAAAAAGGAATATGTCAATATCCCCCCGCAGGGCTTACTGATGTCAGAATTGTCTGATATCATAAAAGCCAGTTACCAATAAAGAAAAAGCGAGGGAACATGAAATGAAAAAGGGTTTATTGACAATGGCCGGAGTGCTTCTGACTGTATCACTGGTCAGTGCCGGAACAACAGTGCCTGTACTGGCAGAAGAAGAAACAACACTGGTATACGGAAGCGGAGATTATACCAGGATCAATCCTGCTATGGATGAACATGGAGAGATCAATATTCTGATCTTCAACGGTTTAACTGCACATGACGGAGATAATCAGGTAGTTCCGGGACTGGCAGAGAGCTGGGATTTTGATGATGAAACCAATACTTATACATTCCATATGGCAGAAGATGCCAAGTGGCAGGACGGCGAACCTGTGACAGCAGAGGATGTTAAATTTACTATTGAAGCGATCATGGATCCGGAAAATGGTTCTGAGAATGCACCCAACTACGAGGACGTAGAAGAGATTAATGTTATTGATGATCATACGGTTGCGTTCAAGCTTGAGGACAAAAACGTTGCATTCCTTGACTATATGACAATGGCGGTTCTTCCTAAGCATCTGCTTGAGGGCGAAGATATGCAGACCTCTGATTTCTTCCGTAATCCGGTAGGAACAGGTCCATACAAGATCGAATTCTGGGATGAGGGACAGGCGATCACACTGGTTAAGAATGAAGATTATTTTAAGGGTGAGCCTTCCATCGATAAAATTGTATTCAAGATCGTACCGGATGACAATGCGAAAGCACTTCAGTTAAAATCCGGAGAACTTGATCTGGCATTATTAACACCAAAGGATGCAGCTGCTTTTGCTGATGATGAGGCATATACATGCTACGATATGAAGACTTCTGACTATCGTGGAATCATGTTTAACTTTGAAAATGAATACTGGCAGAAAAACCGTGATCTGATCCCGGCAGTATGCTATGGGCTTGACCGTCAGGCGATCATCGACGCAGTTATCCTTGGACAGGGAATGCCGGCTTATGGACCTCTTCAGAGAAATATCTACAATTATGAAGATGTAGAGCATTATGATTACAATCCTGAAAAAGCAAAAGAAATTCTGGAAGCTGCAGGATGCGAGATGGGTGATGACGGATTCTATTATCGTGACGGCGAAAAAGTGGGATTTGTAATCAGCGTAAGTGCAGGAGATCAGGTACGTATTGATATGGCTCAGATCGCAGCACAGGAACTGAAAGAGATCGGCATGGATGTATCAGTAGAGATCCCTGCACAGACAGACTGGGCAGGACAGATGGCATTCCTGATCGGATGGGGAAGCCCATTTGACGCTGACGACCATACATACAAAGTATTCGGAACAGATAAGGGAGCAAACTACTCCGGCTATTCTAATGCAGACGTTGACAAGTATCTGACAGAAGCAAGACAGTCAGCTGATCCGGAAGTTCGTGCAGAAGCCTATGCTAATTTCCAGAAAGCTCTGGCAGAGGATCCGGCTTATGCAATGATCTGCTATATTGATGCCAACTATGTTGCTGACAGCAATATTAAAGGAATTGATTCTGATACAATTATGGGACATCATGGAGTTGGAATCTTCTGGAATGTAGCAGACTGGACTATTGAATAAAAAGATAAAGGTTGTGACGGGGGCACTAAAGGTGCCCCCTTTTTACACGAGCGGAAAAAGGATTAAAAATGGAACATTTATTAGAGGTTAAAAATCTTTCAGTCAGCATTGACGGTCCTGCCGGAGAAGTTCAGGCAGTAAGAGACGTGTCTTTTTCATTAAAAAAGGGAGAGGTGCTGGCTATAGTTGGAGAATCCGGATGCGGGAAGAGTGTGCTTTGCAAAAGTATTATGAAGCTTTTGCCGCCAAGTGCAAAGATTAAAGAGGGCAGCATCTGTGTGAACGGACAGGATATCACCTGTTACAGGGAAAGGGAGATGCAGAAACTGCGTGGAAGAGTTTTTTCTATGATCTTTCAGGATCCTATGACATCCCTGAATCCAACTATTAAAATTGGAAAACAGATTGGGGAAGCAGTGGTGATCCACAATAAGAACTACACGAAGGAACAGGTAAATAAGAAGGTTCTGGAGCTTATGGAACTGGTAGGTATCTCCCATCCAAAGGAACGATATCATCAGTATCCGTGGCAGTTCTCCGGAGGAATGCGTCAGAGATGTGTTATGGCCATCGCTCTGGCAGCAGATCCGGATATTTTATTTGCAGATGAACCTACTACTGCACTGGATGTGACCATACAGGCACAGATTCTGGATCTTCTGCGGGAAATACAGATGAAGCTTGGAACAGCTACCATACTGGTATCCCATGATCTGGGAGTGGTTGCACGTGTGGCAGACAGAGTGGCAGTCATGTATGCAGGCAAGATCGTAGAGATCGGTACAGCAGAGGAAGTGTATTATGATCCCAGACATCCATATACATGGGGACTGATGAGATCACTGCCTGCATTTGCAAATGGAAAAGAAAGCCTGTACACCATCCCCGGCATGCCTCCTACTTTGATAGATCCGCCGAAAGGTGATGCTTTTGCATGTCGAAATGAATATGCCCTGAATATTGATTATGAAGAAATGCCGCCTATGTTTAAGATAACAGATACTCATTATGCGGCAACCTGGCTGCTGGATCCAAGAGCACCGCAGATCAAATCACCTGTGGGAGGAACAGCGCATGAGTAAAGAAGTTTTATTGGATGTCAGGCATCTGACTCAGCAGTTTCATCTGACAAAAAAGATCAAGGTAAAGGCTGTAGATGATGTCTCATTTCAGATCCATAAAGGTGAGATCTTTGGTCTGGTAGGGGAATCCGGTTCAGGAAAGTCCACAGTTGCCAGATGTCTGATGAATATATATCAGCCGGCTCAGGGAGAAATCTGGTATAAAGATGTAAATATCTGCGACAAAAAGGAATTCAAAAAGCATGAAAAAAATGCTGCAGACCCGACGCCAGATGATATTTCAGGATTCCGCATCCAGTCTGAACCAGAAAATGAGGGTGTCAGATATTATTACGGAACCAATGAGAATCCAGCATATCACACCTCCGAGAGGAAGCTTTGTGAAGGAAGCTGCTTTTCAGATGGAATATGTAGGACTTGAGAACAGTTTCCTGGATCGTTATCCATCTGAATTATCAGGGGGACAGAGGCAGCGAGTGGCCATAGCCAGATCTCTGTGTATGGAACCGGAATTTCTGGTGGCTGATGAACCGATAGCTTCCCTGGATGTGTCCATACAGGCACAGATCGTCAATCTGTTCCGTCATCTGCAGGAGGAGCATGGATTTACATTTCTGTTTATCGCCCATGATCTGGCTATGGTTGAGTATCTCTGTGACCGTGTGGGAGTTATGTATCATGGAAAACTGGTAGAACTGGCGCCATCAGAAGAATTGTATTCCAATCCGGTGCATCCTTATACAAAAACATTGCTGTCTGCAATTCCTGTTCCTGACCCGATCAGGGAAAGAAAAAGAGTTCTGCAGTACTATGATGGCGAAGGAATGGAAAACAGTGTGTGGACAGAAGTGTCACCCGGACATTTTGCAATGCTTCCGGCTGAAGGAAAGGGGTGCAGTATATAATGAGACAAAAAAAGTTAGTCTACTATGGTAAAAAATGCCTGATATTTCTGATCTCAGTATTTATATTGTCTGTAGCTGTATTTTATGTAGCCCGTCTTGCACCGGGAGATCCGCTGATCTCCTATTATGGCGACCGCACAGAGAAGATGAGTCCGGAAGAACGTGAATGGGCTATGGAGAAACTGGGGCTGAACGAACCAATTTCTGTACAGTATGTGAAGTGGGTAAAAAATGCTTTTCATGGAGAATTTGGAATTTCATTTAAATATAAACAGGATGTGGTAGAAGTGATCGGCGGCCGTATTGGCAATACACTTGTACTTGGAGGAATCGGATTTATCATTATGTTTGCCGGAGCCTTGCTCCTGGGAATCCTGTGTGCCTGGTACGAAAACCGGCTGGCAGACCGGATTCTGTGTAAGCTGGGAACCATATCCAGCTGTATTCCTGAGTTCTGGCTGGCTCTGGTCCTGATCCTTGTTTTTTCCGTAAATTTTAAGATTCTGCCAAGCAGTGGAGCTTACAGTACAGGAAATGCAGGAGATATCGGTGACAGAGTGCTGCATCTGATCATGCCGCTGACCATCGTGGTCATGGAGCATTTATGGTATTACGCTTACATGATCCGAAATAAAATCCTGGAAGAGGTTCGCGCAGATTATGTACTTCTGGCAAAGGCAAAAGGCCTGGATAAGAAAAAGCTTATGTTCAGACATTGTGTCCGAAATGTAATGCCTGCTTATTTAAGTATTATGGCCATTGCGGTTCCCCATGTACTTGGAGGAACCTATGTGGTAGAAAGCGTATTTTCCTATCCAGGGATCGGAGCTCTGTCCTATGAGAGTGCCAGATACCATGATTACAATCTGCTGATGCTGCTTTGCATGATGTCAGGAATCCTGGTTATTTTCTGTAATATCGTCAGTCAGACGATCAATGAACAGATTGATCCCCGCATGAAGGATGAAGTAATAACCGAGAAATCGGAGGTGGTAGAAGTATGACCAATCATTTATTTGAACTGGCAGGAAACAGAAAAACAGAAACAGTAATTCCCAAATCAAAGAAAAAGTGGTATCAGGGAAAACCCGTTGTTTCAGCAGCAATCCTGATTCTTATCGTACTGGGCTGCCTGTGTGCGGAACTGATCATGACAAAGGATCCTGCTTATATGGATCTGTTAAACTATAATAAAGCTCCTGACAGGGAGTTCCTTTTTGGAACAGATACTATGGGAAGGGATAGTTTTTTCCATGATTTGGTATGGAGGAAGAATCTCGATCTTGATCGGTGGATTAGCCACAGTTATTTCTACTTTTATTGCAGTGGTAGTCGGTGCCTTCAGTGGAGTGGCACCTGCCTGGCTTGATGAACTGATCATGAGATTTACAGAGATATTCTTAAGTATACCAGCTCTGCTTCTGATCATTTTGCTGCAGGCTATTATGGGAAATGCCAATATCCTGAGTCTGTCCTTTGTAATCGGTGTGACCAGTTGGACCAGTATTGCGAAAGTGGTACGTACAGAGGTAAGACAGATACGAAACAGTGAGTATATCATCGCAGCAAGATGTATGGGAGCCGGATTCTTCCGTGTTTTGTGGAAGCATCTGGTGCCGAATTTTTTCTCATCCATTATGTTTATGGTAGTCATGAATGTAAGAACTGCAATGATATCTGAAGCTACTTTAAGTTTTATGGGTATTGGACTTCCGATAGAGGTTATCACATGGGGAAGTATGCTGTCTCTGTCAGATAAAGCATTAATGACAGGTTCCTGGTGGATCATTCTGATTCCCGGACTTTTCCTGATCGCCACAGTGCTCTGCCTGACCAATATAGGAAATGCCTGCAGAGCACAGACAAACAGAAAAGAAAGTAATTTTTAAAATTTGACCGAAATCTCGCTGTTTTGTTGCTGATTTGTCTGATTTATGATATTATGAAAACATCTTAAAAAATTCTAAAAAAGCAAGGCAGGAGTGGTCAAAATGTATCAGGAAGAATACAAACGCTGGTTGGCAGCAGATCTGCAGGATGCGGATCTTAATCCGGAATTATCCAAAATCGAAGGAAATGATGAAGAAATCAAAGATCGTTTCGCAGTAGCGCTGAAATTCGGAACAGCCGGACTTCGCGGAGTTCTCGGAGCCGGAACCAACCGTATGAATATTTATGTAGTTCGCCAGGCAACACAGGGACTTGCGAACTGGGTAAAAACACAGGGCGGTAATCAGACAGTAGCCATCAGCTATGACAGCCGTCTCAAGAGTGATGTATTTGCAAAAACAGCAGCAGGCGTACTGGCAGCAAATGATATTAATGTCAGAATCTATGACGCACTGATGCCTGTACCGGCACTTTCCTTTGCAACACGTTACTATGAATGCAATGCAGGTATTATGGTAACAGCATCCCACAACCCGGCTAAGTACAACGGATACAAAGCATATGGTCCTGACGGATGCCAGATGACAGATGATGCAGCTGCCATTGTATATGAAGAGATCCAGAAAACAGACGTACTTACAGGTGCGAAATATATGTCCTTCGCAGAAGGCGTAGAACAGGGAAAAATCCGTTTTGTAGGAGATGACTGCAAGCAGGCTCTCTATGAAGCTATCGAATCCCGTCAGGTTCGTCCGGGTCTCTGCAAGACAGCAGGACTGAAACTGGTTTACAGCCCGTTAAACGGATCAGGACTTGTACCTGTAACTCAGGTATTAAAAGATATCGGAATTACAGATATCACAATCGTTCCGGAACAGGAATATCCGAACGGATACTTCACAACCTGCAGCTATCCGAACCCGGAAATCTTTGCAGCTCTGGAGCTTGGATTAAACCTCGCAAAAGAAACAGGTGCAGACTTAATGCTTGCAACTGACCCGGATGCAGACCGTGTTGGTATCGCAATGAAATGCCCGGATGGTTCCTATGAGCTGGTAACAGGTAATGAGGTAGGTGTACTCCTTCTTGATTATATCTGTGCAGGCCGCATTGAAAAAGGCACAATGCCAAAGAACCCGGTAGCAGTGAAATCCATTGTTTCCACACCACTTGCAGATGCAGTGGCAGAGCACTATGGAGTAGAACTCAGAAGCGTACTTACAGGATTCAAGTGGATCGGCGATCAGATCGCACAGCTTGAAGCAGCAGATGAAGTAGACAGATTTATCTTCGGATTTGAAGAGAGCTACGGATACCTTGCAGGACCATATGTACGTGACAAGGATGCTGTTATCGGATCTATGCTGATCTGTGAAATGGCTGCATATTACAGAAGCATCGGAAGTTCCCTGAAACAGAGAATGGAAGAGATCTATGCACAGTACGGACGTTACCTGAATAAGGTAGACAGCTTCGAATTCCCGGGATTAAGCGGAATGGATAAGATGTCAGCTCTGATGCAGGGACTTCGTGACAAACCTCTCACAGAGATTGCAGGTCATACTATCGTAAAAGTAACAGATTACCAGAAACCGGAAGAAACAGGACTTCCTGCAGCAAACGTACTGATCTACAAGCTGGATAACGGCGAGACAGTAGTTGTCCGCCCATCCGGAACAGAACCAAAGATCAAGATTTATTACACAACTCTCGGAAAGAACCTGGAAGAGGCAGAAGCTGAGAAAGAGAAGCTTGCAGAAGCATTAAAACCGATTATGGCATAAGCAATTGTAAGCAGAACTGAATAAAATATACCAAACCGGAAAGGCTGTGCTCATTGGAGGTGCAGTCTTTCTTTTTGTAACCCGCAGGGGCCTTATTGTTACTGTGAACCGAGTGAACAGTAACGACTTACTTGATTCGGTTAAATAGGATTGATATAATTAACACTCTTTGCTACAATAAAAAACAGCGAAAATAAGAATAAGATTGCTTATGAATGAAAGGAAAACATACGATGGAAGAATATGAAGTAATCAGCATCCCGGTATCTGACGGAACAGAACGGGATTTTGCAATCATGGATACCTTTGAATTTGAAGGACAGGGATATCTGGCAGTTTCTCTGATCGAAGGAGATGAGATCCAGGAGGGCGTTTACATTTACCGTTACCACAATGCAGAAGATGGAGATGTTGTGGTAGAGCAGATCACTTTGCCTGCAGAATACAAAAAGGTGACAAAATTTTACGAACAGATGTAAGCAAAAAAATATCTCGAAAAGAACCTGCATCTTGTGATAAAATAAAAAAGAAAATCAAATTTTGATTAATAAAAACAGGAGGAAAAACGATGGAAAAATCAACCGTTTATTTTACTGATTTCAGATGTCCGGTTGGCACCAGCCAGCTTGATAAATTGAAGAAACTCTGCGTTACAGCCGGAATCAAAGACATTGATATGGATGGAAAATTCGTGGCTATTAAAATGCATTTCGGAGAACTTGGCAATCTGGCTTTCCTGCGCCCGAATTACGCAAAAACAGTAGCTGATCTCTGTAAAGAGCAGGGAGGACTTCCGTTCCTCACAGACTGCAACACTCTTTATCCGGGAAGCCGTAAGAATGCACTGGAGCATCTGGAGTGCGCAAATCTCAACGGATTTAACAGCATTTCAACAGGATGCCAGATCATCATCGGTGATGGCTTACGCGGTACAGACGAAGTAGAAGTACCGGTAGTTAACGGTGAATATTGTCAGACTGCACTGATCGGACATGCGATCATGGATGCAGATATTTTTATCAGCTTAAGCCACTTCAAAGGACATGAAGCAACCGGCTTCGGCGGTGCACTGAAGAATATCGGAATGGGATGCGGAAGCCGCGCAGGTAAGATGAAACAGCATGCCAGCGGAAAACCTGCAGTAAATGAAGAACTCTGCCGCGGATGCCGTCGCTGCGCGAAAGAGTGCGGAAGTGATGCGATTACATATCCGAATAAAAAAGCAGTCATTGATTATGATAAATGTAAAGGCTGCGGCCGTTGTATCGGAGCCTGCGGTTTTGATGCAGTATACAATCCAAACAGCAGTGCGAATGAACTTCTTGACCGTAAGATGGCAGAATATGCACAGGCAGTCTGTCATGGCCGTCCGCATTTCCATGTAGCGCTTGTTCAGGATATCAGCCCGAACTGTGACTGCCATGGCGAAAATGATGCACCAATCCTTCCTGATATCGGAATGTTTGCAAGCTTTGACCCGGTTGCTCTGGACCAGGCCTGCGCAGATGCCTGTCTGAAAGCAACTCCGATCGAGAACAGCCAGCTTGGAGAACACCTGGCAAAACCTGACTGGCATTGCCACCACGACCATTTCAAAGATTCCAACCCGAACATTGAATGGCAGGCAACACTGGATCAGGCAGAGAAGATTGGTCTGGGAACCAGACAGTATGAACTGAAGATCGTGAAATAATATATTTATCAGCAATGGAAAATAAATGCGAAAAAGTAATAAACAAAAAGGACCGGATGAATGAACTATATTGTCTTTGACCTGGAATGGAATCAGAATCCTTCGGGAAAGAAAACACGTAACGACAGGCTTCCATTTGAGATTATCGAGATTGGGGCTGTAAAAGTAAACAGCAAAAAATGAAATAACGGATCATTTTCACCGACTGATCAAACCACAGGTCTATAAATGGATTCATGACAGCATCCATGAGGTAATTCATGTAGATTATAAAGATCTTATGAAAGGAGTGCCATTTGAGCAGGCAGTCAGGGAATTTCTTGACTGGTGCGGAGAAGACTGGTAATTTTTTTACCTGGGGAAATCAGGACGTGATGGAACTTCAGAGGAATATGAAGTTCTATGGCCTGCTGGATCTGCTTCCCGGACCTGTGACCTATTATGATGTGCAGAAATTATACAGTATCAGTTACGATGACGGTACACACAGGTGTGCATTGGAGCATGCGATCGATGAACTGAAAATAGAGAAAACCAGGGGATTTCACCGGGCGCTTGCAGATGCCTGGTATACAGCGAAAGTCCTGGAGAAAATAAATAACGTAATCATCATCAATCATCCGTCACTGGATGTTTACCAGAATCCAAAGAAGAAAAAAGACGAAATACATATTTCCTATCCGGATCATGACAAATATGTATCCAGAGAATTTGCCACAAGAGAGCGAATCATGAAAGACCGCGAGGTGACCAGCACCAGATGTCCGGTCTGTCATCTGCCTGCAAAGCGCAAACTCCGATGGTTTATGAATAATCCAAAGGTTTATTACAGCATATCCAATTGTGAAGAGCATGGACTGATAAAAGGCAAGATCCGTATCCGAAAAACAGAAGATGAGAAATATTTCGCTGTGAAGACATTGCGTTTCACAGATACAGAAGAAGCGGAGGAACTTCGTGAAAGAAAAGAAGTCCTCCGCCTCAGGCGAAAACTAAAAAGAAGTGTTGAGAAGGAGATCTGAAAGGATCTCCTTTTCATATTGCATTCCATATCCGACCATATGGCCGTCTAAATAATATTTACTTTTAATCCGCTTTGGACCGACAGAATTGTTCAGAAGTTTCTGCTTCTTTACAAGCTGGCTCACATCAGTTCCTGCAGGGACAGTTACGTACACATGCCTCATATAATAGAAGGAACACAGATTACTCCAGTCCTTTAACAGGTGTTTTTCGCATGGAAGAAATGCTGCCGGTACCGGATCGGTATCTATATTCAAGTCTACTTTTTCAAAATTGTCGAAGCCGTAATCCAGCAGAGAAGTTGTGTCAGGAAAAGCACCGTTTGTAGAATTCAGCACAACTGCAATGAGAATGGAATTTCCTCTCTTGGCATAGGTGACAAGCGTACTTCCCGCTGCATCGGTGTATCCGGTCTTTCCTCCCAGAACTCCATCGTATGCATAAGACTGTCCGGGCATCATTTTATGGTGATTGAGAAGATAACGGGTTTCAGACTGCTTATTAGTCGGAGGAATCTCATAAACCTGTGTGGTCACAAATTTACGGAATCTGGGATTATACCAGGCTGCCTTTGCAATCTTCATCATATCACCCGCGGTGGTATAATGCGTCTCATCCGGAAGACCATTCGGATTATTAAAATGGGTGTTTTTACAGCCCAGCTGAGCTGCCCTCTGGTTCATCAGTTCAACAAACTTCTTTACAGAACCGCTTGTTTTTTCTGCCAGAGCAAGAGCCATCTCATTGGCAGATTCCAGCATCAGAGCCATCAGGGCCTGCTCTACTGTGAAAACCTCTCCTGTTTCTGCGTAAATGCTGGAGCTTCCGGCCTCAATCCCATAAGCCGCTTCCTGCGACATGGTGATTGTATCGTCCATATCCAGATATTCACAGGCCAGAAGAGCGGTCATGATCTTAGTGATACTGGCGGGATATAGCTTATCTTTGGCATTCTTGGAATAAAGAATAGTATCAGTGACTGCATCCATCAGTACTGCGGACTGTCCCTCGATATTAGGACCTGCGGGCCATCCTTTGACAGAATCGATATCTGAGGCCTGTGAATAGGTTTCTGAATGACCGACTTCAGGAGTGGCAGAGGTCTCGGCAGCATAAGTGACTGCAGGCTGGGAGGTCAGAATCCCTGCACAAAGCATTCCGGTGAGGAAACGTTTCATTAATTTATGAAATTTTGTTTTAAACATTTGAAATTACCCTTCATTAAATATACATAGTAGTTGCTTTCCATATCCTAGAGCGTGTCTGAAAATTCATTCCCGCAATCTGCACGCCCCACTTTGCGGGATATTTCACCCGAATTCAGTTGCCGTAGCCCGCTACGGCGCCCTCATCCGGGCAAAATATCCCACAAATTGTGACGTACATCTTGCAGAAAGCCTTTTTCAGACACGCTCTAGTACATCGTTTTAAATGACGTTCGGACAAAATATTCTACCTTATTATATCATTAATTACAATGCCTGTGTAAAATTTATATGATAGTATGTTAACAGTGTGTTACTGTTCGGGAGTTTGACAGTAACCAGTGTTATTAAACAGTAACAGGATTACCCTAATATTCAAAAAAATTACTTGACACAGTGAATTTTGTGACCTTATAATGAATCCGCATAGTTAAATAAATGATATGTCCACAAAAACGTTGATGGAGAGAGTAACTGCAGGGGAAAGCAGACAGCGAACCGGGGAGGGTGTGAGCCCGGTGGTGAGTAAATGCAGTGAAGATCACTCCGGAGTTGCAGCTCTGAAGGGTGTACAGACAGGTAAGAGCTGACGGAAATCCCCGTTAAAAGATTCATGTATCGGCAGAGGATGCCCGTACAATGTAACAGGTGGTATAGCGAACGTCAATAAACCTTCGTCCTTTTACAAAAGGGCGATTTTTTTATGGGCTTATTTTCGTTCTTAAAGGACACTGGAAATATTTTTCAGCGTATATAAACGTCCTGCATATTTTCAGGTGTCTGATACAAATAATTTAAACAGGAGGTAAATTACTGTGTACCAGAAAGTTGATACGAACTTAAACTTTGTAGACCGTGAGAAAAAAGTAGAAGAATTCTGGAAAGAAAACCATATCTTTGAGAAAAGTATGGAGAACAGAAAAGAGGGAGAAACCTATACATTCTACGACGGACCGCCTACTGCAAACGGTAAACCGCACATCGGCCATGTACTTACCCGCGTTATCAAGGATATGATCCCGAGATACCGTACAATGAAGGGCTACATGGTTCCACGTAAAGCAGGATGGGATACTCATGGACTTCCGGTAGAGCTGGAAGTAGAGAAGAAGCTTGGTCTGGATGGCAAAGAGCAGATCGAAGAATACGGTATGGAGCCATTCATCAAACAGTGTAAGGAAAGCGTCTGGAAATACAAAGGAATGTGGGAGGATTTCTCATCTACTGTTGGTTTCTGGGCTGATATGGAACATCCATATGTAACTTATTATGATGATTATATTGAATCCGAATGGTGGGCATTAAAAGAAATCTGGAACAAGAAGCTTCTGTATAAAGGCTTCAAGATCGTTCCTTACTGTCCAAGATGCGGTACCCCTCTTTCCGCACAGGAAGTATCCCAGGGATACAAAACTGTAAAAGAGCGCTCCGCAGTTGTAAGATTCAAGGTTGTTGGTGAAGATGCATACTTCCTTGCATGGACAACAACACCATGGACACTTCCGTCCAACGTTGCACTCTGCGTAAACCCGGATGAGACTTACTGCAAAGTAAAGGCAGCAGACGGATATACCTATTATATGGCAGAAGCACTCCTTGACAAAGTCCTTGGCAAGCTTGCAAAAGAAGAAGGCGAGAAAGCATATGAAGTTCTGGAAACCTACAAAGGAACAGATCTGGAATACAAAGCATACGAGCCGCTTTTCGCATGTGCAGGAGAGGCAGCAGCAAAACAGAAAAAGAAAGCTCATTTCGTAACCTGTGATAACTACGTTACTATGAGTGATGGTACAGGTATCGTTCACATCGCACCTGCATTCGGTGAAGACGACAGCAGAATCGGACGTAACTATGAACTGCCATTCGTACAGTTCGTAGACGGACAGGGTAACCTGACAAAAGAGACACCATACGCAGGCGTTTTCGTAAAGAAAGCAGATCCTATGGTTCTCACAGACCTGGACAAAGAAGGCAAGCTCTTCGATGCTCCGAAATTCGAGCATGATTATCCACACTGCTGGAGATGTGATACACCATTGATCTACTATGCAAGAGAATCCTGGTTCATCAAGATGACAGCAGTTAAGGATGACCTGATCAGAAATAACAATACAATCAACTGGATCCCTGAGAGCATCGGTAAAGGACGTTTCGGCGACTGGCTTGAAAATGTTCAGGACTGGGGTATCAGCCGTAACCGTTACTGGGGAACACCACTGAACATCTGGCAGTGTGAATGCGGACATATGCATTCCATCGGAAGCCGTCAGGAATTATTCGAGATGAGCGGTGATGAGAGAGCCAAGACAGTAGAGCTTCACCGCCCATACATCGATGAGATCACACTGAAGTGTCCGGAGTGCGGTGGAGAAATGCATCGTGTACCGGAGGTTATTGACTGCTGGTTCGACTCAGGAGCAATGCCTTTCGCACAGCATCATTATCCATTTGAAAACAAAGAATTATTTGAGCAGCAGTTCCCTGCAAACTTTATCTCCGAGGCAGTAGACCAGACTCGTGGATGGTTCTACTCACTCCTTGCAGAATCCACACTGCTCTTCAATAAAGCACCATACAAGAACGTAATCGTTCTGGGACATGTCCAGGATGAGAACGGACAGAAGATGAGTAAGTCCAAAGGAAACGCAGTTGATCCATTCGATGCATTGAACAAATACGGCGCAGATGCTATCAGATGGTACTTCTACATCAACAGTGCTCCATGGCTTCCGAACCGTTTCCATGGCAAGGCAGTTGTGGAAGGACAGCGTAAATTCATGAGCACACTGTGGAATACTTACGCGTTCTTCGTATTATATGCAGACATCGACAACTTCGACCCGACCAAATATGAACTGAACTATGACCAGCTTCCTGTTATGGACAAATGGCTGCTCAGCAGATTAAACACAACTGTTCAGGCTGTAGACAATGATCTGGCAAACTACAAGATCCCGGAAGCAGCAAGAGCACTCCAGGAATTTGTAGATGAGATGAGTAACTGGTATGTAAGAAGAAGCCGTGAACGTTTCTGGGCAAAGGGAATGGAGCAGGATAAGATCAATGCTTATATGACTCTGTACCATGCACTGGTAACCATCGCCAAGACAGCAGCTCCGATGATCCCGTTCATGACAGAAGACATCTATCAGAACCTGGTAAGAAGCGTGGACAAAGATGCTCCTGAGAGTATCCACCTCTGCGACTTCCCGACTGTAAATGAAGCATGGATCGACAAAGATCTGGAAGCAGACATGAAAGAGCTTCTGGAGATCGTAGTTCTGGGACGTGCCTGCAGAAATACAGCAAACATCAAGAACCGTCAGCCGATCGGAACCATGTATGTAAAAGCTGAGAAGAAAATGAGTGAATTCTACACTGACATCATCGCAGACGAACTGAATGTCAAAGAAGTAAAATTCGCAGATGATGTAGAATCCTTTATCTCCTACAGTTTCAAACCACAGCTTCGTACAGTAGGACCGAAATATGGTAAACTCCTTGGAGGAATCAGACAGGCTCTCACAGACATCAATGGAACAGCAGCAATGAACGAGCTGAGAACCAACGGTGTCCTGAAACTGGATATCAACGGAAACAATGTAGAACTTACAGAAGAAGACCTTCTTATTGAAACAGCACAGACAGAAGGCTATGTATCCGAATCTGACGGTGAAACATCCGTAGTCCTTGATACAAACCTGACACCTGAACTGATCGAAGAGGGATTCGTACGTGAGATCATCAGCAAGATCCAGACCATGCGTAAGGAAGCCGGCTTCGAAGTTATGGACAAGATCGTAGTATACGCTCACGGAAACGACAAGATCCAGGATGTCATGAAAGCACACGAAGATGAGATCAAGTCAGAAGTACTTGCAGACGAAATGGTACTTGGAGAGACCGATGGTTATGTGAAAGAGTGGAACATCAACAAAGAAGCAGTAACTATGGGTGTTAAGAAACTGTAATTGACAACATTCGGTCAATTACTGACAAGGTACTGATGAGTTACAGGTATTTCACAGGAAATATACTACTTTCGCAATGCACGATAACAAAAAAATGTTATAAAATTCGGCAATTATATACATGACAGACTGTCGAAAAAAGAGTATCATTATCCTTGACAGTCTGATTTCAGAGAGGAAATTGGAGGCGGAGATTCTTTGCCCCCAATTTCTCTGATATGAGAAAACAGAAGAGTTGACGGAATGAAGAGGTTCACCGGCAATATCCGCAAGGTGTATTGCTGAGAATAAAGTGAACAGTGAAACCATTACGGGAGGTATGAAATGACAAACGAAATGTTCAAGAAAGAGGCATTCAAGAAAAGCGTAAAAGACAACGTAAAATTCCTCTATCGAAAAACAATTGAAGAAGCTACACAGGAGCAGATTTTTCAGGCAGTAAGCTACTCTGTAAAAGACGTTATCATTGATAACTGGCTTGCAACACAGAAAGCTTATGACGAACAGGATCCGAAGATCGTATACTATATGTCCATGGAATTCCTGATGGGACGTGCTCTCGGAAACAACCTGATCAACCTTTGCGCTTACGGTGAAGTAAAAGAAGCTCTCGAAGAGCTGGGATTTGACCTTAACTGTATCGAAGATCAGGAACCGGATCCGGCACTTGGAAACGGTGGTCTGGGAAGACTGGCTGCATGCTTCCTTGATTCTCTCGCAACTTTAAATTACGCAGCATATGGCTGCGGAATCCGTTACCACTACGGAATGTTCAAACAGAAAATCCAGAACGGTTATCAGATCGAGGTACCGGATAACTGGTTAAAGAACGGCTACCCATTCGAACTGCGTCGTCCGGAATATGCCAAGGAAGTACACTTTGGTGGATATGTAAGAGTAGAGTACGATCCTGAAAAGGGCGGAAACAAATTTATCCACGAAGGATATCAGGCTGTAAAAGCCATTCCTTATGATATGCCGATCACAGGATATGACAATGATGTAGTAAACACACTTCGTATCTGGGATGCAGAGCCGATCGTAGACTTCGAGCTTGATTCCTTTGATAAAGGTGATTACAAGAAAGCAGTAGAGCAGGAGAACCTTGCCCGCAATATCGTAGAAGTCCTTTACCCGAACGATAACCACTATGCAGGTAAAGAGCTGAGACTGAAACAGCAGTACTTCTTTGTATCTGCAAGCCTCCAGGCAGCAATTGCCAAATACAAAAAGAAACATGACGATATCCATAAATTATATGAAAAAGTAACATTCCAGATGAACGATACACATCCGACTGTAGCAGTAGCAGAGTTAATGCGTATCCTCATGGACGAAGAAGGACTTGGATGGGATGAAGCATGGGAAGTAACAACCAAATCCGTTGCTTACACAAACCATACCATCATGTCCGAAGCACTTGAGAAATGGCCGATCGAGCTCTTCTCCAGACTGCTTCCGCGTGTATATCAGATCATCGAAGAGATCAACCGTCGTTTCATTCTCGCCATCCAGGCAAAATATCCGGGAAATTATGAGAAGATCAAAAAGATGGCGATCATCTATGACGGACAGGTTAAGATGGCTCACCTTGCAATCGCAGCAGGCTATTCTGTAAACGGTGTTGCACGCCTTCATACAGAAATCCTGAAGAATCAGGAATTAAAAGACTTCTATGAAATGATGCCTGAGAAATTCAACAACAAGACAAACGGTATCACTCAGAGACGTTTCCTGCTCCACGCAAATCCACTCCTTGCAGACTGGATCACAGAGCATATCGGACCGGACTGGATCACAGACCTTCCGCAGTTAAAGAAACTTGCAGTTTATGCAGATGATGAGAAAGCACTCCAGGAATTCATGAACATTAAGTTCAAGAACAAAGAGCGTCTGGCTAAATATATCCTTGAGCACAATGGCGTAGAAGTAGACCCGCACTCCATCTTCGATGTACAGGTTAAGAGACTTCACGAGTACAAACGCCAGCTCCTGAACATCCTGCATGTTATCTATCTGTACAACCAGATCAAGATGCATCCGGAAATGGAATTCTATCCAAGAACATTCATCTTCGGTGCAAAAGCATCCGCAGGTTACGCAACAGCCAAGAAGATCATCAAACTCATCAACTCAGTAGCAGATGTAGTAAACAACGACGCTTCCATCAACGGCAAGATCAAAGTTGTATTCATCGAAAACTACAGAGTATCCAACGCTGAGTGGATCTTCGCAGCAGCAGACGTTTCCGAGCAGATCTCCACAGCAAGTAAAGAAGCATCCGGTACAGGTAACATGAAGTTCATGCTCAACGGTGCTCCTACACTTGGAACAATGGACGGTGCCAACGTAGAGATCGTAGAAGAAGTTGGCGCAGAAAACGCATTCATCTTCGGTTTAAGCTCCGACGAAGTAATCAACTACGAAAACAACGGCGGATACGATCCAAACGTAATCTACAACACAGACGAAGAAATCCGTCAGGTACTGATGCAGCTCATCAACGGAACCTTCTCCAGCGATACAGAACTCTTCCGTGACCTGTACGATTCACTTCTCAACACAAAGAACACAGACAGAGCAGACCGCTACTTCATCCTCGCAGACTTCCGTTCCTATGCAGACGCACAGAAACGTGTAGAAGCAGCATACAGAGACGAAAAAGGCTGGGCTAAGAAAGCACTCCTCAACACAGCATGCAGCGGCAAGTTCACATCCGACAGAACTATCCAGGAATATGTAGATGATATCTGGCATCTGGATAAGGTTATTGTCAGAAAGAAATAATACGCTATATTTATAGAAGTAATTGCTTCTGAATAAAAATAAAGCCCCTGGCAGTACAGTTATCAGGACTGTATTGCAGGGGCTTTTTGTTGCAGTAGTGGCATAATATATTAATCCATTTGTACGGGAAATTTTGTGTACAGACATATAATGCAAAAGAACAAAAAGTTCTTAAGAGCAGAGATTTGACTGGAAAAATGAGAAGGCATCTGTTACAATAGAAAATACAAAACAGAGTGCAAAGAGGGTGATCGAAAACAAAAATACTTTGCACAAAAGATAAAATTTCATAGATGCGAAGCACCTGGAAATAAGAATACATCCGAAAACATGATCAAAATACAAAAGCGAACGATAACTAACAGCCAGGAAAGGTGTATCAGATGGCAAATAACACCATATTTGATAATGTTTTCAGAACAATGCTGGAGAAAATGCCAGAGCTTGTGGTTCCACTGATCAACGAGGTATTTGGCACAAATTATCCCGCAGATATAGCAGTTGAGCAGCAGAGAAACGAACACCAGACAAAGAACGGAGAAAAGATTACAGATTCCCGGTTGAAAATAGCAGATAAGATCTATCATATAGAATGTCAGAGTACCGGAGATGCAGAAATGGTAATCCGAATGATAGAATATGATTTTGCTGTCAGTCTGGAAACAAAGCAGATTGAGAATGGACGGTACAAAATATATTTTCCTCATTCCTGTGTATTATATTTACGTGGAAAAGGCAGAAAAGATACTCTCGGAATGGATATTATCATGCCAGACGGGCGGGTAATAAAATATGAACTGCCGGCTATTTACATAGAAAGATATACACAGGATGTAATCTTTCAGAAGAAACTGCTCTTTCTCCTGCCATTTTATGTCATAAGATATGAAAAAAGCAGAGAAGATATAGAGAAAGATCCGGAAAAACTTCAGAAACTGCTGGATGAATATGTGACAATTTCCAGAAGACTGGAAGAAAGTCTGCTTGAAAATGGAAAAGAGGCACTGTATCGTTACCTTGTGGAAGTAATCCTAAAAATTGCAGACTACATTTTCTCAGATTCAGAAAAAACAAAGAAGGGAGTTGATCGAGCCATGGGCGGAGAAGTATTAGAGCTGAAAACAGATAAGCTGATAAATGAAATAAGGCAAGACGTGAAAGAAGAAGTGAAAGAAGAAATAAAAACAGAGACGAAAGAAAAAATAGTAATCTGTATGCTGAAAAGAGGCAAAAGTACATTGGAAGAAATCGCTGCAGATACACAGATGCCGATTGAGCAGGTTGAAAGAATAAAAAAAGGAACAACAGTTATAAAATGAGAAAATGGCAGAGAATTATAGAGGGTTCTCTGCCATTTGACCATACAGGGGTTGATACATCATCTTGTGATTAGAACGAACAACTCACCACATTTGTAACAAATTATAGATTTTTAGTATGAAAAATCAAGGAAAATAAATGCTTTTGAAGTGTATGAAATTTGAAAAAAATCGTAAAATTCTTGAGCATTACCCTTGACAAAAAGTGGTGAAAGCACTATTATTAACCATAACAGACAGATTATGTCTAGGAATCTTTACCCAAAAAGAAATAGTTATATTAAGGAAAGGGGAACTATAATCATGACAAAGATTAAAAACACAAAGAAGGGCATGGCAAAGAAGACATTAAGTATGTCACTTGTTGTTGCAATGCTTGCTACTTCTAATGTGCCGGTATGGGCTGCTGAGTTCAGCGATGGTACTGATGCTGCCGTTGAGACTGAAGCTCCGGCTGCTGAAACATTTTCTGATGATGCTACAGAAGCTCCGGTTGTAGAAAATACTACTGACGTGACAGATGTTGCAACTGCAACTGCACCTAAATTAACATTAGCAAATTGGACAGGCGCTTTGGCTGTATCTGGTAATCTTAAAGATGGTAGCACTGATGTTGCAAACTTTGATTATAAAGTTCGTATTGATGGCAAAGAAGTTGTTGGTCATTCAGGAACTTATACTGGAAGTGCTACAAGTGTTGCTGATTTAAATAGTAAATTAACATCAGCTACTTTTGTATCTACTGATGCTGGTCATATTGTATCTGTAGAGATTACAGGAACGGGTACTAATGCTGGATTTAAAACTACAATTGAAGGCATTGAAATTAAGAGTGTAGATGTTTCATCTGCGACATTAAATCTTGGTGGCGCAACTGTAGCTTATACTGGTAAACAGGTGGCATTTAGTGATACTCAGATTGCTGGATTTACAATTGCTGGTATTTCAGGTCTTTCATATAATGACTTTAAGTATACATATGAGGGAGACGATCTTGTAAATGCTACACCTGCTGGAAAAACACTTCAGGTTGTTGCTACTGTAGACAAAGCAGGATATACAGGACAGATTAAAGCACCTTTTATAATTAACAAACGTACTCTGAATCCAGACAAATTAGAATTAACATTAAAGAAAAATACTGTTTCTTATGCAGAAAAATCTAGAATCTCTTCTGATTATGTAACAGTTAAAGACACCGTAACAGGAGAAACTCTTCCAACATCTGTATATACAGTTACTGGAAGTGGATTAACTGCTGTTGGCACTGAAAGCACATTGAGCATTGCTACAGACTCCTTAGATAAAGATGAAAAAACAAATAGCAATTATACAGGTAATGTAACAAAAGTTACAACAGATAAAGTTAAAGTTGTTGCTAATCAGATGTCAGATTTCAAAATTGTTACTGACAGTATTGGAAAAGATGATGCATCTAATGCAACAGCTGTAAAGAATGCAATTCATTTCTACATTGGCGACACAGAGGTAACATCTTATATTTCTTCTGCTATTACTGTTGCTCCAGCAACTTTAGCAAGTGGTGCGACAACTTTATCTGTTTCTGTAAATGGTGATAATACAAACGTTATCGGAAACACAACCGTAAATCTTTCTGTAACATTAAATAAACTTACAGTAGATGGATTAAGATATACACTTGGCACAACTAAAAATAAACAAGCAAATTCTGCTGAAAATTTAGGAACTGAAACATACACTGGTGAGGCAATCACTAAAGATATTAAAGATGTTAAATTTGTTAGTGGAACTACAAATGTTAATTTATCTACAAGTGATTACAAAGTAGAGTATGTAAATGATAACACAAATGCTAAGGCTGTTTCAAAAAAAGACGTAGAAGTTTACATTGTAGGTACTGGAAACTATAGTGGTCGTGTTAAAATTGGTACATTTGCAATTAATGCCGCAGTAATCGAAGCTGCAGATATTACTGTTCCTGAAAAAGTTCAGTACAATGGAAGTCTTCAGACCGCATCTGACTACATGGATGGAAAAGTTACTGTTAAAGCAGGCGCTACAGGAAAGAAAAAAGATGTTCCGGCAGATGCATATAAATTAACATATACTTCAAGCACAACTCCTGTTTCAGTAGGTGCAACAATTACTACAAAATTAGTAGAAACAGATATCAAAAACAAAAACTATACAACTGGTACAACTGAAGTTACTGCTTCCAAAACAACAACTGTAACTAACAAAGATATCGCTGATACTAATGCAAAACTTGAAGTTGTAGGATCTTATACTTATACTGGAAAAGCAATTACACCGACTGTAAAATTAACAGTTGATGGTGTAGAACTGGCATCTGGTATTGATTACGAAATCCAGTCCTGCTCTAACAACAAAAATGCTGGTGAAGCTACAGTAACTGTTGTAGGAAAAGGTGATTATTCTGGAACTCAGACAGCTAAATTTACAATTAACAAAGCAAATCTGAGTGATGTTAAAGTTGAAGCAAAAGCTACTACTGACGCAGAAAAAGAAGCGTTTACCTATACAGGAAGTCAGATTAAGCCAACAACTTCTAATTTTAAAATTACATTAAATGATGTTGAGTTGAGCGCTTCTGATTTTGCAATTACATACCCAACAACTTCTAAAGTAAATGTAAATGTTGGTGATGCAACAGTAACATTAGCACCAGTAAAAACAAATACTAACTTTGTTGGTGAAACTAAAGAAGTTGGATTTAAGATTCTTCCTAGAGCACTTACTAACACCTACTTAAATGGTACATTCTACGCATTTGATGAAAACGGTGATAAGATTGACTTTACCAAAACAAATTATGTATTTGGATATGACGGAACAGTAAAAAACATTTAAAGACATTAAATTTGTTCCAAGCGTAGCTAAATATGGAACTATGAATCTTGTTGAAGGTAAAGATTATGAAATCAAGTATTTCAATAATATTACCGGACCAAAAGCATATGTTTATGTTACAGGTATTGGAAACTATGCTGGTTCTACAAAATTTGAAGGAAGCGATGTAACTTATACAAAAGCTCAGGACTTCGCAATTGAAGGAGTTACTGTAGGTCGCAAAAATATTACTGTATCAGACACAGAATATGCTGGTGGTGTAGCTGTTACACCAAATGTAATAATTAAGGTTGGCGATAAAACATTAGTAGAAGGAACTGATTATGAATTCACAGGACTTTCTAACAATGTAGATGTTACAGCTTCAAATAAAGTATTAAAAGCTACATTAAAGCTTAAAAATGGATATAAACTGAGCAATGGTACAGGTGAATGGACTGGAGTATTCAGCAATCCAGTTGTAAATGACACTACAAACACATATACTATTGATATAACATGGAAGATTGTTAAAAAAGACATTGCTAATACAACAGTTGAAATTTCCGAAACAAACGGTAAATTAACAACTACTGTACTTAATGGTAGCGTAATCGTTCCAGCAACAGAATACGATGTAAAAGACAATGGTGATGGAACTGCTACTGTAACAGCTAAAGCTGATAGCAAGAGTTATACAGGAAGCCAGAAAGTATCTGTAAAGAAATCTGAAAATGTTGGTGCTCCAGTAATCAGCAATGTTAAAGTTGTTGGTAACAAAGCAACTGTTATCCTTTCTGGTGAAGCTGACGGCGCTGCAGGTTATGATTATGTAATTTCTACAGACCGTGATTGCATCACAAACAAAGATTATACATCTATCAGTAAGAATCAGCTACAGACTTCTACTACATTCAAATATGTAGATCAGGGTATGTACTATGCATACTGCCACGCTTGGACACGTGATGAGAACGGTAAGAAAGTATTTGGTGAATGGTCCAATGCTTATCCATTCTCTGTAACAGCAATCACACCAGATGCTCCGGTTATCACAGACGTAAAAGTAAGCGGATCTACTATCAAAGTAACATACAAAGCAGCTGCAAACGCAACTGGTTACGACGTAGTACTTGGAACATCTTCCAAGAAAGAAAACGGTGAGACACGTCCATATCACTATGGCGATCACAAAGTACTGAACCTTAAAGAAGGTACAGTAACAGCAACATTCAAGAATGTACCAAAGGGAACATGGACAGTTGGAATGCATGCATTCAACAGAACATCTGAAAATGGAAGCAAAGTATTCAGCCCATGGTCAAACCTGAAAACAGCTACTGTTAAATAATCCTTTGGGTAAATAATACAGATTCCTAAACCAAATCCCTCCCGACCATATGGTTGAGAGGGATTTGTAAAATACAAATTTTAATAAAATAGGTAAAAAATAAATGTTGACAGTTAAACGTTGGTATTATGAAAAAGAAAACGCTCAAAATCAATGGGATCGAAACGAAATAAGCGAAGAAACATACAATAACAGAACTCGCTATGCGCTTGAACGAATATATCTAGAAGGTAATAAGCAAGACAAAGAAGCTGCTATGAGAATGGCCAAAGCCCATGGATATTATGATTTTAGTCCTAAGAAAAAGTAATGTTACTTGGGTCTGACCACTGAAAGAACCGGTCAGAAAATAAGCTCCATATAAAATAAACCTGAATTTTTTATAAAACAGAGAAATCTAAGTAAGGAACTATCACTTTTTGGGTAAAAATGTTCCGATGATGAAAAATCTGCCACCTAATCCGGGTAAAAATGAGATTTTGGGTAAAATCACAAAGAATTATCTTTGTTACCGATTGTCGAAATCTTTCAATAGCAAGTATGTCCTAAGAATGCTATAATATTTCAATAAAAGGAAGCATTCTGAAAGGCGGTGGACAATTGGCAATGTTTTTAAATATTCCTCTCCCCTACAAAAGATATAAAAAATATCAGAGACCACATATTTTGTTAATAAAACCTGTATCCTGAATGACATATTGGGATGTATGGAAGAAGAAACACAGTATATATGTATCACAAGGCCTCGCAGGTTTGGTAAAACGATCATGGCAAATATGCTGGGAGCTTTTCTTGGTAAAAGATGGAATTCTTCGCTGATATTTGACCATTTGAAAATTGCAGAATCTGAAAAATATCAAAAATATTTAAATCAATATGACCTCATTTATATTGATTTCAGCAGACTTCCTGAAAATTGTACATCCTATCAGCAATACATCTCTCAGATCATTACTGGATTAAAAAATGATCTAATAGATGCATACCCTGATTATAAATTAAAATCTGAAACAGCAGTCTGGGATAAGCTGGAGAGGTCTGACCATCGAAAATAACCGCAACTGGTTACGATGTAGTACTTGGAACATCTTCCAAGAAAAAAAATCGGTGAGACACGTCCATACCAGTATGGCAATCACAAGAAACTGAACCTCAAAGAAGGTACAGTAACAGCAACATTCAAGAACGTACCAAAGGGAACATGGGTAGTTGGAATGCATGCATTCAACAGAACATCCGAAGACAGAAAGAAAGTCTTCAGCCCATGGTCAAACCTGAAAAAGGCTACTGTTAAATAATCCATTTGGGTAATTAATACAGATTCCTAAAAAGAAAGCTCCGGTCATTGCGACCGGAGTCTTTCTTTTTAATAAACCTATACCATATATTCCAACAGAATCTTATCCTTATATTGCTTTCTGCTATTTCAAGGTGTATCTGACCCCTCTGCCTGCACCTGTTTTTTTCCAAGATTTGCTTTTCAATCAGGCTGTTCAGAGTACGTACTGCTTTACTCTTTTCCATTTCTGCTGCTTTCTCAATTTCTGATCTTGACATTTTTCTTTTCCCTTAAGGATGTTGACCAGTATCTGTTCGGCTTCGTTCAGATCATAGTTTTCCCTTATAACAGGAAGAATTACTTTGATAGAATTAGAAAAATCACTGGTACGATGGTTTTATCAGTGCCTTCCTGTAAGCATGATTGATCCTCATGATTCCGGTTCCAAATTTCTCAATATATTTCAGCCGGAAGAACACATTTCCGATAATAGGATTTCTGAGTATGGATATCTGACCATTCAGGTATTCCTCTT
>ENA-OQES01000123-OQES01000123.1-human-gut-metagenome-genome-assembly--contig:-NODE-123-length-31530-cov-12.976467_pt1 | contig 31530 bp, 31 predicted proteins | sample MGYA00242798_ERZ504641 | MGnify/ENA primary metagenome ERZ504641 (study PRJEB26092, sample SAMD00036327) | human gut metagenome | host: Homo sapiens | study: EMG produced TPA metagenomics assembly of...
CCGGATGCAAAGAGGCGTTTTAATGCTGCAGAACATCTGGTACATACTACGAAGAAAAACCATGCCTGTTTTGATTTTGATATCCGGTTCCCAAAGATGCCTTCCTATCTGCGCAGATCTGCCATCCGGCATGCTCTGGGGACAGTATCCTCTTATAAAACACGGCTGGATTTATGAGAAAAGACAGATAGAAAGAGCGGGAAACCAAAGCTTGTATATGAAAATCACGCCATGCCGGTCTTCTACCGCGATGTCATGTACCGTGAGGGAGCGGAAGGGAAAGACGAAGCATACCTGAAACTCTATGACGGTCATGACTGGAAATGGTTCTGTGTACGTCTGGATCATACAGATATGGAATATCTGAGAAAATACTGGTCAGGGAAAAAGGCATCTGCCCCGACTCTGGAAAAGAGACACCGGAAATACTTTTTGCGTTTTTCCTATACAGAAGAAGTAACACTTACCAAAACACCTGTGAAAGAACAGATCATCTGCAGTGTGGACTTAGGGATCAATACCGATGCAGTCTGTACCATCATGCGGGCAGACGGAACTGTCCTGGGAAGAAAATTTATCGATCATCCCAGTGAAAAAGACCGGATGTACCGTACATTGGGACGGATCCGCAGATTCCAGAGGGAACATGGTTCTGCGCAGACACAGGGAAGATGGGCATATACGAAACGTCTGAATACAGAACTGGGCAAAAAGATTGCAGGTGCGATTGTAAGATATGCGGAAGAAAACCATGCAGATGTGATCGTGTTCGAGTATCTGGAGATGCAGGGGAAGATATCGGGAAAGAAAAAGCAGAAACTGCACCTGTGGAGAAAAAGAGATATCCAGAAGTGTTGTGAACATCAGGCACACAGGAAAGGGATGCGGGTATCCAGGATCTGTGCATGGAATACCAGCAGACTGGCTTATGATGGTTCCGGGGTGGTAACACGTGACTGGGAAAATCACAGCCTCTGTACTTTCCAGACAGGAAAACGATATAATTGTGACCTGTCAGCATCCTGTAATATAGGGGCGAGGTATTTTATAAGGGAACTTTTAAAACCCCTTCCGGCAACGGAAAGGTCTTTACTGGAGGCAAAAGTCCCTTCTGTAAAGCGTAGAACCTCATGTGTCTATGCAGATCTGAGGAAACTCCATTCAGAAATGGAATTTTTAAAAGCAGCATAGATACAGGCAGATATACAGCGGACTACCTGTAATGTGGGAACCAGCCATATCCGGCATGGGAAATACGCATAACTGCGCACCTAAGTTACAGGCGTATCCGCCGATATTCATTCTGACGCCTAAAGCGTCTGGAAGCACGTGACTTCAGTCATGTGAGGTTCACCGAAGTAGCACATTCTATTTTCTATGCTCCGCAGTATGTGGCAATCGAAAAAGGATATTTTAAAAATGAGGGGCTTGATATGACGCTTATAACTGGCTTTGGAGCAGATAAGACAATGACGGCTGTAATATCCGGTGAGGCAGATATCGGATTTATGGGAGCAGAAGCATCTATCTATGCCTATCAGGAAGGAGCTACCGATCCTGTTGTAAACTTTGCACAGCTTACCCAGCGGGCAGGAAATTTCCTTGTAGCAAGAGAAGAAATGCCGGATTTTAAATGGGAAGATCTGAAAGGCAAGAAAGTCCTTGGCGGCCGCAAAGGTGGTGTACATACATCAATGTAAATTATGAGACGATTGTGATTTTGTGTAATTGGGTAGACGGGTTGAATAGTGCATTTCTTAAATAAAATGTCTCTTTTGATTATGAGGATATTGATTTATAATAAATATATCTTTACATTAGGAGGAAACCATTTTATGGCAAAAATAATTGCATTATTTAATAACAAAGGTGGGGTTAGTAAAACCACTACTACTTTTCATTTGGGCTGGAAATTAGCCGAACTGGGATATAAAACATTGATGATAGATACTGATCCCCAATGTAACCTTACAGGATTATGTTTAAATGCCGATAAGGAAAATAAGCTAACACAGTTTTATGAAGCAAATAATTATAATATAAAATCAGCACTATCACCGGTTCTCAATAATGAAATGCGACCGCTTGAAGCGACAACTTGTTATGAATTTGAACACAACGAAAATCTATTTTTACTTCCTGGACATATAGAGTTTTCTGAATATGACGCAACATACAATATTGCTGAAAATATGACAGGATCTTTAGTTGTGTTGCAAAATGTTCCTGGTGCATTAAGACAATTAATCACTATGACTAGTGAAAAATATCATTTGGATTTTGTTTTACTTGACATGAGTCCAAGCATATCTGCCACAAATGCCAACATTTTGATGGGAAGTGATTTTTTATTATTCCATGTGCCCCAGATTATTTTTGCTATATGGCCATAGAATCACTTATTAAAGTGTTTCCTAAATGGTGTTCTACTTATGATAATTTGCGAAAAGCAGAGGTTTTTAAAAACGCAATTTACAAGATGAATGATACTGTACCTAAATTTCTAGGTACTATACAACAGCGATACCGCCCGCGAAATGGCTCGCCGGTAAAAGCATTTTCAGAATGGATTGACGATATTAATAAAATTGTTGCAGAAAAATTAGTTCCTATATTGGATGAAAATGGAATGCTTATTCAAAAAAGAACTAATTACAATTTAATAAATATTGCAGATTTTAATAGTCTAATTGCTCAATCACAAATGAACAATACACCTGTTTTTGAGTTGACGCAAGAACAAGTTGAAAAGACGGGGAGTGTCTGGGAAAACTATGAAACGTAATAGAGATGATTTTAGTGTTACCTTTGAAACATTAGCAAAAACAATTATCGCTTTGACAAATTAAACAAGTGTGGAGATACCATTGATGTATCTCCACTTATATTTTGCGAAATTTTGTTATCTCTTTCCAGTTAATCGGAAACCCCATATATTCAAAAAGATCATTCAACTTCAAATTTGAATTCCGCTTTTCATATCGGTCAAAAATATGCAATAATTGCTTTTTAAACAGTAAAAAATCAGTCTTTGGAAGTAGATAACGAAAAGTAATGACTACACTAAACAAGTCATTTTTTCCATATATATATTTTGAACCGTTTTTAGAAATGCCTAATTTTTTATGTAACAATGTATCTGGAATGTCAATATATGTATGATAGGAAAACAACCTTTCGTTATGAGCACATACATTTCGGTACAGCGTTAATACCTTTAAATATTTTATCATTTCATTTTTCTTGACATTTCCAAAATCCTGGCAAATTGCTCCCTGCATATTTTGAGGTAAGAATTCAAACATTTTTGATATCTGACCAAAAGTAAGGGTAATTCATAATCACCCATAACGGAATATTATGATATTTGTTACGCTGGTAAACAAGATATTCGTGATCCTTGTTTTTGTTTGCCATCATATCTAGCATTTTGATTAATTTGGTAATTCCATTTTTATTTTTGGGAATATTGCCGTAATTATTGGAGTTGAGATATTCTTCTTGACGTTCTCCATGTTTTTTCACAGAAGTGATAAGAAATGGACGAACGCATTTTTCTTTCCACGCGGCATAAATACTTAAAGAAAATCCCACGTAACTCTTCATCAAATTCATAAAGAGCAACTATATCTTCAAAACACGCTTCATTAATGTATTTGCGGGTATGAATATCAATAAAAGGATGTTTATATCCACCAATTAATGCATAATAACTGATATTCTGCAGGGATTCTACCGCAAAATCATCATCTGTAATAACTAGATTTTTTTCATTTTTCAGTTTTTCAACTTGTGCGGTATATGTAATAAACGGTTTGCTCATATGTACCTCGCTGCAAAATGTTCCAGATAAAGAAAAAGGAGAGGGGCCTCGGCACCCTCCCCCGATCGCAGGCTTCTCAAGTTTCTGCAATCTGATCACTAAAGATAATATAACTGATATAACTAAGAAAGTCAATCAGAAATCATCTTTGTTTTAAATTATATTCGGCAAGGACATTTTTATACATTGACCAAGGACCAAGGGGGACGGTGTTTGATGGCTCAAATACAGTCCCCTCTGGCTTTTCCCCAGGTATCATCATTCATCCTCAGAATCATCTTCAAGCTTTTTCAGTCTTTTTTTATAAATTTTAGAAGTAAGCGTTAATGCAAGGAAACATAAAATCTCTATAGAAAAAAACATAATAACTCCAGTTGCAATGGAACCGACGAGTTTGTGATAATTCCGATAAGAAATGATAAACCACAAAATCCCCATAACAACTGCGGCGATGCTACTGGCCATGATATTGTTCTTAAAATTTGGTTTCAGCTTTCTGTCCCAGATTCCGTTTCTTATGCATCCTACTGTAAGATATAAAGCAAGGCACATAAATACGATCCATTCTCCGGAAAGATCCTGTTTGCTGTCATTTCCTATGGCTATCTGGGTCAGTATTACAGCCAGCAATCCCCAGAAAGCCAGCCAGCATCCATTGTGCTCAATCTTCAGAAGTTTCAGTTCCTGTAATTCATCCAGATTACTTTTCGTTTTCTTCATCCTCGTCATCCTCCCAAAATAAATCATCCAGACTCTTATCCAAGATACGGCAGATTCTTCGGCATAGCTTGATTGTTGGATTGTATTCACCCTTTTCGATTGCATTCATAGTCTGCCGCGAAATACCGGCAGCCTCCGCCAATGCCTTCTGCGTCATATCCTTTTGTGCTCGTGCTACTTTGATAGCAATATTCTTTGGCAAGCTTGCTTCACCTCCCTGATGACTATAAGATATCATTTATTTGTATAAAAGTCAATTATATTTTACTTTTAGAAATATATAAATGAATTATCAAGAAAAAAGTGCACCATTTTTGAGTTGAGGGAATATCCTAACAGCAGAAGTCTCAAAAGGAGTATCTGCATGAAAAATAAAAAAATTGGATTTCACTAGCGGCAGCAGTTATTCTGGCGGTGACTGCGCTGCCGATGACAGCTTTTGCTGCAGAGAAGGATGGGGGAGAGGAAAAACTTACGAAAGTTACGTTGAATGAAGTCGCACACTCAATCTTCTATGCGCCACAGTATGTGGCAATCGAAGAGGGATATTTTTCGGAAGAAGGTCTGGATCTGACATTGATAACTGGATTCGGTGCGGATAAAGTTCTGACTGCTCTGATTTCCGGTGAGGCAGATATCGGATTTATGGGAGCAGAAGCATCTATCTATGCCTATCAGGAAGGAGCTACTGATCCTGTTGTGAATTTTGCGCAGCTTACCCAGCGAGCCGGAAATTTCCTTGTGGCAAGAGAAGAAATGCCGGATTTTAAATGGGAAGATCTGAAGGGCAGGAAAGTTCTTGGCGGCCGCAAAGGTGGCATGCCGGAAATGGTATTTGAGTATATCCTGAAAAAGAATGGTCTTGACCCTGAGAAAGATCTGTCTATTGACCAGAGCATTGACTTCGGCGCTACTGCTGCTGCCTTTACCGGAGATGATTCAGCCGATTTCACCGTAGAATTTGAGCCGTCTGCTACTGCTCTTGAAAAGCAAGGTGCCGGGTATGTTGTGGCATCCCTGGGCGTTGACTCCGGCTACGTACCATACACCTCCTACAGTGCCAGAACCAGCTATATGGAAAAAAATCCTGATATCATGCAAAAATTTACTGATGCTCTGCAAAAAGGTATGGATTTTGTCCAGAGCCACACTCCTGAAGAAATTGCAGAAATCATCGAGCCTCAGTTCCCTGAAACAGATCTGGATACCATCACAGCCATCGTAAAACGTTATTACGATCAGGATACCTGGAAAGAAAATCTGGTGTTCGGGCAGGATGGATTTGAACTGCTGCAGGATATCCTGGAAGACGCAGGAGAACTGAAGGAACGTACACCGTATGCAGAACTGGTCAACACAGAATTTGCGCAAAATGCTTCCTGATGATTTGCTTTCTCTGATCCTCCTGTAATTTTAGCCCGATATTCGTCTCTTCTCATCCGTTCCTTCATATTGTCAGAGATTTTTGACTTGATTCAGCCAAACCATAATCTTATATATACTTTGAGTAACAGGTAGTAAAAAAGAGCCATATTTTAACTCCAATTTTGAAAAACGCAGACAGAATTTCGTCATTTTGTCCTGCGTTTTTCTTATGTCTTTTGACAGTTTGACGGAATCCCCAGATACTGGTTACGGCTTTTCGTCAGAATGACAAGAAACAAAAAAAATCTTTGTACGATTCTTCCCTAGCCATCCCCCCTCCTTTTCGCTATACTGTCTACAGATGAAAAAACGAGTAATCAATCAGCAAAAACACTATGAAATAATTTTGGAGGAATAATAATCATGGCAAGCTTATCATTACAGCACATTAACAAAACTTACCCAAATGGTTTCCAGGCAGTTAAAGATTTCAATCTGGAGATCGAAGATAAAGAATTCATCATTTTCGTAGGACCTTCAGGATGTGGTAAATCTACTACACTTCGTATGATTGCCGGTCTGGAAGAAATTTCCGGCGGTACATTAAAGATTGGTGACAAAGTTATGAACGATGTAGAGCCTAAAGACCGTGATATCGCAATGGTATTCCAGAACTACGCTCTGTATCCTCATATGACAGTATATGATAACATGGCATTCGGACTTAAACTTCGTAAAGTTCCGAAAGACCAGATTGATAAAGCAGTTCGTGAAGCTGCAAGAATCCTTGACCTTGAGAAACTTCTTGATCGTAAACCGAAGGCTCTTTCCGGTGGTCAGAGACAGCGTGTTGCTATGGGACGTGCTATCGTACGTAATCCTAAGGTATTCCTTATGGATGAGCCTCTTTCCAACCTGGATGCTAAACTTCGTGTACAGATGCGTATCGAGATTTCCAAGATCCACCAGAGACTGGGTGCTACAATCATCTATGTAACACATGACCAGACAGAGGCTATGACTCTTGGTACCAGAATCGTTGTTATGAAAGACGGTGTTGTTCAGCAGGTAGATACACCTCAGAACCTGTATCAGAAACCAGGCAACTTATTCGTTGCAGGATTCATGGGATCTCCGCAGATGAACTTCCTTGACGCTGTTATCTCCGAAAAAGGTGGCAACCTTATCGCTAAAGTTGGCGAGCATGAACTGGTTATCCCAGCTGCTAAAGCAAAAGCTCTTAAAGATGGCGGCTATGTAGGTAAAACAGTTGTTCTCGGTATCCGTCCGGAAGATATCCATGATTCCCAGATGTTCATCGAAGCTTCTCCAAGCGCACCGATGACATCCGTAGTTAAAGTTTACGAGCTTCTCGGAGCTGAAGTATTCTTATACTTCGATGTAAACGGAACTCAGGTTACAGCACGAGTTGATCCTCGTACAACAGCTAAGACCGGTGATCCGATCAAATTCGCATTCGATATGGAAAAATCTCATTTCTTTGATAAAGAAACAGAACTTACAATCTGCAACTAATTTTCAGGAATCTTTAATAAACCCGGGGAGTTTTCCCCGGGTTTTTATGTTATAATATAGAATTGGCTGCCTGATTACTTCGATCAGACAATTTGCAAGGATTGCTATAAGCTGACTCATACCCCAAAAGAAAGGATTGACCTAATGAAAATACAACAGATTTTACAGAAATGCCTGACAGACTGGAAGAATATCAGCCAGATTGATTTCTGTCTGCTGGATTCTGATAACCATATCTTTCTCTCTACCTGTGATAAAAAATCTTCCTGCAGAATCAAAACTGGAAGAATTTCGCCAAAGCAGTGCCCTGTGTGTTTCCAATACAAGCTGCTGCCTGTATAAGATCATGGAGAACCATTCCATCTCCTATATTCTGATCGTATGGGGAAAAGCAGAAAGTACTGCTACCATCGGAGAGCTGGCTGTATGCCAGGTACAGAGTCTCCTGGCTGCCTATGCAGAGAAAAGCGACAAGAATACCTTTATGCAGAATCTTCTCCTTGGTAGTTATTCTGATGTAGATGCCTTTAACTGCGCCAAGAAACTGCACATTGCAACTTCTGTTCAGCGTGCCGTATTTCTTGTGGAAACCAAACAGACCAAGGATGAGAACGCTCTCGCTACGATCCGGAATATTTTCTCTGCCCGTACCAGAGATTTCATCACAGCTATTGATGATACAGGGATTATCATCATCAGAGAATTACAGTCTACAGAAACTTATGAGGATCTGGAATCAATTGCATATATGCTTGTAGATATGTTAAATACAGAAGCAATGACTTCCGCATGGGTTGCCTACAGTAATCTGGCAGAGGATATTTCCAGGCTTCCAGACGCATACAAGGAAGCACATACAGCCCTTGAAGTAGGCAAGATTTTCTACGCAGATAAAAATGTATTCGGATATAACCAGCTTGGAATCGGCAGACTGATCTACCAGCTTCCTGTTTCCATATGTGAAATGTTTATCGACGAGATCTTCAAAGAGGAAACTCTGGATTCTATTGACGAAGAAACCCTGATCACCATCCGTACCTTCTTTGAAAATAACCTGAATCTCTCCGAGACCTCCAGACAGCTTTATGTACACAGAAATACTCTGGTGTACCGTTTCGAAAAACTCCAGAGAAAATTCGGACTGGATATCCGCGCGTTTGAAGATGCACTGACATTTAAACTGGCGATGATGGTTGTGGACTACATAAAATATTCTAAGAATCATCCGTCATAGATTTCTCAGACAATTTGATAACATCCATCTGCGTGATCAAACCGGCAGACTCTTACAGCTACATGGCTACGCGATTCTACACCGAATAACTGCTCCGCAGGGACTTACTTGATTCGGTTAAAAAAGCGTTATATCTTCACCAGAAATCTCTGTTGAAAATAAAACGCTTTTTATTATTTCTTATATATTCTATTTCGCTTCTTTCAGCAGCATCAGATGCTCTTCCGGAAAATGGATATATTTCGGAACTTTTGCATGCGGATCTTCCTCAAAATTTCCTTTGGGGCACATCCACCAGACCGGCTGACAGTCTCCGCCTTTCTTGTTCTTCAGTAAATACTGATGTTCAAAGGTCGTTTCAATATATTCCATAACTTCCACTTCCATGTGGTTCTCTCCGCCTTCAGATGCACCTTTCATCCAGTGACCGCGGATTCCCACATGCGTAACATCATCCGGCACCACATCTTCGGTCTGCAGCATCAGATCCCAGTCCACTGCATAAATACTGTGTTTTCCCATTTTCTGTACAGTTGAGAAATTTTTACACCCTGTCAGTCTGGCCGCCTGCAGAATACCGGGTCGTTCAAAGAGTTTCTTGGTTTCTCCTGTAGTAAGTGCCTGACCGCTGTCCAGAATTGTCAGATGTCCGCAGAACTTGTAAGCCTCATCACGGCTGTGAGTGACCAGAATCATATCACCTGTGTACTCATTAAGAAAGTTCTGCATATCACGCTGCATGATATCTTTCAGATATCCATCCAGTGCTGAGAACGGTTCATCCAGAAGGATGACTTCCGGTTCTCCGATCATCATTCGTGCCAGTGCGACACGCTGCTGCTGACCTCCGGAAAGCTGTCCCGGATAACGTTTCTCCAGCCCGTTAAGCTGATAGCGCTCTATGTAATCTGCCACTTTTGCCTTAAGATGTTTCTTATCCCCTCTGTATCCGCATGCAATATTCTTCTCTACAGTCATGGTAGGAAAAAGTGCATAGTTCTGAAAAAGATAGCCAACCTTCCTCTCCTGCGGTTTAAGATTGATTTTCTTTTCTGAATCAAAAAGAACTTTATCATTTACAACAATTCTTCCTGAGTCCGGTGTCTGGATTCCTGCAATACAGCGCAGAGTCATACTTTTTCCGCTTCCGGATGCTCCAAGGATCCCCATTGGAGAACCATCACTCTCCAGCTTTACTTTCAGAGTGAAGCCATGAAGTTTCTTCTCAATATCCACACTGACTGCCATTACATCCACCTGCCCATCTTCATTCCCTTACCGGAAACGATATTGATCGCCGCAACGATCACAAATGAAATGATCAAGATCACAACTACCCAGAAACCGGCCATGCCATAATTTCCTGCCGCAGTCTCCGAAGCAATGGCAACGGAAACGGTTCTGGTCTTGCCAAGAATGTTTCCTGCGAGCATGGATGTAGCACCGTATTCTCCGATTGCTCTGGCAAAGGCAAGGACTGTACCGGATGCGATTCCGGGTCCTGCTGTCGGCATGACAACTGTCCAGAAGATTCTTCTGTCACTCATGCCAAGTGTCTTGCCTGCTGCGATCAGATTCACATCCACCTGTTCAAATGCAGCGCGTGCATTTCGATACATCAGCGGAAACGCAATTACAGATGCTGCGATCACGCAGCCCTTCCAGGTCTGTACGATCTTAATGTCAAAATTATCCAGCAGAAATGCCCCGAACGGACGTCTCAGGCTGAACAGCAGAAGCAGAATGAAACCGGCCACTGTCGGGGGAAGTACCAGAGGCATGGTCAGAATACCATCCAGTATGCCTCTGGAAAAAGGTTTCATCTTCATTACCAGTCTCGCAAAGAATATTCCCAGAAAGAACGCGATCACAGTCGCTGTGAAACCTGTTTTCAATGAAATCCACAAGGGACTCCAGTTTATTTCTGCCAGAAATTCACTCATTCTTATTTAGCTTCCTCTGTTGTCTCTGTCTCAGCATTTGTTTCTGTGTCATCTGCTTCTTCTGTTGCTTCTGCATCTTTATCATCTGTTTCGGAAGCATCATCTGCTTTGTATGCTGTGAATCCGTATTTCTCGAATACTTTCATAGCGTCGTCAGATTTGATGTACTCAAGGAATGCTTCTGTAGCTGCTGTATCATCCTCAGATGCCTCTTTGTCTTCGATAAGACCTACCGGATAGAGAACAGGTGTCTTCAGTGCATCAGCCGGAGCTTCTGCGATAACGTCTACTTTATCTACAACGGAAGCTGCATCTGTAGCATAAACGATACCGATCTCATTACTTCCTTCGCTTACTGCTGCAAGAACTTCAGATACGTTCTTACCTTCATTGATCTCCATCTTATTTACTTCATCTGTAATTCCAAGGTTGTCAAAAATTTCTCTGGCATACTGTCCAACCGGAACACTGTCACCTGCAAGTGCAATATTGGCTGCATCTGTAATGTTCTCAAATCCTGTAACTTTTGTTTCTCCATCCTTAGGTTTGATCAGAACGACTTTATTCTCAAGGATATCTTCTACAGTATCTTTCTTAGCCAGATTTTCGTCTACCAGAGCATTCATCTGTTTATCAGCTGCTGAGAAGAAGATATCGCAACGTGCGCCCTCTTCGATCTGTGTCTGTAATGTACCTGAGCTGTCTGCATTGTAGAGGATTTCAACATCAGGATATGTCTCATTGAAATTTTTGCTGGATTTCTTCCATTGCATTGCTTAAGCTTGCTGCGATGAATGTGTTGACTTCACCTTTTAAGTCTGTATCTGCTGCGAAAACTCCTGTGCTGAGCATTCCTGCGCTCAGTACTCCTGCCATCATTGCTGCAATTAATTTCTTTCTCATATTTTTGCCGCCTTTCATTTAGTTTCGTTTTGTTTTATTCAGTTTTGTTTCCTTTTGTATCTATTGTACAAAACTTTTGTATTCTTGTCAATTTTATTTGTATATGTTATCATGTAAATGATAAAAGGTCGAAAGCCTTATTTTTACTGCCATAAACAACTTTCCGGCCTTTAATCGGGTATCAGATAAATCGTTACTGTTCACTCCGTTCTCAGTAACGCAGCCAAAATTCATTCCAGATTGCCTGTGGCAATGGAATTTTGGCTTGTATGTCTCGGGATTTTGGCATATCCATGCCAAAACACCTCGCGGAATAGTGGAGTGTGAACAGTAACGATAAATCTATAGAAAAAATAATAAACAGTGAGGTAATTATCATGAAATTAAGTGCACGCAATCAGTTAAAGGGTAAAGTAGTAAGTATCAATAACGGAGCTGTAAACTCCATCGTTTCTATTGATATCGGCGGCGGAAACATTATCACAGCAACCATCTCCTGTGCAGCAGTTAAAGAATTAAACCTGAAAGTAGGTTCTGATGCTTATGCAGTGATTAAGGCTACTAATGTCATGGTAGGTATCGATGAATAAACTTTACACAGCTCAGGAGGTCGCAGACCGTTTGAAGATCAAAAAGACAACGGTCTATGAACTTATCAAGCGCGGTGAGCTGGAATCTTCCAAAATCGGAAAACAACTCAGGGTCAGCGAAGAGCAGTTGACACAGTATCTTAACAGAAGCAGTTCCGGCAATTCCGAAAGCGGGCAGGATATTCCATACACTTCTGTTAATTTTGAACCTGAGAGCTCTCTGCTGAAGAGAGATTATCTGCTTCATTCCAGTGGTATCATTTTAGGCGGCCAGACTTCTGCTGCCCTGGAACTTCTTCTCGGCAAAATGTCCGCTCATCCTGATGGGCTTCCTGTCCTGCAGTCTCATATGAATGACTATAACGGACTTTATTCCCTGTATTTCGAAAAGGCACATATCGCTGCTACCAGTCTGGATGTAGATGATATCCGTCACCTGGTTCCCGGAATCCCTCTAGTACTTCTTTCTTTATATAAATACTCTGTCGGCTTCTATGTACAGGCCGGAAATCCTGAAAAAATTTCTTCTGTAGAGGACCTGACGAATCCGAAAGTTGTTTTTATGAATCGTGAAAAAGGAAGTGCCCGCAGGGTTTATCTGGACCGCCTGTTAAAAGAACGGGGAATCTCTTCTGAAAAGATCAGCGGATACAGAAATGAAGCTGTCTCTGATATGTCATCTGCATCTGCTGTTTTTGAGCACAGAGCGAATGTTGCTTTTGGAGAAGAAATGATCGCACGTTACTTTCCGGGACTTGATTTCGTCCCTGTGACTGATATGCAGATGTATCTGGCAATTCCTGCGGAATCTGTGAGAAAGCCGGGGTTCTCTGCTCTTGTGGAAATTGTACAGTCTGAAGATTTCAAAACTGAGATTCATCATCTGACAGGTTATGATACCTCTTATACCGGCGAAATGATCTGCATATAAGAAACCATATAAGAAACCTGTAACATAATAAAAAGCCCTGCTGTCCGGGATATACGCTTATGACGTACATGCCGCTTATACAGCAGGGCTTTTCTTATGCATTAACCAAGAAGTGTTTTTCCGATAAAGTATCCAAGCACCAGAATACCAAGTGCGATTCTGTACCATCCGAATGCCTTAAAGTCATGTTTCTTTATGTATCCCATCAGGAATTTGATTGCGATAATGGAAACTACAAATGCCACTACCATTCCCACGATCAGGATCATCACCTCTGTTCCTGTGAAAGAGAAACCGAATTTCAGGATTTTCAGAAGGCTGGCTCCGAACATGACCGGGATTCCCAGGAAGAAAGTAAATTCTGCTGCTACTGTACGGGAGGTTCCTGCAAGGATACCACCGATAATGGTGGAACCTGAACGGGATGTACCCGGAACTACGGAGAGTACCTGGAACAGACCGATGATGAGTGCAGTCTTAAATGACAGATTTTCCAGATTTGTACAGGTTGGTCTTCTTCTCTTGTTATAATTCTCAATGACAATGAAGAGGATACCATATACGATCAGTGCAATGGCAACTACTACATAGTTATTAAATTTCTCTTCAATGACATCATTAAACGGAAGTGCGATAACAATCGTCGGTATACAGGCTACTATAATTTTAAACCAGAGTACCCATTTCTCTTTATCACAGAACTTCTCCACAAAAGTAAGAATTCCTCTGGACACTGCACCATGCCTGTTAAGCACTGCCTGCTGTTTCTTTGAAATTGGTCTGATATAAAACGGCCACAATTTGTTCCAGTAGAGAACTACAACCGCGAGGATCGCGCCAAGCTGGATCACTACGAAAAACAGATTCTTAAAATCCTCTGTCACATTCAGTTTCAGGAACTCATCCACCAGGATCATATGTCCGGTACTGCTGATCGGGAGCCATTCTGTGATTCCCTCTACAATCCCAAGGAAAATGACCTTTAACAGTTCAATAAAATCCATAATCTTTCCCTTCCTGTTTTCTTTTTTGTTGTTATTCTTATTTACAACGATTTTCAACCGGATCAGACAGGTTTCTGCCAGATAATAAGTAATGTAAAAGACCCACATATATCTATCTGACTCACTGTAAATACTCATATGATTATATTACACACCATGCCACTGATACAACTGTAATCTATATTTTTCCTGCTGATTCTATAAGATAAAAACAGCCGCCTTTTCTCCGACAGAGAAAATTACGGCTGCTTTTCATCATTTCATATTATTTATCAGTTCTTTATCTTCTTGCAATCGTAGCAATATCAATAAGAGATAAATTGTTCAGGTCTGTATTCTCAAGGCTGGTTGCCAGTGCTTCTGCTGTATCCAGAGAAGTAAGGACATTGACACCTGTCTCGATGGCGTTACGTCTGATGACGAAACCATCTTTCTGATGCTCTACACCCTGTGGCGGAGTATCGATGACGACGTCGATCTTATGACCAAGGATAAGGTCCATAAGGTTCGGTGCAGGCTGCTCCAGCTTATTTGTACGGATAACTTTGATTCCGTTTTCTTTGAGGACTTTTGCAGTTCCCAGTGTAGCATAGATTCTGTATCCAAGTGCTTCGAATCTTCTTGCGATCGGGATGATATCCTGTTTGTCTTCGTCTTTGACAGTGATGATCATGTTTTTATGTTTCGGAAGACGGATACCTGCTCCGATAAATGCTTTGTAAAGCGCTTCATTGAATGTCTCAGCAATACCAAGGCACTCACCTGTTGACTTCATTTCCGGTCCAAGACTGATATCAGCGCCGCGGATCTTCTCAAATGAGAATACAGGCATCTTGATCGCATAGTGTTTTGCTTCCGGCTGAAGTCCCGGTTCATAGCCCATGTCTTTCAGCTTGTATCCAAGGATTACCTTAGTTGCAAGAGGAACGATCGGGATTCCTGTTACCTTGCTGATGTACGGTACAGTACGGCTGGAACGGGGATTAACCTCGATTACATATACATCATCTCCAAGAACAATGAACTGGATGTTGATCATACCGATAACATGCAGTGCTCTTGCAAGACGTCTGGTGTATTCTGCAATTGTCTCTTTTGCTTTTTCGCTGATGGTCTTAGCCGGATATACAGAGATACTGTCACCGGAGTGAATTCCGGCACGCTCGATATGTTCCATGATACCAGGAATCAGGATATCCTCGCCATCGCATACAGCATCTACTTCGATTTCCTTACCCATCAGGTATTTATCAACAAGGATCGGGTGCTCCTGTGCGATCTGGTTGATCACACCGATATACTCTTCTACGTCCTCATCGCTTACAGCGATTCTCATGCCCTGACCACCAAGTACATAGGAAGGACGAACCAGAACAGGATAACCCAGCTCATTTGCTGCTTTCTTAGCTTCCTCAGCAGTAAATACTGTCTGTCCCTTTGGTCTCGGGATCTCGCATTTTTCAAGAATCTCATCAAAGAGCTCACGGTCCTCTGCTGCATCTACGTTCTCCGCAGATGTTCCGAGAATCTTAACGCCCATCTTTGTCAGTGCTTCTGTTAATTTGATAGCTGTCTGACCACCGAACTGTACAACTGCTCCGTCCGGTTTCTCGATATTTACTACATTCTCAACATCTTCCGGTGTCAGAGGCTCGAAATACAGTTTATCTGCAATATCAAAGTCTGTACTTACTGTTTCCGGGTTGTTGTTGATGATGATGGTCTCATAGCCTTCTTTTGCAAATGCCCATGTACAGTGTACGGAACAGAAGTCGAACTCAATACCCTGGCCGATACGGATCGGACCGGAACCAAGTACCAGGATTTTCTTTTTATCCGGTGTTGCTACTGCTTCATTCTCTGTGCCTTCATCGCCGTATACAGAATAGTAATATGGTGTTGCTGCAGCAAACTCTGCTGCACAGGTATCAACCATCTTGTATGCTGCTTTGATCTGGTATTCTTCACGAAGAGCTTTGATTTCTTCTTCTGTTTTACCTGTCAGACGAGCAATGATATAATCCGGAAATTCCATGCGCTTTGCTTCCAGAAGAAGCTCTTTTGTAAGCTTTCTGGTTTTAAGTGCATTTTCCATTCCAACAAGGATTGCCAGCTTATCAATGAACCAGATATCAATCTTGGTAATGTCATGAAGCATGGACTGCGGCATACCGCGGCGGATTGCTTCTGCGATTTTCCAGATTCTGCGGTCATCTACGATTTCCAGCTCTGCAAGGAGTTCCTCGTCTGTAAGCTGTGTGAAATCATAGGACATCAGGCTGTCTACGTGCTGTTCAAGAGAACGGATGGCTTTCATCAGGGCACCTTCGAAGTTATGGCAGATACTCATAACCTCACCTGTTGCCTTCATCTGAGTAGTAAGGGTTCTCTTTGCAGTTATAAATTTATCAAATGGAAGTCTCGGGATCTTAACTACGCAGTAGTCAAGCATTGGCTCGAAACTTGCATATGTTTTTCCTGTGATCGCATTCGGGATCTCATCCAGTGTGTAACCCAGGGCAATCTTTGCTGCAACCTTTGCGATCGGGTAACCTGTTGCCTTACTTGCAAGTGCAGAGGAACGGCTTACACGCGGGTTTACCTCGATTACACAGTATTCAAAGCTGTCCGGTTTCAGAGCGTACTGAACGTTACATCCACCTGTGATTCCAAGTTCTGTGATGATGTTCAGGGCTGAAGTACGGAGCATCTGATATTCTTTATCTCCCAGTGTCTGAGATGGAGCAACTACGATAGAGTCACCTGTGTGGACACCAACCGGATCAATGTTCTCCATGTTGCAGACTGTGATGCAGTTTCCTGCGCTGTCACGCATTACTTCATATTCAATCTCTTTCCATCCTGCGATGCAACGCTCTACCAGAACTTCACCTACACGTGAAAGACGAAGACCATTCTCCAGAATTTCACGAAGTTCATATTCATTATGAGCGATACCGCCGCCGCTTCCACCGAGTGTGTAAGCAGGACGGAGAACTACCGGATAACCAATGGTGTTTGTAAATGCAAGACCATCTTCTACTGTTGTAACAACCTTGGATGCTGCGATCGGCTCACCGATCTTCTCCATGGTATCTTTAAATTCCTGACGGTCCTCCGCTTTCTTGATTGTCTGGGCAGTTGTACCGATCAGTCTTATATTGTGTTCTTTGAGGAAACCTTTCTCATCCAGCTCCATAGCAAGGTTTAATCCCGCCTGGCCGCCCAGTGTAGGAAGGACGCTGTCCGGTTTCTCTTTCAGGATAAGCTGTTCTACTACTTCTACTGTCAGAGGCTCGATATAAACTCTGTCAGCGATATCTTTATCTGTCATGATGGTTGCAGGGTTGGAGTTAAGAAGAACAACCTCAATGCCTTCTTCTTTCAGGGAACGGCATGCCTGTGTTCCTGCATAGTCAAACTCTGCTGCCTGGCCGATGATAATCGGGCCGGAACCAATTACAAGTACTTTTTTAATGTCTTTATTTCTTGGCATTATTTATTTCCTCCCATCATATCCATAAATCTGTCAAACAGGTAACTGGAATCCTGCGGTCCCGGGCATGCTTCAGGATGGAACTGTACAGTAAAGATGTTCTTTCCTTCGTATGCCATACCTTCGTTTGTGCCGTCATTGACGTTAACGAATGCAGGTTTTGCAATGTTTTTCTCTTCAAGTCCCTCAGCATCTACTACATAGCCATGGTTCTGTGAAGAAATGTAAACACGTCCTGTTGCAAGGTCTTTGACCGGATGGTTTCCGCCTCTGTGTCCGTATTTCATCTTATGGGTATCTCCGCCTGTTGCAAGTGCCATCAGCTGATGTCCAAGACAGATTGCAAAGATCGGAACTTCAGAATCATATAATTTTTTTGATTTCCTTTATAATAGAAGTACATTCCTTTGGGTCTCCAGGGCCGTTACTTAACATAATGCCATCCGGATTTGCCTCCAGGATCTCTTCCGCAGGTGTCAGTGCCGGATAAATTGTAACCTCACATCCTCTTTCATTCAGGGAACGTGCAATGTTTCTCTTTGCTCCCAGGTCAAGAAGTGCTACTTTCGGACCGTCGCCTTTTAAGACTTCTTTCTCGCGGCATGTTACCTTCTCTACTACCTTACCTGTTGTATATGCTTTTAACTGGGGGATAATTGTATCTAAATCGTAATTTTCATTGACGGTGATCATACCGTTCATGGTACCTTTCTCACGAAGGATCTTCGTCAATGCTCTGGTATCAATTCCGGCAATACCTGGAATATCATGTTTTGTTAAGAAATGCTGAATCGTGTCCACGCTTCTGAAATTACTTGGGACACGGGATAATTCGCGGACAATAAAGCCGTCCACCCATGGCTTTGATGACTCCTGGTCATCATAACAGATTCCGTAATTCCCAATGAGGGGATAAGTCATACATACTGCCTGTCCTGCATAGGAAGGGTCGGTCATTACTTCCAGATAACCGGTCATGGAAGTATTAAAGACGATTTCGCTGATAACGTCTCTTGTCGAACCAATGCTTGTACCTTTAAACACATGGCCATCTTCTAATATCAGAAATGCTTTCATACAATCTCCCTTTCTTATCTTTATATTGTGTCTATCACTTATTTTTTCCTAAATCTTCAAGATTGTATCACAGCAAAGTGCTTTTTTCAACCTTATAAGATACTAAAAATAATTAAGTTGATATCAAAAACTTTTTTGTAATTTCAGGCAGATCCGATCACAGACATTCACTGCTTTCTCATATCCAACTACCTCTATAATTTAAATCATCCTCTTCTCTGTGCAGCTCTACACCGAATAACAGCTCCGCAGTTTATCAGAAGAAGCTTTCACTTCTACGTAACAAATTGTGCGTTTTGAGGATACTGTAAAAAAAATTTCAAAAAAAGTTTCAAAAAATGCTATTGACTTTTATCCATACATCGGTTATTATAAGTGAGCAGTCGCGAGAGAGCGATTGATAAATAAGAAATGCAGAAGTGGCGGAATTGGCAGACGCGCAGGCTTCAGGTGCCTGTGGTAGCAATATCGTGTGGGTTCAAGTCCCATCTTCTGCATTATTTTTTTAACTCAAAAAACGGAAACTGATACAGTTTCCTTTTTTTTGCTGTTCTTATGATACAAAAGACATCAGATAACGGTAAATCTTCCATGTGGTTTCATTATCGTAATGAGTTCCGTCTGTTGTCTTATATCCCTGCTTTTTCAGATAAGAATAAAGATCTGCATATTTCGCACCGGCAACTTCTTTTTTCATTCTGGCATTGAAATCTTCGATTTCCTCATTTGTTACATAAGGATCTTTGGTTACCTGTCCCACTGCCACAATATAGACATCCGCTCCCTGCGCTTTCCATTTTGGAATCTCCTCATTCAGCAGACTGATATAATTTGAAATATTGTATACATCATTAACACCAAGCCAGACAAAAATATCTTCATTTCCTTTCATCTGCTCCTGCAAGGTCTTCAGGGCAGTATCTCTAAGCCATTTATACCCCATTCCAACCTCACATATCCATGTAATGTTATCGTTCTCCACAACATCTTTCATCATATCTGTTCTGGAATCTCCGATCATAATAGTCTTTCGCATTACCGCCTCTGCCGGATCACTCAGTTCAGAATATACAACATTTCCCTGATTTCGTACATATGCCCGTATTCTGTAATAATAAGTCTTTCCTGAAACAGTACCTGTATCTATATAACTGAATGTTGTATTGCCGGAAACTATATTGATTCTTTTATATCCTCTGTCCTCGGATTCTGACCGGAATATCTGATATCCTTCTGCAGTTTTGATTTTTTTCCATTTGATCAGGGTTCCGCTTTCTTCTCTCACTCTTATCCGGGTGATCACAGGTTTTCCGGGAGCTGTTTTTATCTCCAGTGCTTTCGATGATGAACTGTACAGAGTTTTGTTTCCCTGTTTCAGATAAGAACGTATCTTATAAGTGTAGAGCTTATCTTCAGAACCTGTCAGTGTAAAACTGGTAATGTTCCTGTTCTTGATCCTTCCCACGCATTTGTATTTCCCGTTGGCTTTATAATACAGAAAAATTCTGATAGCCTGAAGCCTTCTTTACTTTATTCCAGTTAAGAGTCACTCTGTTTCCGGCCGCTGTTCCGGACAATACCGGCGTTTCCGGTTTTGCAGATGCTGCGGATGCCGATACTGTTCTAAACAGCATTACTGATATCAACAAAAATAAAGAGAAACTTTTTCTGATATATTTCACATGACATTCCTCCCATCTATAACAATTCACCTGTAACAATACCAGATTATCCACAGTATTTTACGGAATTGCCATAATCAAAGAGCCGGCTCTGTAAAAGATATCTGCTCTCACATCGCCGGCTTGATTTTATACTATTCTCAATTATTTTTTGTATTATTTAACTTTCACGCTCTTCACTGTGCTGTAACCTGTATATACTTTGGAAGATCCTACCATCTTATATGCACGTGCTCTGAAATAATAAGTTTTACCACTTGTCAGCTTTGTCCTATTTGCGGTCAGCTTTGTAGTTCCTTTTACAACCGTACCCTTCTGGGATTTCTTGGATGATCCACAGTAAACATCATATCCGTCTGCACCTGCAACAGCCTTCCAGCTTACGGTTGCCACACCTTTTTTGGTGGACTTCACAGAGATTGCCGGCTTTGTACCTGTTGCTGTAGCTTTCACTTCTGCGGAATTTGACCAGGATCTGAGATTCTTATTGGCATCTTTTACCTGTACAGTTGCTGTAACTCTGTATGTGTAGGCTGTTCCTGTAGAAATCACATTATCTGTATAATCTTCTCCGAACTCTGCGTCAGCCAGATCACCATTATCCCATGTTTTAACAGTTTCATATGCACCGTTGCCTGTTTTCTTCTCCAGTTTGTAAGAAGCATCATCTGTACTGGAACCAACGTTTACCACGATCTGATCCCATGTTGCAGATGTAATGGATGCAGTTGCCTTCAGCATTTTGACCTTGGATGAAACTCCTGCATCACAGCTGAACTGCTGAGGTACGGCAATCCATTCCGGTGTAAAGTCAATAGAAGATGTCTTACTCAGTGAGTTTCCGTCAAGGTATAAGGAAACTACCTGAGACCCTTCCTTGCTGTTTTCCAGTTTCAGATTTGTGATCTTATTATTTCTAAGATCAAGGATTCCCTGAAATCCGGCACAGTTAAATGAAGTGATGGCATTATTGGAGGCATTGACTTCTGAAAGACTCTTTACATAATCAGTATCTCCGATGTTCAGTCCTGCATTTGCCTGTGTGGTAAATTTATTGGAGCTTGCATCTACGAAATCCAGGTTCTTCAGATATTTCTTGGAAGGCATTACTACCTTTGTCAGTTTATTGCTTCCATACTTCACTACACGAAGATTTGTGCATTTGCTGAGATCCAGAGTTCCTGCAAGACTGTTATTACTCAGATTCAGATATGCAACTTTTGTATTCTTTGTAATATTTACAGAAGTAAGTTTGTTATTTGCCGCAAACAGATCTGTCACATAGGTGAAACGTTCAATGCCTTTCAGGTTGGAAATTCCAAGCCCTGAAACATCAATCGTCTTGGCTGCTTTGATCTCTGCCGCTGAAAGCTTCTTATCCTTGTCTGTATCAATATTGTCTAAAACATACTGGCGGAACTTTGCATCCGGGAAGTTCGCTGAACTGACTGCTGCTGCTGATGATGCTTCAGCAGCATCAGACTGAAATTCAGATCCGTCCTCTACCTCCGGAGCTTCCTCTTCTGCTGAGCCAACAGACTGTTCTTCTACTGTTGATGTATCATCACTAAAATCAGCAGCCTGAACACTGATACCGGAAGCCATCATAGCTGCACTGATCATTCCTGCGACTAATAACTGATTTAATTTTCTGTTTTTCATCTTTCCCTCTCCTGTTCGTAATTTTCATACCTTTTGATACGATATAAAATTATCATATTCCATATCAATTTGCAACATATTTTTAATTATACTGTAATTATCTGGTAAATCTGTAAAAATAATTTACCCTGCAGTTACTTACTTCTCTTCCATTGTTTCTTTTTCCACTGGTGTTTCTTCCACCGGCTGTTCCTGTGCTGGTTCTGTTTCTGCTGCTTTCTCTGTCTCTGGTTCTTCCGGCTGTAATTCTTCTGCCGGTGTTTCTTCCGTCCCATTACTCCCATCTTCATCTTCATCTGAAGATACAGTGTCATTTTCCACATTCTTCGCCGGTTCCGGAGTCGGGCATGGCGTTCCGCAATACGGACAGAAACTTACATTAATATCTACCTCCCGCTCGCAGGACGGGCAGATTTTCTCTCCTTTCAGGTTCGCCGCATTATCCTTATACTCCCTGATTTTCAGATAATGCTGATCAATCTCCTGACATAAAGCACTTAACTCACTATCAATTCCATCACCCTGAGAATGTCGTCTGTAAACAATATCACCGATATCAACTTTGATTTTCTCAATAATGCGCTCTTCCCCTGTGATTTTACTTCTTATCTTCTGCGCCTCGATCGTCTGCTCTGCGCGGGCACCTAATTCTCTTGTTGTCTTTCCCAGTTCCTTCGTTGTTTTTGAAAATGTCTTAACTAATCCATCAAAAAAATCTGTTCCCATAATATTTACTCCCTTCCATTATTGTCCTCATAATGCAAGAACAAAACTATTTTAATTAATGACTACCCTCCAGCAGGATCGGCTCCTGTCCGCGAAGAAGGATCTTCGGACCACCGTTTCCTTCTATGTATTCTCTTGTGATCACAACCTCTCCTATGCTGTCATCTTTCGGAATCTCATACATGATATCCAGCATATACTCTTCCAGTATCGCGCGAAGTGCCCTGGCACCTGTATCTCTCTCCAGTGCTTTCGCAGCAATTGCATGAAGCGCCCCGTCTTCAAATTCCAGTTTCACTTCATCCAGTGCAAGAAGTTTCTGATACTGTTTAAGAATCGCATTCTTCGGCTCCTGCAGGATCTTCACAAGCATATCCTCATTCAATCCGTCCAGAGTAAAGATGATCGGAAGTCGTCCGATAAATTCCGGAATCATTCCAAAACTGCGGATATCCTCCACTGTTACTTTCTGAAGCAGATGAGGATCATTATCATATTTATCCTTCAGGTCTGCATAAAAACCGATAGATGCCTGCTTGTTCAGCCTTTCTTTAATGATATTCTCCAGATCAGGAAAAGCACCGCCACAGATAAACAGAATATTACGTGTATTAACAGTTACAAGCGGTACCATTGCGTTTTTGCTGTTTGCACCTACAGGAACTTCCACCTCACTTCCCTCAAGAAGCTTCAGCATTCCCTGCTGCACTGCCTCACCACTGACATCTCTCTGGTTGGTGTTCTTCTTCTTGGCAATCTTGTCAATCTCATCAATGAAAATAATACCATGCTCGGCACGCTCCACATCATTATCTGCCGCTGCCAGAAGTTTGGAAACAACGCTCTCTATATCATCGCCAATATAACCGGCTTCTGTAAGAGAAGTGGCATCTGCAATTGCAAGCGGCACATCCAGAAGTTTCGCCAGGGTTTTAACCAGATAGGTTTTACCGCATCCGGTTGGTCCGACCATCAGCATATTAGATTTCTCAATTTCAATCTCATCCATTGTATCTGTTGCCACACGTTTATAGTGATTGTAAACCGCTACAGACATTACTTTCTTGGCTTTCTCCTGACCGATCACATACTGGTCAAGGGTTTCTTTGATCTTATGGGGAGCAGGAATATTTTTCAGATCCAGAACCGGTTTTCCTGTTTCTTTTCGTTTTTTCTTTCTTTGGCTGCTGCACCGGATTCTGGAAGCTGCCCAGATCGATCATACTCACATTCGGCATATTCAACAGGTCAGAATAATTGAACTTACCCTCATTGAACTGCTGATTCATAGAATTAAAACTCTTCTGCATACAATCTGTGCAGACATGTATGTTATTTGGAAGTTCGATCATCGGACCGGCCTTGCTCTCAGGTCTGCGGCAGAGAAAACAGAATTTTTCGGATTTGTTTCTCTTTTTCTCTGCATCTTCGCTGCTGTCTATTATTTCATCATCATTATAGTTCTCGCTCATAATGACTCCTTTCTATATCCTCTTATTCGTAACAGTACAGTGCTCCTGCAGGATAGCAGGCTGCTGGACCATTACGCTTATTTAACTGAATTATATCATACAATTCCCTTATAACAAAATGAAAGTTTTATAAACACAAAAAGAATCCTGCCCAGGTTACTGTTCACTGATAATATTATAAAAGACACCGCCGCATGGGCGATGTCTTTTGTTTTATTCATTGTCCGGTCTGGTGCCGAGAGTCAGTTCTATAGTATTTTCTTCATATTCCCCATTAGTAGCTCTTGCAATAACTGCCTCAATCTTCTCTCCCGATTTATAATACTGCAGTTTATCCAACAGATCATCACCATCACTGACTTTCTGTCCGTCGAATTTTACAATGATGTCGCCTTTACAGATACCTGCCTCCTGTGCCGGGGAATCATTCTCCACATTTCTTACAAAAGCGCCTGTGGGCATATTATACATCTCAATTGCCTCTGTGGTCAGACTGGCAAGACTTACTCCCAGATATCCTTTTTTGCTGCTGTCTACTTTCTCCCTGGTCTCACGATTCATCAGTTCTTCCAGAATAGGCTTTGCCTTGGAAATAGGAATGGCATATCCCATACCTTCTACAGCACTGTCTGCGTATTTTGCAGAATTGATGCCGATCAGCTCGCCTTTCATATTCAAAAGTGCACCACCACTGTTACCCGGATTGATCGCCGCATCCGTCTGGATCAGCCCTGTACTGTTCGTTCCGTCATCTGTAGAAATCGTCCGGTTCAATGCACTTATCCAGCCTGATGTTACAGACTGACCATATCCAAGCGCATTACCGATCGCAACCACCTGCTGCCCTACTGCCAGATCATCCGAACTTCCTATCTGAGCAATCTTGATCTGATTTAAAGTGTCCTCAGGGATATCCGATTTCTTCACCGCAACTACTGCCAGATCATTATCAGCATCTGTACCCTTAATCTTGGCACTGACCGCATCCTCTACATTCAGATCTCCATTATCTCCCGCATTCACAGTCTCTGTCTCTGCATTTGCCACATCATCCCCGATAAAGCAGACACTCAGAGTTGTAGCTCCATCCACCACGTGATTATTCGTTGCGATCAGAAGCTCATCATCATTATCTCCAACGATAATCCCTGAACCTGTTGACGCACTCTTATATTGGTGGGAACTATATCCGAAAAAGCTTGGTATTTCCTGAACACTGACAGTAGTGATCGCAACTACAGAAGGCATGGAAGCCTGAGCCACTGCTGCTACTGTTCCATTCTCAGAGTCAGACAGCACCTTATCGGCAGTGCTGTCATCTGATGCCGTTTCCTGAAGATCCACACTGTCTGTAGTTTTAATCTGCACCGAAGACTTACCTGTATTCAGGAATCTGTCTGCTGCAAAATTTGCCGCCTGAAATACAACTGCCGCCACCAGGCCAAAGATCACAGCCAATGCGATTGTCGCCCCTGCTTTTTTTCTGAAAAGAATTCTGATTTCTTCTGTGTCCAGAGGGACCGGATGGTTTCAAAACAGTTCCCTGTTCTTCATGGAACTGATAATGTTCATATCTGGGCTGCTGACCGGAATCATCTGTTTTTTCACCCAGGTTTCTTTCATCATTCATGTAATCTGCTCCCTTCTGTTCCTGTATTACTGTTTATCGGAACACTCCCCGAAATAAACAATGATCTGTAACTGTTTTATTTCTGCACAGTTACAGCAATTCTTCTCCTGAACTCTGGAATCAGTATATCAATTAATTGTGTTCAAAATGTGACAATTATCGTAAATTGGCGTGTCTTAAGGTTATCCGCTTACCTTTATTTTCTGTTCCAGTAATATGGACTCATGGTACATGCAAGAACAACTTTCCGGGGAAGTTTTCTGTATCTTTTCCCCAGGAAATATCCTGCATATTTCATTCCGCTCTGCCAGATCAGCTGAGGAATCAGCCAGAAGTGTCCCGTTCTTATCAGATAGCCCAGGCTTCTTTTTACCAGACGGATTCCCTCTCCCTCAGAAGGTACTCCTTCAAAAATTTCCGGATGCTCTGCCTGGGATACTCCCAAATCGAAGTTTCTGTGAAACTGCTGTTTTCCGGAATAATTATGGGAATGATATACTCTCGCATCTGCCGCATAGACAACTGAATAGCCTTTCTGAATCATTGTTCCGGCACAGATCATATCTTCATTGAAAATCGCCCGCTCTGTAAAACCGCCTGTTTTCTGATAAATCCCTTTATCATAGGCCGCACACACATTAGAACAGAAATAGGTCTTGATCCCGTACTTATCAATATCAGCCAGCGACTTTACCGAGGACTGCTCCGGATAATTAAAAGAACGGGTATAACATTCCAGAAAGCGACAGTCTGCCCTGGGTAATTGTCTTGCATAGGCTGCTCCTGCACCCGGATTTTCACTGACAGCACAGACAAGATTTCCAATTACTTTTCTGTCAGCAGGGAGAGCATCCTGTGTCATAAAGATCATAATATCTGCATTCGAAAGTTCTGCTGCCCTTCTTCTGGTTCCGCCATGATCAAAATCCTTCTGTTCCAGGTGATGAACCTCAAGGATCGGACATTTCTCCCATTCTCTGTTCCAGTACTGCTCTCCCGTATTCATAACCAGAATCCTGCGGGGACGATATTCCTGTTCTTCCAGCCTGTGCAGCAGTTCTCCAAATTCTCTGCCGGGACGATAGGCTGGAATGATTACATCAACTGTCGCAGTGTCATTATATTTTTCCTTATGCGTCATCCTCAACACTCCTTATCTGAAAAGAGGACCATCCTTTCCAACAGATGGTCCTCTTTTCTATTATTTATATTTTTATAGCAGTTCCCTGTTACTGTTCTTCAGAACTTGCTCCGGAATCTGCTGCTGAATCATCACTGAATCCATCGTCGCCGCCGGTCTCATCTCCACCGGTGTCATCGCCGCCGTCGTAATCTCCACCACCAGTGTCACTGCCGGTGTCATCGCCGCCATTATCATAACTGCCGTCATCACCACTGTTATCATAATCGCCACCGCCGCCATTATCTCCGCCGCCATTATCATAACCGCCATCATAACCACCGTTATCATAATCATTGTCATAATCATAATCGCCGCTGTTATCCGTACTGCCGGAGGTATTATCGCCGGACCATACAAAAGTGTCATTTGTATTTGTGGTATCAGTGTCCTGTGTCGTAGTCTTGGCTGCATCATCCAGCTTACTTTCTCCGCCGACGATCTCAAGTATCTTATTACTGCGGGCCACTACCTCAGAAGACGGAGTATAATCCTGATCATCATACAGGAACTTGTGAAGTTCAACTACATTGTTCTCAAGATCAGTAGGAACAATAATACTTCCCTTGATATTGGAGAATTTAAACTTCTGCGGGAATCCCGTACTGTCTGTAAATTTATATCCGATCAGAGTCGGAATAAGTCCCAGGATATCCTGTTTTGAAAGAGATGTTGTGACCATCGGGAATACATCATCCATAATCTTAAAGATAGAAGAAAGACCTGCTATCTTCGCCTTGTCAAAGAGCATTCCAAGTACTCGTCTCTGACGCTCTGTACGTCCCATATCCAGACTTGCAGTATAACGGATACGGCAATAGGATGTCGCCTGTACACCGTTCAGATGATAAGTTCCCACAATTGCTTCCTGATCTTCCGGCTTTGGCTCCGGTTTCTCGATCGGAGTGTAATCTTTTCCTGTCAGCTTGGATGTTTCCACGCAATAGTTATTCATATGTTCGATTTCCGCATAAGATAACGGAATATCAAGACCGCCAAGATCATCTATCACTTCTGCAAGTGCGGAAAAATCAGCCGTCGCATAATCGGAAATATCCAGATCCAGGTTTGTATTTAACATAGTGATCGCCTGTTCCGGACCACCCAGCGCATAGGCTGCATTTGCCTTCGTATAGGTATCATCTCCAACATTGAGAAGTGTATCTCTGTACACGGAAACCATACGCACTTCTTTTGTATCGTTGTTTACACTCACAATGATCATGGTATCACTGTTCTGTGCAGAATACTGGGAGCCTTCCCCTCTGGTATCAATACCAAACAGCACATAAGTCTTGTAGCCTGTCATCTTTGGTGCTTCCTGGTTTACGACTATTTTTTCCTTTTTCAGTTCCGGCTGCTTAATCTTATCCAGCCTGGAAGAAATCTGTCCATACACATACAGCCCGCCAATAAACAGCAGCAGTACAATGATCTCAAGCACAAACAGTACTTTTTTCTTTTTTCCTGGTTTAGCCATGCCTTTTTCCCCATTATCTTAATATGCATTTTTTTGTTTATAAATCCCTTGAAAAAATGTAAGGAATATAATCTTGATATCCAGCCCTATGCTCCAGTTTTCAATGTAATAAAGGTCATATTCGATTCCTTTTTCTTATGGATGTGTCTCCGCGGTAACCATTCACCTGAGCCCAGCCGGTAAGTCCCGGGCGAACCTGATGTTTCACCATATATCTCGGGATTTCTTCTCTGAATTTCTCTACAAAAAAACGGCCGCTCCGGTCGTGGTCCCACAAGACTCATGTTACCCTTCAGTATGTTGAAAAGCTGTGGCAGTTCATCAATACTGGTGTGACGCATAAACTTTCCGATGGGTGTTACTCTTGGGTCATTCTTTACTGTCCATGCCTTCTTCTCTTCCGATTCCGGCTGTACTTCCATGGAACGGAACTTGTACATCCGAAAAGTCTGGTTATGAAGTCCAACCCTCTCCTGTTTATAGATCAGTGGTCCCGGTGATGTCAGCTTAATGATAACACACATTAACAGCATCAGCGGTGAGGTTACTATGATTCCAACAATAGATCCTGCAATGTCCATCGCCCGCTTGACCAGTGCATTGAATGTATTGTTCAACGGTACATAACGGATATTGATAACCGGAAGTCCCAGTATATCTTCTGTGTATGGTTTTGTCGGAATGATCTTATTATAATCCGGGATAAACTTGGTGTGTACTCCGGATTTCTCACACAGTGCTACAATCTCTTCCAGGCGGTAATATTCACTTAAGCCCAGAGTGATCGCTATTTCATCCAGCCGGTTCTCCGGAAGTATTATATTCAGATTGGCAATCCTTCCAAGAACTTTGATTCCCTTGTACTCTGTTCCTGCCGGAACATTGTCATCCAGTATTCCGCGGATCACATATCCCCACTGAGGATTGGCAAGAACTCTGTCAATGTATTCCTCTGCTGCGCGGCTGTATCCCACACAGATCATCTGTTTCTGATTCAGTCCCTTCTCTCTCATATCTCTCAGAAGAGCGAAAATCAACATTCGGGCACACCACTGAAGCACAATATTGATTACATAAAACATAATATAAGTAGAACGGGAAAAATCGCTCTCATCTATCATGTAAAATGTAAACATCAGAATAAGGAGCCCAAGCGAGTTGGCCTTTACAATATTAGCCAATACAAGCCGACGCCCCTGCATCCGCATGGGAGTATACAATGTGAAAGCCTGATACTGGCATATTTTTTATCAGAAAAAAATACACCTCGCAACCATTCCCCCTGCCTGTTGCCGGCATGTTTTCCGGCAGCCTGTGTTCAGTCTCCGGCAGCCGCTTCCGGGCATCGTTGTTCATAGCCGTGCATGCCGCTGCGCGGAGCCCCGTATCAGTCGGTTTTCCAATATGTGCCCTTTCGCATTGCAAAAGACCACATATTGCACGCTAAAAGGCCACCTTTCAGGAGCTAAAAGATGGTCTTTTGCAACGCATTGAATATCAGTATGTTATGCGTGCGGTTATATCTTACCTTATTAAGTATGTCCTGAGGTGCTGCAAAGTGTATCCCGATGTGCTGTCGGCAGCCGGTTTTTTGATATGTTTCTGACTATTTTATGCAGAAACCGGAAAATATGAACATACGGCACGAAAATGTCGTAATGACGGCATGGAGCATACTGCCTATCTTTGCAGCGGATAAATGAAACAAAAGATATGAAGAGACTATTATTCACATTTGCCATTGCCTGCGCGCTTATTCATCTTAATGCGCAGGAGACGCTCACGCTCAGTCAGTGTCTGCGCATGGGCATAGAGAACAACCTGCAGTTGCAGACCAGGCGCAACGACATAGCAAAGGGCGGGCACGCCATAACCGAAAACCGTGCCAAGCTGTTGCCGCAGATTAACGCCGTGGTGTCGATGAGCGACAATTTCAATCCGCCTGTGTCGGTAACCGACGGCTCTGCATACGGCAATCCGTACAACGTGACGAAGACACTGCAGTATAACGCCTCGGCAGGACTGCAGCTCCAGATGCCGCTCTACAACCAGACGCTGCTCACGGCGCTCGACATCACGAAGATGATGGACCGCATCAACCGCCTCGGCTACGACAAGGCGCGCAACGATCTCATGGAGCAGATAGCCAAGATGTACTATCTCGCGCAGAGCACAGCCGAGCAGATAGCCATCGTCAGGGCCAACATCACGCGGCTGGAGGAGCTGAAGAACATCACCGTGGCATTCTTCGACAACGGCATGGCCATGGAGGTTGACGTCAAGAGAGTGAACATCAATCTGGAAAACCTTCAGGTGCAGCGCGACAACGCCGAGGCAATGCTCGTGCAGCAGATCAACATGCTGAAGTACGTAATCGACTATCCTGCCGACAAGGACATCGCGCTGACGCCCGTGGATGCCTCGAGTGTTGAGGCCGTCGAGCTGTCGGGACTTTGCGAGTCGCTGCCCGAACTGCAGCTGTTGCAGAAGCAGGGCGAGCTGTCGGAGAAGCAGCAGAAGATGATTCAGCAGGGATATCTGCCCTCGCTCACGCTCACGGGCAACTTCACTTACTCTGCCTTCACCGACAAGTTCAGCAACTGGTTCCACTCAGGACCGTCTAACCACTGGTACAACTCATCGGGCCTGGGCATCACGCTGCGCGTTCCGGTGTTCGACGGACTGGAGAAACGCTCCAAGATACGCAAGGCGAAGCTCGACGCCGAGAACGCACGCCTGGCTTACGACGACGCCCTTAAAGGTCTGCGCACGCAATACATGAATGCCACCAACGACCTGATGAACAGTCGCCGCAACTTCACCAAGCAGCTCGACAACTACCGCCTGGCCGAAGATGTCTACGCCGTAACCACCGACCGCTACCGCGAAGGCATAGCCTCTATGACTGAGGTGCTGCAGGACGAGATGCAGATGAGCGAGGCACAGAACAACTATGTAACGGCTCACTACAGCTACCGCCTGACCGCTCTGTCGCTGCTAGGCTTACGGGACAGCTCGACTCGCTGCTGAAATAAGCCTGATGTCAGGTCAACACCATACATAACATCACAGTCGT
>ENA-OQES01000124-OQES01000124.1-human-gut-metagenome-genome-assembly--contig:-NODE-124-length-31524-cov-3.510463_pt1 | contig 31524 bp, 31 predicted proteins | sample MGYA00242798_ERZ504641 | MGnify/ENA primary metagenome ERZ504641 (study PRJEB26092, sample SAMD00036327) | human gut metagenome | host: Homo sapiens | study: EMG produced TPA metagenomics assembly of...
GAAAATTGCGGAGACGGAATTAAAAAGCATTACAGTATCTATATAGCATGGAATTTTACTGTTATTGTGTGTGATCGGAGGCTTGAAAGCAGGCATAGAAGAAAGTGCTGTCGGGAAAAGAGCAAACGCATTCTGAAATATCTATTCAGAGCAGATGGGAAGAATTACTGAAATCTGTATCTGAAAAGCAAAAATGATAAAAAGAAAGACCAGCAAAAAAATCAGAGAGTACGGAGGCAGCACAGTAAAAATATCAGGATATTGCTCATGACCGATGGATATAAACAGATTGTACATAAAGAATTAAAGGTCAGTGCAACGGGAGGTCTTATAATAGGAAAAAACTGGTACCAGGGAAGAGACTGCAGAAAATGAGAAAATAACGATCACAAAGGAAGATGTCGGATTTCAGAATGGAAAAATCAGAGTAACAGCAAAAGATGGGGGAGAGATGGTTGTCAGCAGCATCAGGAGAGGATATGGAAATCCTTCTTATGCCGGAATACTGGATCTTTATGCAACATCAGAAGGAATAGTAATTATTAATGAACTTCCGGTGGAAAGTTATCTATGCAAAGTTGTTCCCAGTGAAATGCCGGCATCCTATCAGAAAGAAGCCTTAAAGGCACAGGCAGTCTGCGCAAGAAATTACGCGGAACGCCAGATGGAAGACTATGCTTATCCGGAATATCAGGCGCATGTCAATGACAGCACAGATTATCAGGTATATAATAATTCGGCACAGCAGGATGCATCCACAGAAGCGGTAAGGGAAACTGCCGGCGAGGTGTTAAAATATAAAGGTAATATTGTAACAACGTATTATTATTCAACATCTTGCGGAAAGACAACAACCATGAAAGCCTGGGGAACGAGTGAAAATGAAAGTAATGGATATCTTCAGTCGGTAGAAGTAAAAGATAAGAATGGAGATTATGAAAAAGTCACTTCCATGGTACCGGTGGAAAGCTGATATAGATCAGGATATATTGAGTACACTTTTGGCGGAGAATGTAAAAAATGAATATCGGGACGGTACAGTCATTAGAAGTAACGAAAACAGGACCGGGAGGTGATTGCGCTGCAGATAAAAGCTGTCGGTGATAAGGGAAGTATACAGTTGATACAGAGAATAAGATACGAAAGGCGCATGGGGGGAAATGGATATGAAATAAAGAAACAGGATGGTACGGTTGCCCAAAGTGGTACGCTGCTTCCAAGCGCATTTTTTAAAGTGAAAAAGGCTGGTAATATATTCAAAATCATAGGCGGCGGATACGGTCATGGCATTGGTATGAGCCAGAATGGAGCAAATGAAATGGCGCAAAAAAGGGAAGAATTATCAGGAAATATTACAAATGTTCTATCCAGGAACAACAATTGGAAAAATAAGTATAATCAATGAAAGAATAGTTGAGAAAAACCACCTGGAAACGGAATGATTTCTAATAGACAAACGAAAGAAAATCGGGTAGAATATAGAGACGAATAATTTTTGGGAGAAAAAGATGAAAAAAAGTTAAGTTTCTATATGATAAAGTAATGGAAATAACCGGACAAGTCGGGAAAGATCATGTAGGTGCCTATGCTGCACAGGCAGCGTATTTCTTCATGCTCAGTCTGATTCCGATCATATTACTGTTGATCACACTGGTACAGTATACGCCGGTTACGAAGGCAGACGTTATGACGGCTGTCCTTCAGGTGTTTCCAAAAATCAGTAGACAGCCTGATCACATCCATTGTGAATCAGGTATATAATCAGTCCGGCGGTATCATTTCACTGACCATTATCGTTGCACTCTGGTCAGCCGGGAAAGGTGTACTGGCACTGACGACAGGTCTGAATTGCGTTTACGACTGTAAGGAGACACGTAATTATATTATTTTAAGAATACGCGCAACGTTTTATACAGTTGCGATTTATTATTGTAATTATCTTTCTGCTGGTGTTATCAGTATTTGGTAATACATTTGAATCTGTTTGTAACGGAACATTATCCGCTTATGGAACGCTTTGTGGATCAGATTATGCAGATATCGTGGAATCATTACACCGGTATTGCTGTTTGTGTTTACAATGATGATCTATAAATTTTTGCCGAAACCACATTGTACAGTTGAAAGTTCAGTTGATGGGTGCGGCAATTTTCAGCAGTCGGATGGATGATCGTATCATGGATCTTCTCGGTCTATCTGGATATTTTTAAGGGATTTTCATCTATGTATGGAAGTTTGACGACAATTGTACTGATCATGCTGTGGCTGTACTTCTGTATGTATATTTTGCTGCTTGGCGGGGAAGTGAATGTGATCCTGCGGGATATGGAGCAGGAGTAGAATTTCTGACTTGACAACTTCTGTTCATGTGATACAATAATTAAGTATTATGAGATAAAGGCAATGACCGTGTAAGTAGTGAGCCATTTTCCGATAGAGAGAGGGAATCAACAGGCTGAAAGTTCCCTTGGGTTCAGATGGTAAATGAATTTCCCGCGTGAGCTGTGTTCTTGAAATAACAGTAGAGAACGCCGTATGATGCACGTTACGCAATAATGAGTGTCCGTAAAAGTTTTTTTGCGGGAATCAGGGTGGTACCACGGGTTATATGTCTCGTCCCTTTTGGGGCGGGGCATTTTTTTATGCCAAAGCATGCAAGAGAAGCTGCCAGTGGCAAGTTCTCTTGCATACCCAAAAGCATACGCTGACATAAAGATATGCGAAGAAAGGAAGAAAATGATGAAAGAAAAACTGCAGAACATCAAAGAGGAAGCATTGAAAGCAATTGAAGCTGCCGATATGCCTGAAAAACTGAATGATGTGCGTGTAAAGTTCCTTGGTAAAAAAGGTGAACTTACCGCTGTATTAAAAGGTATGAAAGACGTTGCACCGGAGGACAGACCGAAGGTTGGACAGATGGTAAATGAGACAAGAGCAGCGATCGAAGCTGTTCTGGAAGAAAATAAAGAAAAGATGGAAAAAGCAATCCGTGCAGAAAAGCTGAAAAAAGAAGTGATCGATGTAACACTTCCGGCTAAGAAAAACTGCGTCGGACACCGTCATCCGAATACAATCGCACTGGAAGAAGTAGAGCGTGTATTTACAGGTATGGGATACGAAGTCGTAGAAGGACCTGAGATCGAGTATGATGAGTACAACTTCCGTAAACTGAACATCCCGGACGGACATCCGGCCAAAGGATGAGCAGGACACATTCTATATTAATAAAGACATCGTGCTCAGGACACAGACATCTCCTGTACAGGCACGTATTATGGAGCAGGGCAAGCTTCCAATCTGTATCCTGTCACCGGGACGTGTATTCCGTTCAGACGAAGTAGATGCAACACATTCACCATCCTTCCATCAGATCGAAGGACTGATCATCGACAAGAATATTTCATTTGCTGACTTAAAGGGAACACTGGAAGTATTTGCAAAAGAATTATTCGGAGAAGACACAAAGACAAAATTCAGACCACATCATTTCCCATTCACAGAGCCAAGTGCCGAGATGGATGTAAGCTGCTTCAAATGCGGTGGAAAAGGATGCCGTTTCTGTAAAGGATCCGGATGGATCGAGATCCTCGGATGTGGTATGGTACATCCACACGTACTGGAAATGTGCGGAATTGATCCGGAAGAATATACAGGATTCGCATTCGGTGTAGGACTGGAACGTATCGCACTTCTGAAGTACGAGATCGATGATATGAGACTGTTATACGAAAATGATATCAGATTCTTAAAACAGTTCTAGCGAGCACAAGTAATAATACGAAAAGGAGATTTATAAATGAATACTTCATTATCATGGATAAAAGCGTATGTTCCGGATCTTGATGTAACAGCTCAGGAATATACAGATGCAATGACTTTGTCTGGTACAAAAGTCGAAGGTTATGAGAAATTAGATGCAGATCTTGATAAGATCGTGATCGGACAGATCGACAAGATTGAGAAACACCCGGATGCAGATAAACTGATCATCTGCCAGGTAAATGTCGGAACAGAGACGATTCAGATCGTAACAGGCGCTCCGAATGTAAAAGAGGGAGACAAGGTACCGGTTGTATTAGCAGGCGGACGTGTAGCAGGCGGACATGAGCCTGGACAGCGTGTAGAAGGCGGAATCAAGATCAAAAAGGGAAAACTCCGTGGTGTTGAAAGTGATGGTATGATGTGTTCCATCGAAGAACTTGGCTCTAACAGAGATATGTATCCGGAGGCTCCGGAATACGGAATCTATATTTTTGATGATGATGCCGTTGTAGGCGAGAGTGCGATCAAATCACTTGGCCTAGATGATGTCGTTGTAGAATATGAGATCACATCTAACCGTGTAGATTGCTTCAGTGTTGTAGGTATTGCAAGAGAGGCAGCAGCTACATTTAATAAAGCGTTCTATCCACCTGTTGTCACACCAACAGGAAATGATGAGAATGCAGCAGATTATATCAAAGTAACCGTTAAGAATCCGGAACTTTGCCCAAGATATTGTGCAAGAATCGTAAAGAACATTAAGATCGGACCATCTCCAAAATGGATGCAGAGACGTCTGGCTTCTGTAGGAATCCGCCCGATCAACAACCTGGTTGATATTACAAACTATGTAATGGAAGAATACGGACAGCCAATGCATGCATATGACCTTGATACGATCGAAGGAAAAGAAATTGTAGTGCGTACTGCAGAAAAAGGTGAGAAATTCACAACTCTTGACGGACAGGAAAGAGAGATGGATGAATCTGTACTGATGATCTGTGACGGTAAGAAATCCATCGGTATCGCAGGTATCATGGGTGGAGAAAACTCTATGATCACAGACGATGTTCAGACAATGTTATTCGAAGCAGCTTGCTTTGATGGAACCAACATCCGTAAATCAAGCAAGAAGATCGGACTTCGTACCGATGCATCCGGTAAATTCGAGAAGGGTCTGGATCCAAATAATGCAGAGGCAGCCATTGACCGTGCATGCCAGCTGATCGAAGAGATGGGAGCCGGTGAAGTTGTCGGAGGAATGGTTGATGTATACAGCAGGAAGAAAGAGCCTGTAAGAGTACCATTTGATGCGGAAAAGATCAACAAGCTGCTTGGAACAGACATTTCTAAAGAAGAAATGATCGGATACTTCAAGAAGATCGATCTGGAATTCGATGAAGAGACAAGCGAAGTCATCGCACCTACTTTCCGTCATGACTTATTCCGCATCGCCGACCTTGCGGAAGAGGTTGCAAGATTCTACGGATATGATAACATTCCGACCACACTTCCAAGTGGAGAAGCTACAACAGGAAAATTATCATTCAAGTTAAGAGTAGAGCAGGTTGCACGTGATATCGCTGAGTTCTGCGGATTCAGCCAGGGAATGACATATTCATTCGAAAGCCCGAAGGTATTTGACAAGCTTCTGCTTCCGGAAGATTCTGATCTTCGTAAGGCTATTCCGATCATGAACCCACTGGGAGAAGATTATAGTATCATGCGTACATCTTCTTTGAATGGTATGCTGACATCACTTGCAACAAACTATAACAGAAGAAATAAAGACGTAAAAATTATACGAACTGGCTAACATTTTATCTTTCCAAAGGCACTTCCACTTACAGAACTGCCGGATGAAAGAGTACAGTTCACACTTGGTATGTATGGCGAAGGCGACTTCTTCACTATGAAGGGTGTCGTAGAAGAGTTCTTCGATAAAGTAGGACTTCATAAGAAAGCAAAAATACGATCCGAATGCAGGAAAATCATTCCTTCACCCGGGACGTCAGGCAAACATCATTTATGATGGTGTAGTAGTCGGATATCTTGGAGAAGTACATCCGGAAGTTGCAGATAACTATGGAATCGGAACAAGAGCCTACATTGCAGTAATCGATATGCCAGAGATCGTAGCAAGAGCAACATTTGATCGTAAATATACAGGAATTGCGAAAATTCCCTGCAGTGACACGTGACATCAGTATGGTAATGCCAAAAGAGATTCTGGTAGGACAGATTGAAGATGTGATCGAAAGCAAGGGCGGTGAATATCTGGAAAGCTATTCACTGTTCGATATTTACGAAGGTGCTCAGATTAAAACAGGATTCAAATCTGTTGCATATTCTATCGTATTCCGTGCAAAGGATAAGACTCTGGAAGATGCAGATGTATCTGCAGCTATGGACCGTATCTTAAAGGCACTCGAGGGTATGGGAATCGAACTTCGTAAATAAAAAACATTCATTCATATCAGATAAAAGCTCGGTAAAAAGAGCAAGAGGATTTACGTATGAAGAAAAAACAGATCATAGGTCTGGTAGTAGCGGCAGCACTGTTCGTTGGAGTCAGTGCTGCCAGCGTATTTACCAATACAATTTTCAAAAAATCTGCTTCAGAGCAGTGCAGATGATATAATTAATCTCGGAGGTTCGTATCAGTTTAATCCACCGTCTGAAGATTATATTGCAATCGTAAGAGTAGAAGGTACGATCCAGGAACAGAGTGGAAGCAGTGCACTGGAGGCATCCAGCGGATATCAGCATGATTCAACGATGAATTATATCGATGAATTGATGGATGATTCTAACAATAAAGGAATTCTTCTGTATGTAGATTCTCCGGGAGGAACTGTCTATGAATCCGAAGAACTGTATCAGAAACTGAAAGAATATAAAGAGACAACAAAACGTCCGATCTGGGATTATATGGCACATTATGCGGCATCCGGTGGATATATGGTGTCTATGGCATCGGATAAAATCTATGCAAATTCGAATACAACGACCGGTTCCATCGGTGTGATCATGTCAGGATAATGATATGTCCGGTCTGTATGAAAAAGCTTGGAATCCGTTATGTAAGTATCACGAGCGGAAAGAATAAGGACAGCAGCAAATTTACGGACGAGCAGATTGCTATTTATCAGGATCAGATCAATGAAGCTTATGAGGAATTCGTGAATATCGTGGCAGACGGCCGTGATATGTCAGTGGAGGATGTAAAGAAACTGGCAGACGGAAGAACTTATACTGCAAAGCAGGCGAAGAACAACGGTCTGATCGATGAGATCAGTCTGTATCCGGATATGAAAGATGCGATGAGCTAAAAAACTTGGAACATCTACATTTTATGAGATGGAATCAGATGAAGGACTTTTGCAGTCGCTGTTTTCCAAAGCAGAATCATTAGTTCCGAAGTCAGAAGCGCAGGTTCTGACGGAAACCGCCAAAAGTGTAGAAAGCGGGGCTGCCGATGTACTATGCAGAACAGTTACGATAATCAGGAGAAGTTAGCCAGACAGAACAGTTGCTGTGCCAGTGGGAATCTGGAGTATGCCGGGTTCTGGGTGCGGATGGCGGCTTATATGATCGACAGTGTGGTAGTATTTGCAGGCCTCCTGATCGTGCGGCTGATATTTGCAGGTATCTCACTGGCTGGCGGCGGTGCGATAACGGGAACGGACATCCTGTTTCATTATTCGTTGAAAGATATCGTACTGTATGCTCTGAAAGTGTTGTATTTTATTGCATTTACCTATCTGACAGGAACGACACTTGGAAAGAAAGCGATGAATCTCCGGGTAGTTTCAAAAAATCCGGAAGAGAAGCTGACACTGTTCAATGTGGTGTACCGCGAGACGGTTGGAAGATTCTTATGTAGCCTTCCGGTGAATATCGGTTATATTGTTGCAGGAATTGATTCGGAAAAACGTGGATTTCATGACCTGCTTTGTGATACCAGAGTGGTCTATCAGAAGAAGATAAAAGCATGGATGGCGCAACCGGGAACAGTTGTACCAGAATGTGAAAAGCCAAATGTAGAAGAGCAGAAACCACAGACATCAGAGGGTGAGCTGTCAAAAACGCAGGAAAATGTCCAAATGAAAGAGTCTGGGATACGGGAATTGAAAAAAACAGAAAATACACAGAGTTCTGTAGTTGAGAAACTGGGAAAACCAGTGTATAATGGCTATCGTCTGGTAGAAAATAAATCAGAAAAAGAAATAGCTTCAAACGCAACTGTAAATGAAAACATATCAGAAAAAGATACGTAAAGAATAAAAGGGAAAGGAATTCATAATTATGAAACGTCAGGATTTTTATTATGAATTGCCGGAAGAACTGATTGCACAGGATCCGCTTGAGGATCGTTCGAGCTCCAGACTTCTTGTCCTTGACAAGGAGACCGGGGCTTTTTCCCATCATGTATTTAAAGAAATCACAGAGTATCTGCATGAGGGAGACTGTCTGGTAATCAATGATACAAAGGTTATTCCGGCAAGACTGATTGGTTCCAAAGTAGAGACCAATGCCAAAATCGAAGTATTATTATTGAAGAGAAAAGAAAACAACGTATGGGAGACGCTGGTAAAACCAGGTAAGAAAGCAAAAGTCGGTGCAAAGATCAGTTTCGGTGATGGCCTTCTGATGGGAGAAGTCATTGATGTGGTAGAAGAAGGAAACCGTCTGATCAAATTCGATTTCGACGGGATTTTTGAAGAAATCTTAGATCAGCTTGGCCAGATGCCGCTGCCTCCATATATCACACACCAGCTGGAGGATAAGAACCGTTACCAGACGGTATATGCAACTCACACAGGTTCGGCAGCAGCACCGACGGCAGGACTGCATTTTACACCGGAACTTCTGGAAGAGATTAAGGCAAAAGGTGTGGATATTGCGAGAGTTACACTTCATGTGGGGCTTGGAACATTCCGTCCGGTAAAAGTGGATGAGATTACCGAGCATCATATGCATTCGGAATTCTTCATGATCGATGAAGAAGCGGCTGAGAAGATCAATCGTGCAAAAGAGACGGGACACCGTGTTATCTGCGTCGGAACGACAAGCTGCAGAACGGTAGAATCGGCAGCAGATGAGAATGGACATCTGGAAGCGAAGAGTGGATGGACACAGATATTCATCTATCCGGGCTATAAATTCAAAGTACTGGATTGTCTGATCACGAACTTCCATCTTCCAGAATCTACATTAATCATGCTGGTATCTGCGCTTGCAGGACGGGAGCACGTGCTTGCGGCTTATGAAGAGGCTGTGAAGGAGAGGTACCGGTTCTTTTCATTTGGGGATGCGATGTTTATTCAGTAGAGTTGCTATTTAATGCATTAAGCGGTTGATACCCGGCCGGACGATCGTACTTCATGAGATGCCGGATGACTTCAAGACCCAGCCGTCCGGAGATTCGGGAATGAAGATTGCATGCGGTGAAATCAAAGCATGGGAACAAGAATGTAAGAACAAAAATGGTAACGAATAAGTGGAGAACCGTCATACAGATAATTTGACATGTAAGTATGAAAACGCTAAAATTGGTGGAGGAATGTAGAAAACTGCAGTCCTCCATTTTTTGCGTCAGGGGATATTAAAAAACGCCAAAACCTCGCTCCCTGATGGAAAGGAGTCCATATGCCGAAAAAATGAATTAGCAAAAGGGCTATACAACCGGAACCTGTGCACAGGCTGCAACGAGGGCAGCAATGCAGATGCTTTTTACAGGTGAAAAAGTAGAGCAGGTGTCGGTAGAACTGCCGCAGGGAGAAAAGCTGCAGTTGGATATCACGGATATACAGAGAAAAGTATACAGACAGGGAATTGCCGGATATGGTATCCTGTGCGGTCAAAAAAAAGCAGCGGAGATGATCCGGATATCACGAATGGAGTACTGGTTTACAGTCAGGTAAGGCTTTCTGAAACAGGACAGATTCATATTGATGGCGGGATCGGGGTAGGAAGAGTGACCAGGCCCGGACTGAATCAGCCGGTGGGAGAAGCCGCAATTAACCGTGTGCCAAGGCAGATGATAAGAAAAGAAGTAGAAGAAGCCTGTGAAGAGGTTGGCTATACCGGTGGAATTGATGTAGAGATTTCGATTCCGGAAGGGGCAAGACTGGCAAAAGAAACATTTAATCCAAGACTTGGAATAGAAGGAGGACTTTCAATACTTGGGACAACCGGTATTGTGAATCCGATGAGTGAACAGGCGCTGATCGATACCATTGAAGTAGAGATGAAGGTATGCCTTGCGGAAAAGTACAGGTATCTGATCATTGCACCGGGTAATTACGGATTGGATTTTCTGAAAGAACAGTATAGTATAGAAGAAAATGATGTGGTAAAATGTAGTAACTATATTGGTCAGACTATAGATATGGCGGTAGAACAGGATTGTAAAGGTGTCCTGCTGGTCGGACATATCGGGAAACTGATCAAGGTATCCGGCGGAATCATGAATACCCATTCCAGATGGGCAGACTGTCGGATGGATTTATTCGCCACGGCCGCATTGAGAGCGGGAATTGCCGGAGAGAAGGCAGTCGAATTTCTTGACTGTGTGACGACGGATGATGCATTGGAGAAATGCAGCGAGGAAGAACGAACACGCATTATGGAAAAAATCATGATGCGTATGGAGGAATATCTGAACTACCGGGGGAAAGGAGAGATACAGGTGGGAGCGGTCACGTTTTCCAATGTATACGGAATCCTTGGAAAGACAGAAAAAGCAGAAGAACTGATAGAAAGATTCAGAAAAGAACGACATATACAATAGATACCAGAGTATGCAGGAGAAGTTGCTGGTGGCAGGTTCTTTGCAGGACAGGAAGGAGTCGGAAAATGATACATTTTGTGGGAGCAGGTCCGGGAGCCGAAGATCTGATCACGGTCCGTGGACAGCGTTATCTGGAGCAGGCTGATGTGGTGATCTATGCGGGATCACTGGTGAATCCGGGGCTGTTAAAGAGTACAAAGGAGACATGCGAGATATATAACAGTGCGAAGATGACACTGGAAGAAGTTCTGGAAGTGATGGAACAGGCAGAACGGGAACAGAAGATGACGGTTCGGCTGCATACAGGTGATCCGTGTCTGTACGGTGCAATCCGGGAACAGATGGATCATCTGGATGAACTGGGAATTACGTATGATTCCTGCCCGGGTGTCAGTTCCTTCTGCGGGGCAGCAGCGGCACTGAATCTGGAATATACACTTCCGGAGGTGTCACAGAGTGTTGTCATCACACGTATGGAAGGAAGAACACCGGTTCCGGCGAAGGAAAAGGTTGCAGCGTTTGCAAGTCATAATGCGACGATGGTACTTTTCTTAAGTACAGGACTTCTGGAAAAGCTGGAAGGCCAGTTGATAGAAGGCGGTTATAAAGAAGATACGCCGGCAGCAATTGTATACAAGGCAACATGGCCGGAGGAAGAAAGTTACATCTGTACTGTCAGTACACTGGCAGAGACTGCGAAAGCACATGGAATTACAAAGACAGCATTGATCATCGTTGGAGATGTGGTGACACATCATGCGTATGAACGTTCGAAACTGTATGATCCGGAATTCACCACCGAGTTCCGTCAGGGAGTAAAATAAGATGAAGATTGCAATGATCAGATTTTACCGGAAATGGAAGAAGACTGGAGAGATCTTTAGCACATGAACTGGCAAAAAGAAGGACACCAGGTGCTGCAGGCGGTAAAATGCAAAGAACTGGAATCGGACAAGGATGCGGTAAAATGCAGTGCCAGAGAATGGACAGGTGAACAGTTCCGGACGCGGGATGTACTGATCTTTATTGGAGCAGTACAGATTGCCGTGCGCTTGATCGCATCTTTTATAGGATCAAAGACAACAGATCCGGCGGTACTGGTACTGGATGAGAAAGGACAATATTGTATCCCGATCCTGTCCGGGCACATTGGCGGAGCAAATGAGATGGCTGAAAGAATTGCAGAGATGGCAGGAGCACTGCCTGTGATCACAACAGCTACAGATATCCGCGGAAAATGGGCAATAGATGTATTTGCCAGAAAGAATCATCTTTATATAGAAGATATGCAGAAGGCAAAGCAAATTTCGTCAAAGATTCTGGAAGGAAAGACAGTCGTGGCCGCGATTGAGAGCGGAAGAGATTCGATAGAGGGTACTGTGCCGGAAGAAGTGAAGATCGTACCGGAAACCTATGAGAATCCAGATATCTATATCGGGATATATGAACGAAAATTAAGCAGTCATGTATTAAGGCTGATACCACAACGGATCACGGTGGGAATCGGCTGCAGACGGGGGACATCCGCAGAGCAGATAGAACAGCTGGTGGATAAGATACTGAAAGAATCACATATTAATAAGAAAAGTATTGGCAGGATCGCAAGCATTGATCTAAAAAAATGACGAAGAGGGATTGCTTACATTTTGCAACAAATATAACATAGAGCCGGAATTTTATCCGGCAGAAGAATTAAAAAAACGTAGAAGGAGAATTCAGTGTTTCTACATTTGTAAAAAATGGTTACCGGAGTGGATAATGTATGTGAAAGAAGTGCTGTATATACAGGTGGTACACTGCGGATCAGAAAACAGGCAGAAAATGGTGTGACAGCAGCATTTGCCTGGGATAATTGGAGGGTGAAGTTTGAATAAGGTATATGTGATAGGAATGGGACCGGGGGCATATGAACAGATGACGGTGAAAGCAGTCCGGACGCTGGAAAAATGTGATGTGATCGTCGGATATACCGTATATATCGAATTATTAAAAAAATATTTTCCGGATAAGAGATATCTGACAACGTCCATGAGACAGGAGGCAGCACGGTGCAGGATGGCATTCGAAGAGGCAGCAAAAGGAGCTGTAACGGCAATGGTATGCAGCGGAGATGCCGGGATATACGGAATGGCAGGACTGATGTATGAAATCGGTGAGGAATATCCGGAAGTCGCGATCGAAGTAATCCCGGGAGTGACAGCGGCACTGGGAGGTTCTGCGGTACTTGGAGCAGCAGTCGGACATGATGTCAGTCTGATCAGTTTAAGTGATCTTCTGACACCGTGGGAATTGATCGAAGAAAGGCTTCGCTGTGCGGCAAAAGCTGATTTTGTGATCTGCCTTTATAATCCGTCCAGCAGGAAACGCAGTACCTATCTTGCAAAAGCATGTGAGATCATGCTGGAATATAAGGCGGAAGATACCGTCTGCGGAATAGTGAAAAACATTGCCCGCGAGGGAGAAACAATGCAGACACTGACACTGAAAGAATTAAAAGAGACAACAGTAGATATGTTCTCTACTGTATTTATCGGAAATAAACAGACAAAAGTAATTCGGGGAAAAAATGGTTACACCAAGGGGATATCGTATATGAAAGACAAAAAGATTCTATTATATGCAGGGACAACAGAAGGAAGAAAATTAGCATCTTATCTCGGAAGAAGAGGCGTAAGACTGCACGTCTGTGTGGCAACCGCTTATGGGGAGAGTCTGCTTCCGGAAGAGAAGAATATAACGGTGACACACGACCGGATGGACAGTGGGCAGATGGGTGAGTTTATGAGGGTGTTTGAGCCGGATTATGTGATCGATGCAACACATCCATATGCCAAAGAAGTGACCAAAAATCTTGAAAAGTGCCTGCGAGGTTATGCAGGTTCCGTATTTAAGACTGGTCAGGGGAAGTGAAGAGACCAAAGAAAGCATCTGTGTGGAAAATATGGATGAAGCGATAAAGTATCTGGAAAAAAACAGAAGGAAATATTCTGGTAACAACAGGAAGCAAGGAGCTGGAATCCTATACAAGACTGACGGATTACGAAAGCCGGGTATATGCGCGCGTTCTGTCTATTGGCCAGGTGGCAGTTAATTGTGAAGAACTTGGATTCTCCGGACGTCATCTCATCTGTATGCAGGGACCGTTTTCTACGGAAATGAATCGTGCCATGTTAAAGGAATATGATATTGCTTATATGGTAACGAAAGAATCAGGACTTGCAGGCGGATACCCGCAGAAATGTCAGGCTGCACTAGAAGCCGGTGTGAAAATGGTTGTGATCGGAAGGCCGGAAGAAGAAGAGGGAATGAATTTTGAAGAAATGTCCAAATTCCTTCAGAAAGAACTGGAACTGGATAATCACTGGAAAGTTACACTGGTGGGAATCGGTGCAGGTGCCAGAGACCAGGTTACACTGGAAGCAAAAAGATGCTGTCAGGAAGCAGAACTTCTGATCGGAGCAGGCAGGATGATCGAGGCAGTGGCAGAAGTCGGACAGACCATATATGAAGCATACCGCCCGGATGAGATCATTTCTTATATCAAAGAAAATCCGGAATATGAAAATGTAACGATTGCGTTGTCCGGTGATACAGGATTTTACAGCGGTGCGAAGAAGATTCTGGAATTGACGAAAGATGACCCACAGATTGAGACAAAAGTGGTGCCTGGAGTATCATCCATCATATATTTTGCATCAAAGCTTGGCGTAACATGGGAGGATGCGGCACTAGTAAGCCTGCATGGAAGAAAAGAAAATCTGATGGCGGTCATTAAGGAGAATAAAAAGGTATTCGCCCTTGTAAGTAATGCAGAAGAGATCCGTCAGATCCTGACAAAAAATGACGGAATATGGAATGGGCGAAGTAACAGTCAGGATCGGGACAGAACTTTCTTATAAGAATGAAGAGATTCAGACAGGAACAGCAAGATCACTGCTTCATTACAAAGGAGAGAATCTGGCGGTCCTTTATATTGAAAATGAATCCGGCGGCGAAAGCCCGGTGATTCCGGCAATTCCGGATGATACATTTGTACGTGGCGATGTACCGATGACCAAGGAAGAAGTAAGAAGCATTTCGATTGCTAAACTTAAGATTAAGAAGGATGCAGTTGTATATGATGTCGGAGCGGGAACAGGCTCTATTTCCGTAGAGGCCGCCATGGTTGCAACGCAAGGTAACGTCTATGCAATCGAACAGAAAGTGGAGGCGCAGGAACTGATCCGTGAAAATGCAAGGCGGATGCACGTGGATAATCTGCATGTGATAGAAGGTATGGCGCCGGAGGCACTGGAAGAACTGCCGGCACCTGATTGCGTATTTATCGGGGGCAGTAAAGGAAAGTTGTATGAAATCCTGGATGCTATCCGGAAGAAGAACCCATTTGTACGGGTGGTGCTCAATGCAATCTCACTCGAGACGATGATGCAGGTGTTAAAATATACGGAAGAGAATGAGATAGAAGAGGCAGAAGTCATTCAGGTAGCGGTAAGCCGTGCGAAAAAAGTGGGCAGTTATCATATGATGAATGGACAGAATCCGATCTATGTGATCAGCTTTACGAGCAGACCGGCAAAAAAGGAAGCAGATCCGGAAAATGAAGACGATTTCGTTCTGGAAGAAATCAATCTGGACGAGGTGGAACCGGAAGATATGACCGGAGATATGGCCGGAGATATTGTGGAGGATATTACGAAAGTGATCTCTGTAGGGGATCTGACACCGGAGAAAATCCGGGAAGAAATGGAGGAATCTGAGTAATGAAACTTCCTAGAATTCTGATTACTGCGATGAGAAGTGGCGCAGGTAAAACCATGCTGACCTGCGGAATATTGAAAGCAATGAAGATGCAGGAGATAAATCCTGCGTCTTTTAAGTGCGGGCCGGATTACATTGATCCAATGTTCCACAAGACTGTGATCGGCATCAGCAGCTATAATCTGGATTCCTTTTTGTGTGGAGAAAATGGAGTCAGAGAGATCCTGGAAAAAAAATGGTGCCGGAGCAGATATTTCCGTAATGGAAGGTGTTATGGGATACTATGATGGGATCGCAGGGATCTCTTCAGAGGCGAGTGCTTATGACATTGCCAGAATTACCGATGCCCCGGCTGTGATGATCCTGGACTGTAAAGGACTAAGCGTGTCTGCAGTGCCGTGTATCCAGGGGTTTTTGCATTATAAAGAAGACAGCCGTATCAAAGGCGTAATTCTGAACCGTTTGTCTCCGATGATGTATGGAAGAATGAAAGAGATGATCGAGGTGCAGACAGGAATCAAAGTCTACGGTTATGTTCCGGTTATGAAAGATTGTGCACTGGAGAGCCGTTATCTGGGACTGAAGCTTCCAAAAGAACGAAAAGATACGGAAGACAAACTCACAAGACTGGGAGAACAGATTCTGAAAAGTGTAGATATCGCAGGCCTTCTGGAACTGGCAGAAAATGCACCGGAGCTGCAGGAAAAGAAAACGCAAGGATATACATCAGAAATGGTAGAAAATTTGGCAGAAAATGCACAGTATAGTACAGAATCGGTTAGAACAAAAGATACGGTACGGATCGGGCTTGCAAGTGACGATGCATTCTGTTTTTTCTATCAGGATAATCTGGAACTGCTGCAGGAGATGGGAGCGGAACTGATTCCTTTTTCTCCTCTTTACGATAAGCAGATTCCGGAAAATCTGTCGGGACTTTTGTTCTATGGCGGTTATCCGGAACTATATGCAGAAGAACTAAGTAAAAATGAGTCAATGAAGACGAGTATTAAAAAAGCATTGAACGGCGGAATGCCATGTATCGCGGAGTGTGGAGGATTCATGTACCTGCAGGAATATATCAGAGATGAAAGCGGCACAGAATTTCCAATGGTTGGATTTTTAGAAGGGAAAAGTTATCCGACAGGTTCCTTAAAGCGATTCGGCTATGTTACCCTGACAGGGGGAAGAATATTCGGTAAAGAAGCAGGAGGTATCCCGGCACATGAATTTCATTATTATGATTCAGAAGTATGCGGGGAAGCAATTTTTGGCGGAAAAACCAATGTCAAACCGTTCGTGGAAATGCATGATCAGTACCGATACGGTACTGGCAGGATATCCGCATATTCATTATTATGGAAATGAAAAGATTCCGGAGAACTTTCTGGAACAATGCAGAAGATGCAGGGAACAAGAGAAAGAGCCGGGGAAAGAGATAGAACATAGAGAACAGAGAGGATAAAAAGCATGGCAGAGCAAAGTTTAGAACAACTGGAACAGGAATTCCATCAGATCGTATCTGGCATTCATCCGGCAGATGTAGTAACGAAAGGAAATGCGCAGAAAAAGTGGAACTCCATTGCGAAACCGTTACACAGTCTGGGAAAACTAGAAGATCATATTATGCAGATTGCGGCACTGACCGGCGATACAGACGTGAATCTGAACCGGAAGGCGCTGATCGTGATGTGTGCGGATAACGGAGTGGTAGAAGAAGGTGTAACGCAGACAGGACAGGAAGTAACTGCAATTGTTGCAGAGAATTTTTTGACATGTAATACCAGTGCGGCGATCATGTGTAAAAAAGCCGGTGTAGACATCTTTCCCATCGATATCGGTATGGCAGCGGATACAAAAGTCCCAAGATATAAAACGGCAAATGGAACCGCAAATATGACCAAAGGTCCGGCTATGACAAGAATGCAGGCGTTACAGGCAATCTTAACCGGGATCCATCAGGTGAAGGAAAAGAAGGAAGCCGGATATAAGATCATTGCTACCGGAGAGATGGGAATCGGAAATACGACGACCAGCAGTGCCGTGGCTTCCGTACTTCTGGGAGACGAACCGGCAGAGATAACGGGACGGGGAGCAGGACTGACGAACGAAGGATTGGAAAGAAAAATACACGCGATCGAGAAGGCGATAGCGGTCAATCGTCCGAAATGGGATGATCCGGTGGATGTACTGGCAAAAGTAGGCGGATTCGATCTGGCGGGAATCACCGGACTCTATCTGGGAGGTGCTGTATACCGAATCCCGATTGTAGTTGATGGATTTATCTCAGCGGTTGCGGCACTTGCGGCCGTCAGAATCTGTGAGTGGGTCAAAGATGCGATGATTGTGTCACATGTCTCGAAAGAACCTGGAATGCAGAAGATCCTGAAAGAGTTACACATGGATGCACCATTGCATGCAGATATGTGCCTGGGTGAGGGAACCGGAGCTGTGGCATATCTTCCGGTGCTGGATCTTGCGGCAGAAGTGTATGGACGGATGAGTACATTTTCAGAAAATGACATCGAAGATTATAAAGAATTAGGTGAGAAAGAATGATACATCTGGTGACAGGCGGAAGCGGAAGCGGTAAATCTGAGTATGCGGAGAACTGGCTGACAGGCAGAAATAAGAAGGATGGTACTTACATATATATTGCAACCATGCAGCCATACACAGAAGAAACGATGAAAAAGATTGAAAGACATCACAGGCTGAGAGCCGGAAAAGGATTCAGGACATTGGAAAAATATACAGATCTATCAGAACTTGAGATACCAAAGAATCAGGGAATCCTTCTGGAGTGCATATCGAATCTGGTGGCCAATGAGCTTTACAGAGAAGATGGTACATTGAATGATTTAAAAGAAACAAAAGAAAAAGTATTGGCAGGAGTACGCAGACTGAGCAATTCTACGACACGTCTTGTAATTGTTACAAATGAAGTGAACGCAGATATAAATGGCTATAGCGAAGAGACGGAAAAATATCGGGAATGCATCGGAATGGTGAATCAAAGTCTTGCAGAGCTTGCAGATATAGTAACGGAAGTTGTGTATGGAATTCCGGTATGCATTCGATAAGGAGCAAAAGAAGTATGAAGAGTATAAAAGAATATGGAATAGTTTCAAAATTGCGTTTTCCATGTACAGCAGGATTCCGATGCCGCGCAGCGAATGGACAGATGAAAATAAATCGTATGCAATGTGCTTTTTTTCCATGGATCGGTGCGGTGATCGGACTTTTGTCTTATGGAGTGTTTCGGTTTTCAAAATGGTTTGATGGGAATGGAGGAGGAAATTATTCCTTACTTTTTTGTAATATTTCTGATCCTGATCCCGGTATTTATTACGGGAGGAATTCATCTGGACGGATTTCTGGATACACAGGATGCGCTGAGTTCCTGGCAGACGAAAGAGCGGCGTCTGGAAATACTGAAAGATTCCCACGCAGGAGCATTTGCTATCATTTCATGTACCATCTATTTTCTGATGTATATTGGCGTGTATTCTTGTCTGAGTGTACGGAGTATGGAAGTGATCGCATATAGCTTCATGCTATCGAGAACATTGAGTGGACTGTCTGTAGTTACATTTCCACAGGCAAGGAAGAAAGGTATGGTGGCAGAATTTTTCGGAAAGTGCATCGACCAGAATTACAAGAATGGTATTGGGCATTTATCTGATTGTACTGTGTTTCCTGATTCCACTGACCGGAGGGATCTGCGGAATCGGATGTGTGATCTCGGCAGGCGTGGTATTTGGATATTATTACCGGATGGCGATGAAGAATTTCGGTGGTGTGACCGGGGATCTGTGTGGATATTTCCTGCAGGTATGTGAACTTGTGATGGCGCTTGTCGTGGTAGTAGTGGATATCGTAGTAAAAAGCGGAATCATCAAATGATGAACAGGCTGGATAAAAGTGTGGAAAGAATGAAGAAAACAAGTGGCAGAAAGAAAACAGCAGAGAAATAGTAGAAAATAACAGAAAGATGAAAATACAGGATTGGAGGAAGGAAAAGAAGTCATGATCATGATAATAGGCGGCGCATATCAGGGAAAACTTGCATTCGCAAAGAAAATCTACCCAGATGTCACATGGGCAGACGGTGCGGTATGTACGGAAGAAGAACTATATAGCTGCGAAGGGATATATCATTTCCATCAGTATATCGAAAGAAAGATAAAGGAAGGAGAACCGATAGATGATCTTGCAGAAGAACTGATTCGGAAGAATCCGGAACTGATCCTGATCACAGATGAGATCGGATACGGGATCGTGCCGGTTGACCGGATGGAACGGGAATACAGAGAGCAGACCGGAAGAGTGTGCACGCGCCTTGCGGCATATTCAGAGAAAGTATACCGTGTGATGTGCGGAATCGGACAGGTGATAAAGGAAGTATGAGGATTTATCTGATACGTCATTCGATGACGAAAGGAAATAAAGGAAAAACGCTATATCGGAACGACGGATGAATCTTTATGTCTGGAAGGAATACAGCTTTTGGAAGAGAGAAAAGGAATGTATCCTGAGGTTACATATGTTTATGTAAGTCCGATGAAGCGGTGCGTGCAGACGGCAGAGATCATTTATCCGGAGATGATGAAAGCAGGAGCATATAGCTGTAATGAAAAGTTACGGGAGTGTGATTTTGGCCTGTTTGAAAATCATAATTATATCGAACTTTCCGGCTGCCCGGAGTATCAGGCATGGATAGACAGTGGTGGGAAGCTGCCATTTCCGGAAGGGGAAAGCAGGGAAGCGTTCATCCGGCGGACACTGGAAGGGTTCCGGGAAGTCGTACGGGATGCGCAGGCACATGACCGGGAGACGATTGCGGTTGTGGCACATGGCGGAACGATCATGAGTATCATGGAACGGTATGCAGTAAAGGAAGACGGGACACCAGCAGGAAGTTATTATGATTATCAGATAAAGAATGGAGAAGGATATGAACTTAGAATTTCAGAGAATGACATATATGACGATCGCGATCGTGGCGGGCTTTGTTCTGGATCTGATCTTCGGGGATCCAAGATGGCTGTATCATCCGGTGAGGCTGATCGGGCATCTGATATCGGGAACCGAAAGAATTATCAGAAACTGTCTGCCGGCGAATAAGACAGGGGAACGCATCGGTGGAGGGATTCTGGTGCTGGTGGTTGTGACGGTCAGTACAGGAGTTCCGGCGGTGATCTTATCGGTTGCATATAAGTATTTCTGGCAGCTTGGACTTGCACTGGAAAGCTTCTGGTGTTATCAGATCCTTGCAACGAAATCCCTGAAAGTAGAAAGTGACAGGGTCTACATAGCACTGAAAGACAAGGGCCTGGAGGCCGGGAGAAAGGCCGTGTCCATGATCGTCGGAAGAGATACACAGAATCTGACGGAAGAAGGTGTGACCAAGGCGGCCGTAGAGACGGTGGCAGAGAATACATCGGATGGTGTGATCGCACCGTTATTTTATATGCTGATCGGCGGAGCTGTTCTGGGATTTGCTTATAAGGCAATTAATACGATGGATTCGATGGTCGGTTATAAGAACGACCGGTATCAATGGTTTGGAACGGCTGCCGCGAAGCTGGATGATGTGGTGAATTTTATTCCGGCGAGGGTATCGGCAGTACTGATGATCGCGGCGTCATATCTGACCGGAATGGATGGAAAGAATGCAGCACGTATCTTCCGAAGAGACCGCTTTAATCATAAAAGTCCGAACTCGGCACAGACAGAAGCAGTCATGGCGGGGGCGCTGGATGTGCAGCTTGCAGGAGATGCGTGGTATTTTGGAAAGCTGCATAAGAAGCCGACGATCGGAGATCCGGTCCGGGAGATGGAACTACTGGATATCCGGAGATCGCATAAGCTGTTATATGGGACGGCAATGCTTGGTCTGATACTTGGAATCATCCTCCGGATTCTGGTTCTGTAGATGATATTGATAATAAAATCAAAAACAAATAATATTATCTGCAAATTATGAATAAAAAGTTAGAATTGTGCAAACAATGTTCCTGTTGACTAACATAGTCAGTGCAACTTACAATATAAAAAAGAGGTAAAGAAGGTGTTAGTTATGCAGGCATTAGCAAAAGGCGGCGGCTGGAAAAAGCTACACCATCAAGTGGATGTTCGGCATCCCGGAAGTTCTGGATAAGATCCGAAAATGCAAGATTGATGAAGGCAGTGAGATCACAGTCATTCAGAATTCCGGAAGAGACCTGATCATCAGGAGTGGTGAGAAGCGGATCGCAATGAGCAGCGATGCGGCAACAAGAATTCAGGTATAAGATTCCGGTTGACTATTTTCTGCAAAGTGAGTAAGATGGTTGTAGCAAAATAGCAGAGAGAGCGGTTTATCCGCACAGGTGAAGGAACGTTGGCAGAACCAAAAGAGACAGTTCACGGTGGAGACATTTACCGGAATCCATCTGTTACAGATTATTCTGTAAACAGTAACCCGCTGGGAGTTCCCGAAGCGGTACGAAAGAGCGTACAGGAAAGTGCAGACAGGATCATGTATTATCCGGATGTCAGATGCGACAGACTTCGGGAGTCGATCAGTGATTTTGAGAGAATAGAAAAAGAAAAGATACTCTGCGGCAATGGTGCTGCAGAGCTTTTTTTTAGCTGTCGTAATGGCAGTGAGACCGAAAAAAGGCACTGGTGACGGCACCAGCTTTTTCCGAGTATGAGCGGGCACTTGGCACAGTTGGAGCAGAGGTACAATATTACAGATTAAAAGAAGAACAGGATTTCCGGATACAGGAGGATATACTGGAACAGATTACGGAAGATACAGATATGATATTTCTGTGCAATCCCAATAATCCGACCGGACAGACAACGGAAAAAGAACTGCTGATCCGTGTGATGAACAGGTGTAATAAATGCGGTACGATACTGGTCCTGGATGAGTGTTTTATAGAGTTTCTGGAAGAACCAGAAAGATATGAATGCCGGGGGTATCTGACACAGTATCCGAATGTGGTCATTATCAAAGCATTTACGAAAATATTCTGTATGCCGGGTGTAAGACTTGGATATGCATTGTGTGAGAATGCAGCTCTTAGAAAACGAATGAGGGCAATGCTCCAGCCGTGGAATGTGTCGGTAACGGCACAGGAAGCAGGTGTGGCAGCACTTGTTGATTGCGAAGCATATTTAAAGAGAACGAGAGAATATATAAAAAATGAAAAGTTCTGGATGACAGAGCGGATGAGAAAGCTTGGTCTGAATGTATGGGGATCGGAAGCAAACTATATATTTTTTAAATGGAAAAGCAGGGCTGTATGAGAAGGCACTGAAAAGCGGACTGTTGATCCGGGACTGCAGTAACTATGAAGGACTGACAGAAGGGCATTACCGGATTGCAATAAGATCTGAAGAAGAGAATGAAAGGTTGATAACATGGCTGGAAAAATTATGATACAGGGGACAATGTCCAACGCAGGAAAGAGTCTTCTGTGTGCGGGACTTTGCAGAATATTCAAACAGGACGGATACCGGGTGGCTCCGTTCAAATCCCAGAATATGGCACTGAATTCCTTTATTACAGAGGATGGACTGGAGATGGGACGTGCACAGGTTGTGCAGGCAGAGGCAGCAGGCGTGGCGCCGCAGGTAGAGATGAATCCGATCCTGTTAAAGCCGACCAACGATGTAGGATCACAGGTGATCGTAAATGGTGAAGTCTTGAAGAATATGAGTGCAAGAGAATATTTTGCTTATAAAAAGCAGCTCATACCGGACATTATGAAAGCATTTCACAAATTAGAAGAAGAGAATGACATCATTGTGATCGAAGGAGCGGGAAGTCCGGCAGAGATCAACCTGAAGAAAGATGATATTGTAAATATGGGGCTGGCGAAGATGGTAGATGCGCCGGTGCTTCTGGTCGGAGATATTGACCGCGGAGGAGTATTTGCCCAGCTTCTGGGGACGCTTATGCTCCTGGAAGATGATGAGAAAGAACGTGTAAAGGGACTGGTCATCAACAAATTCCGCGGGGATAAGACAATCCTGGATCCCGGTATTGTCATGTTGGAAGAAAGAGGCGGCATTCCGGTAGTCGGAGTTACACCGTATATGCAGGTCGAGATTGAAGATGAAGACAGTCTGACAGAGCGTTTTAACATGACAAAGTGTGGAAAAGGTGCAGAAGAAAGAATCGGTCTGGTGGATATCGCAGTCATCCGGACACCGAGAATTTCGAACTTTACGGATTTCATGCTGTTGGAAAATGCTCCGGGAGTGAATCTGCGTTATGTAAAGAATCCAAGAGAACTTAGAAATCCTGATATGATCATCCTTCCGGGAACAAAAAATACGATGGGAGATCTGAAATGGTTAAGACAGAGCGGAATGGAAGCGAAGATTCTGAAGGCGCATGCCGGCGGCTGTGTGGTCTGGGGAATCTGCGGCGGCTATCAGATGCTGGGGCAGTCGCTCAGTGATCCGGAAGGCGTGGAAGATGGCGGCAGTATGAAAGGACTCGGCCTTTTGCCGGTAACGACTACATTTACCACAGAAAAGACCAGAACAAGGGTGAATGGAACACTCCTTCATGTGGAGGGGAATCTGAAAGCACTTGAGAATCTGAAGTTTGAAGGATACGAGATCCATATGGGAAAGACCGAACTTCTGGAAGGATGTCCGATGAATCAGATTCACGATACGGTGAAGAAAAAGGACAGACAGATTCCGGATATGGAGCCGGAAAACAGAATAGAGAACAGTACAGACGGAATCTCGCATGGAAATGTATACGGAACATATATCCACGGCATTTTTGATAAGGAGAAAATTGTATCGGAGATCGTAAAATCCCTGGCAGAAAAGAAAGGACTTTTAATGGAAGAAGTGGAAGGTGTGGACCTGAAAGCATTCAAAGAAAGCCAGTATGATCTTCTGGCAGATATACTCAGAAAACATCTGGATATGAAGGCAATCTATCAGATCATGGGAATGCAGAAATAATTTTTCGGGATTACTATGTATTCGTAAGGAGCTGTAGATACCAAAGTATGCAAGAGAAGTTGCCGATGGCAAGTTTTGTAGTTAGAAAAGATGAGATGTGGGCTATGACGGACTATGAAGAGAAAGGAAGAAAATGTTGAATATACAGAAAAAGTAATCACGCAGCACATACTAAAATAGAGATAGAAAATGTTCTTCCGACAGAGATCGAAAAGCGCAGCTTTGAGATCATTACGGAAGAACTGGAGCAGGAAGGCATCGTGCTTCCTGAGATTCAGGCACCAATTACAAAGCGCTGCATACATACCAGTGCGGATTTTGATTATGCGAAGAATCTGGTGTATTCCGAGCATGCGGTGGAGAAAGCACTCGAAGCGATCAGAGGCGGTGCTTCCATCGTAACCGATACACAGATGGGGCGTTCCGGAATTAACAAAAAGAGACTGGCACAGTACGGCGGTCAGGTATACTGCTTCATGTCAGATGAAGATGTGGCACAGGCGGCAAAGAAGAATGGAACCACAAGAGCTGTTGCCAGTATGAAAAAGGCGTGTGAACTGAACGAAAAACTGATCTTTGCCATCGGAAATGCACCGACAGCACTAATTCACCTGTATGAACTGATCAAAGACGGAAGAATCCGTCCGGAGCTCGTGATCGGTGTACCGGTCGGCTTTGTAAATGTGGTACAGTCCAAAGAACTGATCCTGACTCTGGAAGATACCCCGTATATTGTAGCGATGGGGGAGAAAAGGCGGAAGTAATATTGCGGCATGTATCTGTAACGCACTGATCTATATGCTGTAGGGAGGAAGAATTTATGACATTACAGCAGTTAAGGTATATTACCATGGTTGCGGAGAAGGGGACGATAAGTGAGGCGGCAAAAGAGCTGTTCATTTCCCAGCCGAGTCTTACCAATGCGATCCGGGAACTGGAGCAGGAGATGCAGGTGACGATTTTTCACCGGACGAATAAAGGGGTGACGATCACCGCAGAGGGAGATGAATTTCTCGCCTATGCAAGACAGATCCTGGATCAGGTCGGCCTCATGCAGGAGAGGTATCTGAATGTAAATGAACGGAACCCGAGATTTTCCGTATCCTGCCAGCATTATTCTTTTGCGGTCAATGCATTTGTAGATGTGATCCGTAAATTTGATGCGAGAAAATATGATTTCACACTGCGGGAGACACAGACTTATGAGATCATCGAAGATGTGGCGAAGCTGAAAAGTGAGATAGGTATTCTGTATACTTCTTCACAGAATGAGACGATCATTATGAAACTGATCCGTCAGAATGATCTGAAATTCGAAGAGTTATTCGTAGCAAAGCCACATGTATTTATCAGTTCAAAGCATCCGTTGGCAGATAAGGAAGCACTGACACTGGAAGATCTGGAGGAGTATCCGTATTTGTCATTTGAGCAGGGGGATTATAATTCCTTTTATTTTTCCGAAGAGATATTAAGCACACTGGACCGGAATAAGAACATCAAAGTCAGAGACCGGGCAACGCTTTTCAATCTGGCGGTCGGCCTGGACGGGTATACGGTAAGCTCCGGCGTGATCAGTAAAGAACTGAACGGTGAGAATATCATTGGGAAGCCGCTTCTGGTGGATGAATATATGCGGATCGGAACGATCGTGCGGAAAGATGTGGCACTGAGCCGGTATGGAAAGGTGTATATGGAAGCGTTGAAAAAATTACACAGGCGGGATGTAAGAATAATTCAGAATAATTCAGAATAATAATGAAAAGCAGTGGAAAAAGGTTTCGTTTGTAAAAGAAGTTGCAGAAGAAGTCTGGGAGGCTTAATATCAAATTGAATATATAAAAAAGATATGAAAGATATATCAAATATACGTTTCACATTTTTTGATATTCTCTCGTATAATAGTCTGCTGAGGGGGATTGGTTTGAAAACGTAAAAACGTGTGAAAGCAATTCCCCGTTTTTTTCTAAGGAGATGAAAACATGGGAGTAATGAAAAGTTTATTTTCCGGGAAACAGATGTCGGAGGCATTCATCTGTAGTGCATTTCTGGCTTTATCGGGAGGATTTCAGGATGCATATACCTATAATACGCGTAATGAAGTATTCTCGAATGCACAGACAGGTAACGTGGTGCTGATGAGCCAGAATTTCATGACGGGAAAATGGGAGGCGGGACTGAAGTATTTATTTCCGCTTTTTGCATTTGCTTTGGGTGTTCTGATCGCAGAACAGATCCAGCATAAGTATAAATATGCAAAACGTCTGCACTGGAGACAGGGAATTCTGGGAGCAGAGATTATAATCCTGTTCATTGTAGGATTTATTCCACAACGCGGAAATATGATCGCGACTGTTCTGGTATCCTTTGCCTGTGCGATGCAGGTGCAGAGTTTCCGGAAGGTGAATGGATTCTCATATGCGAGTACGATGTGTATCGGTAATTTGAGAAGCGGAACGGCAGCACTGTCTTTTTTATCTGAGAGAAAGAAGACCAGAGCAGCTGCGCCAGGCAATGTATTATTTGGGAATCATAGTTCTGTTTGCGATAGGAGCCGGAATCGGCGGCAATCTTTCTGCCAATTACGGAATCCATATGATATGGGTATCGTGCGGACTTTTGATTGTCAGCTTCCTGCTGATGTTCCTGGATATAGAAGCACGGAGAAGCAGAGCATAATAGAAGAAAAAAGTAAGAGACATTGATCCGCTGTCAGATGCGGATCAATGTCTCGATTAGTTTCTGTGCTGCAATACTTTGTGGCTTGGAAGCATTCTGTACAAGACAGATGTGTCTTGCAGGAAGAGATTCTTTCAGATGAATCTGAAGAATTTCCCCGCGCTTCAGCGGTTCTTCTGCAAGTTTCTCCGGATAGAAGCCGATACCGAGATTGTGCTGGATCAGGGCCAGACACTGATCGGTAGATGTAACTTCCAGATCCGGACGGAACGGAAAGCCGTGGGAAGAAAAGTACTGAATATGAAGATCTCTGGTGCTGGTGTTATTCTCCAGCGAGACGAAAGGATATTCCGCAAGTTCTTCCAGCGCGCAGATGTGAGAAGCCAGTTCTTTGTATTTCGGACCGGCGATCAGAATTTCCCGGAAAGAACCAAGGGAAATCTTCTGGAACTGCTTCTGGACCGAAAGAGGTGTTGTTACAACTGCGAAATCCACCAGCCCGCTTTCCAGGGAAGCGATTGCCTGCGGAGTGGAATGGTTGGAAATCTTAAGCCTTACATGTGGATAATGATTGTGAAATGCTTCTAATTTTGGCAGCAGCATAATACGTAGTGCGTTTTCGCTGACTCCGATGGAGATGAGTCCGCTGGTAAGGCTCTGGTCACGCTTCAACTCGGTTTCTCCGAGCTCCAGTTGTTCAAAGGGCAATTGCAACGTGGTTAAAAAGCTTCTGTCCTTCCGGAGTCAGTGAGACTCCACGGTTCGAACGGACGAAAAGATGGCAGCCAAGTTCTGTCTCAAGATTATTCATACACCGGGTAATATTCGGCTGGTTATTGTGTAATACCTCTGCCGCTTTTGTAAAACTGTGCTGTTGTGCGACATGGTAGAAAATGCGGTAATAATCGTATGTACTCATAATATCCTCCCAAAATAATATATAAAATTGATATATAAAAATAATTTGCTATCTTTTATCCAGATGATGCCAGATAAGTATAATATATCCCATGTGAAAAGACAATGTTAAGAAATAAAAAATATATTACATTGTAGAAAAAAACGTAGTATACTGATTTATATTTTTTTGATGAACAGATGTGTTTGTAACAAAAATAATGGATACACCTGAGAGGAGAGACTTAATTATGGTAAAAATGAATGTAAAATTTGAAACACCGGAACAGCTTGTAGAATTTTCAAGAATGTGTCAGAAAGTAGAGGCTGATACTCTGATTGAAGATACTGTACATAAACTTATCATTGATGGAAAATCAGTTATGGGAATGATGACAGTTACATTGAATCAGAGGCTGATCTTTGTAGTAGATGGTTCTGATGAGAAAGAGGTACTTTCTATATTTGAAAAATATCGTACGGAAGATATGGTACAGAAGCAGAATCTGGGTTAATAATTGCATTTTACAGATACTTGTGGTATCGTAGTCAAGGTGAAAAGAATAGAATGAAAACTGCAGGTGCCGGTTGGATAAGATTGATCAGGGCCGGTGAAAAGGGAAACAGGTGTAAGTCCTGTACGAACTCGTCACTGTGAGCAGGGAATATCAGAAAAGAAAAAAAGTCACTGGATAACGGGAAGACAAGCTTCTGATGTATGGATCTGTGAGTCAGGAGACCTGCCTGTAGAGTACATGGAAGTAAATCCGGACCACGAGTAATTGGTTGTACAAAAATGGAGGAAAATTATAATAAATTCACAAGGCCATTTTATACCCTTTTACGGATGATTTCGTGGAAGGGTATTTTTTGGTGACAGAAAAGTAGTAGGGAGAGAGTAAAAGATGAAACACAATTCCAAGCAATTTTTTGGCCTTATTTATGGCAGCATCTATGGCAGTTGCACCGGTATCGGGAGTGTATGCGGAAGATCAGAATGCAGCTGTAGAAAATGCTGTGAATGCGAATGTACAGGAGGGCAGTGAAGCGGAGCAGAATGAGACTGCTTCGAATGCCGGACAGGCAGAAAGCAGTGTGACGGCGGTTGGAAGTCAGGAAGAAAATAAAGCGGAAGCAGCCGGTAAAGGAACAGATACTGCGGAGGACGAAGACGCGAAGAAGAATGCGGCTCTTGCAAAGCTGTCAGTGGTCAGTGGAACAACCGGTGAACTGAAAGACGGAACATATAAAGTAGAGGCAAAAGTAGGCGGATCATCCAGAACAAGTATCACCTGTGAAAAGTGGAAGTAAAGGATGGAAAAGCGACTGCCAGAATCGTATTTTCAAGTGCCGGATATCCAAAACTGTGGGTAAATGTAAATGGCACTGTAAAAGAATATGCAAAAAAGAACAGACAGTGCAGCAGGAACCAGCGCATTTGATATTCCGGTTGATATTAATAAAGAGATGAATGTGATCGGATATGTGGAAAAGATGGGATCCTATACAGAATATAAGCTAAACATCAACATTTCCAAAGATACAGAGCCGACAACACCGGAAGCTCCGGAACAGACGGTTATCACAGGTGTAAGCTTCAGTGAAGGAACGGAACTCAGTATGAAGACGGGAGAAGTTAAGAACCTGACGCTTAAGTTTACACCGGCATTATCAGCAGAAGAGACAGCACCGGATATGACATGGACTTCTTCTGATCCGGAGGTTGTAACGGTTGAAAAATCCGGATCACAGGCTAAGCTGACTGCAATGAAAACAGGAACTGCAGAGGTAACAGCAACATTTAATAACTCTGAAGGTACAGAGATTAAAGCCACATGTAAGGTAACGGTAACAGCACAGGAAACAGGAAATAAGACCCTGACAGACGGAAACTATCAGGTGAATGCCGAAGCCGGTGGAAAGATGATCCGTGTCACAAACTGTGTAATGACGGTAAAGAATGGACAGATGACGGCAGCAGTAACATTGAGCGGACGGGGATATAACAGAATCTATCTGGGAGATGTAAATGACGCACCGAACGATGAAAGTAACTGGATACTTCCAGATTCGCTTCTTGCAGAGCAGTATACATTCCAGATTCCGGTAGAGAAACTGGATGAGGTAATGACGATTGCCGTTCATACAACGAAGAGTAATAAATGGGATACCAGAACACTGACATTCCATTCAGAAGGCATGACTAAGATTGCGGACAGCAATCATGGAAATGCTTCGAATGGCAATAACGGAAGCAATGGATCGCTGACACCGGGCGGAAATAATAACAACCCGGGAAATACTTCCAATGGAAATAACTCAGGAAGTACAGGAAGCAATAACGGAAATACAGGAAATAATACAACAAACAATGGAAAACCGGACAAAGAATCAAAATACGAATCAGATCTGAACAAATCAACAGCCAGAGTTAACAGTGCCACAGGCTTAAAAGATGGTGTATACACACCGGACAGCTTCTCATGGTCAGGTGGAACCGGAAAGGTAAGAATCAGCTGTAGTAAGGTAACAGTTACCGGTGGCCAGGCATATGCAACGATCACATTCAGCAGTACGCATTACCAGTATGTGAAAGCCAATGGAAATGTATATTATCCAAGTTCCAAAACAGGAAGCTCCACTTCCTTTGTAATTCCGGTGGAACTGAATAAGAATAATACGATTGTAGGTATGACAACAGCCATGTCTGCAGCACATGAGATTAAGTATACGAATTTTTGTATACATTGCGGAAGCAGCAAAAGCAAATGCATCAACAAGAGCCAATGGAAAAGAAATTACCGTGATCGGTGTAAATGGCAGTGACAGCAGTAAGACGGCAGCTGCAAGTAAGAAACTGGATGAAGTAGCACCTGAGATCATCGGCCTGGAATATCAGTCAGAGACAAAAGCCGAGCATGCAAAATATTTCAAAATCTATCATTATGATCAGGGGATCACACTTCTGGAAATTGATATGAGCAAAAAGACGGGAAGAAAAGCAGCCGGTAAGAAATGGAAAGAAGCATCAGAAATAAGCGGACTGAATCCGGCAGAGCAGGAGCAGGCAGCACTGTACCTGAACAAAGTGATCAAATATCTGATCGTTCCGGAAAATGCAGAGATTCCGGCGGGGCTGGATAAGGAAGTCATTGTGGTAAGACAGCCGGCAGATCATGTTTATGCAGGATCGAATAAGACGATTTCCCTGATGGAAGAACTGGGACAGCTTGATAAAGTGACAACAGTCGGTGTGAAGCAAAAATAAATGCAAGAATGAAACTATCAAAGGAAAAAATGGCTGAGAAAGAAGTCATTTATGCGGGAACGTCCGGCAAATTAAATTATAAGAAACTTGTAAAAAACAAATGTAATCTTGCACTCCTTTCATCCAGCGTGCTGCCGGCAAAAAAGAAGCAGCCAAAAAAGCAGCAAAGAAAAAGATGACAGCTTATCGAAAGATGACAGAGAAGATGACGCTTCTTCAGATTCCGGTGATCGTTGACCGTGCAAAAGATGAAAAAGGAAAAGATGCACAGAAAGAATGGGAAAAGGTCTACCAGGTGACTTTTTTGGATGTGACGGCCAAAGTGCAGAATAGAGATTGCGTAAGATAGCAGAGTGTGGACAATGCTTTTGTGATCAGAAAAAGT